>Ga0208180_1000014_pt1 | contig 312938 bp, 290 predicted proteins | sample MalvireepMed_s16_FD_184241 | JGI IMG/M metagenome (GOLD analysis project Ga0208180, IMG submission 184241) | Marine viral communities from the Global Malaspina Expedition - Malaspina viral metaG DeepMed_s16 (SPAdes) (version 2) | ecosystem: Environmental > Aquatic > Marine > Oceanic | place...
GCGGTGCACCAAATGCGAAACGCATGCCTACAGTTGCCAGGTGAGCCTCGTAATCGGCATCATAGTTCGGGCCGCCATGAACGCCACCGAAGTCAAGACCTTCAGCAACTTTGTAGCGATAGCCTAGATCCAGCGTCAGCTGATCAGATACTTTGTAACCGAGGCCAAGCAGACCCTGGTAAGCAAAGCCCGTGTCGCTGTCGGAGAAACCGTTAGCAGCGGAAACGTCGGTACCGTTGGTGAAAACAAGGTTATTCGCTTTGGCATTCGCGCGCAGGACACCAAGACCCAAGCCGACATAGGGCTGGATCTCGCCTTCGCGGTTGAAGTCGTAAATGCCGTTCAGCATGAGTTCCATTGTCTGCAGGTTACCAGCTGTGGCTGGAACCGCACCGGATGGAGCGCCATTGTAGGAAGCAGCCGGAACGCTCAGGTCGTCATCGCCATAGCCGCCGACACCTTCAAGGCGGAAGCCGTTGTCGAAGCCGTAACCAAGACCGAGATCGAAACCGATGGTTTCATCAGCGTCGGACGTACCGCCCATCGTACCGACGACATCGCGGTCGGCAGGATCATGGTCGAATTGGCCCGAAAATCCGTAAGTTGCGTCGGCGCGGGCGTACCACCCGTCCTCAGCATGTGCGACAAAGCCGGCAGACGCAAATGCGGCCGCGGCTGTCGCGCACATAAGAGTTTTCTTCATACTCAATCCCCTTTTGTGTGCCGAATGACGGGATTGTCCTCGGCCGCAGGTTCATACGGGTCAAACCACGTATGGTTCCTGAATAAACTCATTTATCAGATACTTCGAGCCCTATTAGAGTCGCGTATCAGTTGAACAGCGGCATTTTTTATAACCGCGACCCAATTGCAACAGATTGTTGCCGACTCGTCAAACTTTTGGAACTTGCAAATTGCCAATGTTTTCAATGGTCGGGAACAATTGACAAGAAAAAAATGGTACCGCCTCCCCGGCTCGAACGGGGGACCCCTAGATCCACAATCTAGTGCTCTAACCAACTGAGCTAAGGCGGCACGATGAGCGGGAAATACCGCTCAATTCGTTTTGTTTCAAGCAAAACCCGGTAGCGAACTGCGCTCTACCTGATTCGTCTGGCAAATCAGACTTTAGCGACTTGCTCGAACTCGAGATCGACCGGTGTTCCGCGGCCGAAAATGGAAACCGTGACCTTGAGGCGACCGTTTTCCTCATCGATTTCTTCAACAGAACCTTCAAAGCCCTGAAACGGGCCATCGTTGACCTGAACCTGTTCGCCGATTTCGAAGGAAATCTGCGGACGCGGACGCTCGGCAGCTGAATCGGTAGAGGAGCCAAGAATGCGATCAACTTCACGCTGGCGAACTGGAAGGGGTTTCTTGCCACCTTCTGCGCCGAGGAAGCCTGACACTTTCGGCGTGTCTTTTACGAGGTGATAGACATCATCCGTCATGACGGCCTTCATAAGGACATAGCCCGGGAAGTACCGGCGCTCTACGGTCTTCTTCTTACCGCGCGCGACTTCGACGACTTCTTCGGTCGGCACCTGCATGTCTTCAATCAGGTCTGCCAGTCCTTTGCGTTCCGCTTGTTCGAGAATGGTCGAAGCGACCTTCTTCTCGAAGTTGGAATAAGCATGGACAATGTACCATTTGGCTTCAGCCATGAGGCCTACGCGCTCCCTAATGAAATGTTGACGGGCCGTTCTGGTCTCAGAGGCCCGTTATCGCCTTAACGGCCAAATTGATGACGAAATCGGCTAAGAACAGAAAAAGGGCGATCAGGATAGACATGATAACGACAAAAATCGTCGCCTGGATCGTTTCCTGACGGGACGTCCACGTCACCTTGTTCCCTTCGGCACGAACCTGCCGAAAGAAGGTAATAGGACCTACGCGTTTCTTTTTCACCTTATCGGCCATTCCGACTCTCTCTTGAAAAGCGGGGAGTTAGCGGTTTTGAGCCGCCACGTCCACGGTTAAGTACACTGCTGGCATTGTCTAGGCTAGGTGGTGTCTTGTGCAGGTCCTGCAAGGGAACGCTTGAGCTCAAAGCGGTTTGCCAAATTCGCGAGGCGGCAAACCCGGAACATCCACCCGAATCGCAAACAGGCTGCCTGATAAGGGTCGGGCATCCAGCTGCGGAAAGGACAAGCCGGATCGCGCGGTCGTTATGAACAGCGTCTTCAAGTCGTCATCTCCAAACGCCACGCTGGTTGGGCGTGTTGCTGCAAGAACGATAATCCGGTCAATCTCTCCATCCGGGGTCAGTCGAATGACTCGAGATGCATCCCACAGGCAGGTCCAAAGACAGCCTTCCGAATCAATGGCCGAACCATCTGGATAGCCCGCTAGCTCGAAAGTATCAGATAAAACCTTTCGCCCGGACAGCTTGCCGGTCTCTAGATCATGATCAAAAGACAGAATTTCCTGTTCTGCAGAATCGCATGTGTAGAACTTCCGTCCGTCTGGAGAAAATTGGAACGTATTGGTAATTAGGACCGATGGCAGGCGTAGCGCGTCAACTGACCCATCCAGGCTGAATTTGTAGTAGCCACCCTTCGGTTCCTTTTCAGATTCGTCCATTGTACCGAACCATAGGGACCCGTCCGGCGCGATGCCGCCGTCATTCGTGCGATTTGTTTCCGGCTCCTCAGCCAGCACGGCAAGTCGATCATAGGCTTCGGTCGACGGGTCGTAGACTCCGATTTCCCGGTCACCGGCCATAAGTATGCTACCATCATACAGAGCAAGCGTACTGGCTTTTATGGGCAAGTCATAGCGTCGTGTATTGCCGGTTCTTGGATTGAATCTGTGCAGTTTCGCCCGCTTGATATCCACCCACCACAGGAAGCCTTCCGATGGGCTCCAGAGCGGCCCCTCACCTAGCGTGCATCCTGTCGGCGCAACACATTCGGGCGTCATGAACATCAGGCATCCTCGTTTTGGCAGATTACGCAAGTCCGACTCATCGTAGCGACTCGTTCGTCGACAAACCAGAAAGCTTTGCAATCGGCGGCGCACCTTGGTCTAAGGCATCCTTGGCAGACCGAACCGGAGCCCAAGCGCCAGGCGCATGCGATGCCACACTGATGTACCCGCCCATACAGGTCACGCGACATCGACAAATTGTCAATCAATCAGTCGATTCCGCAGGAGAGTCAGGCTAGTCGGTTTCAATGACCGACGACATCAATTCCTATTCGCCTGCTAGCGAAGCCATGGCTCGCTTGATCGACATCATGGCGAAACTTCGAGACAAGAACACGGGCTGTGCGTGGGATGTTGCGCAGAACTTCTCGACGATTGCACCTTATACAATTGAGGAAGCCTACGAGGTGGCCGATGCAATTCAGCGCGCCGATATGGATGAACTGAAGGAAGAACTGGGTGACTTGCTCTTTCAGGTCGTTTTCCACAGTCAGATGGCCAGAGAAGCTGGCGCCTTCGAGATCACGGATGTGGTCGAGGCAATCAATGCAAAAATGATTCGCCGCCATCCGCACGTGTTTGGCGATGAAAGCTCAAGAACCGAGGATCAACAGGTCGCCGCGTGGGAAGTGATCAAGGCGCAGGAACGCGCTGCCAAAGGACAACCCGAAGACTCCGCCAGCGCGTTGGATGGCGTTGCGCTCGCACTGCCAGCTCTGCTACGCGCCGAGAAACTCCAGAAGCGGGCAGCGCGAGTAGGTTTTGACTGGACCGAGGCTGATGACATCTTCGATAAGCTGGCTGAGGAAACCGGCGAGGTACGTGAAGCCATCGAAACCGGCGACCCGGACAAGATAGAAGACGAACTGGGCGATCTACTGTTCGTTGCGGCCAATCTCAGCCGTCGCCTCAATGTGGATCCGGAACAGGCCTTGCGACGCGCCAATGCCAAATTTGAACGCCGCTTCCGCGCCATGGAAGGACTCGCTGAACAGGATGGTCAGGACTTTGCAGCGCTCGATATCGACGCGCAGGAATCTCTATGGCAGCGCGTGAAACAGCAGGAGCGCGTCAGGCAGGATTAAAGTCTGGAAATTCGGAATAGAATTGACCCAGCCTGTCATTGGGCAGGCGCGCTGTCATCACAACGTTCCCGCTGTCCAATGTCGTCTCCGAAAGGACTTCCCCGTTGCGGTGCAACCAGGCCCGGGCCCGCCCGTCCTTTGTCCCCAGCTCCAACTCGATCTCGGTCGCGCCCTTCAACAGAACGGCCTCAATGAGATCGAGCAATTCGTTGATCCCTGTTCCCGTCAACGCCGAAACAAGCACAGCCGGTGTATCGAGTGGCCCACGCGCAGAGAAGGCGAGCGCCTCGGCACGATCATCCGGAAGCAGGTCGGCCTTGTTCCAGACCTCAATCATGGGCGGCAATGGTAGGCCGGTCTCGGCCTCCAATTGCTCCAGCACGATCATCACATCTTCGGCCTGTTCCAGATCTGCCCGGCTCGACCGGTCGCGCACATGGACCAGGAGGTCTGCCTGCATGGCCTCTTCCAGCGTCGCCTGGAAACTGTCGATCAGATGGGTCGGCAAATCTGTGATGAACCCGACTGTGTCGATCAAGGCCGCTTCGCCGAGGGTCGGCAGGTCAAACCTGCGGATCGTGGGGTCGAGCGTCGCAAACGGCATGTCCCGCGCGAATACGTCAGCGCCGGACATCTGGTTGAACAGGGTCGACTTGCCGGCATTGGTGTAGCCCACCAGCGCAATCACGGGCTTTCCGCTCCGCTTGCGCCCTGCCCTTTGCACGGCGCGCGTGCGCTTCACATCGTCCAGATCACGGCGCAGCCGCAGGATCTTGTCGTCCAGCATCCGCCGGTCTGCTTCGAGTTGGCTTTCACCGGGACCAGACAGGAAGCCGCCACCGCCCCTCTGGCGCTCAAGGTGGGTCCAGGTCCGCACCAGTCGCGACCGCTCGTAAAGGAGGCGGGCCAATTCGACCTGAAGACGGCCCTCCTTGGTCCGGGCGCGCAAGCCGAATATTTCGAGGATCAGGCCTGTCCGGTCGATGACCTTCACTTCAAGCTTTCGCTCGAGGTTGCGTTGCTGAACCGGTGTCAGGTCACCGTCTACGACAGCTACGGTGCAATCATTCTGGCGGAGGTCTTCGGCCAATCGATCAAGAATACCTCCCGACAGCAAGACCGACGAATTCACTTTGCGAACATGTTCAGCGCGCAGGAAGGCCAAATTACAGCCAAGCGCTTCCACGAGGCCTGCCGTTTCTTGCAGACGGTCTTCGGTGGGTCTGTTTGCAGGTGTAAACCAAGGGATAATCACGCCAGCCACCTCGGGCACTGGCGTGCGATCAATCATCCTGTCAGTCAAAATGGCCTAGTCCGCATCCATTTCCTCATCAAACAACTGCACCGGGGCGCTTGGAGCAATTGTAGAGATGGCGTGCTTGTAAACAAGCTGTGGTGGGCGTCCGTCACCGCGAAGCAGAACACAGAAATTGTCAAACCAAGTCACCACACCCTGAAGTTTAACGCCATTGACCAAGAAGACTGTCAGGGGAGTCCGGGACTTCCGGACGGCATTCAGGAAGGTGTCTTGCAAATTCTGTTTTTTGTCGGCGGACATGACGGGAATCCAATCTGGCCTGTTCTTGTTATGTGTCGCGCTAACGGGATTACAGCTTCAGTGCAAGTGCGAACAGCCGTTACCCCCTCCAAAAGCTGAGGGAAAGGGCTGGAATCAGGGCTAAAACCTCCAATCGCCCGAGAATCATTGAAAAAATGATCAATGCTTGCGCAGGCCCAGTTAAGTCCACTGGATAGCTCCCCAGTACGGCTGCTGAATTGGTCAGACCGCCAATAGAGAGACGTATGGCCGGGATGAAATCCAGCCCCAGAAAGGCAAATCCGGACATGAGCAGGAATATCGAGAGTACGTAACCGATCAGATAAACCCAGACCCCTATCACGCTTCGTTCGTTCAATTCCCGATCCCGGAAACGAAATCCCAAGACCGACTGCCGATATCCGAGTTGACGGAATTCCTGACCAGCCCTTCGGGCCAGCACAATGAAACGCGCAATTTTGACTCCGCCCGCTGCAGACAGCGCCGACCCGCCGATCAAGGCCGGCAAAACCAGCACAGGAAGAGGAATGCGGTTGTAATCTGCAGGGTCAGACAGAGAGAGGCCGGACGTCGACAAGGCTGACAAAGCCCAAGACAATCCCTCCGTTACATTGAGATCGGACGCCACCGCAAAACCGACAAATACGAATAGCAATCCTACGAAAAGTGTAACTTCAGGGTCCGTAACAGCTTTGAGCGGCTTCCGGTCCTTCAGCGGCAACCAGATCGCCAGGCCCATGGCTCCAACTAGTAGACCAATGCCCAAAACGATAGATGGTCCTGTGTCCAGTGGTGCGCGCATGATGCCTTGTGGGTGCACCAGGCCAGTTGTCAGCGCACTCACCGAGTCGCCCAAGGCGCGTTCGGCCGGAACCCCCATGAAGACCAGAGCGGAGAACAGGGCGAGTATTGAAATTACCATCAATATGCTGACCACGCGGGCGACGCGCGGGACAGCATTGAAGAAGCTTGTTTCCGGCACGGTAAACAAGACGGTTCGATGAATGCCCGGACCGCCGAGATTGAGCGCAGCCAACACGCTGGCAGCTACCGTTATGGTGGCGAGTCCTCCCAATAGGTGCAGCATGCCGCGCCAGACAACCAGGCTGATTGGCCACTCATTGTTCTGGACAGAAATGACCGATTGTCCGGTGGTCGTAAGACAAGCAGTCGCCTCATGTATCGCGCTGAGAACGCTATCGTTTTCGACCCCCAGCACAAACGGCAAGCTAGTCGCCACCGGCGTGATAAACCACCACAGGATAACCGTTCCCAACGCATCGGAGGGTCGGGCCTTCCTATCCGGTTTGGGTGTGAGCAGCAGAACGCTGCTTGATACAACGACAATACACAGGACCATCGTGCCGAAGGCAAAGGTCTGGCTGTCTTCACCCGCTGCAATCGCCATGAAGATTGACGGAATGCTGGCGGCAGCGACGATCAGCAGTAAGAAAGCAAGAACGCGGACGACAGAAGCGTAGTACATGATTTAGAAAAAGTCCGGACTGACCCGGAAGTACTTTTCAACCTTTCGAACCATCTCTTCCTGATAGAATATGATCAGATGATCTTCGGCTTGGACTGTAACATCAGGTCCGGCAATGAATACTTCCTTGCCGCGTATGACAGCAGCAGCGGTCATGCCTTCCGGCAAATCATCATAGCCAAGCGGCTTGCCGATCAGCGACGACGACTCGAGCGTTATTCCCTCTGCAACTTCCGCTTTGCCATCTTCAATGGACTGAAGCCCAAGAATACGCCCCCGACGCATGCGCAGCAGGATCTGTGAGACCGTGAGGGCCCGCGGATCGAGAACAGCATCCACTCGCAGATCACGTGCCAGCCCAGCCAGCTCAGTCGCATTCACGAGTGCCAGAGTACGTTTTGCGCCCGCACGTTTGGCCAAATTGGAAATCAGCAAATTGGCCTTGTCGTCATTGGTAATCGCAACCACGAAGTCGGCTTTCGGCGCACCAGCTTCCGCAAGGATATCAGGGTTCAGCCCATCGCCCTGAATGACGATCGTTCGCTTGACCTCGGACACGACTTCATTGGCCCGTTCCACATTGTGCTCAATGAGGCGGATGCGGTTCTTGCCTTCGCGCTCCAACGTGGTGGCAACATAGAGACCAACATTGCCCCCGCCAACAATCACGACATGCCCGGACTGTTCCGATTCCCGGTTGAAGATAGACGTCAGTCGGTCGGCATGTTCATCCAGAACGGCAACATAGGCACGATCTCCCACTTTCAGCACATCAGTTGCGCGAGGCGCGCGAACCGACTCGCCCCGCCCTATCCCGACAATTCTGGCTGACAGGTCGGGAAAAAGGCCCCGCAGCTGATCTACAGGTGTGTCCAATAGAGGGTTGCTGTCATCGATCTCCAGACCAAGCAGGCGTACCTTACCCTTGCCAAAGGTCGCACTCATCACTGCGCCAGGCGTGCGGAAACGCTGGAGGATTGCTTCACCGACCTCAACTTCGGGCGAAATGACCATATCGATCGGGAGGCCTTCCCGCGAAAAGACATTCTTCCAGGCCGGATCGATATAGGATTGCTCTCGCACGCGCGCGATCTTGTATGGAACGGAAAAAAGCGTGTGGGCGATTTGGCAAATCACCATGTTGATTTCGTCGAAGTGCGTCACCGCGATAATCATTTCGCAGTCAGCAGCGCCCGCCTTTTTCAACACATCGGGATGCGCGGCATGGCCCGTGAAGCCTCGCACGTCCAAATCCGTAGAAACCTGGTCCACCAAGTCCGGGTTTTCATCAATGATCGTGATATCATGCTTTTCGCGCGCCAAGCGCCGGGCAATTCCGTGCCCCACGCGGCCCGCACCGCAAATCAGAACATGCATGGTCTACAGCCCCTCAACGGCCTCAGCCGTCCTGACGAGTAAGATTCGAGTTTACGCCTAAAGCCTTTAATTTTCTGTGCAAGGCCGAACGCTCCATACCGATGAACTCGGCAGTACGAGAAATATTGCCATTGAATCGGGTGATCTGAAGCGCAAGATACTCTCGCTCAAATTGTTCTCGCGCATCACGCAGAGACAATCCGACAAGCTCTGCCGATCCGCTTTTGCCAACATCCCCCGGAATACCGGACGATTCGCGCGGCAGCTCATCAACACTTACCGGACGGCTGGAGTCAGATGGCGACAGGATCAGGATTCTTTCCACCACATTACGCAACTGCCGGATATTGCCAGGCCAATCCATCGATTGAAGAACGGCCATGGCCTCCGCTGAAAACGTACGAGGCGTAAGGCCAGAAGAATCAGCGATCCGGTTGGTAAAGTATGTGACGAGGTCCCCAATATCGTCTCGCCGCTCTGCAAGCGACGGGACCCGCAACGGCACGACACTCAACCGATAGAACAGATCTTCACGAAAGCGGCCTTCCGAGATTTCATGACGAATATCCTTGGTGGTGGCCGACATGACCCGAACATCTACGGTCACGTCCGACTTCCCGCCTACCCGTTGAAAGCGCTGCTCTGTCAGGACCCGCAAAATCTTGTTCTGGGTCCCCAGTGGCATGTCAGCCACCTCATCAAGCAACAGTGTGCCGGTATGAGCTTTTTCAAAGAGGCCAATTCGGGTTGTCCGACCCTGGGAGTCCTCTTCGCCAAACAGGGCGCTCTCCATCTGGTCCGGCGCTATGGTGGCCGCGTTCACAACAATGAAGGGGCCATTTTCGCGCAGGGAATTACGATGGATGAGCCGCGCGGCAAGTTCCTTGCCGGACCCGGCTGGCCCGGAGATCATCACTCTGGAATTCGTTGGCGCTACCTTCTCAATCGAAGCTCGTAATGCCGAAGCCGCCTGACTGTCTCCGATCCATTCTTCATTGTCACCGGCTCTGTTCTTAAGCGCAGCATTCTCGTATTTCAGCGCCGCGGACTCGATTGCGCGCTCCACCATGTGCAATAGACGATCAGTCTTGAACGGCTTCTCGATGAAGTCATAGGCTCCACGCCGGATCGCCGCGACGGCTGTTTCGATGTTGCCGTGACCGCTTATCACGATGACTGGAAGAATTGGATCAATCGACTTCAGGTATTTGAGGAGCGACAGCCCATCCATTCCACTGCCCTGAAGCCAGACATCCAACACCACGAGCCGTGGCGTTCGTGCACGGACTTCCTCAAGAGCGCTTTCGGCGGTGTCGGCCGTACGGGCTGAATAGCCTTCATCTCCCAGCACACCCGCAATCAGTTCACGGATATCTGGTTCGTCATCAACCACAAGAATGTCCAAGGCCATAACGCAGGCTCCTCTACACTAGTCCGGCACGTGCCGGTGATTCATCTGTTTCTTCTTCGGGCGTCACTTCAAAAGCGTCGTGCACCCGCATCGCATTGTGCGGCAGCCAAACGCGCACTCGCGCCCCGCGCATCCCATCAAGCCTGTTCTGAAGCGAGATAGAGCCACCATGATCAACTATAATTCGATTGACGATGGCCAGACCAAGTCCGGTCCCCTTTTCGCGCGTCGTGACGTATGGCTCCAGCAAGCGGTCGCGTGCGTCCTCTGGAAATCCGGGACCATTGTCTTCGATGGTAATATCAACGCCCTTGTCGGTATCCGAGAGCACAACTCGAATTTGGCCACGCACCTCAGCCTCTTCCGGCATGCCCTCGATCGCCTCTGCAGCGTTCTTGAGCAGATTGCCCAGCGCCTGACCGATCAGGCGTTCGTCGCCAAGATAGGGGACCTTTTCAAGCTCTGATTCAAACTCCACGACAATATCCGGCGTAACCATGCCTTGAGAAAAGCTGGTCGCTTTCAACAGGGACGTCATATCGAACTGGCTGGCATTCGGCTTCGGCATGCGAGCGAATGAAGAAAACTCCTCAACCATTCGGCCAATATCGCCAACCTGACGCAGAATTGTTTCGATGCACCGGTCAAATACGCCGTCAGTGTCATCAATCTTGTCGGCATAACGCCTCCTCAGGCGCTCCGTGGACAGCATAATAGGCGTCAGTGGATTGCGAATCTCATGCGCGATGCGACGGGCGACATCTCGCCAGGCCAACTGTCGCTGCGCATTCACAAGCCGCGTTGTATCATCGAAGGTCAAAACGCAGCCGCCGGCCGGATCTGGCGCTGTCTTGAGCCTGAAGTGTCGTATGGCACCGTTGCGATTGATGTCGATAGACGCATCGACCGGAGAGTTCTGCTGTAATGTATCGTGAGCATATCGAACGAAGTCAGGTGCGACAGCGCCCAGGCTCTCACCGTCTTTAATCGCATCAATCCCGAGCAGATCTCCGGCGGACCTGTTGGCAAGCGTGACAACCATATTGCCATCCATACGGATAACGCCCGCGCTGACTTCCGCTAGCAATGTCTCGACAAAGCGCCGACGGTCTTCTTCCACTTCGCGCGCCTGGATGAGCGCATTTCGCTGTTCTGACAATTGCTCTGTCATCGCATTGAACGACTGGCTCAGAGCATAGACCTCGTCCTTAGCACCCGTCACAGGAACGCGAACAGTGAGATCTCCGTCGCGAACGGTGTGAGCTGCAATTGCAAGGCGACCAATGGGGCCGGTCACCCGACCAGCTGCTTCGAGGCCCAGTCGACCAGCGAGCAGCAGAACCAGCGCCGCGATTTGCGCATAGCCAATGGCGAAAATCGTCTGCAACCGACCACCCTGCCGCTTGGCATTATTGTATTGAATGATCTCGGCTTCGGCTTCGCGGAGACGCACGGCAGCGTTCCGATCAAAATTCTTCACCGCATAGATGTATCCATCCAGCGGTTCCGTAATATGGATCAGGGCTGTTGCGATGCCTCGATTTTCATAAAGCGTGGTCGCAATCTCGCCCCGGTCCGCCTCTTCAAAGGCAGGCGCCGGGGGCGGAATCAGGATCGCATCCTGCACGCTCTCCTGAGCAATCAGTTCGACACCATCGGCCCCCAAAATGGCGATGGTAAGGAAATCGCGAAAGGCGAGTTCCGAACGCAAGCCTTCCGAGAATGCGAGGGACGCTTCAGATGACAGGTTTCTGGCGGCTTCTGCGTCTGTGAGATTCGCCTCAACTTCACGCGCGAAGTTTTCAACATCAAGCGCGGCGAGGCGCACATCCACGTCAAACGTAGTCTCGAAATTATCGACATAGGTACGAAAGATTTCGGCGTTCTTTTCCATGACGGAATCGACGCGCTCTCCAAGCCAGTTATCCAGGCCTTGGGTAAAAATGGCTCCCAGAAAAACCGCGACGATGGCCGATGGAACAAGCGCGGAGAAACCGAACAGCATGACGAAACGGCGGGCCAGCCTGCCGCGTCCTTCACTCTCGCTGTTTGACTGGATCGTCAGGTACTCACGAACAATGATGGTCGCGAGCACAATAATGACGACAAAGTTCAGTCCGAGCAGCCAAGGTGTGGCGCCGGCGGTCGGATTGTCAGGATCGACTCCAGAGATGGCAATGAAGGTCGCAAACACGGCGACGAGAGCCGCAATGATAAAGAGACCTTCAAAGAGTGCCCAACTGGCCTTGGTGGCTTGCTGGCTCAGTACATTCGACAACGATACACCGCTCTACACATGGCCGCCCCGGCCCAGTTGCGCTTAAGTCACACTTTCGTGCCTCAAAAGCAACAGTGGTGCAGTAAAGCCACAGTCGTCGATGCAGTCAATCACTCTTCTGCAATACCCAATGCATTGATCTTGGCTCGCAATGTGTTGCGGTTCATGCCCAGCAATTGTGCCGCCTTGACCTTGTTGCCCGCAGTCACTGAAAGAGCCAACCGGATCAGAGGCCGCTCAACCTGATCTATGACGTTGGAATACACGCTTGAATCCTCATGGTCACCGCTCGCTATGAGGTCGCCCATCACATAGCGGTGCAACAGGGTTTCGATGTCTTTTTCAAAGCCGGCACTCGATCCCTTCTGCTCGCTTGCGCCGGCGCGCAGCTCCCGCTCCACATCGCGCAATGTGATCGTCTCGTCGGGACAAAGCACCGCCAGCCGCAAGACGAGGTTTTCAAGTTCACGCACATTGCCCGGCCAATCATAGGCGGTGAGCAGATCAAGCGCTGATTTGTCGAGCGTCTTCGCGGCCAGACCCTGTCGCTGCGCCCGGATGAGAAAAGCACGAGCGAGTTCAGGAATGTCCTCCTTGCGAAGCCGCAGGGGCGGCATGGTCAGCCGCACCACGTTCAATCGATAATAGAGGTCCTCGCGGAACTTGCCGTCATCAACCAGCCTACCGAGGTTTCTGCGGGTGGACGCAATGATCCGCGCGCCACTTGAATCTCGCATCAACTTCACAAGCTGCGTCTGCGCTTCAGCGGGAAGATCACCAATCTCGTCCAGATAAAGTGTGCCGCCTTTCTGGTGGACAGCGCCTTGTTCGCCATTGTGGCCAAATAGCTGACGATTGATTTCCGAAGCAGGTAGTGCCGCAAGATCCAAAGCGACGAAGTTTCCATTTTTCGCGTCACCAAGTTGATGGATTGCACGCGCCGCTAGCTCTTTGCCGGTCCCGCTCTCTCCCTCAATCAGCACAGTCAGATCGGTGTTCATCACTTTCGCGATGATCCGATAGACTTCCTGCATCGCGTCAGACCGCCCAATCAACGGTAGACCGGCGTCGCTGATGGCCTTTTGAGATTCAGGATTGATCGCGCGGGCCGATACTTTCGGTTGTGATTTCAAGGCGCGCTGGACAAGCCCGGACAGCGTGTCGATGTCGAATGGCTTGGGCAGATAGTCAAACGCACCATGCTGCGCAGCTGAGGCTGCCGTCAGGATTGTATTCTGGCCACTCATGACGATGAAGGGCAGATCAGGCCTGGCGAGCTTCAGCGAAGGGAGCAGGTCAAAAATGGAGGCGTCCCCAAGGAACACATCCGAGACGACCACGTCGCCCTCCCCGTTACGCACCCAGCGCTCCAAGGCCTCAGGGGAACTCGTCGCGCGGACCTCATAGCCCGCAGCCACGAGGGTCTGGTTCACAATCAATCGAATGCTTGCATCATCTTCTGCAAGCAGAACGGTTTTCTCAGCCATCGGTCTTTTCCCCAGTACCAAGCGGTAACAACACTGAAAAGCGCGTCGAGCCCGGCACGCTGTCTACACGAATCTGGCCGCCATGAGCGGTCACGACTTCCTTTACAATCGACAGTCCAAGCCCACGGGCCCCAGACTTGCTGCTTTGGAAAACTTCAAAAATGGTACTCTGGCGATTGCGGGCTATGCCCTTGCCGGTGTCTTCTACCGAAACCAGCATTGCGCGGCGAAGACCTGCACCCAGTCGCGCCTGGCGGAAAGAAAGACCGGCGGCATAGGAGGTTCTTACCGTCACCTTGCCCGACGTGTCGCCGTCCATCGCGGCTTCCGCAGCATTGCGGATGAGATTTTGGAAAGCCTGCTGCAGATGATCAGAATCCCCGATCACTGGTGGAAGCGATGGATCAAAGTCCCGTTTGAATTCCACCTTGCTCCCCATCGCGGCACGTTCCGAGGCCAAAACGCGCTCCAGGAGAGCGTGGATATTGAAAGGCTCCATGTGCGGCGCTGAAAACAGCTCGAACGCCGAAAGGCGGTTCACCAGTCGCTCGATGCGCCGGGCCTCTTCCTTGATGATTGACAACAACTCGGACTGGCCATCGACCGATTGGCGTTCGAGCAATTGCGCGGCCCCGATAATGCCGCCGAGCGGGTTTTTCACTTCATGACCCAGAATGCGGCCGAAACCAGCAACACCGGCGGCAGACTCATTCACGTCCCGCGTCGCGGCTTCACACATCGCGATCATGAAACCATTGTCGTCAGTTGATCTGACCCAGATATCGCAGATCTGTCGCGACATAAGACCAGGGCCGGTGATCGGAGTCCCCGGCGCAGTAATATCGCCCACGGTTCGATGGGCCCGGTCAAGCAGTTCGAAGACCGGGGAGTCGTGATAGACTATCTCGCTGAGAGGTTTGCTGCGGAGGCCCCGACGAGACAGCTGCAACAGGCTTTCCGCTGCTGCGTTTACCTCAACAACTTTCCTGCGTGAATCAATCAGCAACAACGCAATAGGAGACAGATCACCCAACCGCGGAGCTGACATGGCGACGTCGCTGGCCATCAGGCGGCCTCCATTTCTCTGGATCTTGAGTAGACGGCACGAAGCGCCGATTTCAGTTCTTCGAAATCGGCGATTTGACAGAGCCGTGAGCGAAGCCTCCGCCGCTCATCAGATTCGAGCGGAAGTTGGACAGCATCAATCGCCGCCGAAACGTGCTTGCGTACCGTGCGAAGACCGAGAAACTCTCCGTAGAGTTCAACACTATCCGAAACCTGCTCAAGCAGACTATCAATCTGCTCTGAAAGGCCAGGCATCTGAAAGGTTCGACCTTCGAGATGAGCTTTGATTTGACCCGGCAGCCAGGGACGCCCCATGGCGGCGCGACCAATCATGACGCCATGTGCCCCCGACTGAGCCAGTGCAACATCAGCATCTTCGGGCGTTTCTATGTCGCCATTCACGATCACTGGCAGGGATACAGCCGCAACCGTGTCAGCAACCCGCGCCCAGTCGGCATTGCCTTTGTAGAATTGGCATCGCGTCCTGCCATGCACGGTGAGCATACAAATTCCCATCCGCTCAGCGGTGACCGCGATCTCCGGCGCGTTCAAGCTCTGGTCGTCCCAGCCAAGGCGCATTTTCAATGTCACGGGCAGGCCGTCTGCACCATCGAGGGCAGCTTGAATGATTTCGAGCGCCAGAGGCACATCCCGCATCAGGGCAGAACCTGACTGCGCGCCCGTCACCTGACGAGACGGACACCCCATATTGATATCGATCACGTCGACGCCGGTCTCACGCAACAGTTGCGCCCCCCTCAGCATCGCCTCAGGACGGCTGGCCGCGAGTTGGACGATCCAGTGCCCCTGGCCATCATGACGACATGTGCGACGCACCACATCCGGACGAGCTGCAGCGAGCATGTCACCGGCAACCATTTCTGACACGACAGCAGGCGCGCCAAAGCGACTTGCTTGACGACGCATCGGCGCATCTGTCGCGCCGGACATCGGCGCAAGCCATACTCGAGGTGCCCGAAAATTGGTCATTCTACTATCTTTCCGTTTTTTTAGACTTTCGCAAGTGCACAATATGCAAGCAGTTTTCCGCGAATGTCGCCACATTCACCTGTAGCCAACCTTTGCGACCTCCCATAAAAAGCGTCGTATGAACAAGGTGATCGCCATCATAGTCGCCGCAGGCCAAGGTCGACGGGCAGAGAGTGCACGTGCGAAACAGTGGTGCGATCTCAATGGCCGACAAGTCATCGAGTGGTCAATTGAGGCTTTCAGGACACACCCTCGTATTGATGAGATTATTGTCGTTACAGGTTCGGATGTCCCGGAGGATTTCACTCCAACACACTGCCTATGCGTATCCGGTGGAGCCACTCGCACACTATCCGTCCGCAACGGGCTCAATGCGATCAATGCCCCGCAAGACGACGCAATCGTCCTGATACATGATGCGGCAAGACCGGGGCTGACCCATAAGGTGATCGATGTTCTATTGGACGCCCTGAACACACATGCTGCTGCAGCACCTGCCCTGCCCGTCCAGGATGCGTTGAAACGACAGACGGACAACACCCTGGAGACCGTCTCCCGCGAGGCCCTGTTCCGCGTCCAGACCCCTCAGGCCTTCCGGTTTGGCGCCATATCGCACGCACTCGAAGAGGCGAGTGATGATCTGGTTGACGACCTGGCAGCGGTTGAGGCGCAAGGCATCGATGTAAAACTGGTGCGCGGCTCGGACCGGCTGCACAAAATCACCTATCCCGAGGATTTCGATATGGTTTCGAGGCTCATGGCACCGCCAGTCAGTCATATGCGTATCGGAAAGGGGTTCGACGTCCATGCTTTTGAACCGGGAGATCATGTCACGTTATGCGGCGTAAAAATCCCGCACTCCGCGTCGCTGAAGGGGCATTCTGATGCAGATGCTGCCTGGCATGCCCTCACCGACGCAATTCTGGGTGCGGCTGCACTTGGCGATATTGGCGATCACTTCCCGCCAAGCGATGACCGGTGGAAGGATGCCGATAGCGGCATGTTCCTCAAGCATGCCCAACGGCTCGTCGGCGAGCTGGGGCTAGCCATAGGAAATTGCGACATCACCGTGATCTGTGAAACACCGAAGGTGAAACCGCATCGGGAGGGTATGCGGGTTCGGACCGCGGAGTTGCTCGACCTGCCTCTGGAAGCAGTGAGCGTGAAAGCAACGACAACCGAAGGGCTTGGCTTTACCGGTCGCCGGGAGGGCATCGCCGCCGAGGCCGTCGTCACGCTTTACCCAACGACGACCGACTGAGGCTCAAATCTGCTCTTCACGGCAGGCCGAACTCCCCATATCGTGCGCCACATGTTTCCAGACCGACTCCGAAATCTCGCAATGTTGATCCTCGACGACGCGGCTCAAGCTCGCCTGCGCATCTGCACGGCCGAAAGCTGCACAGGTGGCCTTCTTGCAGGCCTGCTGACAGACATCCCCGGCAGCTCCGCCGTGTTCGAACGGGGCTTCGTCACCTATTCCAACCGCGCCAAAGAAGAAATGCTGGGCATCGCTGGCGATGTCATGGCTGACTATGGTGCCGTGTCCGAGCCCGTTGCGCGCATGATGGCAGAAGGCGCGCTGGACGCCAGCCGCGCTAATATCTCCGTTGCCATCACAGGCGTAGCTGGCCCCGGTGGCGGCACCCCCATGAAACCAGTGGGGACCGTCCATGTGGCGTGTGCGCGCGAAAATCGCGCCGTCATTCATGAAATGCTTCAGGTTGGCGATATCGGACGTGAGCAGATTCGTCTCGCGGCAATGGAATGCGCGCTGAAACAGATCCAGATGCAGATCGCCTAGGCTGAACCGCCATAACGCCGCTCGGCCTCGGCCAGGAAAGCCGAGAGGATCTTGTTGACCGCAAGCTCCTGATTGGCGGCGGCCAGCATGCCGATGAACGGATTCCGAAAATCATAATCGATTGAAAGCGAAATATCAGAGCCATCCTGGCTCGATGCTAGAATCGTCCACTCGGCTTTCAGCTTCCGAAATGGCCCTTTGACCAGGGACGCAACCACATTGCCGGCATTCGGGTCGGCGACGACTCGCGTGGTGAACCGCTCAACGAACCCCTTGAAGCCAACGGCGGCCTCTCCGATACAGGTAAAGCTGCCATCCTGGCGCGCCGTCATTTCGGACACGCGCATGGCGGTGATCCACTTGATGAAGTTCGGATACGCCGCAATGTCGGACACAAGCTCAAAAGCCTGCTCCCCACTATACGGAACACGAACAGATTTCGAGAAATGCGGCATGCCTAAACGGCGGCAGCGGCCATCTTGGCCTCACGCGCAGCCCGCAACCGGGCAAAATCTTCGCCCGCATGGTGCGACGACCGGGTAAGAGGTGAAGCTGACACCATCAGGAAACCTTTGGAGCGGGCGATTTCCTCATATGTCTTGAACTCTTCCGGCGACACATAGCGATCGATCGCGGCATGCTTGCGAGTCGGCTGCAGATATTGGCCGATGGTCAGGAAGTCGATTCCCGCTGACCGCATGTCGTCCATGACTTGCATGACCTCTTCCTTGGTTTCACCCAAACCCACCATCAAACCAGATTTTGTGAATTGGGTCGGATCACGGTCCTTCACTTTCTCCAGAAGTCTGAGGGAATGAAAGTAGCGCGCGCCCGGCCGAATGGACAGGTACAGGCGAGGCACCGTTTCGAGATTGTGATTGAATACGTCCGGCTTGGCGTCGATCACCAGATTTTCGGCACCGTCCTTGCGCAGGAAATCTGGCGTCAGGATTTCAATTGTGGTTCCGGGTGACATCGCCCGGATTGCCTGAATCGTGTTGACGAAGTGCATCGCCCCGCCATCGGACAGGTCATCCCGATCTACCGATGTGATAACAACATGCTGCAAGCCCATTTCGGCGACGGCCTCTGCCACACGGCGCGGTTCATCTTCTTCTACCCGGCCCGGAGTCAGTGGCTTGCCGGTGGAAACATTGCAGAAACTGCATGCCCGGGTGCATATCTCACCCAGAATCATCATCGTGGCGTGTTTCTTGTCCCAACACTCTCCGATATTCGGGCATCCGGCTTCTTCACAAACAGTGACCAGCCCTTTCGATTTTACGATCTGGCGCGTTTCAGCATAGCCCTGCGAGGTCGGCGCTTTAACACGAATCCAATCAGGTTTGCGCAGGAGCGGCGTATCCGGCCGCGACTGCTTTTCCGGGTGTCTGTGCTTACGCGTGCTCTGCGTCAGATCGATGAGATTTGCCATGGTGTGAAAATGGACGTGACCAGCTGTTTCATCAAGGGAAATACACTGCAGAGTGTTTATGCAATCTTGCATTAGGGGTTGCGACAGTGTCGATAAATGACAGATTGTTACAATAAACATGAGGCAACGCCTCGGAGGAAACGAAGGCCATCATGACCGGACAGACCATCCCGGCACCTTTGCCATACCAGCCATCTCGCACCAGAACCGACCTTTTCAGCGCGCTCTTTCGCGCGAAAAAGGAATTCGGCGCGGACAAGACGATTCTCGTTGATGGCGACGACCGACAACTCACCTACAAGGATCTTGTTCAGGGGTCCCTCGCCCTCGGATCAGCGTTGCGCCAAGGAACCAAATCGGGTGAGGCAGTCGGCGTGATGTTGCCCAGCGGCGCCGGTGCCGTGATTGGGTTTTTCGCGCTCAGCGCCTTCAATCGCATTCCCGCCATGTTGAACTTTACCGCTGGCTCGCGAAACCTGAAGGCCGCGCTTAAGGCAGGTCAGATAAGCCGCATCATCACGGCTCACAAGTTCGTCGAGCTCGGCGGACTCGAAGCACTGATGGAAGAATTGTCGGGCTCCGCCGAGATCGTCTACCTTGAGGATGTGCGGGAAAACCTGACACTGGCCAACAAGCTGATAGCCGCTGTAGGGAGCATCCTGCCCGGTCTTGTCCGGAAACAGTCCCGCTACAAATCCCCCGGCGTCATGCTGTTCACGTCTGGCACAGAGGGCGAACCCAAAGGGGTCGTGCTGAGTCATGAAAACGTCATGGCAAATGTTGAACAGGTACGGGCACATATAGGTCTCAGCCCCGATACGGACAGTCTGTTCAATCCCCTGCCGACATTTCATTGTTTCGGCCTGACGGTTGGTGCGGTCTTGCCGCTCGTGGCCGGCATCCCGGTCATATTCCATCCCTCACCGCTGCAGCCCCGTGAAATCGTGCGACGGATCCGTGCGAACCAGTCGACCATCCTGCTCGCAACGGACACGTTCATCTCTCAATATGCCCGGATCGGGAATGACGGTGACATGAGCTCTGTGCGGTTGGCTGTGTGCGGCGCGGAACGGGTTAAGGATGAAACCCGCGCCCTGGTCCGCCGCAAATTCGAAATCGAAATCCTCGAAGGCTATGGCGCAACCGAAGCCTCTCCCGTCATCGCGGCCAATAAGTGGGAAGACAATCGGCCGGGAACTGTCGGGCGTCTCATGTCAGGCATGGAGTCCAAGCTGCTGCCGGTCGAAGGCATCGAAGATGGCGGTCGGCTACATGTTCGCGGGCCGAACATCATGATGGGCTATCTGCGGCCGTCAAACCCCGGCATGCTTGAACGCCCCGAAGGCGGCTGGCACGACACCGGCGACATCGTTGCGATCGATGAAAGTGGGATCATTCGTATCATGGGCCGCGTCAAACGCTTCGCGAAGATTGGCGGTGAAATGGTCTCTCTGGCGGTGGTTGAAAACTGCGCGAGCGCGATCTGGCCCGACAATCTGCACGCAGCCGTTACGCTTCCGGATCCCCGCAAGGGTGAGCAGGTCATTCTGCTCAGCGATACCAAGGCAAGCAATCGCGAAGACATTCTCGCTTGGGCCAAGAATCACGGCGTGCCGGAATTGTCTGTTCCGAAACGCGTCTATCATGTTGATGAAATCCCGGTCCTCGGAACCGGCAAGATCGACTATGGTGCTGTGCAGAAAAAAGTAGAAGCTCTGCTGAACGACTAAGCCGACGTCGTGCGTCGCACGGGCATGTGTTTTTTACCCCAATCCTTCAGGGTCAACAGGGCTGGAGCCAATTCCTGACCCTTCTCGGTCAGCACATAGTCAAACCGTTTTGGCGTCGTTGTATAGGCTTTGCGTTCCAGCACGCCTGCTTCGACAAGCCGTTTCAAGCGGTCGGCCAGGATGTGTCGTGTCATACCGCTTGAGGCAATAAACTGTTCGAAACGGGACAGGCCCAGGAAGCAGTCTCGAAGAATCAGCATCGTCCAACGATCCCCAACCAGTGAAAGCGTTCGCGCAACCGGGCACCAATTATCGGATAAATCAGACCATTTCATGCTGACACACCTATACTGATTTGCCATAGTTCCAAAATGAAACTCATTTGAGAGGGTCCCATGGCAGGCAAATTCGAATTCTATTTCGACTATATCAGTCCATTTTCTTACGTGGCCAATGCCGCAGTGCAACAAATATCCGCCCGTACCGGGGCAGATATCGTGATCAAGCCAATGTTTCTGGGCGCTGTAATGCAGGCTACAGACAACAGGCCGCCTGGCATGGTGCCGGCGAAGGGTGCATACATGATGAAAGATCTCCAACGCTGCACAACCCGCTATGGCTTGGACTTTCGGATGAACCCCTATTTCCCGATGGTCAGTACCCGCAATCTGTTGCGCGCAACCTGCGGACTGGACAATGACCCCACTGAGCAGAAGCGATTCATGGATGCCTGCTTCCAACATATGTGGGCGTCCCCAACCCCACTCAAACCCGATGATGACGATTCGGTTCGGGCAATGTGCGAACAGGAAGGGTTCGACTTCCGACAGATTCAGAAACTCGCTCAGGCAAGCGCCAGCAAGGACGCCATGAAAGCCAACACCGATTCAGCCATTGCCCGAGGAGCATTCGGCGCGCCGACATTCTTTGTCGGTGACGACATGTTCTTTGGGCATGACCGGCTCGACTATGTCGAAGAGGCTCTGAAGGCTCAGGCGTAAATGCCGGCCTGCTCGGCGAGTGTCTTGTAGGACTGTTCCGGGCGTGGTCCGAAATGCGCGATGACCTCGGCCGCAGCGATGTGACCAAGGTGCGCGCATGTCTCCAGCGGCAGTCCACGAGATATTCCGAACAGAAATCCCGCCGCATATTGGTCGCCGGCACCGGTTGTATCGAGAACCTGATCGACCGGCTCTGCCTTGACGCTGATGGGGTCACCGGCGCCGATCACGACCGATCCCTTCTCGCTGCGCGTAACCGCCGCGACGGCGGTGTCCTGTTGAAGCGCAGCCAAAGCCGCGTCGAAATCTTCCGTTTCGTACAGGGAGAGCAGCTCTTCCTCATTCGCAAACAGAATGTCGACATTGTTGCGAACCAATTGAAGAAAGCTCGCACGATGCCGGTCTACACAGAATTTATCCGACAAGGTGAGCGCCACTTTGCGGCCAGCGGCCTTGGCTATTTCTGAGGCAAAGACAAACGCTTCCTTGGCATCTTCGCGGTCAAACAGATATCCTTCCAGATAAAGAATGCCCCCTGCCCGCACGGTGTTTTCGTCCACGTCATCCTTGGAGAACAGGACCGACGCGCCGAGGAATGTGTTCATGCTCCGCGCACCGTCTTCCGTCACGAAGATGATGCTGCGTGCCGTGGCGGGTCCGCTCTCAAGAGGTTTCGTCGCGAAGGGCACACCCGACGCGGTCATCTCGCGTGTAAACTGGCTGCCGAGTTCATCCTTGGAGACTTTGCCAATATAGGCGGCACGTGCGCCGAAGCTCGCAAGACCGGCGATCGTGTTGGCGCCACTGCCGCCAGATGTATAGAATGGGTCCACCGCGGCCTTGGTCAGGGCTTCTGCACGATCTTCCTCGATCAAATTCATCGCATTCTTGTGAATGCCCCATTTTTCGAGGAACGCATCGTCCGTTTTCGACATCACATCCACAATGGCATTTCCCAAGCCGACGACATCGAAGCGGATTTCACTCATTTCACAGATTCCCTGATTGCTCGGCGCCAATTGCCAGAGCTGCCTGCTGGACGCAACAGCTGCGCATGATAAACGCCTGCGGATGAAAATTGCATATTTGTCCTCCCAAGTTACCCAGCCCGGCTCTCCCATCCGGCGGTCCGATGCGTTCGAGCACGATTACATGATGCGCGCATTGAGACCCGAATTCTCAGAGCGTGGCATAGACATTGTGGATATCTGTTGGGACGATAGTTCTGTTGATTGGTCAAACCATGACGCCGCGCTGATTGGCACGACGTGGGATTATTGGGACCGACAGGACGAATTCCTGACCACGCTTGAGACCATCGAGGCTCAGACACGCTTGTTCAATCCTGCCGCGCTGGTCCGCTGGAACAGCGACAAGGTCTATCTCAAGGATCTCGCAGCTCGCGGCGCAGATCTGATCCCGACTCTCTGGATTGATGAGATGACCGACGATCAGTACCGAAGCGCCTTTGACGCGCTCGGCGAAACAAAACTGGTGTTCAAGCGTCAGGTCGGCGCAGGGGCGAGCGGTCAGCACTTGCTAAACTCAGATGACCCAGCCCCCAGGATGCCACACCCAATGATGGTGCAGCCCTTCCTGTCGACGATCCAGACCGAAGGCGAACTGAGCTTCATCTTCATTGATGGTGAGCTGTCGCACGCGCTGATCAAGCGCGCCAAGCCCGGCGACTATCGCATTCAGTCGACTTATGGCGGCCAGGAAGAAACGATCGAGCCGAGCCGGGCGGATCTGGACGTAGCGCGGGCGATACTCGGTCTACTCGACGACATCCCGCTATACGCCCGGGTCGACATGCTGCGCCATCCTGACGGCTCCCTGCTCCTGATGGAACTCGAATTGATCGAGCCATATCTTTATCCGGAACAGGGCGCACGTCTTGGAGGACTTATCGCCAAGGCCGTGGAGACCCGTCTAAAAGCCGGTTAGGCGACCTTAATCGCCGAGCGTGTAGACGAGTGAGAATTTCGTGGCGGTATCGGTTGCCTCATAGGTTGGCTGAGGCGCAGTGTCGTGGCGCACATCGAAGGACACGCGAGCCGCGAGGTGGCCATTCAGCGCGGCGGTCAGCCCGATACTGTTATTGATCTGAGTGGATTCCTGACCATAGACCACATTGGTCTTGTTGCTCAGAGACACAGCCTCATTGAAGGCATAGAAATACTCAGACTGCGCTACCGCACCCAGTGACTCTTCAGTACTCGCCGGCGTGATCGTTACAGTTCCGGTGCTATCCATCGTGATCTGACGTTTGACTTCATCAATCTTGAAACCAGGGCCGCCGCGCACCGTCCAATGATGGTCTTCATCATCCAGGACATGCCAACCGACACCCCCACCAACAAAAGTACGGCTGTCGAAGCCGGTAAACTGGTCGACCTCATAGGAGGCCCGTCCGAAAGTGAACATCGTGTCGTTGAAGTCATGCTCCAGGTCCACCGCGCCGAAGTAGCGGTTACGGCTCTCAACGCCATCTTCCTTGCCGTAGTCCCCGGAGAGCTGAATCCCGAAATTCCAATCGCCGGCACCGCGATCAAGGTCGATGCCGAGACCGGCTTCAGACGTTTCCGTGTTCCCGGTTGTCAGTCCTGCGCTGAGGGAAGACTCCCCCGACCAGCCATCCTCAGCCACAGCTGGCAGGCCGGACAGAAGACAGAAGGAGGCTGCGCCAAGGACGAATTTTCCTATGCGGTTCATGCGGTACGCTCCATTTTTACCTGTGCGATGCGGTGTCGGTTGGAGGTGGCCGTGATTTGGTTAAATTTGGGCGAACTGGAGGCAAGCCGCGTGTAGTGCAGTCGCGACACACCCCACCCGTCAGGCTTTGGGACCAAGAGACGATACAGCGGACGGGTCAGGTGTCTTGGGTTTGAACCGGCACAAATCGGATATGGCGCAATGCCAGCATTCGGGTTTGCGCGCCTTGCAGACATACCGCCCGTGCAGGATCAGCCAGTGGTGCGCGCCCTTCTTGAAGTCGGCGGGCGTCGCACGTTCCAGCCCGGCTTCGACCTCGTCCGGCGTCTTGCCGGGGGCTAGCCCTGTCCGATTCGAGACGCGGAAAATGTGCGTGTCGACCGCAATTGTGTGGTGCCCAAAGGCTTCGTTCAAAACCACATTGGCGGTCTTTCGGCCTACACCGGGCAAGCGCACAAGTTCTTCCCGCGTTTGCGGCACATCTCCGCCGAATTCATCCAGCAACATCTGGCTCAGCGCGATGACGTTCTTGGCCTTATTGCGCCACAAGCCAATCGTCTTGATGTGCTCCGCGACGCCGGCCTCCCCCAGCGCCAGCATCTTTTCCGGCGTATCCGCAAGCGCGAACAATTTCGCAGTGGCTTTGTTCACCCCGACATCGGTGGCCTGTGCCGACAAGGCCACAGCCACGACCAGCGTGTACGGATTCACGAAATCAAGTTCTGTGCGAGGATCCGGGCGATCTGCGGCAAGTGCCGAAAAGAGCGCGGTCGCCTTCTCGGGTCCAAAAACGCGCGGAGCGCGCTTCTTCTTGGTTTTCGGGGTGGATTTGAGCTGTGTCATTCCGCCTGTCTAATGCCCCCTCGCCTTCGCACAAGGCCATGCTATTTTAGACATATGAGCGCGCCGAACGAAATCATCTATATGGACGCCGTTCTTCGGCCCAATCAGTCGCTCAGCCAGCGCGGCTTCGCCATCGTCATGGCAATTGTCGGCGGCGTCAGCTTCCTGACGGGTATCGCCTTCATCTCGATGGGGGCCATCCCCGTGATCGGCTTCTTTGGTCTGGATGCCCTCGCCTTCTACTTTGCATTTCGCATGTCCTTCCGACAACAGCGGGAAGAAACCCGAATCGTCGTGACAGCTGAAGAACTGCGGTTAACTCACAAAGGCGCCAATGGCAGCGAGAAGTCAGCGACTGTGCCGTCCGCCTTCGCGAGAATCGAACTCGATGAGCCGCTGAACGCGAATAGCTGGTTGCGGGTTGAATACGGCCAGACCGCCTATGTCATTGGGCGTTTCCTGACCTTGCCAGAACGAAAGTCACTGGCCCGCGCGACACGCGCAGCACTACAGAATGCAAAACGCGAACGGCATATCGCAAAAAAATGACGCCTGCGTCATAGTTTTTTCAGAATAGCCGTGTTAAGGTGACGCCGACGTCATAAATCGAGCCTGAGACAAAGGCTTACTGTCGGAGGAAAATTGATGGCTGCTGATACGGTTCACCTGCTTGATCACCCTGCCTTGGAGCGCCCGAAGATCACTCACCGTGATCCGCTCTTCGAAGGCTATCTCGAAATTGGCGAAAAGGCACCGCCTGCCAGTTCGCTGCCTCTTGCAGAGCTGCACCCCGAGGATCCGGAACTCTGGCGGCAACAGGCGATGTGGGATCGTTTCGAGCGACTGCGCAATGAAGCCCCCGTGCATTACACAGCTGACTCCTTTGTCGGCCCGTTCTGGTCGATCACCCGCTATGAAGACATCATGGCGGTCGATACCGACCACAAACGCTTCTCTTCCAGCTGGGAACATGGCGGCATCACGCTGGGCAGCCCACCGGAAGATTTTGAGCTGCCGATGTTCATCGCAATGGATGAACCGCGCCACTCTGAACAGCGCAAGACGGTCCAGCCAGCCGTTGCCCCAAACATGCTCAAGGAATTCGAGCCACTGATCCGCTCGCGGACCCAGGGTCTACTCGACTCCCTTCCGGTTGGTGAGCCGTTCGACTGGGTCGACACCGTCTCCATCGAGCTGACCACGATGATGCTGGCCACGCTGTTCGACTATCCATTCGAAAAACGTCGCGACCTGACCCATTGGTCCGACATGGCGACCGGCATGAACAATCCGGACATCTGCCCCGGCGGGGAAGAACAATGGAAGCGCGAGATGATGGAATGTCTCGCCACTTTCATGCAGATCTTCCAGGAGCGTGGCGCGCAGCCGCAGAAGAACGATCTGATCAGCCTGCTCGCGCATGGTGAGAAGACCCGCAACATGACGCCAATGGAACTGCTCGGGAACGTCATTCTGCTCATCGTGGGCGGCAATGACACGACCCGAAACTCGATGACCGCTTCGGTCTACGCGCTGAACAAGTTCCCAGCAGAATATGACAAGCTGAAAGCAGACCTGTCGCTGATCCCGAACATGGTCTCCGAAACGATCCGCTGGCAGACGCCGCTGGCTCACATGCGCCGCACGGCGCTCGAAGACGTCGAGATGCACGGCCAGACCATCAAGAAGGGCGACCAGGTTGCCATGTGGTATGTCTCAGGCAACCGGGACGAACGCTTCTGGGACCGTCCGAATGACTATATCATCGACCGTCCCGATGCCCGTCGGCATATCTCGTTCGGCTTCGGTATCCATCGCTGCGTCGGCAACCGTCTCGCAGAACTACAGCTGCAAATCCTCTGGCAAGAATTGATGGAACGCTTCAGCCATATCGAAGTGCTCGACGAACCATCCTTTTCTGCGGGCGGCTTCGTGAAGGGGTACACATGGATGCCAGTGGTCCTGCACGGCAAATAAGTTTTGGCTGACGCCACGCCAAGACGATAAACCTCCCATCAGACCAGATGGGAGGTTTTTTCATGGACGTATCACAGGCAGTCGCGCAACGTATCTCCACACGGGCCTTCAAGCCCGATGCACTTTCTGAAGCCGATATCCGCGAGTGGCTGAATCAGGCCCAGCGGGCGCCCTCCGGCGGCAACACACAGCCTTGGCGAACCATTGTCGTCACTGGCGACGCCAAGGATGCCGTCAGCAGCATGGCCGCGCCTGTACTGGCTGCAAACCCAAAGGGTCAGCCAACAGATCGCCCCATTTATCCGAAAGACCTCTGGGAGCCCCACGAAGCGCGCCGCCGCAAAGTGGGCGAGATGATGTACGAAACGCTTGGCATTCCGCGAGAAGATCGCGCAGCGCGCATCGCCTGGTTCGCCAACAATTTCCGTTTCTTTGACGCCCCCGTGGCGACATTCATCGTCATCGATGAGCGGATGGGACATGGTCAGTGGGGTCACACTGGCATGTACCTTCAAACCCTGGCACTGCTCGCGGAAGAGCGTGGCTGGGGGACGTGCATGCAAGAATGCTGGGGCATGCTGCGCCCCGCCCTGAAAGATCATTTCAAACTGGCCGATACCGAAATGGTCTGGTGCGCGATGGCGGTCGGAAAGCCCGATCCATCCCATCCGGTAAACACATTGCGGGCCGAGCGTGCACCATTGGAAGAGATCGCAGAACTGCACGGCTTCTAATTTCGGCCCTATTCCTGCCGGATCGGTATGGCGCAATGAGATCATGCTCACACGTCGTGCCGCCATCTTGGGAGGTTTCAGTGTTCCGCTTGCGCCGATCCGCCTCGGGCAGAGAACGCTTCCGTGGCAGACTCGCCTCGCATTTGCTGCGAGATCCCAGATCGGGATCACACGCATGTATGACCCGGCCTATGCCCACCTCTCCTATCCGATGGGAGATGTGGAAAGATCGCGGGGCGTGTGCACCGATGTGATTGTGAGGGCCTATCGCGATGCGTTCGCAATGGACTTACAGCAACTTGTTCATGAAGACATGACCAACGCTTTCAGCAAGTATCCGACAATCTGGGGCCTGACCCGCCCTGACCGCAATATCGACCATCGTCGCGTACCAAATCTGGAAAAATATATCGAACGCCACGGCCTCGCCTTGTCAACGCCGCCAGACGATACAGGCTGGAAGGCAGGCGATCTCTATACGATGCGATACAAGGAGAGCCTTCCTCATATCGGAATTGTTTCTGACAAGACCACACGGACGGGACGCCCTCTGGTCATTCATAATATGGGTTGGGGAACGTCCGAGGACGACATTATCGGTCAGTTTCAGCATGAGCGCCGCTTCAGGCTGGCGCCTCGACCGGCTGCTTGACCCTGCCCGAAATCAGCAAGACGGTCCCGATCGCAAGTAGTGGCAGTATTCGATGATGATACCGGTCGGGTGGACCCGACAGAAGGGCAAACAGCGCGTCATTGGCGATGGCGATCAATCCAATACCTATGATGGTTCTACGAATATCTGCACCAGTCCGTCTCCAACCGAAGAATAGTGCGGCGGCAAATGCAAGATAGCACCCATACCTCAAGATCGTCGCGCCCAACTCCACCGGCACCGCCGCAAAAAATCCCTTCGCCTGATGTGAGGCGTAGAACGATTCTGGAAAAGGCTCTGACAAGACAGGTTGGAAATCGAATTGGGTTGCTGGCCCATAATAGCTCAGAAAATCCAAAAAGATGGTACGGGCCAAGGGTACAGGCTCAAACATGAATGCATCCTTGAGTATGGGAAGCGCATGGTGCTCCTCAAACGTGGCCAAGTCGAATTCGCCCTCTGAGGTCTTCCAGACATCCCAGAACAGATCACGCCGACCTTTGTTCTCTGGATAGGTTTTAATCCTCGCCACTTCGTCAGCGGCTTCAGACAGAACCAGGTTTCCGGACCGGTCCGCTTCCCTCCGCAGCAATTCCGGCTGGACCGAGAACACCCGGGCGGCGGGAAACGTTTTCGAAAGTCGCGGCGTCTCAGGCATGATCATGGCATCAAGCAGCACGTTCATGCCAAAAGCGATGACCGCGGCAACCATGCCAGCCACGACTTGCCGCCTCGAACGGAAAAGCACCGCCGCCAGCACAGCGAAAACAAGAGCAAAAATCTGTCCTGATCCGTGACCTGACAAAAGCAGGCCAGCTAAAATTCCCACATATACTTCTGGAAGCTTACGTGCAGACAGGAGCAGTACGATAGCTGGAAAGAACCATGCATCGACCAAGACTGCGCTCGTATAGATCGGCTGCAGGCTGAGCACAATCAGTATACACAACACTATGCGGCTGGGGCGAATATCATAAACGCGGAACAATAGAATCCATGCGCCCGCAACCATTGCGCTATTGAGGATTGGCATCGCCCAATACCCAACCAGTTTGTAAGGCAGCGTCAGCAGCAGGGCCGGAAACTTGCCCCTGAACCAGTTTGCCCCCTTCCCTGAATAGGCAATGGAGTCAGACATCACCAGCGGGAATCCGTTCAGCACCGCAGGCAAGATCAGTACCGTGAACAGAGCGTAAAACCAGATCGCTTCCTTCGACGTGAAGCGTTGAAGGAGAGTGACAGGCATCATCCGCACCCAAGCACTATCTATTCGTCATCATCCCATGCATCCATGGGCTGTTCCGGCACGCGCGGCTGCTTTGCCAGCTGGATCACGGCCGCTTTCACATCACCGCTGTCGAACTCATCAACATCAGACTGCGCACGTTCCGGTGCGCGCGTATAGGAGAACACACTGATGGAAGCATCATCTTCGCCATCGAGATCGGCCTGAGCATCAATGCCATTGTCTGACGAAGCCATTTCCAGGCTGACACCCTCATCGGTCTCTGAATCCTCGTCATCGCCTTCTTCCATGAAGTCTGTGACGAAAGATTCTGTCTCCGCGATCTCAGGGGACTCCACCTCTGGCGCTTCTTCGCCGTTCAGGGCTTCCTCGTCCGGCATCTGGAAACCGTCCGGAATAACATCCGACAATAGCCCCTCGGCTTCGAGATCGGCTTTGCCCGGCAATGTGTCGAGGCTTTCCAGCCCGAAATGCTCCATGAAGGCATCGGTCGTGCCATAGGTGATTGGTTGACCCGGGGTTTTGCGGCGGCCCTTGATCTTCACCCAGCCGGTTTCCAGCAATGTATCGATTGTTGTCTTTGACACCGCAACGCCGCGCACTGCCTCAACTTCAGCTCGCGTGACCGGCTGGCCATAGGCAATAATCGCCAGCGTCTCGAGCGTCGCCTGGCTCAGTTTTTTCTGAACCTGACGCTCTTCCACAAACAAATAGGAAAGATCGGAAGCCGTCTGGAAGCGCCATTTGCCCGCGACTTCGACCAGATTGACCCCACGGTTCACATATTGTGCCCGGAGCGCCATCAACACTTCGGCCGCTTCGACGCCGTGCGGCAAAGTCTCGGCAATCTGCTCGGCGCTCAGCGGCTCGCCAGCGGCAAACAGGATGGCTTCAGCACGGCGGATACCCTCGACCAGCGCTTCGCTGGCGCCTTCGGTCAGGGCCTCTTCGGAACGACGATAGGCAAACGCCAACTGCGCAACCGCGTCGCGTTCTGTTTCAGGAGTGTCGTCAGTCATCAAGTACTTCTCAAGCGGTTGCATCTCTGCCCCCTTCCGGTCTGATACCCGCATTGCGCAGGTAAAGTGGCGCAAAGTGCTCGTCCTGGCGCACATCGACTTCGCCATCGCGGGCGAGTTCCAATGCAGCCGAGAAGACACTTGCGGTGACAGACCGAGGCGGCAATTCCGGGTCCACGTCTGTCATGGTTGAGCGGATCTCGTCCAGCGAAGACCACTGCTCCAACTGTTGCCTGAGTGCGCGCAGTGTTGTTCGCGCCAGTTCCAGCGGCAAAACAAGCTGTTGCTCAATCGTGTGCGGGCGTTCCTTTTCGCGGCGATCGCGAATCGTCCCGAAGGCTTGTGTCAGCTCGTACAGCGACGCTTTGTATTCAGTGTGCTTGACGACTTTGGGCTGTACCGGCGCACCGCGCAGGAAGACCACATTGTCGAGAATAGGCCCCGCTTCGAGTTCTTCGACGGCCCCGCGCATGGCATCAAGCCGCTTCAGGCGAAAGGCCAGCCGCGCTGCCATTTCTTCGCCAGTTGGTTCGTCTTCCGCGGCCTTTTCCGGCTTCGGCAACAAAAGGCGCGATTTCATGAAGGCGAGCCAAGACGCCATCAGAAGATAGTCGGCCGCCAGATCGATGCGCTGAGACTTCGCCTCTTCGATGAAGTCGAGGTATTGCTCTGCCAGCGACAGGATCGACAGATGCAGCAGGTCGACCTTCTGCCGGCGGGCAAGCTCCAGCAACAGATGAAGCGGGCCTTCATAACCGCCAACATCGACCGTAAAGAGATCGCCGGCTTCGGCCTCCTGCGCGTCTGCAGACAGCGCATCAATCGAGATCATTTCGGAGTTCATGCCGCCCCCGCCAAATGAGGAAAATATGACTGGAATGTCTGCCAACCCTCAACGAGGTCAAACTCCTCCTGATGGGTCGAGAGTGCTTCAGCACGCAGTGCCCGCTCCAGTGGCCGTCCCGTCAGTTCTGGCGAAACAGCTGCGACTTCAGCCATTTCTGAATGGATCGCAAGTGGATCAGAAAGAAAGCCGGAACAGTGCAATAGCACGTCACAGCCCGCAGCAATCGCCGCTTCGCCCCGCTCGCCCAGGCTACCGCCCAGCGCCTGCATCCCGAGATCATCCGTCATCAGCAAGCCATCAAACCCGATTCGCGCGCGGATCACGTCTTGAATCATGATTTTTGACAGAGTGGCGGGGACATTGGCGTCAAATGCATCATAGGAAATGTGCGCTGTCATCGCCATTGGCGCATCGGCGAGACGGGCAAAGGCATCAAAATCTTTCGCCAGTTCCGCTTCGCTCGCCGCTACGCGCGGCAGCTCCAGATGGCTATCGCACATGGAGCGCCCATGACCCGGAACATGTTTGATCACGCCGGCAACACCGCCGGATTCGAGCCCTTTCAGAGCCGCGCCCGCGAGACTTGCGACCGTTTCGGGATCAGTGCCAAAAGCCCTGTCGCCAATCACGTCATGTGCGCCCGGAACCGGCAGATCGACGACAGGCGCACAATCTGCATGAATCGACAGGGCAGCGAGTTCTGCGGCGATGAGCCTGTGGCCGAGCCAGGCAGCGGAAAGTCCCCGCTCACGATCATTGGCAAAAATATCTGCATAGTCCTGACCACGCGGAAAAAGAGGCCATTCAGGCGCCTTCAACCTTGCCACACGTCCACCCTCCTGATCGATAAAGATCAGGCACGGCCGATTCATCGCGTTCCAGATGTCATCGACGAGGCTTCGGACTTGGGTCCGCGATACGCAGGAGCGGCCCATCAGGATGACCCCCCAAGGCTGCTCGGCGGCGAACAGTGCCGCTTCCTCCTTCGTGAGCACAGGCCCCGAAACGCTGAGGATGCAAGCCTTGATCACTATCCTGTCACCACAATGCAATTGTCACCGCCGGCCTTCACCGCATCACAGAATTTCGATGCTTCAGACCGTTCCGCAAAGCTGCCGACGCGCAACCGATAGAAGACACCCTTGGCTCCAAGATCGGCTCGTTGAATACGCTTCTGAGCACTCCGGTAGAGGCCGGGCTTTGTACTGTTCATTTTCGCCCAGGCGGTTTCAGCGGCGTCTTGTGAGCGGAAAGCTGCCAACTGGACGAGGTAAATACCATCATCGGTAAAGGCAAACTGTGAGGACGCTTCCCTGGCGGCCGGCGCCTTCCGCGGCGCGGGAGCAGGCGCCTGCACCACCGGATTCGTTGGCACGACACGCAGGGTCTCTTCCTCATCCTCTGGCATCGCCTCCAGGTCAGCCAGTGCGCGTACTTGCGCATCATCAGGCTCGATGCCTTCCCGGCCTGGCCTGAGCTCAATTGGGGGGCCGCCTTGCAGCGCATCACCACCTTCAGTGTCATTTGCAGCGAAGTCGGTGCCCGGCTCCACTATACGCTCGGAGTCATCCATCTGATCGTAGAAGCGCTTGTCAGTGTCTGGGACTGCCAGGCCTTCTCGATCTTCCGGCGCACGCTTGTAGGGCTCTTTATCGGCAATTACGCTGGGGATACCGGCACCGTTGTCCCGAACTCCCTGACGATATGTGTTCCAAACAACTGCGCCGAAGACGAGCAAGACCCCCACGGCAAGCGCCAGGATGAGCGGTCCGCGCGTGGAATCGTCCTCGCGAACATCAAATCCGCGGTAATCGTCTTCGAACGGGGAATAATCCCGCTCGTCGTCCCGATATCGCCCCATGGAATCATCCTCAGATTAGGTTCACAGAGTTAAGATTACGGCGTGTTTCGTTAACGACACTTGAATATTCAAGAGCTTTCACAGGCCTCGGCGCCTGCAACGCTTTAAAACCGGTAAATGTGATGACAGTGCGGCTAGCGCAGTACATCCGGATGATAAAGCCGCCGGTGTTCCTCGATTGCGTAGGAATCTGTCATCCCGGCGATATAGTCACAAACAATGCGCGCGCGGCGCGCTTCGTTGGCCTGTGACGCATCTTGCCGCCACGGGCTCGGCAGCGTGTCAGGCTCACTCAGGAAAATCTGAAACAGCTCGGCGAGCATGCGTTTGGCTTTGCTGCGCATGCGGTTGACTGTATAGTGTTTGTACATCCGCTCATACAGAAAGGCGCGCAGCGCCCGCTGACGGCTTTCCAGTTCCTCCGAAAATGCAACGAGTGGCACATCCATGGCGCGCACTTCCGCGGCGCTCTGTGGCGCGTACTGCTTCGCGCGCCGGCCCGTCTCGGCGGTCAGGTCGTTTACCCACAGGCCGATCAGGCGACGAACCGCCTCATAGGAGACCATCCGGTCGCTTAAATGCGCATATTCCAGTTTCACCGCGCGGAACTCGTCCCCGACGATCGGCAAATCCATCAGATCGTCAATCGTGAACAGGCCAGCGGCGATACCGTCATCAATATCATGATTATTGTAGGCGATGTCGTCTGACAGTGCAGCCACCTGCGCTTCCGGACCTGCAAACTGGTGCGGCTCCAAGTCCATGAAGTTCGCATATTCCCGAAAAGCGGCCGGTAGCGATTCCACCGGTGTATCGCGCGTCACCATCGGGCCATTGTGCTTTACGAGGCCCTCCAGCAGCTCCCAGGTCAGGTTCAGGCCGTCAAAATTGGGGTATCGGACCTCCAGCTTGGTAACGATGCGCAGCGTCTGGGCGTTATGATCAAACCCCTCATAGTCCGCCATGCACGCGTCCAACTGGTCCTCACCCGCATGTCCGAAGGGCGGGTGGCCCATATCGTGGGCGAGCGCCAACGCTTCGGCGAGGTCTTCGTCCAGACCGAGCGTACGGGCAATACTGCGGGCAATCTGGGCCACTTCGAGTGAATGCGTCAGGCGGGTGCGGAAATGATCGCCCTCATGTGCGACAAACACCTGTGTCTTCTGCTTCAATCGCCGGAAGGCGGTCGAGTGGATAATCCGGTCTCGATCACGCTGGAAAGGCGTTCGAGTCGCCGATGGCGCCTCCGGGAAATACCGGCCGCGGCTATCTTCGTGCCGGGTGGCATACACTGATCTCTTTTCCATTGGCTCGGGAATCCCTATGTTGAGGTCATGAGCACGACAACTGCCCCCGATGTGACCCTTACAGCCTCGGCTGCCAAGCGGATTAATGCGATTCTGGCCAAACAGGACGGCGTTGATTTTCTGCGCGTCTCCGTCGAAGGCGGCGGATGTTCAGGCTTTTCCTATAAGTTCGACTTCGACCAAGCGGCCAAGGAAGACGATATCGTCCTGGAACGCGATGGCGCAAAAGTGTTGATCGACGAAATGAGCCTCGAATTCCTGAAGGGCTCACAGATCGATTTCACGACCGAACTGATTGGTGCTGCCTTCAAGATCAGCAACCCGAATGCTACGGCGGCTTGCGGCTGCGGAACCAGTTTCTCGATTTAACTTGCTTCGCCCCACGGCATGTCCGCTAGCTGGATGACACCCTAGCGAGGAGACAAACATGCCGACCGCTCAGCCCTTCCGCATCGACATTCCCCAGGAAAAGCTCGACGCCATCATGGCGCGGGTGAAAGCCTATGACTGGTTTCCAGCCCCGGCCAATGAAGAAGGCTTTGCCTACGGCATGTCCACACCGGTGATGAAAGACATCCAGCGCTATTGGATTGCAGGCTATGATTGGCGCAAATCAGAAGAGATCCTGAACAAGTATCCCAGCTACAAAGTCGAGATTGATGGTCAGATGATTCACTTTGTCCATGTCGTGGGCGAAGCTGGCGGGCGGCGCCCCCTGCTCATCACACATGGGTGGCCGGGTTCAGTTTTTGAATTTTGGGAAGCGATCGCGCCCCTGGCCTTTCCATCCCGCTATGGCGGCAAGGCCGAAGATGCTTTTGACCTGATCATCCCTTCCCTGCCCGGTTACGGATTTTCAGGGCGGCCAAAATCCCCGATCGGACCCCGAGGCACGGCCGCGCTTTGGGACACTCTGATGCGCGACATACTGAAATATGACACCTATCTCGCTCAGGGCGGCGACTGGGGCAGTATGGTGACCTCCTGGCTCGGCTTCAATCATGGCACAGTCGATGGCAAGGGCGGTTGCCGCGCGATCCATCTGAACATGGTCGGCTTCCGCCCGACACCCGCCACGCCGCAGACCGAGGCCGAAGGCGAATGGCTGGCCGCGTCGCAGGGCGCCATGCAGCGCGAAGGCGCCTATCTGATGCAGCAGATGACCAAGCCCCAGACGCTGGCGATGGCGCTAATGGATTCCCCGGTCGGCACTGCAGCGTGGATCATCGAGAAATTCAATGGCTGGTCAGACCTGTCCGACGGCGGACTTTTGGATACCTACTCAAAAGACCAGCTGCTCACCAATGTGATGATCTATCTGGTCAATGATGCCATGGCCACCAGCGTCTGGTTCTACAATGGCTTTGCGCAGGAAGGTGGCAATGCCCTGCCAGAAGGCGTCCGGTGTGAAACGCCGACGGCGTTCGCGAACTTCCCCGGCGAGCCCGTCTACAAACCCGCGCCGCGGAGCTGGTTCGAGAGAGCCTACAACCTCACCCGTTGGACGGATTTGCCGCGCGGCGGTCATTTCGCAGCGATGGAAGAGCCCGAACTATATGTCGAAGAGATCCGCGCCTGGGGTAACAGCGTAACTGAGCCTGAGGGCTGATGGCTGCCTGTCCGCAGGGTGATCCCAACCGAGCCGGGCGATGGCGCGTCACCAATCCGACCGCCGGGTGAGCCGTTTATCTTGGCCGGGCTGCGGGGTTTTCGTCTTCTTCCGCAGCTAGGTCTGGTGAAATCCAGCAGTCTGGTCTGGCAACCAGTTGAATTTCACTGCGCGGATGGGACGGGCCCCAATGCATGGGGGCACCTACTATCCAGTAATTTGACTAATCGTCCTCGTGACAGCGGAGCCCTGCTCCCATCCGCAAGGACCGATCCCTGCACAAACCGGATGGCATCCGCCAGTCCGGCTATTTGCGCAGGTCCTTGGCCAGATTATCCAGCACGGCATTGGCAAAATTCGCTTCCTGCTCGTCGAAGAAATCATGCGCCAGAGACACGTACTCATCCAGGATGATGGCGTTCGACAAATGTTGGTGAGCGATGAATTCAGCGGACCCCGCGCGTAAAAGCGCGCGCATGGTTGCATCGAGCCGGGTCAGCTTCCATCCGTTTGCCAGCCTCCCAAGGATCGCCTTGTCGATGGCTGCCTGATGATCAACGACCGCGTTCACGATAGATTTGAAAATATCGGGATCGGCTTCCTCGATCGGTTCTTCGTTCGGACCAATGCCGAGCCGGTCTTCCATGAAGGCGCGAATGGTCGCGCGGGCCGACTTGCCGGTCTGCTCCATTTCATAAAGCGCCTGAACGGCTGCGAGGCGCGCTCCCGCCCGCCTCGCCCGTGTAACCTCGAAGGGTATATTCTGGTCGTTCACCGAATGAGTTCCTTGCGGAATTTGATCATGGCCAAACAGGCGTCTGCGGCATCCTTGCCCTTATTGCCGCGCTTGCGGTCAGCGCGGGCGAGCGCCTGCTCTTCATTCTCGACAGTCAGGATGCCGTAGCCAATCGCCTGACGACGCTGCACGATCAGATCCATCAGACCGCGGGCGCTTTCACCACAAACATAGTCGTAATGGCTGGTTTCGCCCCGGATCACGCAGCCCAGTGCCACAGCGCCGTCAAACCGGCCACTGTCGGCCGCCATGGCAATCAGGCCCGGCAGCTCGAACGCGCCCGGCACTTCCATGACCGTCACAGTCGCGCCAGCAGCTTCAAGAGCTTCCAGTGCGCCAGCTTCCAGCTCATCGGAGATGTGCTTGTAGTATTTCGAAATGGCGACAAGAACGCGGTCTGCCATCAGTTGTTCTCCTCATGAAGATTGCGCCACCCCTCTATCGTCAGGCCGTAGCCGTCAAGGCCTGCCAAGCGGGTGGGCTGCGTTCCGGACAAGTAGATCATGCGACGTACGCCCAAATCCCGCAGAATTTGAGCACCGACACCGTATTCACGAATGGGCGCGGTCGGATCGGGGGCCACTGAGGGCTTCAGGCCGAGCCGTTCGGCAATGATGTTCGGCCGCATCGTGTTCACGAACACGACCACGCCCGGTTCTTCAGCGTCAGCAATTACGCGCATCGCGCGCTCAACCAGGCCGTGTCTTGGGCCGTTCTCTCCCAGCACGTCCGACAGGATGTCCATCCGGTGTACCCGCACCAGCGTTGTGCTGTCCGGCGTGATATCCCCGTGAACGATGGCGATATGTTCCGAATTGTCGAGCGCGTTACGGAAACAGACCGTCCGGAACCCTTCCCCGTAACCGGAATCGAGCGGCGCTTCGACGCGACGCTCCATGAACCGGTCATTCTTTCGGCGCCAGGCGATGAGGTCGGCAATCGTGCCGATCTTCAGATTGTGCAGCTGGGCGAACGCGACCAGTTCCGGAAGACGGGACATGGTGCCGTCTTCATTCATGATTTCGCAGATCACACCGGCCGGATAGAGGCCGGCCATGCGGGAAATGTCGACGGCCGCCTCTGTATGCCCGGCGCGGACGAGAGTGCCGCCTTCGCGCGCAATCAGCGGGAAGACGTGTCCGGGTGATACGATGTCCTCATGATCCTTGGTCGGGTCGATGGCGACGGCAATTGTCCGGGCACGATCATGGGCCGAAATACCCGTCGTGACGCCGTCTTTCGCTTCGATCGAGACCGTGAAGGCCGTTCCCATGCTTTCCCGATTGTTCCGGGTCATCATGTCGAGATTCAGCGTATGCGCGCGCTCCTGACCCATCGCCAGGCAGATCAGGCCCCGGCCGTGACGCGCCATGAAGTTCACATGTTCCGGCGTGGCAAAATTGGCCGGAATGATCAGGTCGCCCTCATTCTCCCGGTCCTCTGCGTCGACCAAGATATACATCCGGCCATTGCGGGCATCTTCGATGATCTCGTCAATCGAGGATATTGCTTGATGAAATTCGCTGCTCATATCTGCCCTTATCCCTTCGGCGCATCCGCGCCGATCATCCGCGCCACGTAGCGTGCCAGCATGTCGATCTCAAGATTGACGCTGGAACCGGGCTGCAACTGGTTGAGTGTAGTCACCTCCCAAGTGTGGGGAATGATCGCCAACTCGAAATCACCATTCGGCAGGGCTTCAGCCACGGTCAGAGACACACCATTCACCGCCGCGGACCCCTTGGTCGCGAAGTAGCGCGCGATCTGTTCAGGTGGCCGTATGGTCAAACGATAGCTTTCACCTTCCGGTTCGACGGAAACTACCTGACCGACGCCATCAACATGGCCAAACACGAAATGGCCGCCCAACTCGTCGCCGAGTTTCAGGCTCTGTTCCAGATTGACGTGAGATCCAACCGTCCAGTCACCTAGAATCGTCTTGGAAAGTGTTTCCGGCACGGCTTCGGCGGCGAACCACGCGCCGCGCTCGCCCTGCCCCATATCCACGACCGTCAGGCATACGCCCGAATGCATGATGGACGCGCCCAGGGTGATATCTTCCAGTTTGTAACGGCTTTCGACCTCAAACCGGCGAAGCCCATTGCGGTCCTCCACGGATCGGACGGTCCCGACATCGGTAACGAGGCCTGTAAACATTTTCCTGCCCTTAGTTTCTTATTCAGACCCTTACATAGGTGTCCAGGACATCAACCCCAATCCGTTCCGTAGCGATAGCGCGCCAACGTGACGCTTCGCCCAGATTGGAGAGTCCCAGGGCGGCGAGCGCTGGCAGGCCGTCTCCTCCGATCAGGATGGGGGCGCGAAACCAGGCAATTTCGTCCACAAGCCCTTCCCGAATGAAGCTGGCCGCCAGCGTGCCGCCCCCTTCTATCAGGAGAGATGCAATTCCTTCGATCTCAGCGCGATGAAGGAGGTCATTCACGTCCACGCGAATGCCTTTCCCGCAGCGCCAGATATCCACGCCGCTCGCTGCGAGGATATCCTGCGGCTGGCCATTGGTTGCGACAACAACGCGTCCGGATGAAACAGACTGGACCAGTCTGGAACTGCGCGGTGTGCGACCTTGAGAATCTGCGACGATCCGGATGGGTTGGGTTTTGGGGAGCGGAACTGTTCGGGCGGTCAGCAACGGATCATCGGCGAGTACCGTGCCCACTCCAACCAGAACCGCATCATGCGCGGTGCGCATCTCATGTGCCCGTGCGCGTGACTCACTGGTCGTGATCCACTGGCTCGTCCCATCGGACAAAGCTATGCGGGCATCCAGCGATGTAGCGATCTTAAGGGTGACTTTCACCCCGCTCATTCAGGATCGCTCTCTTCTTCCAGCGATGTCTGCTCAATGAATTGAGCGAAATCGTTCGGATCCCTGAAATCCTTGTAGACACTTGCGAACCGCACATAACCGACCGGATCGACTTGCCGCAGCGCCTCCATGGCAAATTCGCCCACTTCATTGGACGTCACCTCGGTTTCGCCACCGCTTTCCAGCTTGCGCGCAATACCGGACACCATTTGGTCGATCTGTTCCCGATCCACGGGGCGTTTCCGCAAGGCGATGGTGATCGAGCGCGTCAGACGGTCCCGGTCAAACGGCACGCGTTTGCCATCCCGCTTCACCACCATGATCTCGCGCAACTGAACACGTTCAAACGTCGTGAACCGCGCACCACACGCCTCACATACACGCCTGCGACGGACAGCCGTGTTGTCTTCAGCCGAGCGGCTGTCCTTCACCGATGTATTCTCGGAACCGCAGAACGGACATCGCAAGGTCTATCAGCCTCCCAATCCATTATAGATCGGGAACTGCGCCGTCAGGGCTTTCACCTCTTCGCGCACCTTGTCTTCTGCTGATGTGCTTTCGCCGGACGCAACCGCGTCGACAATCTCGCCAATCCAGTTACCGATCTGCGTGAACTCATCCTCGCCGAAACCGCGAGTCGTTCCGGCTGGCGAGCCCACACGAATACCGCTGGTGATCATCGGCTTTTGCGGGTCGAAGGGTACGCCGTTCTTGTTACAGGTGATGAAGGCACGCTCGAGCGCATGCTCAGCGTCGCGACCGGTCACATTCTTCGGTCGCAAATCGATCAATGCGACGTGCGTATCCGTACCGCCAGAGACAACGTCCAGCCCGCTGGATTTGCAAGCCGCAGCCATAGCGCGCGCATTTGCAACAACTTGAGCCGCATAATTCCTGAATTCTGGCTGAAGTGCCTCTCCGAAGGCTACCGCCTTGGCCGCGATGACATGCATCAGCGGTCCACCCTGAATGCCGGGGAAGATGGCTGAGTTGATCTTTTTCGCGAGCGCTTCGTCATTGGTGAGGATCATGCCGCCACGCGGGCCACGCAATGTCTTGTGCGTTGTTGTCGTCGCGATATGCGCATGGTCCAGTGGGTTCGGATGCGCGCCGCCGGCAACGAGACCAGCAAAATGCGCCATGTCCACGAGGAACAACGCCCCAACCTCATCAGCGATTTCGCGGAATCGTTTGAAGTCAATTTCACGAGGATAGGCAGAGCCACCCGCGATGATCAGCTGCGGGCGGTGCGCCTTGGCAAGGCGCTCCACTTCCACGAAGTCAATTCGATCATCTTCCCGACTCACACCATACTGAACGGCGTTAAACCATTTGCCGGACTGGTTTGGCTTGGCACCGTGGGTCAGGTGACCACCTGCGTCCAGGCTCATGCCTAGGATCGTATCGCCCGGCTTCAGCACCGCATTGAACACACCCTGATTAGCCTGGCTGCCGGAATTCGGCTGCACATTGGCGAATCCGCAATTGAACAGCTTCTTGGCCCGCTCAATCGCCAACTCTTCCGCAATGTCCACAAACTCGCAGCCACCGTAATATCGCTTGCCTGGATAGCCTTCAGCATACTTGTTCGTCAGCACCGTTCCCTGAGCCTCCAGCACGGCTTTGGAAACAATATTCTCTGACGCAATCAGCTCGATCTGCTGCTGCTGACGGGTACGTTCCTTCCGGATCGCATCGAACAGCTCGGGATCACGATCTTCCAGAGATTGGCTGAAAAATTCCGTGGTATCAAACCGGGCGGGCTGGGCTGTGTCTGCCATGGGCGAATCTCCTGCTGGGTCTTGCGCTATTTACGCTCAGGCGGGTCCCGCCGCAACCGCCGGTGCGTGCTGGGCCCACAATATCGCACCCTGCATGCACAATTTGAGAGATTGTGTCGGTATTGTCGTGCAAATACTTGAAGAACTATGGTATTTAGCAGTTTAGTTGGGGCGCGATTGTGCAGCTGAATATCCAAATACCTGACAGAGTCTTGGTGGGCCATGAGTGAATACGAGTCATCTGACCTGCTCGACATGACTGCCGAGATTGTCTCGTCATATGTGTCGAACAACCAGGTCGAAGCAGATGCGCTGCCACAGCTCATCACGAACATCTATGAGACGGTTTCCGGGCTATCGAAAGGCGCGGAGCCTGCAGCAGATACTCAGGAACCAGCAGTTTCAATTGCGAAATCCATCACACCGGACTTCCTGATCTGTCTCGAGGATGGCCGGAAGCTCAAGATGCTGAAGCGATATCTTCGATCCAAATTTGACATGACGCCCGAAGACTACCGCACGAAATGGGGATTACCATCCGACTACCCGATGGTTGCGCCAAACTACGCAAAGCTGCGCTCAAAGCACGCCAAACAGATCGGGCTTGGCAAGAAGGCACCGCCCGCACCCAAGAAAAAAACCAAATAGTCGAAAAACCGGATCAGGCTGCCTTGTCGAGGCCGAGCTGCTTCCAAACAGCCAGGATCGCAGCCACCAACTCATCCATCATGACTTCGTCATGCACAGGGCTCGGCGTGAAGCGCAAACGCTCCGTACCCTTCGGGACAGTCGGGTAATTGATCGGCTGCACATAGATACCGAAATCGAACAGCAATGTATCGGACAGCGCCTTGCAGCGCTCCGGATCTCCCACCAGCAATGGTACGATATGCGTGTCAGTGTCGATCATAGGCAGGCCGGCATCGCGGAATTTCTGCTTCAGCTTGGCAGCGTTCGCCTGATGGGTCCGGCGCAATTCCCGTCCCGCATCCGTCCGCAGTTTCTGAATGCTGGCCAGCGCACCCGCCGCCATTACGGGACAAGTGGATGTCGTGAAGATAAAACCTGAAGCCATTGAGCGGATGGCGTCGACCACGGTCTCGTGGCTGGCAATGTAGCCGCCCATGACACCATAAGCCTTGCCAAGCGTGCCCTCGATGATGTCGATCCGATCCGCCAGACCCCACATCTCCGCAACGCCGGCGCCATTCTGGCCATACATGCCAACCGCATGCACTTCGTCCAGATAGGTCATCGCATCGAATTCATCGGCCAGATCGCAAATTTCTTCCATCCGGCCGAAATCACCGTCCATGGAATAAACGCTCTCAAACGCGATCAGCTTCGGGCGATCCGGATCATCATTCGCCATCAGCGCCCGCAGATGATCCACGTCGTTATGCTTGAAGATGCGACGGTCTGCACCTGAGCGACGAATGCCTTCAATCATCGAAGCGTGGTTCAACGAGTCGGAATAAATGATCAGGTCAGGCAAAATCTTGCCCAAGGTCGACAATGTCGCCTCATTGGAAACGTAGCCGGATGTGAACAGGAGCGCTGACTCCTTGCCGTGCAAATCTGCCAGTTCGCGCTCAAGATCGACATGGTAACGAGTCGTGCCGGAAATGTTACGCGTGCCGCCCGAACCTGCACCGAAACTATCGATGGCCTCATGCATGGAATTGATGACGTCTTCGTCCTGGCCCATGCCAAGATAGTCATTGGAGCACCAGATGGTGACTTCGCGCTCGCCGTCCTCGAAACGCGCCGTCGCCTTTGGAAACCTGCCCTTGTGACGGTGCAGGTCTACAAATACGCGATAGCGGCCTTCGCCGTGAATCGAATTAAGCGCGTCCTCGAAGGCCTTCAGATGCTTCATCTGTTTCGTTCCTGATCTTTTCCGAGCCTACATAGTGGCCAAAACGACGATTGATAATGGCTCCATACGTCGCGGACCGCTTTTGTCGCATACGGGATTACCCCTAGGCGTCATAGCCCGGCATTTCGCGATCCAGCTTGCGAAGCAGCGCCGGCCAAACCAGTTTTTCCGTCACCATGTTCATGCCGGAACTGTGTTCTGTCATGCCGCCCTGCCCGGCAACCTTCTGCTGAAGATCAGATTCGCACTCCAACACACCGTCGCGCCCAGCCGAAAGCGCCATGATCTGCATGTTGCAGGCACGCTCCAGAAAGAACATCCGCGTAAATGCAGACGCCGCCGTGTCGCCGACCGTCAGCGTACCGTGGTTGCGCAGAAGCATTGAATGTTTCTTGGGGCCCAGATCGGCGACGAGCCGCTCACGTTCGTCCAGGTCCAGCGCGATACCTTCATAATCATGGTAGGCGATGTCCTCACGTACAATCATGGCGGTTTGGCTGAGTGGCATCAGGCCTTCCTTCTGCGCCGAGACAGCAACGCCCTGATCGGTGTGGACATGGATCACGACCTGCGCATCGTCGCGCGCATCATGGATTGCCGAATGGATGGTGAAGCCGGCCGGATTGATAAAGCTATCCGTCTCCTGGACGACGTTGCCTTCCAGATCGACTTTCACGAGCGAAGACGCCGTAATCTCCTCGAAGAAATAACCATATGGGTTGATCAGGAAGTGATGGTCCGGCCCAGGAACGCGATGAGAAATATGCGTGAAAATCAGATCGTCCCAGCCATGCATCGCGATCAGGCGATACAGCGCAGCGAGGTCCACGCGAGCCTGCCACTCTTCTGCGGATACAGAGGAACGAATATCTAATTTGTGCGCGCCGTCGGCCATGATTGAATCTCCCAGATATGTTTTGCTGGCAAACTAGCGGAAAATCCGATCACAGGCCAGAAAAAGCTGACACCCGCGTCAACTTGGTGGACTCGCACTATCCGGTGCACGCGGCGGTATGCCAGAATCCGCCTTGACGCTTCCACCCTTCGCAAAGCAGATGGGCCACCATGAGTGGTCTACGTCTGCACTTTTACGCTTCCAAGCGCCCAGAAGCCCAGGACGCGCTGTCTGTCCTGACCAAAAAGTACGGCCAGTGCAGCGAGGATGATGCCGATGTGATCGTTGCGCTCGGCGGCGATGGAGCAATGCTGGATTCGTTGCGGCGTCAGTTTGAAGGGGGCCAACCGGTATACGGCATGAACCGTGGCACGGTCGGCTTCCTGATGAACGAATTCAACGTCGACAAACTCCCCGACCGTATCAACTCAGCCGAACGCGCCGTCATCTCGCCCCTGCGAATGACCGTTCGCGACGTACATGATCACGAACACCGCGCCCTTGCGATCAATGAAGTATCGATGTTTCGCCAGACGGCGCAGACGTCGAGGTTCAAGATCACAATCGACGGCAAGATGCGGATGGACGAGCTGGCCTGTGACGGTTTGATGGTCGCAACGCCAGCGGGATCCACGGCCTACAACTTGTCCGCACATGGCCCGATCCTGCCGATCGGAGCTGGCCTGCTCGCCCTCACGCCTGTCAGCGCCTTCCGGCCGCGCAGGTGGAAAGGCGCCCTACTTCGGCGCGACGCGCATGTACGTATTGATGTGATCGCTCCGATCCTGCGTCCGGTTGCCGCTGCCGCGGACAATCAGGAAGTGCGCGACATTGTCAGCGTGGACGTTCAAGAGGACCGGCGTCGGCTTACCATGCTGTTCGATCCAGGGCATGCGCTTGATGAACGCATCTTGCGGGAACAGTTTGGTTTCTGAAGCGATTTCAAAGACCTTCGGTCAGGAAAACGTTAAGGCTTGGACGATACGATTACCCGAACGATAGGGAATCGCGATGCTCAAAGCTCTGATAAACAAACTGAAACCCAATGCTGGCGCGAAGAGCGACCAGCCAGCTACCTCAATAACTCCGGATATCAGCCGAGTGATAAAGATGGCCCCCGTTGCGCCAGTAGGTGATGCCGCTGTTGCTGCATCGGACGCCGGTCACGATCCGGACGAGCTCGGGGATAGAGCAGAAGCCGCGGTCGAAGACCTGTCATCTCGTTTTGACGCGTGGATGCAGGCGGACCTTGATCGTTTGAAGAGTGCCTGGGGAGCCGCCAAGACTTCCGGTGCCAGCCATGCGGACTACAAATTACTCGAAACCTGCGCGCACAATATTCGCGGTGTTGCCACATCATACGGATATCCCGCGGTGTCGCGCCTTTGTGGGTCGCTCTGCAGGTTGCTGTCTGAAACTGAGCCAGGCGAGAATTCTGCGCTGATCAATCTCCATGTCGAGGCCTGCATGGCCGCTTTTGGATCGATTGGCCGGGGTGACGCAGCCCAATCGGTCGCGAACGCAGTGTGTGATGCCCTTGAAGAGCGGGTCGCCGTGAAGACAGCAAAGACCTGATCAAGCCGCAGCTTTCGGCTCACTTTCTGACCTGATCAGAAATTCCCGTATCAGGTCGGCGGTCTCTTCAGCGCGCGTCACAAGAAACAGATGCCCCCCTCCCTCTATGACTTTCAGCTCAGCGTCAGGCAGTGCCACTCGTAATATATGGCCATTGGCGACAGGCACGATCGTGTCCCGGTCTCCCATCAAAACCAAAGTTGGCATTGTCAGAAAGCGGATGAATGGCAGACTCGACCAGCCGACAAAGGCCAGCAACTGGTAGATATAACCTTTGGGGTCTGGCGGCAGGAGATTGTCGATATGGCTGCCAGCCTCTCCATCGACGGCTTCGCCATAGAGCGACTCGAAACTCTTCCGCATGAATTCCGGGTCCGAGTAGCGTCGTGTGTCCACCATTTTGGAGAGCGACTTCGGGTGGCCCGGAATCATCGTCATCCCGGCTGTGGTCGCGCAAAGCACCAGTTTTCCGACGCGGCGGCGATACTGAAAGGCGAATTGTTGCGCCATGGCCCCGCCCCAGGACACGCCCATCACGTCCACTTGTTCAATATCATGCAAATCCAGAAGCTTGCGGGCCCAACGTGCCAGTATCCAGGGGCGATAAGGCCAGCTGGTCACGGGACTCAAGCCAACGCCGGGCACATCAAAGGTGATGATGTCCCGGTCTGGAAACATGTCGCCAAGACCGAGCGTCAGTTCCAGATTGGCTCCAATGCCATTGAAGAACAGCAAAGTCGCCTGCCTCGAATTGGACGCCGATGTCCATCGCGCTGTGCGCAATTCGATACCGTCTACGTCTTGTGTCTCGATGATCGGCATGCGTTTCGGCGACGTCATGAAGGCTCCCGTGAGATTTTCGGCCTATTCGTCAAACACGTAATGGCCCGGCGCGTCATAGAGAGCCGGGAATGCCTCACCACCGCAAGCGCGGGGCGCAGCTTTCAATGTCCCCGAGCGCTCTTTTAGCCACTCGCCCCAGACAGGCCACCAGCTGCCAGCTTCTTCTGTTGCCTTTGCCGCCCAGGTATCGGCATCCGCGTCCAGGTCCGGGTTGCGAAGCATCTTCGCCTTCGGATTGCCTGGTGGATTCAATAGGGACTGGATATGTCCGCTGGAAGACAACACGAATTTTATACTCTGTGATCCGAGGAGTTGAGTTGTGCGGTAACACGCCTTCCACGGGGTGATGTGATCGGTCAGGCCCCCAACCACAAAAGCGTCGGCTGTCACTTTCGTCAAATCAACTGCGTGGCCAGCCACTTCAAACTCGCCCGGGTGACTGAAAGGCTGGTTCAGCCCCATGTCGAGATAGTCCGAATGCAATTGCGCCGGCAAGTTCGTGGAGTCGTTGTTCCAGAACAGGATGTCGAAGGGCGGCGGATCCTCGCCCATCAGGTAGTTATTCACCACATAGTTCCAGACAAGATCATTCGGACGCATCCAGGCAAACATGCGTGCCAGATCATCGCCTTTAAGGATGCCTTTGCGTCTGGAATATTTCCGGGCGACCTCTAGGCTCTGATCAGACACAATCTGCCCCATCTCACTATCTTCCCGCTGGGGATCCAGGACACATACCATGAAGGTCAGCGAGTTGATGCGGTCGTCTCCTGCTGCTGCGAACAGACTGGCCAATGTCGCCGCCGTGATACCGCCCGAACAGGCGCCGGCGATATTTATTTTCCTGGATCGCGTGACCTTGCGGATAACTTCGCTCGCCTGGATCAAGCTGTCGATATAGGCGCTCATGCCCCAATGCGCGTGCTCTTTCTGAGGATTGCGCCAGGACACAACAAAGGTCTGCATTTGCTGCGCCATCAGGAACTGGACCATTGAGATCGCGGGAGACAGATCCATCGCATAAAACTTGTTGATCTGTGGTGGGACGATCAGAACTGGCGTGCGGTGAACCTTGTCGGTAATTGGCTCGTACTGGATCAGTTCCAGCATCTCATTTTTCCAGATCACCTTGCCGCGCGACATTGCGAGATTCTTGCCGACCTCGAAGGGTCGCTTGTCTACCTGACTCGGCAAACCACCATTTTTTGTGACGTCCGTATACGCATTCTTCAGCCCCTTCAGCAGGGACATGCCTCCTGACTCCACCACTTTCTTGCTGGCGGCCGGATTGCCGAGCAGGGTGTTGGTGGGTGCCAAGGCGTCAGTAATCATGCTGGTCAGGAACTTCGCCCGCGCATGTTCCAACTCCGTCATGCTGAGATTGGCCACCCAGTCATTCAGATGCTCCTGAGTCGACAGATAAGCTTGCATACCGCGCTTGTAGAAGGGGCTCTCAGACCAGGTCGAATCCTTGAAACGGCGATCGCGAGGATCTGCCGCCCGATCGGACCTGCCCATCAAGATCTTCGCGCCGTCAGCTGCCATCCGGCTGGCAGCTTTCGCTGTAATGGCGGGATTTTTCATGGTCGAGCGCAACATCATGGCTACTGCGCCGACCATCTCCTGCGGGTCGGAACCGGACAAGAACGGGTTCACGTCCTTGAATGCCGTAGCCGCCTTGTTTGCGTAGTCTTTCTTCGGGCGCGTCATGCCCCTCTCCCCTTGGGTCTGCCCAGTCATTCCCACCAAACGTGGCGACTGGATCTTTTATTGGGCCTCTTTCGCATTCGGAAAAAGGTTACATCAAAATTTCAAATAAAATTCGTTCCATAGTGAGAATTGCGTGTCAAACACCGTATCAGACCATGAAAACACGCGATCGCATACTTCACGTTAGTTTGCTTCTCTTCAATGAAGAAGGAGAAGCCCAGCAGACGGCTGTTGATATTTCGAATGCGCTCGATATCAGCCCTGGCAATCTCTATTACCATTTCAAGGGCAAGGACGCGATCATCCATGCCCTGTTTGACCGGTTCGAGGACGAGATGCGCATCATCCTGAGCGGGTCCCGTGGCCGGATTACCAGTCTGGAGGACAGCTGGGTCTACCTCTACATCATTCTCGAAGAAATTTACGACTTTCGGTTTTTTTATCGCGATCTTGGACTATTGCTCGATCGGTATCCTGACCTTGCCAAACGGTTCAGATCCATCCTGTCGCGGATGCGGACCGCGCTTGTTGGTGTGCTGGATGAATTGACTGCGGGATCGGTGTTGCGGCTGGATCCGCGTCTGAGGGAAGTTCTGACAGACCAATTCATGACGACCCTGACCTTTTGGTTGGCGGAGGATCATTTGAATGCGGACAGCCATGATGGGCCAACCTTGATCCACAGGACTGTGCTTCAGGTCATGTGCCTGCTGCCACCCTATATGGGTGACCGGGGTGTGGAGACGCTGACAGATCTCTTCGAGCATTACGACACCGTCGTCGCATAAGAAAAGGGCGGTCCCTCACGGAACCGCCTTCACCAGTTTCATGATTGTGCCGGACTACTTCATCAGCACTTTGGCTTGTTTGACCCATTCATCGCGGGCGATACGGCCACGCGCCATAATCTTGGCGTCCAGGGCCTGAATGTCTGCCGCCTTGAGCGCGGCGATATCGGCAAAGCTCTTGATACCCGCCGCTTTCAGCTTGGCGGCTAGTGCAGGGCCGACCCCTGTCATGAGCGTGAAGTCATCCGCCTTGGTTGACGCGGCAGAGGCCGGTTTTGCCTTTGCGACAGGCTTGGCTTTTGCAGATGTCTTCGGTTTAGCCTCCGCTGGCTTTGCGACGGCGTCCTGAACAGCCTTTGATGTGCGTTGGGCCGCCTTCTTGCTCGTCTTAACAAGATCCGCACCGGACTCCGTTGCCACAGCTTCGATCTCTTCGGTCAGCCGTGAAATACGCTGCTTCAGATCATTGCTGCGGTCTTTGGTTTTGGACCGAGCCTTCGAAACCGTTTCAGCAACTTCGTCTTCCAGTTTGTCGAGCTTGGCGGCGAGCTTGCCACCTTTCTTGCCGAGGCCCTTCACGCCCAGCAAGTCGCGCATGCGTTCCATCCGAGCTTCGAACTCGTCACGTGCCTGAGTCTGAAATTCGCGGGCGACGCTGGCATATTTGGCCGCGTTCTTCGAAGCGTTCTGAACAACATCATTGTCCTGAACGCGTGCGCGGACGTCATGCTCAATCTCTTCGCCACGCTTGACGAGGTCTTCGAACAATTCGGTGGACTGCTTGTTGAACGTCTTCGTATTGGCGATTGCCTTGTCATAGGCTTTGCCATAGGCGCCAACGCCTGCGAGCCAGATCTTGTGTGCCATGTCGGCCGTGTTTGGCTCAGGCGCTTTGGAAGCCTTCTTTGCCTTGGCTGGCTTCTTGGTGGATTTGGAGGCTTTTGCGCTCGCGGCTTTTGCCGACTTCGCTTTCACCTTCTTCTCATTTTTCTTGGCCATGTGTGGCGGGTCCTTTATCCGTAAGTTTCAATGGAACAGGACGTATCGAAAATTCCTAGAATCTTCATACTAATCGCTGCCCCCCTTGAAACAGAGGACCGAATGCCCTGTATCTGACAGGCACACACCAAGGAGAGCAATGACATGAGCGAAGTTGATTACACTGTCGATGGCAAGACCTATGAGGGCTACTTCCTACGCCCAAAGGGCAAGGATACAGCTCCAGTCGTCGTGATCGCCCATGCATGGGGCGGCCTGGGCGACAATGAGCGCGAGAAGGCCGAACGCATAGCAAAGCTTGGTTATGCCGCTTTCGCCATGGACGTCTATGGCAAGGGAAAGCGCGGCACGACGGTCGAAGAGAACCAAGCCCTCATGAATCCTCTTGTTGGCGACCGGGCCGAATTGCAGAAGCGCCTTGCAGGTGGCCTTGCTGCCGCAAAGCAACAAGTGGGTGTTGACCCAACGAAAGCGGCAGCCATCGGCTTCTGTTTTGGGGGTCTCGCCGTTCTGGACATGGCTCGCGCCAATCATGAGGTTCTGGGCGTAGCCTCATTCCACGGCCTATTCCGCCCAGCCGAAAATGTGCCGGCACCGAAGATCACCGCGAAAGTGATGATCGAGCATGGCTGGCATGATCCAATGGCCACTCCGGAAGACGTGATGGCCATTACGAAGGAACTGGACGGGTCAGGTGCGGACTGGCAATTGCACGTGCACGGTAATTCCATGCACTCCTTCACGACGCTTGGCGCTGATAACAGGGAAATGGGTACGGTCTACAACGCAGATTCAGACCGTCGCAGCTTTGAAAACCTCGAAAACTTCCTGACTGAACTTTTCTAGTCAGCTCGAAGGGCATACCCGGCGGAGCGGACGGTCCGGATCGGATCGTCCCCGCCTTCCTGACGCAATGCCTTGCGCAGACGCCCGACATGCACGTCTACGGTTCGCGCCTCGACATAAACGTCCGAGCCCCAGACTGTGTCGAGCAATTGCTCGCGTGAAAATACACGTCCCGGATGCTGCATGAAATAGTCCAGCAAGCGAAACTCGGTCGGCCCGAGATGGATATCCTGCCCATTCCGGGCGACCTTGTGCGCGACCCGGTCAATCTCGATATCCCCTACTGTAATTCGATCATCCTTCAGGCCGGGGCGGATACGACGCAACACGGCGCGAACACGCGCCATCAATTCGGTCGTTGAAAAAGGCTTGGTGACGTAATCATCGGCGCCGGTATCGAGCCCCCGAATGCGGTCACTTTCTTCGCCCCGTGCGGTCAACATGATGATCGGCAAGTTCGGATTGGCCCCGCCACTGCGGATCCGACGGCAGACTTCGATGCCGCTGACCTTGGGAAGCATCCAGTCAAGCAACAGCAGATCCGGCGCGCGTTCCTCGATCATCAGCATCGCTTCTTCACCATCGCTGGCAATTGCGACCTCATAGTCCTCTTTCTTGAGATTGTAGAAAAGCAACTCCGAAACGGCGCTCTCATCTTCAGCGATAAGCACATAGGGCTTCATGACAGATCCTCTTGTCCTACGTCTTTTCAGACGCCCGTATTGGGGGCTTTCGGGCGCTCATGGGGCATGAGATATTCGCCAGTGATTTGAAAGTAAATGAATTCTGCGATGTTCGTGCAGTGGTCGCCGATGCGTTCAAGGTTTTTGGCCATGAACAACATATGCGCTCCAGCACCGATGGTGCGCGGATCCTCGATCATGTAAGTGATCATTTCCCGGAACAATGAATTATAGTGCTGGTCGATGTCGTCATCGCTTTCCCAGACCATTTTGGCGGTCTCGGCATTGCTGGTCGCATAAGCATCCAACACGGAATGCAATTGCAGTGACACCGGGCGTGCCATGCGCGCTACGCCGTGGCGCATCATGGACGGGACAGCATCATCCAGCATCAGGGTGCGTTTGCCGATATTCTTCGAAAGATCACCAATCCGCTCCAGCTCACCCGCCGTCTTCAGCGCCGCAAAGACCGACCGCAGATCATGAGCCATGGGCTGGCGGCGCGCGATCAGACTCACAATCTGGCGCTCCACTTCTTCTTCCAGCCGGTCGACACTGGGATCGCGGGAGATCACATCCTTTGCGAGTTCCTTGTCATTGCGGTCTACCGCCTGGCAGGAATCCAGGATCATTGTTTCCACAATGCCGCCCATACGCATGAGATCGGCAGCGATCTTGTCGAGCTCGTCTGTAAATGCTGAGACGATGTGATCTGCCATGTAGTCTCCCTATCCGAATCGGCCGGTGATGTAATCTTCAGTGCGCCGCTCACGCGGGCTGGTGAATATTTGGTCGGTGTCGCCCATCTCAACGAGGTGGCCAAGATGGAAGAAGGCCGTGCGTTGCGACACTCGCGCTGCCTGTTGCATGGAATGGGTCACGATTACAATGCAATAGCGCTTTCTGAGCTCGTCAATCAGTTCTTCGATCCGTGCCGTTGCAATCGGATCCAGCGAAGAACACGGCTCATCCATCAAAATAACCTCAGGTCGCACGGCGATTGCGCGGGCAATGCACAAGCGCTGCTGCTGCCCACCTGACAGGCTGGTGCCGGGCTGGGTGAGCCGGTCTTTAACTTCCTGCCACAGACCGGCGCGGCGCAGGCTTTTCTCGACGATGGCATCGAGTTCCTGCCGATCGTCTACGAGTCCATGAATGCGCGGCCCATAAGCGATGTTATCGTAAATGGATTTCGGAAACGGGTTGGGCTTCTGGAACACCATGCCGACACGCGACCGCAATAGCACCGGGTCGACATCTGGCGAATTGATGTTCTCACCATCCATGAAGATGTCGCCGGTCACCTTCGCTCCATCAATCGTATCATTCATACGGTTCAGGCAGCGCAGAAAGGTGGATTTTCCACACCCGGATGGGCCAATCAGCGCCGTAACCGAACGGTCGAAAACTGGCAGCGACACATCGAACACGGCCTGTTTGCCGCTGTAAAAGACGTTGACGTCCTGACAATTGATGCGGGGATAAACCAGCGCCTGCGCCTGGTCAGCGCCTTCTCCGGTCAAAGCCGGATCGTGATCTGTCTGGGCCGTGGTATCCATTACCATCTCCGCTCGAATTTGCGTCGCAACATAACGACGATGACATTCATTGTAACAAGAAGCGCCAGAAGGATCACGATAACTGCAGCCGTCATCGGCTCCCAGGCGCGCTCCGCATTTGACGCCCAGCTATAGATCAGCACCGGTAGCGCAGTTGCCTCGTCGGTCGTCGAGGACGGCACTTCCGCAACAAATGCCACCATTCCAATCAGAAGCAATGGTGCTGTCTCCCCCAATGCGCGCGCCATTCCGAGGATTGCGCCGGTCAACATGCCCGGAAAGGCGAGCGGCAGAACATGGTGAAACACGGCCTGCATTCGAGACGCGCCAACAGCGAGCGCGCCGCTTCGGATCGACGGGGGCACAGCCCTGAGGGCTGCGCGGGCAGCTATGATCACAACCGGCAGGATCAGCAAAGCCAGAACGAGACCGCCCACCAGAGGCGCCGATCGCGGCAAACCGAACGTGCCGAGCAACAAGGTTGCCCCCAACAGGCCAAAGACGATGGACGGTACCGCTGCCAGATTGTTGATGTTCACCTCAATCAGTTGAGTCAGCCGGTTCTTCGGCGCGAACTCCTCAAGGAATATGGCGGCAAAAATGCCCATGGGGATGGCAACCATGCCAGTAACCAGCATCGTCAACAGAGATCCAACAATTGCCGCTAGAGATCCCGCAAGTTCCGGATATGTGCTGTCTGTGCTGGTCAACAGGCTCGTATGGGGCACGCGCCGAATGATACCTTCCGATTTCAAGGCCAATGCCCATGCGATCTGCAAATCAGAAATCGTCCGGTTGCTCTCGGGAACGGCCACGATCAGACCCTTCAACGGCTTGCCTTGAAAGTCTGCGAGATCGCCAGCCAGTATCTCGAACCCGGCGGTCTGGTCTTGCAAATCTGTCAGACGCGCCACTGCGCTGTCGGCGATCACCAATACCGATGGCGCGCCTTGCTGCGATCCGAGCGCTGTGAGCGAGGAAAGAACGGACTCCAAGGCCGGATGCCTCAGGACCATTTCATCCGTACCCTGCCCCAGGCTGATTTGTGCGCCCTCACCGAGCCGGAACGGTATGCTGCGCGGCGACGACCGCTTCAGGAACAGGTCGACGTCATCCGAAACGGGAACCTGGATCGAGACCGTCTGGTCAATCAATGTAGGATTTTTCGCCACCCGACGCGCGAGCGGCAAAACCGCCAGTCGGTCAATCAAGGCGCTGAAGTCCTTCCGTACTGCGGGAGTGTCTTCCAGGTTAGCGAATTCCGCAAAAAGGTCATCCCGCACCAGCGTGTAGAAGCCTTCGATATTTCGGGTGATTTCTTCTGGCGAGGCATTGCCATCGGGTACAATGCGGTCAGCCTCGAGCACGATATCAGTCTTCACCACATGATAGGTGACCGCGCTGCTCGCCTTCCAGGCAATCGCGCAGATCAAGAAAACCAAAGAGAAAAGTGCAAAGCCAAGGGCCACGAGCCCATACACCCGGAATCGCGTGTCCGCAGCGCGGCGGCGGCGCAGGTGCTTCAAGGCCTTTTCTGACCGAAGCGGTGTTTCCACGGGACTACTCATACTTCTCTCTGTATCGCTGGACGACCCGGAGGGCGATCAGGTTAAAGCCGAGTGTAACGACGAAGAGGACAAGTCCCAACGCAAAGGCTGACAGCGTCTTCGGACTGTCGAACTGCGTCTCCCCCGTCAGAAGTGCCACGATCTGGACCGTAATTGTCGTCAAATCCGTAGACGGATCGAAAGAAATGCGTGCCCGCTGACCTGCCGCCATAACAACAATCATGGTTTCGCCTATAGCTCGGGAAACGGCCAGCAGCATGGACGCGACAATACCCGGCAAGGCGGCCGGCAAGATGATCTGCTTGATCGTCTCCGACTTGGTTGCCCCCATAGCGAACGCAGCATCACGCAAAGTTTGCGGCACGGCATTGATCACGTCATCCGACAAGGATGACACAAATGGAATGACCATGACGCCCATGACCAATCCCGCCGCCAGCGCGCTTGTCGGTTGTGCTGCCAGCAAAGGTTCGGACGTGATGCCAATATTGATCAACAAGCTGTTGATCCCGAGTGCGGCCGCCCTAACGCCGGGCGCAATTACCAGCAGCGCAAAGAAACCATACACAACCGTCGGAATGCCGGCGAGCATCTCCAGCAACGGCTTCGTGTACCGCCGAACGCGCGGGGAGGCATATTCCGACAGGAATATGGCGGCGAACAACCCGATCGGGGCCGCCACCAGCATCGCGATCAATGCGATCATGAACGTGCCGAAGAAAAGTGGTAGTGCGCCGAATTCTGCGCTCGTCTGCGCGTTCCACCGCGTGCCAAACAGAAAGTCGGTTATCGGCACCTGAGCGAAAAAACGTATGCTTTCATAGAGAAGGGACGCAACGATACCGACTGTGGTGGCGATCGCGATGGCCGCGCACAGGAACAGGAATGCTTCTGCCCCACGCTCCACTTTGAGCCGGGCCCGAAAAGCTGGAGCGACCTGGCGACGCGCATAGGCGATACCTCCAATCGCAGCCAGAACCATCGCCCCCAGCGTAGCACCATTCAGACTGCCAGATAATTCAAGGTAGCGGTTCGTAACCGTCGCGAATATGCGGTCTGCGCCAGTATAGCCGCCGGTCCGCGCCGCCGCTGAGACAGCTTCCAAATAGGATTGAAGCTCAGCCCTGGAAAATTGGCGGAAGCCCTCCGGCAACTCGCTGTCCAGCCACCCGAAGATGGCCGCGCGTGAAAACAGGATATAGGCCGACGCGATGAATAGCGTGGGCAGCAGGCCCCACATTGCCACATAGTAGCCGTGATAGTTTCCACGTGAATGAAATTTGTGACGGCCCGACACCAAGTAACGCTCAGCGCGTATTCGCCCCACAGAAAATCCGGTCGTGACCACGAAGATTATCAGCGCGGTCAGCAACCATCCCATAGGTAGTTGGCCGAGCTGTTGCACCATTCAGGCGGTTCCCTTCCATCCGCGCCCAGATAGCCGGGCAAAGCTACACTTATATGACATATCTCTGTGGAAATTCATGTAACAGGTCCTCTCTTGAACAGACAGCACGGATCGGCCACATCATTCGCCATGACGCACGACACTGACAACGCCGCCATTTGGCATGGCACAACCATTCTCGCCGTCCGCAAGGGCCGAAAACTCGTCATGCTCAGCGATGGGCAGGTTTCGATGGGTCAGACCATCATGAAAGGCAACGCCCGCAAGGTCCGCCGAATCGCTGGCGGAGACATTCTCGCAGGATTTGCCGGCGCAACTGCGGACGCTTTCACCCTGTTTGAGCGACTTGAAGCCAAATTGGAGCGCCACCCTGGCCAGCTCCAACGCGCTGCCGTTGAACTTGCCAAGGATTGGCGGACCGAGAAATATCTTCAAAAACTCGAAGCCTTGCTGATCGTGGCCGACAAGGAATCGACACTGGTCATCACAGGCGCCGGTGATGTGTTGGAACCTGAACACAATGTCGTTGCTGTCGGGTCTGGCGGCAATTACGCCCTGGCCGCGGCCCGCGGCCTTTACGACTATGAGGACGACTCCGAAGAGATCGGCCGCAAAGCAATGCAGATTGCTGCCGACATCTGCGTCTACACCAATAGCCATTTCACGCTGGAAACGTTGGACCTCTAGGTTCCCGCATTTCGCGCCTTGTTTCACGCTGGCCGAGCGCCAGACCCAGTTCGGAAGTCCTGATGAAAGACCTTACTCCCCGCGAAATTGTCGCAGAACTTGACCGCCACATCGTTGGGCAGACTGGCGCGAAGCGCGCAGTTGCCATAGCACTCCGCAATCGCTGGCGCCGGAAACAGGCACCCGACTCGATCCGATCTGAGATCACGCCGAAGAATATCCTGATGATCGGACCCACGGGCGTTGGCAAAACTGAAGTGTCTCGTCGTCTTGCCCGACTTGCCAATGCGCCTTTCCTGAAAGTTGAAGCCACAAAGTTCACGGAAGTCGGCTATGTCGGGCGTGATGTGGAACAGATCATCCGCGATCTGGTGGAGTCATCGGTTTCGATGATCCGCGAACAAAAACGAGAGGGCGTAACGGCGCAGGCGCGAGATGCAGCCGAAGAACGTCTACTCGATGCGCTGGTCGGCGAAGAGGCCCAGTCCTCCACACGCGAAGTCTTTCGCACCAAACTCCGCGCCGGAGAACTCGACGACAAGCCGGTCGATCTCGACATCGCTGAAACCAACAGCCCGATGCAAATGATGGATATTCCTGGCCAAGGTGGCTCCATGGGCATGATCAATCTCTCCGACATGCTGGGTAAAGCCATGGGCGGGCGCACGAAGCGTGTGCGAACGACGGTCAAGGAAGCCTACCAACCGTTGATCGAGGAAGAAGCTGATCGGTTGCTGGACGAAGACGCGATTGTCCGGGAAGCCGTTCATGCGGTCGAAGAAGATGGGATCGTCTTCCTGGATGAGATCGACAAAGTTGCCGCCAAACAAGGCCGTGGCGGCGCTGATGTCAGCCGCGAAGGCGTTCAACGCGACCTCTTGCCCCTAATCGAAGGCACGACCGTCAGCACCAAGCGTGGCGCCATCAAGACCGACCATATACTCTTTATTGCTTCCGGCGCGTTTCACGTTTCGAAACCGTCTGACCTCCTGCCCGAACTGCAGGGGCGCCTCCCCATCCGCGTCGAACTCGACGCTCTGACACGGGATGATTTACGTCGTATTCTGGTAGAGCCCGAAGCCAGCCTGATCCGCCAGTATCAAGCCCTGATGGAAGCTGAAGGCGTCACACTGGAATTCGAAGACGCTGCCATCGACCGCCTTGCCGATCTTGCCGAGGCCGTGAACAGCAGCGTGGAAAATATCGGCGCCCGTCGCCTGCAAACAGTCCTGGAGCGCCTGCTGGACGAAATCAGCTTCGAGGCGCCCGACAAGTCAGGCGAGACCATCACGATCACGCCCGACTATGTGAATGAGCGTGTCGAGAGCCTGGCTGGAGATGCCGACCTCTCGAAATTCATTCTCTAGACGTTTACGCGGGACAGCAGCTCAACGGTCTGGCCGTACCCCTCCACGTCTGGAATGATCAGACACGGCTCGCCTTCGGGTGTCTCTGACTGCTGCGGTTTGACGGTTATAACGGTTTCGCGGCCAAATCGCTCGACCGCATCGGCCACGGAACTGGCCGTTGCGAACTTTTTCAAATTCATCCGGGTGGGGAAGATGATAATAGCCTCACCGGCCTCCTCTGCATCCAGTGCGGCTTGCGCCCCCATCCACACAGAGTCCGTTGTCTCGCGGCCATCATGGGCGGCAATCTGATCTGGCGGTGCAGGCGCAACATAGAAATGCGTATCAAAGCGCTTGGGCATCATGTCGGGTGTGATCCAGTGCCCAAAGTAAACGAGACTATCGAGCGCGAGCACGAGATCATTGTCGCGTATCAGCTCCAGAAAGCTCTGCTCGCCCCGGTCTACAGCTGACCGGAATGGATCCAGTTTTTCCGCCATGTCAGGGCCAACCAGCGGCTGATTGGTACCGCGCTGCGCGCGCGGGCGCGCCAGCAACAGGCCCGACTCCTCATAAGCTTCGCGCACCGCCGCGATACGGGCGTCCTGCTGCACCGGCCCGAAATCGCCATCGGTGTAGGGATCCCAATCCGCACTTGCATCTTCCGCATTTGCCTTGCCACCTGGGAAGACGAGCGCGCCCGCAGCAAAGTCGATCTGATAGTGGCGTTTCACCATCAGCACTTCGGGAATGTTTGCTCCATCTCGAACGATGAGCACTGTGGCCGAGAGTCTTGGTGCGTCGGGCTGCGTTGTCATTTTCTTATGGTCCCGTATTTTTCTGTCAAATTTCCTCAAAATCCCAATGGATTTCTGCGCGTGATCTTCAATCCTCTCCCTTAGGTAAGGCAATAGGCACGGTCAGAAAGACGGGAAGAGTGATGCGGGAATTGCTTCAAACGAAAGTTGTCGCCCACAGTGGACAGAAGGTCCATCTCCGCTTCCAGCCTGTCATGCATGTGCTCGACGGTACCTCGTTTGGTACGGTCTGCGAGATGTCCACGCGGTATGAAGAGAAGGCCGCCTTCGGCCCGGCCGCTTCCCAGTCAGCAACAGGCCCAGCCAAATGGCTTGCTGATCGTCTTCTCGAAGTCGCCAGCGCGGCGCATACATTTGACAATCGGATGCGCCCAATCATTGTGCCGGCCCCGGCAGCAGCGCTTGGGGATGACAACACAGCTGTAGGCTGTGATGCCGCGATCCGCCGAACGACCCTCTGCCAACAAGAAATCAGTCTCGAATTCCAGGATTCTGTCTTCGCCGATGGGCGCACGGAGGCGATCCACAGCGTGGCAAGTCTCCGCAAGCGCGGCTTTCGCGTATCAATCGATATGCGTAAATCGTGGCAGACCCAATTGCGCGATGGCCTCGGTCTGATGATCGATAGTATCCGAGTGGATGCCCGAGAACTGCAAATCAATGAAGAGCTGATGGATCTGTGCGAATTTGCCAGCGCCGCCGGTATTCTCGTCATCGCCGACAAGGCGAATTGGCGTGATGGAGCGTTTTTCGACAGTCTGGGTGTCCAGGCGGGCGTCCGAATGCGCACCGACTGCTAGGCGACATCTACCGTACCGCTGGCTTCGTCCATCGCCGCCATTTCCGAATAATAGTCCAGTTTCTCAAGCAGATAGTCGAGGTCTTCCTTCGGGATGGCCTGGAACTGGGTCAATACACGTTCGATCATGCGCGCGCGGAATCGGGCCCGATCATTTGGCCCACCGTCATGCGTTGTCTCATGGAAAACATTCACAGCGGCCCGGAACGCGGGCAGCATTTTCCGGGGCATACCGGCTCTATCGAATACAGCCTGTAGCCCTAACGGCCCTGCATCGTGGATCATCAACCAAACGCGCTGGTGGCCCACACCAGACAATTCCGCCAGCGAATGCTCAACGAACGGCATCTGGCCACAGCAGAGCGCCCGCATGATCAGTGAATGGGTCAACCGCCCATTCAGGTGCAGTTGCGAGACGAAACGCGGCAAATCATAAGTTCGCCCCGCCTGCTCTACCAGATCAATCGTTGCCCGCTCACGCGATGCCGAGGCGAGGTCGATCGCCATTTGTGCCGGAAGCTCGTGGCGATTGACCAGCAGGTCAAACAACTGGCCAGAAACCAGCGAAACCATCTTTTCGGCGATATGGGTGGGGATGTATTCGCGACTGATAAAGCCCTTTTGCACATCCTCATCAGACCCAAACCGGCGGATCGAGTTTTCATAAGCGGCGTCCGTAAACTCCGCCCCCTCATTTGCGGACAACATCCGCACGGCCTCAACCGTTCCATGCTCGGAAATCACGTCTGTCAGTGTCGTCGACAGGGTTTCACGATTGGCAATTGCGGCCTGCTTCGCCGCGGTGACGGACAGGACAAGTTCAATCAGATCCTCTTCGGTAAACACCGGCGAGTCCTGCAGTACGGGAATGGCTACAGCCTCGATATCCTGCGCCAGCTTCAAGGCGATCTCTCGTGGCAAAATCGGCGAGTTTCGTAACGTGACAGACAAGGTGCGCCGCACCAGATCCGCCGCATCATCCGCGAGTATTCCCATGATTTCCTGTGCATATTCGCGCTCGGAATCACTCAGCACATCCAGAGCGATCCGGCGACACAACCGATGGGCAACCGATGCCCGATCTTCGGGTGTTTCACCCTTGATCAGTCTGTGGATGTCCTGTTCGTTCAGTTGTGGGCGAATACTCTGGACGCTCATCTTCTGATGCCTCTTATTTTCGATTCGATACAAACTCGCGGTATGCGGTTAACATCCGGTTTACCTATTGGGGTTCGCCACATGAAAAAAGCCAGCCCCTGCGGACTGGCTTTCATCAGATTTCGTCTACTGGCGTGAAGACTACTCGTCTTCTTCCTTGAACAGGTCTTCGCGGGACACCGTTTCCTCGGTGATTTCAGCGACTTCCAGAATATGGTCGACGACCTTGTCTTCGTAGATCGGTGCGCGCAGCTGGGCCATCGCGCCAGGATTGTTGCGGAAGAATTCCACCACCTGCGTTTCCTGACCTGGATACTGGCGTGCTTCGCGGACCAGAGCCTGGTTCACTTCCTGCTCGGAAATGCGAACGTCGGCCACGCGGCCGATCTCGGCGAGGACCAGACCGAGGCGCACGCGACGCTCTGCGATCTTGCGATACTCTTCCTTGAGTTCGTCTTCCGACTTGTCCTTGTCTTCGTCAGCGGTGCGGCCCGCATCCATTTCCGACTGCAGTTGCTGCCAGATCTGATTGAACTCCTGCTCCACCATGTTTGGCGGCAGGTCGAAGCTGTGAGCCTCATCCAGCTGGTCAAGCAGGTTACGCTTCGCTTTGGCGCGGGACGCACCGTCATGCTCAGCTTTCAACTGGTCTTTCACAAGGCCGGTCAGCTGCTCAAGGCTTTCCAGACCGAGGCCCTTGGCGAATTCGTCGTCGAGTTCAGCCGTTTTTGGCGCGCGAACTTCGTGCACTTTCACTTCGAAGACAGCTTCCTTGCCGGCAAGGTCAGCGGCGCCGTACTCTTCCGGGAACGTTACGGTCACGTCTTTTTCGTCACCCGCCTTCACGCCGACCAGTTGGTCTTCGAAGCCCGGGATGAACTGGCCGGAACCAATGACCAGTGTCTGCTGCTCGGCGCTACCACCTTCAAAGGCTTCGCCATCGATCTTGCCCACGAAATCCATGACGACTGCGTCGCCTTCCTTGGCTTTCGCCGTCTTGGCGCGCGGTTCATACTGTGTGTTCTGTTCGGCGATACGGCCAAGCGCTTCGTCGATCTGTTCCTGAGCGACGTCCGCGACGGGGCGCGTGATGGTCAGCTTGGTCACATCGGCCGGCTCGAATTCCGGCATCACATCGACATTCATGTTGTAGGACAGGTCGGCTTGGCCCTTGACCACAGCTTCCATGTCGCCGTCGATCTGGACGTCTGGCTGGCCAGCCGGGCGCAGCTCATTGTCTTCGAGCGCCTTCTGATTGGTCTCGGTGACCAGCTTGTTGATCAGCTCGCCCATCAGGTCCTGGCCGTACAGCTTGCGGACATGGGATGCGGGCACTTTGCCCGGACGGAAGCCCTTGAGCTTCATTTGCGGCCGGATTTCTTCAATCCGCTCGTCGAGTTTGGCCTGCAGTTCCGAGGCCGGCACTTTAACGGCGAACGTGCGGCTAAGACCTTCTGCCTTGGTCTGGGTAACTTCCATCGGTTCAATCATCCGTATCTTGGGTCACGGGCGCAAGAAATGCGCGCGGGCGCCCTGTGAATCCTGTCTGAAGGGGCGGCTTATGTCATAGCCGAAAGCCCCTGTCCACGTTGGACTATAAGCGTATTACAGCACTTTCGGTCACCTCCTGACCAGAAAGCCCAATTCGAACAGATTCAGAGCCACAGAGAGGCCCCGAAACCGCCCGCGAGCAATGGAAAAAGGCCCGTGCGCACAGGACGAACGGGCCTTGGACCAAAGAGCACTTTATCTATCAATGAGGGCGCCGAACTTGCATTCGGGGGACTGACGGCAGTCCGGCGCCCCCTTCCACACCTACTGAACGGAGATGTTCACCGAGTTGCCGATGGATGCAGCGGTGGCTGCGGCCTCGGCACCATGGGACACCTGGGCAGCAAGTGCAGAAATCTGATGGCCAGAATTCGCCTGTCTGACGCGAGTCAGGGCGTTGCCCACGACATCAGAGTTCAGGCTGGTGAGCGATGCGGAATTGCCGATCGCAGCTGCGGTGGCTGTTCCGTCAGCAAAGCCAACCAAACGACCGTTCAATTCGGCGACCATCGTACCGGAATTGTACTGCTGCGCAGTCATGCTGCCGCTTCCCGGGATCTCAACGGATAGCGAGTTGCCGATCGACGCCGCAGTTGCGGTGGCTTCAGTTATCTCACTGATCGTCGCATTCATCTGAGTGGTCATGTATCCGCTGTTCGATTGCGTTGAGCGGCTTGCGAGTGTGCTGGCTTCTGACGTGACCGATGCAGTATTGCCGATGGCAGCTGCCGTCGCTGCTGCGATGCCGGAATTCTCGATGTTCACATTGGCATTGGCATAGGCTGCACCTGAATTGCCTTGGTTGACCGATGAGACGGCGTCGGCAACCGAGTCGATCGAATAGGAATTGCCGATTGTCGCAGCCGTGCCGGTGACTTCACCCATCGCACCGCTGAGAAGGTTGAGAGTGGCACTCTGATTGCCGCTGTTGACCTGACGCGTTGCGTAGTCAACTGCGTTGGCGGCGGCATCGGACACGTCACCAAGAGCTGAATCGCCCAGCACGTCCAAATCGGCATCAACCAAACTGTCGCCACCAATGTCGACAGAGGCATCGACGACGTCTCCAATGCCGAGATCGACATCGACTGGACCTCTGCCATTATTGTTGCCGCGGTCGGCGACCGCCTGTCCGCACAGAATGAGGGCAGAAGCGAAGAAAAGAGCAGACCGTTTCATGAATATTCTCCTTTAATGATTAGTCTGTTGAAAGGCAGGCACGTCCGACATGACGAACTCTGCTTGAGAGCAGGCTTGCACGGACGGACCGGCGATGCCTGAGACGAGATCGAAAACGGCGCTTTCGATGATCGTTCGGATTGCAGTGTGCACAGGCTCCTGAGCGCGCTCGCCCATGCCAATGTCGATGGTTGTGTCCCCAATGAATTCGAACACACCCGCGCGAATTTCGCGCCCGCGAATTATTTTCCGTTGGCTGACCAGATTTACCACGCTCAAATCAGTGGCATTGACCAGACGGAGGTCCAGGGCGACAGTCATTGCATAGTGGCGTTCACCACCTACAACAGGCCCTATACGTGCTTCGCGAACATCGCTGTGCACATTGAAATTCAGTTCCGTGATACCGCCGAGCAGGATGTAGTCGCTGCCGGCAATCGAACCTGTGAATACTTTGCGGTAGTCTTCGGTTGGTTCGCCAGCTTCACTGATTAACCGATTGTTTGCGAATTCCAGCTCCTGCTCGGCGACCGCCGTATCCAGACGTTCAGCCAGTGGAAAACCAGCCTGGCTCACTGCCGACATCACCATCAGAGAAGCGCCCTGCGTGGCCACTGCGCCTTCGAAAGTTGAAAATCTTCCGGTCATGTCGCGAATGTCGCCCACGGCAATTCGTGGTTTCTCCGCTGGTGTGCTCCACTTCATGCAGCTCAGCTGGCCCGAATACGCAGTGGAGCTATCTTCCACGATCGCGCCCGTCGACAAGTAGTCTGGATCGGAGACGATTCCTTCCATCGACGTGCAAGCCCTGGAGACGATCAGACCTGCGCCGATCAGAAACGTGCGAAATGCTTTTCGATAGGTCATGATCAGTCACTCCCACTCGTTGGAAGGTGAGCGACGATTGCGGTCTGGTTCCCCGTGCTGATTTGGGAGGCATCCACCATCACGGTGTTGTTGTTGCCTTCAATATCCACACTGATCATGTTGCCGATTGCGGTAGCACTGCCGCCAGTTGTTGTACCTGACCATGACGGCATCATCGCACGCGTGCTCCCGAAGGAACCGTTGGTAGCTGAGGATCTGGACCCCCCGCCGGCGACGATGACGCGATTGGCCTGGGCATCGCGGCTGAAGCCTAGCGGCGTATCTGACCATCCGCCGGCTTCCATGCTTATCTGAGCCGAAGCCGGGATAGCAGACACAAGCGATGCAGAAATCGCAATTGCTTGTAGTTTCAGTTTCAAATTCGTCATTTCGTATCCCCGAATGAGTACCAAGCTCGAGGACACAATCGACCTTTATTGTGGCGCCGTATATTCTCCGGAAGGACGGTCTTGCAGCGCAAAGGGCGGGGCCGACCTGACCTTTTGGTCAGGTAGTTCCCTCAATCGATCACTGGTATTCATTCAAAAGGCATAGAAGCCCTGGCACGATCGGGCCGAGGTCTGCTGCTTTGCTGTATTTGGAATGAACTGGAGCCAAATGATGAAGGGAGTTGTGTTCAGACAGTTTCTGGAATTCGCAGAAAAGGAGTTCGGCGAAGCCAAAATCGACGAATTGCTGCGCACGACCGACTTGGAATCGGCTGGAGTGTATACGAATGTCGGATATTACGACCATGTCGAAATGCTGACATTGGTTACCGCGCTCTCAAATCAGACAGGCCGGTCCGCACGACAACTCCTGGTTGGCTTTGGACGCAGTCTGTTCCCCACGCTTATTGCGGGTCACCCTCAAGACGGTATCAGCCATGCCTTTGACTTGATCGAACGCATACATGGCGTCATTCACCGGGATGTTCGTAAACTGTATCCCGATGCTGAAGTCCCGGATATCCAGCCCCGATCTCGTGATGGAGACCGCGAAATGCGCATCACATACGCCTCGGGACGACCCATGGCCGATTTATGTGAAGGCATGATCATGGCGGCTCTTGATCACTATAATAAACTCGAAGATTTTGAAATTGTACGAACCGATAGTAAACATCGGTACCTTTATAATGCGGAATTTCATGTATTCCGCAGGGATTGAACTTGAGCGAAAGTGATGAAAATCTCGCACGGCTAAAACGGAAGCTCGAGAGAGAGTCTGCTGCACGCACGGCTGCGGAAAACCTGCTGGAAGTTCGATCCGCTGAACTTTATGAAATCACCGAGCAACTCCGTGAGGAAGCCCTCCAAGTCAAACACTTGTCGACCGCGATTGATGTGTCTGCTGACGGTGTCGCCATCACCAACAAGGATGGCGTTTTCACCTACATGAATCCGACCCATGCCAGTATGTTTGGGTACGCCTACGCCGGTGAGTGTATCGGACGACCCTGGACGATTTTGTACGCCAAGGACACGTTGCGCCGATTTGAACGCGACATCTTTCCTCTCTTCCAGCAAAACGGGTATTGGCGCGGCGAAGTCGCCGGCATTGCCAATGATGGTTCAAAAGTACATCAGGATCTGTCGCTGACAGCGATCGCGGATGGAGGCATCCTCTGCTCCACACGCGATGTGGGCATCATTCGACGCCGCGAAGCCCAACGAGAACAATTGCACGAAATGCTGCTCGACGCAGAACGCCGCGATGCTCTCGGCCGTATGGCGAAATCAGTTGGGCACGACTTCGCAAACATACTGGCCATCATAAACGCCTCTGCACAATTGCTGGCTGATGACGGACAGGCCGACATCTTCGAATTGTTGATAGAGCGCATTCTCCAATCCTGTAATCAGGCCAATGATCTGGTCGAAGACTTGATGCATTTCGATACCGAACCAGAGCAAAAAGTCTGTTCCCTGAACGACCTCGTTCGGGATGTCAGCGAACTCAACAGCAACCAGTTCCTGGCAACGCAGGGCTTCGAAACCCTGGTGACCACAAGCAAGCTCATCTGCGAAACCGATCCGACCCTGTTTTCCCGGATGGTCTTCAATCTTGTCAAGAATGCACGCGAGGCCATCAACGAGAATGGGAGCGTCTACCTCTCCCTGGAGCAGATCGATGAAGACAGTACGGTGGAACCTGACTTTCACCCATCCGCAATTTGCAACCGTGGAGACTGCCAGTCATTCCCGGCTGCGCGCCTGATCGTGCGCGACGACGGAGTCGGCATGTCTCAAAAAGCTCTTGATACAGCTTTTTTGCCATTTCAGTCGACCAAAGGTACCGGTCGCGGGCTTGGACTGGTTACGGTTGATGCCCTGTTACAGGGTCAGATGGGCCGAATGCGCGCTTTCAGCCGCCCCGGCGAAGGGACGATGGTCGCGATCGACTTGCCCTTGCTGGACGCACGCGCGCCCAGAACGTTTCCCAATTCCATCAACGACCCCGATAAGCCAAGTACGGGCGCTCAAGGCGCACTGGTCATAGACGATGATCAATTTCAAGTGGACCTTGTCGTTACCCTATTGAGGGAATTCGGTTGGGATGCTGTGGGTTTTACAAATCCGGTCGCCGCGCTTGGCGTCTTCAAAGTTGCCCCTTGGGCCTTCGAGTTGATTGTAACAGACCGTCGCATGCCACAAATGAGCGGTGATGAGCTGGTTCTCGAATTGCTGGATGTCCGGGCGGACATCCCCGTCGTAATGAGTTCCGGCGCTCTCGCAACCCCCCTGCCAGCCGGTCTGGCCGCGACCATTGCCAAACCACTGTCTCGTGAAAAATTATGGGCAACCCTGCACAAGATTGGCAAAACTGCGCCGGCACATCCACCATTGTCAGCGAACGAGTGAATCGGATTTACAGCATGCACCTTCTAATTGCCGATGATCATGATCTCGTGCTGGACGCCGTCCGGTCACTGCTGGAGCACGAATTGCCCGACGCGAAGATTACGATCATGCGCGATGGCGATGTCGTCAGGACCGCTCTTCAGAATGGCGATCGCTATGATCTCGCTTTGCTGGACCTGCGGATGCCGGGCATCACGGGTGTTCAAGACGTCAAAGAGCTTATTGCCATGTTTTCCGATCAACCGATTGCGATCCTGTCAGGTGTTGCAGGGCAGATGGAGATAACTGCTCTATTGGAAAGTGGCGCCCGGGGCTTTATCCCCAAGACCATGCCGGGCGACGGCTTGGTCGCCGCGGTCCGTCTTATTCTGGCAGGACAGGTTTTCAGTCCCACCCAGACCGACAAGAGTCAGGGAGCAGACGGCTCAAATCTCACCCCACGTGAACGCGAAGTGCTGTTCTGCCTGCAGCGAGGGGAATCCAACAAACAGATCGCCCGGTTACTCGACATTCAGGAAACAACAGTAAAGCTACACTTGCGGTCGTTGGCCTTGAAACTGGAAGCACGCAATCGCACCGAAGTGGTCGTCAAGGCGATCCAGTCGGGTCTAATCGCATAGATAACCGTCTCATGAGCACGTCATTCAACAAGCGGCGCACGCCGGCTTGTTTTCTCGTGCCCCACTTATTCCGATATGCGTATTCTTCCGGAGTGTCCGCGCCACCTCTTTGCACCACTCTTCTTTGATGGATCAAAGTTAGGAGAATGGCATGGCACGGTTTGCAGCAGTTCCTGAAGCACATGCGAGCTTAGCTAGCGCACGACAAGTGTACGCCCCCGGGACTCATCTTTTCCATCAAGGCGATATTGAGCGAGGCATCCACAAGATTGTATCGGGTACCGTGACCGTTTACCGAGTCACGGCGGATGGACATCGCCAGATCGAAGCATTTTCCGGCCCAGGTGAATATGTCTCTCTGTGTTTGTGCGCCACCAGTCCGACAAGTGCAGAAGCGCTAAGCCGCGTGGAAACAGACTATGTGAGCCGTGAAGCTTTTGAGCGATGCCTTCTGCAAGACGCGCAATTTCGACAGACGGTGTTTCGCGAGATAGACAAGGCGTCCGCAGACGCGCGCCGTCAGGCCACATTGCTAGCCTGTCGCTGTGCGAAGGAGCGGGTAGCAGATTTCGTGCTTTTCCTTGATTCACGCTTTGCACCCAAAGCCGATGGCTACACACCTATTCGAATGAGCCGGTGTGACATCGCCGATCATCTGGGCCTGACAATTGAAACCGTCAGCCGCATGCTCAACCAGTTCAAGCAAATTGGCGTCATCGACATGCCTCGGGCTGATCGCTTTCGCCTAAGAAACCGTCAATATCTCAACCGCCTGGCCGGCCAGAATGATGAAGCGGATAGCAGACCACACGGACTGGCCCTGTAAGTCAGTCCTCTTTACAATCCGTTGATCCCCGTACGGCGTATGGTGCGGTGACTTTCCAAGCAGAAAATTTCGGCGAGTGATCTTGTACTCGCGGAACACTAATACGTCCGGAGGCAAATTTTTCACCTCCGACTACAGGTTAAGCTGTGCGCGCCTTAACGCTATTCAGAGGATGAACTATCCAGTGTAATCGCGACGAAGCGGTCGAACTGGTCGACATAGTCATGCGCTGCTTCGCTGGCTGCGCGGAACCAAACTGCGGCGCCCTGTTGTGGCGAGTTACAAGCGCCAAGTTCACTCATGAAAGAAATGTCCTTCCGCAGGCGCCTGTTGTAGAACTTCGCCATATCCTGACTTGCTTCCATGAAGTGCTTCATGCTGACGGCACCAAATTGCATTGTGTCGGTCACCGGGATCGGTATCGCGCTGTTGGGAATGAACCCTGTCCCGTTTGTGCCAACTTGCGAACTTGATTTTTGACTCGCTGCCGCTTTCTGGGTTGTGGATTTAGTCTGGGCCATGGCATCTCTCCGATATGTGTTGAAATGTTTGGGTTAGAGTTCTGTCTTTTACCATACAACCGCAGTCTATCTCGCCGCGAAATACGCATTACTCCTGAATTCACGTACTTCTACGGGCTTGCCCAAATGTCTCCGTCAGGATTGAGTATGCGAAACGGTATTCCGGAGAGAGTGATCGCATGACAAGTACAATTCGATATCCCGCCAGAACCCGGTCAGGGTCGTGACCAGCGACATGGATGGCAAGTTCGATTGGCTCATTGCGAAAGCCGCGGCTCAACCCGGCCCGACATTACGCGTTGCGGTTATACATCCTGTAGATGCCTCCAGCCTCAAAGGTGCTTTGGACGCGGCGCAGGCTGGTATCATGACGCCCATCCTGGTGGGACCGATTGCAAAAATGTCTGCAGCAGCGGAATTGGCCGGTCTCGACATTTCTGGCCTTGTGCAAATTGAAGCACCCTACAGCCACGCAGCCGCGGCAAGATCCGTAGAGCTTATCCATGAAGGCAATGCAGATGCCCTCATGAAAGGCGCGCTCCACACAAATGAAATGATGGCTGAAATCGTCAAACGCGCCGGTGGCTTGCGCACTGACCGGCGCATGAGCCATGTGTTCCTGCTCTCCACCGCCGGTTATCACAAACCGTTGCTGATCAGTGATGGCGCCCTCAATATTGCGCCTGACCTCACCTCGAAACGCTGGATAACGCAAAACGCAATTGACGCGGCCCGTGCCATCGACATCGATCCGCCAAAAGTCGCCATCCTGTCTGCAACCGAAGAGGTGGACCCGATCATACCGTCCACACTGGATGCAGCCGCCCTGTGCAAGATGGCGGACCGAGGTCAGATCAAGGGCGGCGTCGTGGACGGCCCCCTTGCATTTGATCTGGCTGTCTCACCTGAATCGGTCGCAACCAAAGGCCTGAAGTCTCCGGTCGCCGGGGATGCAGATATTCTGATCGTTCCCGCCATCGAGGCTGGAAACATGTTGGCCAAACAGCTGGACTATCTAGCCGGCGCATCAGCGGCTGGAATTGTTCTGGGTGCCAGTGTTCCGATTATTCTGACCAGCCGCGCCGACAGCGCCGAGGAGCGACTGGCTTCATGCGCCTTTGCGTCAGCCGTGGCGCACTGGCAGCGAGACCAGCCATGACGCGCAGCGCTGTCGCAACTTTCAATGTGGGTTCTTCCAGCCTCAAATTCTCGATGTTCGAAATCGACGCTGTCGGCGAGTTGGGAGAATGCCTCTTTCGCGGCGCTGTGCGCAATCTTTCCGGCGCGCGACGCTTAGACGTATCAGACCCGGAAAAAGTGAAGCCGCTACAGAGCGTCATAGCCAGCATATCTGATCCAAAGCATTTGATCACCGCGCTTGCGACCTGGCTAACCGGGCCGGAGGCGGGCGTGACCCTTTCCGGTATAGGACACAGGATCGTGCATGGCGGCACACTGTTTGAGGGCCCGGTCGCCGTTAGCGACAAGACCATTGAGCGCTTACAGGCCCTCGCAGTCTTCGCGCCAGCGCACCAACCGCATAATCTCGCGGGCGTGCAAGCCGTTGCAAATGCCCTGCCCGAGATCCGTCAAACCTTGTCATTCGATACGGCGTTCCACAGGACCATGCCGCACATTGCCGAACTCTACGCCCTGCCCCGTGCGCTAAGCGAGCAAGGCATATTGCGCTTCGGATTTCATGGATTGTCATATGCGCACATCGCAGAAACTCTTGGTGAGGTTCTGGGCGCGTGTCCAAAGCGTGTGCTTGCCTTGCATCTGGGCAGCGGCGCAAGCGCCTGCGCCATGATTGACGGGAAAAGCATCGCCACATCCATGGGCTTGACCGCACTTGATGGCTTGCCCATGGCGACTCGCTGCGGGGATCTGGATCCAGGCGTGGTCCTGCACCTGATCAAGGATCGTGCTATGCCAGTCGAAGAGGTTTCCGACCTGCTTTACAGGAAGTCTGGCTTACTTGGCGTCTCTGGCATATCGGGAGATACCAAAACGCTTCTGGAAAGCCCTGCCCAAGAGGCGAAAGAAGCTATCGATCTATATTGCTACAGGATCGCCAGCCAATGCGGCTCACTTGCCGTAGATATGAAAGGGTTTGACGCAATTGTATTCTCGGGCGGAGTCGGCGAGAACGCACCAGCAATCCGCTCACGAATTATTCAACACCTCGATTGGCTAGGTCCAACTCTTGACGACGCCGCGAACGAAGCGAATGCAGAAGTTCTGTCTCCCAAGGGGGCGTCGGTGCCGGTGGTGCGCGTTGTCGCGGATGAAGAGCGCATCATTGCGCGCGAATGTGCCTCTCTTCTCTAGCGGATCAGAAAATCGCAGCCACCTACAGTATTGTCCCAAGTAGCCGATAGCTGCACTGCCGCTGACTCTGAACCGTCCTGCGCCTCGGAAGTCGGCTGTGGAGCTTCACGTGCGCGCACCAACACCTTGTCGACAATCCGGCTCGAAGGGTGCTCTACCAGCAGATCTCCCTCTTCAAGACCCAACAGGATCTCTGCCTCCTGGCCATTCAAATGCCCGATCGTTACTTGACGCAAGCGGGCGCGACCGTTTTCGATGCGATAGACGGACCAGTTGCGATCCTGCTTGAACAATGCGGTTATTGGAATAGTGAGAACATTGTCCTGCGACCAGATCTGGACAGCTACGTCCACCCTGTATCCATGACCCAGCCGGTCCGCAGGCTGGCCTTGCAGCAAGTCCACGACAACATTCACGCGCTGCTCCTCAATCCCGAGTGCGGATATTTTTGTGAAGGCAAAAGGCTCAATTTGCCGAACCTTGCCTTGCAGGACGGGACCACCCCAATCCGAGATGATCACAGGATCTCCGGGTGAAATGCGCACCGCATCCTCAGACAACAGATCCGCCACGATCTCGATCTCCTCAGGATCCCCAACTTCCACAAGAGGTGCGCCCTGTGCCACCGGCCCCTCGCTCTGGCGAAGGCGCCGCAGCAAAACCCCATCGATAGGTGCGATGACATCGATCAGTTCTCCGCCCTCATCCTCACTGCTCGGGCGAAGCGCAGCGCGGGCGGCTGCCAGTTCCTGCCGGCGCATGGCAAGTGCAGCTTCCGCAGCCCGAGCAGCCGCCTGCAGCGTCGTCTCTTCCGCTTCGGCCCGCTCCAGCATCTGGCGCGATATTGCTCCACCTGGCGCCAGCAGCCGATAGCGATTGGCATCCGTGGTGGCATGGTTCAGTTCGGACCGAACCCGGTCGAGTTCCGCCTTGGACGCCGTCACAGCAGCAGCGGCAGCATCGGCAACTGCCGACAATTGCTTTTGGGATCGACTGTCCAGCACAGGCGCAGCCACGGGACGGATGCCTGCGACGATTGTCTCCCCTTGATATACGCAATCGCCTGCTTCGAGGCTGATCCGCTCCAATTGCCCTGAGACGGGCGCGGAGATTTCAAAGACATCATGAATGCGCGTCTTGCCTTCCTCATTTACGGAAACGGTCATCGACCCCCTGCTTGCTTTCACGATATCTACGTCGATGGCGCGGGGTGAGAATGCCCAGACCGCCAGCGCCAACACAATTATGGCGATGACAGCCCAAAACAGAAGACGATTGCGAAGGGCCATGAGGTCACTCCCGGGTTTTCAAAACGGCGATAAGGTCGAGCGATTTCACGCGCTGGCGCACGAATAGAGCAGCGGCGATCGATGACACGATCACAATGGAAGCGGCCAGCCCGTGTGTGGAGGGGGCGACTGTAATTGGTACTCGGAACAATTCAGTCGCCATTGATGTCGCCACGAGATAGGCGAGCCCCATTCCCATCGCCCCGCCCAGCGGCAGAGCCAGGAAAACCAGCAAGGCCAATTCTCCAATCAGGATGTACGATACCTCGCCTTCCGAAAATCCGAGCACACGCAGGCTGGCCAACTCGCGACCTCGCTCAGTCAGGCCGATACGCGCAGCATTGTAAACGACCGCCGCGGCAATCGCACCGCCAATCAAAGCGTAGATTGTCATCATGATATTGATGTTCTCTTCCATTGAGTCATTGAAACTCTCAATCGAAGCGCGCTGGAGAGAGACGCTGGCAATCCCGGGGCGCTCCAGAACCGCAGCGCTGAAGACTGCCTCCCTGTCAGGATCAATCATGGCATAAACACCGCTGACGACATTGCTTTCACCCAAGGCGCGCTCTAGCGAATCCACATCCATGAATGCTGGCCATCCCATGGCTTCATTCACAATGGCCGTAACGGACACATCCAGCGTCGGCCTTTCCCCTTCAAGCACTTCCAGACTGACCCGATCACCGCGCCCGACATTGATCATTCCTGCCAGCTGCGAAGACACAGCCAATCCTCGATCCGGAACACCCAGGAATTTATCCTGATCATCCAGCAGCCGCCGCAGCCGGCCGTCAGGCTCCACACCCACCAACCTCACCCGTTCGTCCAACTGGCCATGCCTCACGCGGATAGAGATGTCCCGATTAGGCTGCACCGAAAGCACACCCGGCATTCGCTCTATTTCTCGCACAGCGCCAATATTTGTCGGTTCGAGAAAGTTGATTGCGACGTCATATGCATCCGTGCGGTGAAAGTGCTGCTCCATCATTTCGTCAATTGAATCGAACGCAAACAAAGTCCCCACCAGCAAGGCTTGCGCCGCCGCAACGCCTATGACGGTCACGCCTGCACGCACGGGCCACCGCGTGACATGCCTTAGTATCATACGGGTTGGCTCATCAAAGTGTATATGTGCGAACGCACGCTGAACCGGTCCTTTTCCATAAACGGTTGGCGGCGCAGCAGACATTGCCTCGGCTGGCGCTAGCTTCGCTGCAGATCGCGCGGACCCGACTGCGCCAAATATCGCTGCAAGGGTTGCAGCCCCCCCACCGATCACAAATGCCGACGGATCCAGCCGGAAAATCATATCGGGAAACCGGAAGCTATCCGTATAGAGATTGGTCATCAAGCGCGCCAATGCTGCACCAAGGACAAAACCGACCAGAATACCGCCGATCACCATGCCCAACGCCATCTTCACATAGTGCCAGGCGATTTCCCACTCATCGAAACCGAAAGCTTTCAGCAAACCAATCTGCTGGCGCTCCGTCGCGATCAGTCGCGCCAGAATCGCATTTATCAGCATGGCTGACACAATCAGGAATATTGGCGGTATGATCGCAGCGATCGATGCCAGTTGCTGCATCTCGCTTTCGATGAACGCATTAGACAATTGATCTTCCGCGCCATAAGCCCCGCCAGTGCCGTATGGCTCCAACAATTTGTCCAGCGAGTCGATCACCCCTTGTGGGTTGGCTCCGGGACTGAGAGAGACGCTCACACTGTTGAACGCCCCATCCAGATCAAAGGCCGCTTCAAGTGCCCTACGGCTTAGCCAGAAGATAGCGAAACGTTTTTCATCAGGTAGCAGTCCGCTCGGGCCCAGCATGTAGACATGCTCTGGGGAATCCCCAACCCCGACAATCTCCAGGTCACGCGCACGTCCATTGATGATGGCGCGTACATGGCTGCCCAGCGTAAACCCGTGCGCATCTACGAACGCCTTGGAAACCACTGCCTCGTCCGGGCGGCTGGGATCGGGGAAGCGTCCGGAATACAGCAGGACGCCGTTCAGTCTTGGTTTTCCGTTCTCAGGCACCGACACCAATTGAGCGTTCGCAGGCTCGCGCATGCCTTCAATGTCCAGTGTTACAAGGCGAGAAATGCGTGTTTCGATGGTTCGGACGCCATCAATCTCCGAGATTTCATTTGCGAGTCGCTCGGGCGCGCGCTTCGCATTCGAGAAGACGTCCGCAAATCGAAACCGGTCGTAATAAGTATCGCGGCTCAACTCGAGAGACGATATCGCACCTAGCGCCATCACCATGATCGCTACGCCGCACGCCACAATCGCGCCCACCGCCAGCCCCTGACCGCGCATATGCAACAGATCCCGCAACAATTTGCGGTCCAGCGCTGATATCCATCCTACCATGACAAATCAGTCGGCTTTTTTGCCCTGCCGACTTCTTCAACATCCACAATGCGCCCATCAGACAGCCGAATTGTGCGGTCCGACATTTCGGAGATACCGACATTGTGCGTGATGACGATCGTTGTCGCGCCGAGTTCACTGTTTACATGGTCAAGCGCTTCCAGAACCTGGATGCCGGTCTTGCTATCGAGGGCACCGGTTGGCTCATCGCAAAAGAGCAATGCGGGTCGCTTTGCGATCGCTCGTGCAACGGCCACGCGCTGTTGTTCGCCCCCGGACAGTTCAGCTGGGAAGTGATCCAGGCGCGCACTCAGCCCAACCATGGCAAGGGCGTCTTCAGGGGGTATGGGATCGCGTGCAATTTCTGTCACCAGCGCCACGTTCTCACGCGCTGTCAGGCTGGGTACGAGATTGTAGAATTGGAAGATAAAGCCAACATGGTGCCGGCGGTACCGGGTCAATCCCGCGTCCGACCTCCGGGTAAGTGACTTGCCTTCGAACTGGACATCCCCCTCGGTCGGGCGATCAAGTCCCCCGAGAATGTTGAGCAAGGTGGACTTTCCGCTGCCGGACGCTCCCAGCATGACCAACAATTCGCCGCGCCGAACGTCCAGATCAACCCCGCGCAACGCCTGAACTTTGACCTCACCCGTGTCATAGACTTTGGTCAGCCCCCGGGCAGACAGAAGCACGCCCGTATCGGTATCTGCATACGATGCCGGTGCAGGCGTCAACACGTTCATCCACGCCCCCCTAATGAACCATCAAGATTGGCAAGTCTGAATGCTGGATCATGTGCAAGGTCACGCCGCCCATGATGGATTCACGCAACCGGGAATGAGAGTAACCGCCCATCAAGACAACATCGCTGTTGCTCGCTTCGCATTGATTGAGAATTCGTTCCGCGATTGGCCGCTCCGGCCACTCCACGTGACGGCTCGTGACCAAGACCCCTGCCCGCTCGAGCCACAGCTTTGCCTGCTCAAGGCTCGGCGTGGCTGCGTCCGTTTCCCCAATCGTCAGCAATGTCGTCTCGTCACTTTGCAATAGTAGGGGAAGAGCCGCACGGACGACTCTGGATGCCTGCAGGCTGCCATCCCATGCGACCAGCGGTCGGCGCGGTACGGCGCTCAGGCCAGAACGCGGCGTAAGGAAAACAGGCGCACCCGATTGCATCAACACGGCCTCAAACAGCTCACGCTCCGAATGCATCCCCTTCGCATCAGGCTTTGCCATGACGACAAGGTCTGCCGCACGTGCCGAAAGACCGTAATTGAGCGGGAATTGTCCAACTTCTTCTGTCCACGAAGCGGTGACACCATTTTGCTTCAACGCCTCCGGTACCGGCACGACATGGGCGTCCGAAGCAGCGCAGAGATCTTCGAACTTCGCTCGCAACGCGCGGGCATAGCGGCCCGCGGCTTCATCATGCCCCTCCATTGCCATCACGGTCGCTGAGGCTGACGCCGGGTAGAATTCCATGGGCGGATAGCCTGTAAAACGCGGACGCACATGTTGAGCCATCACATGCCCCTTGAACGCACCGGCGAGCAACAAGGCAGTCTCTGACACCAGTTTTGCTGTTTCTTCAAAAGCGAGCGGAGCGAAGATCGTCTTGAACGTCATTGGCGTAATCCTCTCAAGGGGATAGCGAGACCATACGTCTCACGAACACGAGACCCTATATTGAACCGGATCCACAACGTCTCCATCCGTAATTCTACGGAGACGCGAACCACGCGCGGTCATGTATCCATTCAGGGTCCCGACACAGGATCCGGAACACACTCATGCTTGATCATCAGTCAAGGTCCAACCAAATGCCGGTGCCTGCTCATGCAGAGTCGACTGAGGCAGCTTTAAAACGCCTCTCATCCTCCCGGCTGGGACTGACACAAGCTGAAGCGGCAACCCGTTTGAGTGAATACGGATTAAACAGGACGCCCCGCGGACGCAGGACGCCGCTTCTGCTCCGGTTTCTGCGTCACTTTCACAATGCTTTGATCTATGTGCTGATCGCCTCTGCAGCCGTCACATGGTGGTTAGGCCATCCCATCGACACTGCCGTGATCCTGTTCGTAGTGATGGCCAATGGTGTCATCGGCTTCATTCAGGAAGGCCGCGCTGAATCCGCCATGGAAGCGATCGCTACCCTACTCTCACCTCACGCTGCCGTGCTGCGAGATGGAGACAGGGTGACGGTCGACGCCGAAACCCTGGTTCCGGGGGATATCGTGCTCGTTGAGGCTGGAGATCGAATTCCGGCAGACCTTCGACTGATAGAATCCAGCGGCCTGAAAATTCAGGAAGCAATCCTGACTGGAGAATCTGTACCTGTCGAAAAGTCCGTGGAACCGTCACGCACCGATGCGGTCCTGGGCGACCGTTCGAGTTCTGCATTCAGTGGCACTATTGTCACTGCTGGGCAGGCCGAGGGATTGGTTACCGCAACAGGCGTCAATACGGAGATCGGCCGGATCAGCAGCATGCTGTCGTCTGTGGACGAGCTGCAGACGCCATTGCTGCGCCAGATGAATGCCTTCGCCAAATGGCTGACCATTCTGATCCTGCTGATTGGCTCAGCCTTGCTCTCATATGGCGTGTTCATCAGACATGCCGACTTTTCCGAAACCTTCATGTCCGTGGTTGGCTTGTCGGTTGCAGCCATTCCGGAAGGCCTGCCAGCAGTCCTGACCATCACCATGGCGATAGGTGTTCGGGCTATGGCTGGAAAGAATGCAATCATTCGACGTCTGCCTGCTATCGAAACCCTGGGCGCTGTCTCCGTCATCTGCACGGACAAGACCGGCACATTAACTCACAATGAAATGACGGTCTCAGCACTCATCATCGCATCACAGGCATTCGATGTGACAGGAGATGGATACACGCCAAGCGGGGATATTACGCCATCGCCGTCGGAGACCATCCGTCCTGTATTTGAGCTACTCGCGGAAACGGCGGCGCGCTGCAACGATTCCAGTCTGGCAAAGGAGGGAGACGTCTGGATCGTCAGTGGAGACCCCATGGAGGGTGCACTTCTTGCCTTCGCCGGAAAGGTCCTGGGAAATGCCGAGGATGTGCGACGTGACACTCCCCGTCAGGCTGTCCTGCCCTTCGATTCTCGCCACCGCTTCATGGCTACCAAGAATTCGGGGCCGGCTGGCGTACGAATCCACGCAAAAGGTGCTCCAGAGGATATCTCGGCGCTTTGCACGCACATGATCGGTGCAGATGGAACACCGGTTCCCATCGACCGTGAAGAAATCACGGCGATTACCGCTGAATTGGCTGCGCAGGGACAGCGAGTACTTGCATTGGCCTCAGCAGAGGCCAAGCCGGACCAGGCATTGACCCCGGAAGCGCTGAAAGGCGCTTTGGTTTTTCTGGGTGTCGTGGGTCTGAAAGACCCTCCTCGCGCCGAGGCTGTGGATGCTATCGATGAGTGTCATGCTGCTGGAATCCAGGTGAAAATGATCACTGGCGACCATGCCGGCACCGCGGCTGCCATCGCAAAGGAAATCGGACTTCCTCACCCGGGTCACGTCCTGGAAGGTCGTGATCTGGACGCGATGGATGATGTCGACCTTGTCCACGCGGCGCTGGAGACCAATGTCTTCGCGCGCACGAGCCCTGAACACAAACTGCGCCTGGTGCAGGCCCTGCAGAGCCAAAACATGATCGTGGCGATGACCGGAGACGGCGTGAATGACGCGCCTGCCCTGAAGCGTGCCGATGTTGGCGTAGCAATGGGCGTCAAGGGTAGCGGAGCCGCGAAGGAGGCTGCCGCAGTCGTCCTCGCAGACGACAATTTTGCCTCGATCGCTGCCGCCGTCACTGAGGGGCGCCGGATCTACGACAATATTCGAAAACTGATCCGCTGGACTCTCCCCACCGGTGGCGGGGAATCCAGTGTCGTAATCCTGGCACTTCTGTTCGGCACGACGCTTCCAGTGACAGCAATCCAGATATTGTGGATCAATCTGATCACGGAAATGACCCTTGGTTTCGCACTCGCCCTGGAACCTCTTGAGCCCAGAAGTATGCAACAGCCCCCTCGCAAGCGCGATGCGACCTTGCTAGACGGCGGATTGCTTGCAGACATCGTCGTTGCAACTATCCTTTTCGCGGCTGCCGTCTTCGCAGTCTTCACCTATACGCTAGATCAGTCCGCCTCCATTGAGCTGGCCCGGACGGTTGCGTTCAACACGCTTGTTGTTCTCCAGATCGCCTACCTGTTTTTCGTTCGCTATCTACATGGAGCGTCCAGCACACTGGACGGGCTGAAGGGCACACCTTCTGTCTGGGTGGCACTCTTGATCGTCATGGTCGGTCAACTTATGGCGACCTACCTACCAGCTGCGCAGAACGTATTCGGCACCGTCTCGCTTTCTCCCTTTTACGCTTCCATCGTAGTCGGTACCGGGATTGCGGTGTTTGGTTTGCTCGAAGTGGAAAAGCAGATGCGGCTTGCCATGCGGCGTATCCGATAAGGACGAAGTTGTTTCAACAGTTGATAAGCATCAATAAAGGGCGCTGGCGTTTGGTTAAGGTCCATCATCTTGTCCGTATCAGTGGAGGCAATCGAATTATGGCCAATCTCAATCCCTCGCCCGTCGCATCCATCGCGTTGCTGGCCATAGCCCTGCTAACAGGTTGCGCGACGGCGGCAACTCCTTACCAGCCTGCAACTGAACTCCACGGCTATACGAGTGAAAACGTTGGCGATGGGCTGATCCGCGTAGGCTTCAGGGGGAATTCAGAGACAAGCCGAGACGAGGTAGAAGCGAGCCTGTTTCACCGTATGGTCGAGATCGCTGAAGAGGAATCCGCTGGAAGCTTCACGATTGTCGGTCGGGAGACCGCCTGCACAACAACGCTCAGAACAGCCCCCGACACGACTTGCACCTATCATCAATCTGCGGATGCCCTGTTCCCTTACTATTTCGGTGTCTATGAACTCGACAGCCCGTGGCACTCCAAGCCCGAGCGAGAATATGAAGCTGTCGCGACGATCCGACTGTCACCAGAGCCCGTTTGCGGGGATTATGCAGATTGCTTTATCACAACAGATGCGCGGGCCGCGATCAGCAAAAACTCGGAATGACTCTGGACACTGTTGCCGCCTCGATCCGCCTTGGACATCAATAGTCCTGTCTCCATGAAAGAGGTCAGGTTGATAGTTGTCAAACTGCGAAACGAATAAATCTGCACTCTGTATGCGTCATATGGGAGACTCGATTATGCATTTGCCAACCGGAGCGTTCGTCCTTGTGTGCGATGGCTCAAAAGCCCTGCTTTTGGAAAACAAGGGCGATGCCGATTTGCTGGATTTGAGAATTGTCGAGGCTCTAACGGACGACAATCCGCCGAATCGAGATCAGTCAAGTGATCGGGCCGGGCGCTTCAAGACACCTTCTGGCGCACATGCCGCAACAGAACAGACTGACTGGCACGACATTGCAGAAGAACGCTTTCTGTCGACCGTCGCCGAGATGGCCCTGAAAGAAATAGGCCAGTCAACTCCTGCCAGCCTTGTCGTCGCAGCAGATCCTCGCTCACTCGGGAAGTTGCGTCCGATGCTGACAGATTCAGGATCGGTTTCAATCCTGGCGGAACTTAACCGCGATCTGGCGCATCATACGCTTCCAAAAATCGAAGAAGCGATCAGCAACGCGTGAGCACTCAGGCCAATTGCCCCATGCGGTCGCTTAACTTGATACCCAGTCCCAGTTGTGAAATAGGCGCAGGTCGACCGAACAGATAGCCTTGTACTTCACCAAAGCCTGCCAGGTTCACGAACCGGAACTGTTCTTCTGTCTCCACACCTTCAGCAATCACCTTGATATCCAGAACCCGACTCATGCCTGACAGAATGCCGAGGATTTGCCGGGCGCGATCACTTTCTTCCGCACGAACGAAGAATGAGCGGTCGATCTTAACCCGGTCCACCGGCAAATGCTCCAGACGGCTGAGCGAAGAATTTCCGGTCCCGAAATCATCCAAAGCGATCGTGACACCCATTTCCCGGATAACCTCAATCACCTTGCACGAAGTTTCGATATTGCGCAGCACGCCCCGCTCCGTGATTTCGAGCTCCAGCAGGTGTGGGGGAAACCCCGTCTCTTGAAGTATTTCAGCGACCGATTCAGAAAAACCATCGGACAATAATTCATTGGGAGATACATTGACGCTCAACCGAATGCTGTCACCGCTCTTCGACATCCACCCGAGAACGTCTTCGCATGCCTGACGCAACACATACTGGCCGAATGCAATAATATGCCGACTTGCCTCAGCGATCTCGATGAATTCCGACGGATTGATCGATCCGTACTTGGGGTGGGTCCACCGCGCCAACGCTTCGACACCAACCAACTGGCAATCTGAGACCCGCACAATCGGCTGGTAGTACAACCCGATCTTGCCTTCATCTATTGCAGGCATGAGGTCCCGGTGAATGGACAGGCGACGCTCCAGGCGTTGACGTACTTTCGCGTCTGGAACAACGCAGGAATCACCACCTTGTGACTTCGCTTCGTATACTGCCGCATCAGCCTGTTCCAACACGTCCGCAATGGATTCTCCCTGCAAGCCGATGGCCGCGCCAATGGACGCTGTTACATCAATCAAGCGACCATCATATGCGATTGGCTTTGATACCAAGGATCTGATTCGGTCTGCCAAGACCGAGATATCATCAAGATTCACCGCCCTGCCGACAACACAACAGAACTCATCGCCCCCAATCCGGAACACGCGAATGCTATCGTCTTTGTCGGCGAGATGTTTCAACCGACCCCCGAGTGCGATCAACGCCGCATCCCCGCCAGCATGACCATGCCGGTCATTCAATTCCTTGAACTTGTCCAAATCGATGTAGAGGACGCTCATCAAGGCGGGGCGATCATCTCTCTTGCAAGATTCGATCAGAGAATTGAATGCGTGGCGGTTCTCCAAGCCTGTTAGAAGATCCGTCGTGGCCTGCTGCTTCAGCTTCTGCTCAAATTCCTCACGTACACTGATGTCATGCGCCACTCCCAGATACCCGGTAAATTCCCCATTCTCGGAGAACAGCGGACGCCCGCTAACCTCAACGCTGCAATTGACGCCATCGGCGCGCAGAACACCCTTTATCCTCGAAAACGGCTCACGACGCTGAATAGCTCCTGTGAACACCGCCTCGTCGTTTTCCCATCCAATCAGCACGTCGCGCCAACGACGACCGAGAGCGTCGCCCTTGCCGAAATAATGGACAATCTTGCCAGTCGAATCGACTTCAATATGCCAGTCCGAAGACATCTCGGCATATGAAGTAGACCGCCCCCGATATCTATTCTCCCGCTGTAGAACCTCTTTCAGCGTGGTGTAGACATTGTGTCCGAATTGTTTCGGCAGTACGGCCGCAACACAACACGCAATAGCAATCAGGCTCAGCCCGATAGCTGTAAGTGCCGTATTGTCTACTCCGCCTACAATTACGTCCAACCGATCGGCTGGTCCCATATACCAGTTGATGAACCCGATGATGAAAGCAGTGTAGGCAAAGCTCAGCTTCATCGTGGTGAAGAGCCCCCAGATGATCGGCGTGATGCTGAGTAATAGCATTCCCACAAATATGCCTTCATGGTCCAATACAAGCATGGCGAGCAAATTTGCCGGAACACTGACACAAAGCAGCAATCCCTGGAGCAACATGAATTTGCGTCTGGCTGCGAAGTAAGCAGATGCAATCAACGCTGCCGCCGTAAGAGCGTCTATGAAGGTTCCGATATTCAGTTCGTATTGATCAACCACAAGCAGGCTCGTGATCGTGATCATCATGATGATGAGGGCTGTCAGAGCACTGTAGAAGATGATCGATTGCTGCAGACGATCCGGGCTCAGAATGGATTCTGCCAGCTCATCAATCGGGCCATCCCAGGAAGACGTTTTGGATTTACTGATATATTGCTGCATGGGGGTCCTCGGCCTGTAGGGTTAACCCTACCCACGCTCAGTTAGCCCTCTGCAAAAGCCGGACTGGAATATCCGCCCAATGACTTAGGATTTGATTAGGATTTCCACGGGGGCCAATGCCACTGAAGCCACGTTGTCCTGATTCCGAACAAGAAGAATTACCCGCTCCACGAAGAGAGACTGCATAGTAAACTTCCCGGAGACGGGTTTTCCCGAAAATCGCAATGTCTGATGGACTGCCGACCAACTGAATCAGGCGTAATATCGCTTCGGTGAAATCAGGGCTCCAGCCCGCAAACGAAAGACCTCGAACCACAGCTCCTTCGGCCGACATGGCGTCGATACCGCCAATACTTTCTATTTCCATGGTGCGCTCAGTCATTACGCGCGGTTCGAGCGCGATATAGACGCCGAGGAGCGGATCGTTCGGCGACGCCTTGGGCGCCCCGGCTTCGACGGGAAGGTTTAGGGAGCAGCACATGTGCTGACGACTGTCATAGACATGGCGGTCTCCATCGAGGATTGCCTCTTTGGCGCCATTCAGGATTGCCATGATACAAGGTTCATAAATGACCGGGGCGCAACCCACTGGCTCAGTTATGCGAAACAGCTGAACTCCCCGGTATCCCTGTTTCGAACATTCCTGCACCCGTCAACCGGGCTGCGATGAAACGCTTCAGTTCTGACTTGCTCATTGACGAAACCTATCCGGCGAGAAGGTCAGCGGCATGCTCTCCATCCTTGGCGCAGACAGCGTCACGCGCCTTGCTGAAACTGATACCGAACGCGCCGCAACGGTCTGGCTCGCTGTTGGCATTGTGCAGAATGTTTTGGGCGGGGGCACCGAGTTGGTCGGCGGCGTCTGGAACACGCTGGCCAGCTTGGCCGGACTGCGGCGTCGCGGTTTGCCCAGTGCGTTGAACCTGTTCGGCGTTTTCATCGGGCTTGCCGGAATCGTGACGATCTATCCAGATTTCGAACCCCTCAACGCCGTTTTCGGGCTCAGCCAGATCGTCTGGTTTATTTGGGTGGGTGTCGTGATGCTGGCCCGCAGGTCACCTGAGCTGATGCCCTCAGCGACCTGAGTGCCCGATATTATCAGGATGAAACAACATGTCTGAACTTCCACTCATGGGGTTGGCACATCTGTTGATGGGCACACTGGCCATCATCTCTGGTGCGGGAGCATTGGCGGTCGCAAAGGGGCTCCGTCTGCACAGGCTGGCCGGAAACCTGTTCTTTGGCGCAATGCTCCTCCTGATCGCAAGTGGCCTCTATTTCAGCGTCACGCGATCCATTCTCTTTACTATTTTCCTGAGCGTGATGGCCTTCTATTTGCTCTCGAGTGGCTGGGCGACCGTGATACGCCGCGAAGGTAAAACGGAGCGGTTTGAGCTAGCGAATTGTCTTTTCATTCTCCTTGCAGGCGCGTTCGCACTCGGAATGGGCCTGACCGAAACAATCCGTGGGGCTCCGTTACAGGACGATGTTCCCTCCGCCGCCTTTTTCATCCTGGCCGCGCTCGCGGGGCTGTTTGGGGCGTATGATGTTGCTGTGATCCGGCGCGGTGGCTGTACTGGTAAGCATCGGATTGCGCGCCATCTCTGGCGGATGTGTCTGTCTCTGTTCATCGCCGTGACGATCTTCTTTCTCGGTAACAATGACGTACTGCCGGAAGTCCTGCGCACACCATTCTTTCTCACCGCCCCAATTGTAGCCGTTCTGGCACTGATGGTGTTTTGGCTGGTGCGCGTGATTTTCACTAATTGGTACAGAACTCCTTCCCAATAGATACGCCGTTCGGAGGCCTGTCCGTACCTGTCTCAGCTGGGCGCGTTGATGTTACGGGGCGAATGACGCTGGAAGACGTCATTGGGTTTATATTGCCGGCCAACAACAAAGGGCCAATGACACTTGAGTTCCAATGTCCTCTTTCGCATCCTCAGCGGTTGTTGAATGATTGGAAACGACATTTTGGTTGCTGGGAGAAGGCCCGGTCGGTAAGCTCAACATAACCGAAAATATTGGGAGAACGGGGTTTGCCGCTAATTGAAGACCTCGAGTTCCAACTCCACGTTTCGCTATTTGGTTCATTTCAAGTCGCAACACCATCCGAAACACCAATCGACATTTCCAACCGGCGCGCGCGTACCATTCTCGCTATGCTGAGTATAAATCCAGGGCAAAGCTTAAGCCGAGACTTGGTCAGCAAGCTAATATGGGCGGGCCGCTTCAAGCCTCAGGCGCGCGCCAGTCTGCGACAATGCCTGCACGATCTCAAACGCGAATTTCAAGGCTCGGGTTGGGAAATTCTGGAGATCTCCAACACTCAGCTCGCGGTCAAATCACATTTGATCCACACCGACCTTCAATCGCTGGAAACAGCCTTGAAAGAGAGAGATGATGTCCTTGCAACACAGCTTCTGCTTGAGCTATCCGGAAAGCCTCTGCTCGCGAATTTCGATTTGGGAGACGACCTGACTCAATGGCTCGCAATCCAGCGTGGTCAGATCGAAAACCGACTTCGGATTTCCACACAGCGCCTGTTGTCGGCGCTGAGAGCGAGCGGGCTAGACGAGCGTCATGAAGCTCTAGAACAAGCCTGGCACGGTTGGAGTGGCATATCTCGACTACGTCAGCGTAGAGGACTTGCAATCCTGCCCTTCAAGCAGATTGACGAAGTAGGTGGCGATCTGTTTCTCGCAGATGCGGCGGTTGAGGAACTCTCGTCACGTCTTGGCGGATTGAACGGACTGGCGCTTGCCGGACAAACATCTGTGGAGGCGGTGGCTGGATCATCACTAACGCTTCCAGAGATGGCCGAGAAGCTTGGCGTGACACACTTCATTGAAGGCGCGGTCCATCGATCCACAGGTTCAGTCAAGCTCTCCATACGACTGATAGAGGGGGCTTCCGGCAAACAGATATGGTTCGATGAGATTGTTGAGTCCGAAACATACTTTTTCTATCAGCGTAAGTTAATCGGCGAAAATGCCATTGCGGGCTTAAGCCATGCCATGGGTCTTGAGCGAAATTCGCGGCCGGTACGGACGATGACGCGCAGCCGTGAGGCTTATGCGCTGTATCTGCAGGGGCGAACATTGACCCAGCGGGTAACACTGGAAGGGGGATTGCTAAAAGCTGTCGAGCTGCTTGAGCAAGCCTTGGAGATTGACTCGGAGTTTGCTGAATGCTGGACGGCCCTCGGCGAGGCGTTCATTCATGTCGCTGTCTATACGCCCTGTCTCGAGCGCGTTGCGCTATCAGAAAAAGCGGCATCTTGCGCGCGGCGCGCTTTGGATCTCGATCCCAATCAAGGCTATGCCTACGCGATACTCAGTATCCATGAATGGACGTGCTTTAATCCCGCTGGGGCGCTGGAATACGCATTGGAAGCCTATAGGCTGGAACCCCACAATGCCGATGTGACCCTGAGACTGGGATCCAGCCTATTGTATCTCGGACGCACAAGAGAGGCCTTGCCCTATATCGAAGCAGCGATTGAGCAGGATCCCGTCTATGGCCGGAACTATGTCATGCTTTGTGTCGCACACTTAAATGTTGGAGATCTTGAGGCGGCCATGCGTGCAGGACAACGGATGGCAGATCTCGGGATTCCAGGTTTCTATCTCGGGGTCGCGCAAGCTGCTGCCGGCAATCACGAAACCGCTGTCAAAACTTATTTTGAGACACGGCGTTATGTCGGAACACTCATTATGTCGCCACCTGGCGCGGACGAAATCTCAGACGAAGCGCGCGATTTCTATTTGAAAACCGCCGCGGAAGGCATTTGCAGCGGCAATGAAGAGGCCCGCCAGACCTATTGCAAACTGATTGACATGCTGCACCAAACCTTGCTCGACCCCTACGATCAAACCGTCGCTTGGCCAGCGGTCTGGATGGGGCATTCTGACTTGGTGATGAAGGTCTATCGTGAACAGATTCACCCTGCCAATATGCCGGGGCTGATGAGCCTCTGGACCGACATCGACCCCATCGGCCGTACGCTTCAGCACCCGGATTTCATGGCGTTTGCTGAAGACATTGGCATGGTTGAGGCGTGGGAAAAATATGGTTGGCCGGATCTTATCCCCTCAGACCCGCGCTAAGTCCCAGGCGAATTAACGCTTTTTTGACGCCACCTCGAATTGACCGTGTTGGCACAAGAGCACCATCCTCCGCGTACCCAAAAAGGGAATTACGGAGAGAAACCATGAAACGAATTTTCAGCTTGCTACTGATCGCATTTTCAATCGGACTCACACCTGCGCAGGCCCAACTAGAGCCATTCACTGATTATGAGATCAGCGACGCGGTCTGGGAAATCGGAACTATCAAGGTGAAGACCAATGCGGGCGATCACTATCTCGAGGGTCTGAAGGCGACCTGGGTTCGGGGCGCGGAAATCAGTAAAGAGCTCGGCTATATTGAGGACTATTCCATCTATTCGAGCATTACGCCTGAGAGCGGTGATTTTAATCTGCTGCTTGTCACAAAGTATGCCAGTCTTGCCGATATGGCTCCATCGAAAGAGAAGTATGAGGCAATCATGGACGCGCTCGGCCAGGAGCAAGCTGATGCGGATTCAAAGCGGGCGCTTGAGACCTATCCAGAATTGCGCGAAATCACCGGCAGCTACATCGTGCATGAGATCGACCTTAAATAAAGCCGGCATTTAACAGTGCGGAATTCTTTCACGGCACCCCGTTTCCTGGTCAAACCTCGATATGTGGGGTGTCGTATTTACTTCTCAGTATGGTCCGCACCCGTCATGGTCACATAATCTATCGACCGATTTGACACTATTTTGACGCTTGCATCGCTTGACGGTGGTCGCCGTGACCCTGCACAGTTTACTCGGATTACATTAATAAAAACAGTGTGCTGCATGGCTTATCGGACCTCCGACCGAGAGGCTTGGCATAGCTGTGTCGACCGGAGACTTCTGGATGCCCCCCTAATTTTACTGGCAACAGAGGTCTCCGGCAAAGGCGATAAGCAGGGTTGGCTCCCGGTTATCCACAACCCTGTTTGAGTGAGGCACTTTGATATGACGGATAACGCGAATATCGCTCTAAAAGCCGGAACCTCTAAGCTGCCAGCTTATACCGAAAATGCACGTTTGCGCTTTGCGACCGGTACTTTACTTTATCTGGCGCAAGGCTTGGCCCAGGGGTTATTCTTCGTCGCAATTCCGAGTTGGCTTGCCGTGAACGGACAGCCCGTTGGGGCGATCGGGTCGTTTATCGCAGCAATCTCATTACCCTGGAGTCTCAAGTTCTTTATTGGCGCCGTTGTCGACCGGTATGCCTTTCTGCCGATGGGCCGTCGGCGCGCATGGCTTGTTGGCGCGCAGGCCTGCTTGATCATTTCGCTCATCGCCTTCGCCATTCGGAGCCCTTTGCCGAGTGAGCTGGCGACGATCATCATTTTTGGCGCGGTCTTGTCGGCCATGACGGCCGTTCAGGACGTGGCGCTGGACGCGATGATCATCGACCTGACTCCCAAGAATGAACTCGGAAAGATCAATGCTTTCATGCTGGGCGGAAAGTCTGTGGGCATGGCTGGCGGCGCGGCATTGGTTGGGTATTTCCTTGAGTATCAGAGCTTTCCGATTGCGATGATCGCAACCGCCTGCCTGTTCTCGATCCCCGCATTCGCCGCCATCCTGATCCGGGAACGCCCGGGTGAAAAACTCTTTCCATGGAATGAGGGCCAGACGTCGGTCCAGAGCCGCGATGCCAAACCAGACGCCTGGTGGCCTGTGTTGCGCGAAACGTTCCGCGTCTTGCTTCGGCGTGACCCGCTCTTGATCATTGGTCTCTGCGTTTTCTACGGCATGCATCAAGGCATAATCGAAGCGACGCTGCCGGCATTCGCAGCCCAGGAAATTCAGTGGGGAGAGACGCGATATTCGTCCTTGGCGGGGATTGGATATCTGATCTCCAGTGCCGGTTTATTGTTGGTTGGGGGCTGGGTAACCGACACAATCGGGCCAGCCACACTCGGATATTGGACATCGGGTATCGTGGCCGGTGTCATCGCCATATTCATCTTTGTGGCACTCGCTTCGACAACCGACTTGTTTTTTTCAAGCTGGTACCTGTTTTACACCCTGATCGTTTCCGGGTTTTACCTCTGCATGGTGACACTGGGCATGCGCGTGTGTGAAGAGCACGTGGCGGCCACCTCATATGCTTTAATGATGGGATCAATGGCGCTCGGCATGATGCTCGGTGCGGGCAGCGCCGGTCTTCTAGACCAGATCGGTGGTTATGCAGCCCTGCTGACGGCGGCAATCGTTACGATACTTTCGTCAGCCGCCATGGGTTTGGGGCTTAGCCCGGCTACCGGCGGGCCCGTCCGAGCCCCAGGCTTAGTCTCGGAACCGCCGCCAAGATGAGAATCGGCCGCATCGCTCAGCATGTTCGCGCGGATGCTGTCAGTCTAATGCGAACCAGTCTCCACAATTCGCGGACGAGCAGGTGCTAGGCAACAAGGAGGTCGCGCCACTCGCGAAGCGCGGTGTCTCGTTTCTGTTTGAACAGGGTTCTGGTGTTGTCGTGCCTTTCAAAGTTGAAGTGATTGTGCACTGACGAAGAAACTGAGACGAACTTCTGCAGACTTCGCATCCGCCTGAGCCGGGACATCGCCCGCTCTCGCCTGCGGAAGGATAGGTGTGAAATTTATGCGCGTTTATTCAGATGGCGACCAGTTTCTTGGCGCGCCTCACTTCTGATGACCTTCATCGCGGCCCGATTAGACGGCCATCTACGAGTCACAATAATTCGTGGATTCCCATGTCGCTTCATTGCTTTTTTGAGGAAACCTCGACGCAGCAGCCTTATGGCGCTTCTTCGCGACAAACGATTCCAGGACTTCGCTTTCCTGATCCACGGCTCGCCAGAGGTAGTGGTGTAAGCCGCGAATCTCGACGAAGACGTCGTCCAGGTGCCACCGCCATTGGAGGCTTCTTCGCATCGACTCTGAGCGCCGCCTCCAGATCTTGTGTGCGAACAATGTGCCGAACCGATCAACCCAGAGCCTCAGGCTTTCGTAGCTGACATCTATCCCTCCCTCGCTTGTGGACAAGGTCCTCGACATTTTGGAGCGACAGCGGAAATCAGACGTACATCAACACGCAAGCTGGATGATCTCAGGCGAGGCTTTAAAGTAGCGACACGGGTTCTTGGCCATTTCCTCAGGCTAAACACCAGGATTGGTCGCCTCCAGATGTTTGCCCTGACAACACCTTCTTGAGGCCATGCAGTCATCCCCCACTCATTGGAGGAATGAAGGCGACCTCATCCTCACTTGAAATTCGGAGTGTTGCCGCTGCGGGATGAATCTCATGATTCACACAGATTCGATTTTGCTGTTCGGAGAGCACCGCGGCAAGGTCAGGACGCGTTTGACATATGTGCGCAATAAACCTGGTTGCAGGCAAGTCTCCATCGAATTCGGGCATAGGCCATTCGTTGGCGCCCGCCAGATCCGACAGCTTTCCGAAAAACAGGATTTTTCCTTTCGCCACGCCTAGCCTCCCGTAACAGACATAGTGCGTTGTGTGGCGGGCTGGTCAATGCGCTCTGCATCGAAATTATGGCGCTCAGGCTTTTGGCGCAATGCCTGATCCAATACGTCGTGGAACACTGATCCATCCGGCTCTGCACGCAGGGCACCGCGCAGATCTACCCCGGCCTCGTATCCAAGACAGGTATACAACATACCCGTGCAGGTAACCCGCACACGATTGCACGTCCCGCAGAAATTGTGGCTGAGCGGTGAAATGAATCCCAATCGGCCGCCTGTTTCGGCAATTCGTACGTACCGCGAAGGTCCACCAGTCGAATAGACCAACGGCTCCAGGCTCCAGCGCTTAGCCAACGTCTCACGTACTGTAAGAAGCGAAAGGTAGTGGTCTTCACGAGCGGCCACACCTTCGCCCAATGGCATGGTCTCAATCAGGGAGACATCAAAGGCCTGACGATGAGCCCATTCGACTATTTCGGGGATCTCGTCTTCGTTGATGTTTCGCAAGGCCACAGTGTTGATCTTGATCTTCAATCCGACATCACGGGCCTTCGCGATCCCCCGCATGACCGTCTCGAACTGGTCTTTCCTCGTGACCCTTTGAAACATCTTCGGCGACAGCGTGTCCAGAGACACATTGATGCGCTCAATACCCAGACGTTTCAAATCCGCTGCATAGTGTTCGAGGCGCGTCCCGTTCGTGGTCAAGGAAATCTCTTTCAGACCGGTCGTGCCGAGTCTGCGCGAAAGATGTTCCAGCAATTGCATGACATCTCGGCGCACAAGGGGCTCTCCACCCGTGATCCTCAGTTTCGTGATGCCTCGCGCGATAAACCCATCAACCAGCCTGGCCAATTCCTCAAAACTGAGAATGTCCGTCTTCGGCAGAAACCGCATGCGCTCCGGCATGCAATAGGTGCATCGTAAGTCACACCGGTCCGTGACCGAGAGCCGAAGATAGCTGACCCGCCGCCCTGCCCCATCGATGAGCGCGGAACGCGGTGGTGCTTGGCCTGATGCGCCAACCTCCGCGTCACCGGGCCCGATAAGACGAACCTTCAAGCCGAATCCTCAGCCGGCGACGCGGAGTAGTCACCCGAACTGCCTCCGGTTTTACTCAGCAGTCGGATGGAACAAACCTCCATGTCCTTCTGCACAGCCTTCAGCATGTCGTAGAGCGTGAGACAAGCGACACTCACCGCCGTCAGTGCTTCCATTTCCACGCCCGTCCGGCCAGAAGTGCGCACCTCTGCCACCACTCGAAGGCCATTTTCATTGGGCGTAATGTCGACATTCACCCGTGACAAGGGAAGCGGGTGACAGAGCGGGATCAATTCGGCGGTCCGTTTCGCGGCCATGATCCCCGCCAGAATGCTGGTCGTGATTGCATCCCCCTTTTTCGACGTTCCACCCAATGCAAGATCCCGCGTTGCGGCGGACATGCGAACTACGCCTTCAGCCATCGCGACCCGCGCGCTGACATCCTTCGCGGATACGTCGACCATCTGTGGTCGTCCCTGGGAATCAAGATGTGTCAGTCCCTCTCCGCTCATGACGTCATCTCTCTTTCAAGCGGGGCATCAGTTCGACCATGTTGCAGGGGGCGTGGCGACTGTCCAATTGCCACCGGATCACCTTGTCCCAGCCGTCCCGGCAAGCGCCATTCGACCCGGGCAGGCAGAAGATGAATGTGCCATTCGACACGCCAGCACAGGCGCGAGACTGTAATGTGGACAGGCCGACGCTCTGATAGCTCACCATGTGCCAGACGACGGCAAATCCTTCGATCTGCTTCTCGAACAACGGCATCAGAGCTTCCGGCGTGACGTCCCGGCCCGTCAACCCGGTTCCTCCCGTCGAGATCACGACGTCGATGTCCGACGCGTCGATCCACGTCCGGACTGTCGCGGAAATGATTTCCTTGTCGTCCGTGACCAGCGTCCGGGCTGCCAGTATATGACCTGCCTCTTCTACGCGCGCTGAGAGAATAGCACCTGACGTATCAGACGATTCATCGCGCGAATCCGAAACGGTCAGCAGGGCGATACGAACGGGCTTGAAGGCGCGCTCCATCACTATTTTGCCCCCGGGCGCTGGCAGTTCCGGCTTATCGGTCATACGGGATCAACTTTCTTTGTTCCACGCAGCTGCGGCCGCATGATCGCTCGATCTGGGCTCGATCCAGGTCTCTCCGTCGGGACCGATCTGCTTTTTCCAAAAGGGAGCACTTGTCTTCAGATAATCCATAAGAAAGTCGACAGCTTCGAAGGCAGGTTTCCTGTGTTTTGCCAGAACCGCTACCAGTACAATCGCTTCTGAAGGCAATATTCGACCAACACGATGAATTATCAGGCAGTCTAGCACATCGAACCGAGCCCGGGCCATTCGTTCGAACCGGGCGATCTCCGCTTCGGTCACGGCAGGATAATGCTGAAGTTCGAGCGCCGTGACGTTCCCATGCTCGCTTCGAACATACCCTTCGAAACTGGCAAGCGCCCCATAATCCGGAGAGCTCAGGCGATATGCCTGAAGTTCGGACTCTATGTCCAACGGAGCGCTTTGAATACGGATCACGCTGGAATTCCTCGAACAATCCTGACAACCCGGACAACCTAGCGCGGGATAGCCGCATGTTTACATCCCTTTTTTCAGGAGGCACCAAGATACGATGATCTGGCTTACGCTCGGCTTCGCGCTTGTGGCACTTCTCTATTCGAGCGTTGGGTTCGGCGGCGGCTCGACGTATACGGCCCTGCTGGTGATCTCGGGCGTGCCCGTAATGCTGGTGCCGATTGTCTCCCTCTGCTGCAACATCCTCGTGTCCAGCCTGGGGGTGGCGAAATGCTGGAAGGCTGGCCTGTATCCAAACTCTCGCGTCCTACCGATCCTGGCCATGTCTGTGCCGGCAGCCTTCCTGGGCGGACTGACACCTATCCCCGAACGCACACTCGTCCTGCTACTGGGCGGCGCCCTGCTTGCAGCGGGCATCCAACTGGCATGGACAAGCTTCATGCGCACGTCCCCTGAGACATTGAGCACGTCGCGCCTGCCAAAACTCGCGGCCCCTTTAATAGGCGCAGGGATTGGCTATGTGTCAGGCCTTGTCGGGATTGGCGGCGGCATCTTTCTGGCACCGATCCTCCATCTCGTCAGATGGGCCCCTCCACGAACCATAGCTGCCTTGTCCAGTGCCTATATCGCGGCCAACTCTGTTGCCGCACTGGTCGGAAAGTCACTGTCATTGCAGACTGGCAGAATGACGATCGATCTCTGGGAATTCTGGCCCCTCCTCATCGCTGTCGCCTTCGGCAGCTGGCTGGGGCACAAACTCCTTCTCGGCATGTTCCCCGAGCGTTGGGTGAAAGCAATCACTGCACTGCTCGTGTTGATCGTGGCCTTCCGCCTTCTGACCAGTCATGTATAGACCGATCCCATGATTACCAGACAGGAAGCCTTGGCGCATATCGGCAGTGTGCCAGCCATCCAGGAAACGGAAACGCTTCCATTGGAGGAGTGTGTCGGTCGAATATTGGCGGAAGATGTGGCGGCGAGACTGACCCATCCGCCCGCGGCCATGTCTGCCATGGATGGCTACGCCGTGCGATTCGCAGAAGCGCTCAGCAATGGGCCTCTGGCATTGATTGGAGAGGCCGCCGCAGGCACGCCCTTTGATGGCATTGTCGCTCCCGGCCAATGTGTGCGGGTCTTCACCGGCTCGGTTATCCCGCGCGGATGTGACCATGTCATCATTCAGGAAGATGTCCGGCGGCAGGACACCACAGTCTGGATCAATGTGCCCCAGGTATCGCCGCGCAACATCCGGCAAGCGGGGGTCGATTTTCACGCAGGGCAAGTGCTTCTTGAAGCAGGTGCCCGGATCAGGCCAGCTCACCTCTCTATTTGTGCGGCCGCCAATCATGCATACATGATTGTGTATCGTCGCCCACGTGTGGCATTACTGACCAATGGCGACGAATTGAAACCTCCCGGCTCCGACCTGCAACCCGGACAGATCATATCCTCCAACGAATATGCACTGAAGGCGTTGATCCGCGACTGGGGAGCAGAGGCCATCAATCTCGGTACAGCAAGGGATGACCCATCCGATATCAGACGCCGCGTAGAAGACGCGGGTAACCCGGATGTCTTTGTCCCAATCGGCGGCGCGTCCGTGGGCGATCATGACCACATGAAGGATGTTTTCGGGCATCTCGGCTTTGACCCCATCTTCACCAAAATCGCCATAAAGCCCGGAAAGCCGACCTGGCATTCCAGACGAGATCATCAATACGTTCTGGGACTACCGGGAAACCCGGCCTCGGCTCTTGTTTGCGCCCATCTCTTTTTGAGGCCCCTGATGAATGCCCTTCAAGGCCAACCAGCCGACGCCCAATGGATGCAGGCGCCTCTCGTAGCGTCCTTATCGGCAAACGGAGCGCGAGAGGCCTTCCTGAGAGGGACGTTAGCCCGCACCAAGAATGAGGCCCCCAGTATCACGCCCGCCAGCAACCAGGACAGCTCTCTGCTCACGCCCTTTATCGAGACGAACTTCCTGATTCACCGCCCCTCTGACGCGCCGGCCCTGGCGGCTGGAGATATGGTGGAAGGTGTCTGGCTGGCCTGATCGATTGATCAAACCCGTCGGAGAGGCAGGCTAAGACTGTTCCAACAAGGTCGCTACAGCTTCAGCGCGCTGAATATCCTCCGGCGTATTTATATTCAGGAACGCCTCATCTTCGGCCTGAAACCGGACTTTGACTGCTCCTACATGATCGGCGATTGCGTGGAGCGCCAATTTGCCCTGCTTGACACAAGAGCGGACATCTGGCGCGAGCGCACATGACCAAAGGCCAAATGTCGGCTGTAGACGAAACTCCGTTTCGACCAGGGCGGCGCGTGCGTTACCGCGGCCAGTGGACAATTGTGCGAATAGGTCCACCGGGAAGAACGGGGCATCAATCGGAACGGTCAGCAGTAAGCTCTCTGGTCCTTTCTCTCGCAGACAATGCTCCAATGCTGCGAGAAGCCCCCCCGCCGGGCCGATAGGCTCACCGTTCGGCTGGAAATCTTGCACGAAAACCAGCCCCGGAACAGCCTCCGACCACTCCGGCGCGGTAGGACCCGTGACCACCATCTGGTCGACCATGGGGGTGATCCGGTGGGTGGCGCGCTTCCAGAGGGGACTTCCGGAAACTTCGATCAACGCTTTTTCAACGCCGCCGAGCCTGCGTCCTGCGCCTCCCGCGAACAGGCACCCCATGACCGTCATTCAAAGATCCTTTCCCCGTGACAGCAGCGTAAACCGCTACATCTTCCCGACCTGCCCAGAATGACTGAATTTCTGGCAGACCTCAATCATCCCGCCCAGAGACTGATCTGAATTGGCGGAAGTTTTTTGTCACTCCTTGATCCCGTTGCACAGTTCGGTGGCCCGGGGCAAAAACTAGCCAGCTTTGAATGGTCAAAGTCTTCGCGCCCGAAGCTGGGCGCAAATCTTCGGTGAAGAAGTTGAACCGTCCGGACGTTGGTTTCCGGGCTATTTTTCTTTCTGCTGGTCTACGCCTTTCACGGCGATGCCAGTTCAGACCGAGGACTGATCATGTCTGCAAAACCCAATTTCCGCGCGCTCATCGCGCCTGTCGTGTTGCTCTCCGTTGCACTCCCGTGTGCATCCGAAGCCGACCAGACCACTTCCCGCTGGGAAACCGCACTGGCTGACACAAAGCCGATCTTCAATGCGCGGCTTCGCTATGAGGGCGTCGAACAGGAAGGCCTGCCGGAGGATGCAAGCGCCCTCACCTATCGCTTCCGAGCCGGCTTCGAGACAGGCAAAATCTTCGACACCGCTCTCTTGGTCGAGTTCGATCACATCGACGACCTCATCGACGATTTCAATTCGACCATCAATGGAAAGACCGGCTATCCGGTCGTCGCGGATCCGAATGCAACGGAATTGAACCGATTTCAACTAACCAATACCTCATTGCCGGATACGATAATCACGCTGGGTCGCCAAAGGATCGGCCTGGATGACGCGCGTTTTGTGGGCAATGTCGGATGGCGCCAGAATGAGCAGACCTTCGATGGCGCAAGGGTTCAGAATTCCTCGTTGGGTGAACTGAAGGTCGATTTCACCTATATCGCCCAGATCAACCGCATCTTTGGAGATGATTCCGCCGTGGGACGCTGGGATGGCGATTCCTATCTGCTGAACCTCAGTCACCCCACCCCGATCGGCACGCTGACTGGCTTTGCCTATCAGATTGACGTTGACAATGCTGGCGGCGTTTTCTCGTCCCAGACAGTCGGCGCCAGATTGGCGGGAAAGCAGGCCATCGGGACCGGAAAGCTCGGATACACAGTTTCCTACGCTACCCAGTCCGACTATGGCTCCAGTTCCCTGGATTACTCGGCCGATTACTATCTCGTTGAAGGCACATATTCTGTTGAAGCAGTTACGCTCGGCGCCGGCATTGAAGTGCTCGGCGGCGACGATGCACGCGGATTTCAAACACCGCTGGCGACGCTTCACAAATTCCAGGGCTGGGCCGACAAGTTTTTGACCACTCCCACGACCGGTGTGGAAGATATTTATGCAAAGGCAGCGTATCAGGTTGGCGATGTAGGCCCGTTCAGTGGTGTGGCCTTGACTGCAGTCTATCATGATTTCAGCGCAGATGTCGGAGGGGCCGATTATGGCAGCGAACTCGATCTCGCGGCTTCTGCAAAATGGGACAAGATCGGTATCACCCTCAAATATGCGGATTACAGCGCAGATGACTTCGCCACAAACACCAGCAAGTTCTGGATCCAGTTTGACTTCGCCCTCTAAGGGTCAGGAAGTTGAAGCTGTTCCAGCTCAAGGCGCAGTCACTTCGGCTGCGCCTTTGAGCGTGCTGTTGATTGATGAAGATCCGGAACGGGCCCGGCAGGTTGAAGAGGGACTGATCGCCAATGCCGTGGTGCACACAGCCACGCAAACCCATGGACGGGTTCTCCTCGACCTGATCGCCCGGATCAGTCCGGATGTTATCATCATGGATTGCAATTCGCCGGATAGAGACACGATTGAAAGCCTGCGCCTGGTCGCCCAATCCAACCCCAAACCCATTGTGATGTTCGTGGAGGAAGAAGGTGGCGGCGGTATGCAGGAGGCAATTGAAGCCGGCGTCAGCGCCTATGTGATTGATGGCTTAACCCCCAAACGGGTCCAGCCCCTCATCGACACGGCCATTGCCCGCTTCCGTCACATGGATGGCCTGCGCAACGAACTGAAAAAAACCAAGGACGATCTCGCCGCTCGCAAAGTGATAGAGCGCGCGAAAGGCATGCTGATGCAGCATCATGGCATGACGGAGGACCAAGCCTTCTCCTCAATACGCACCATGTCCCAACAACAGGGCAAGCCCATCAAAGAGGTGGCTGAAAACATTTTGACCATTGTCGGCATGCTTGCCGGCAAGCATGCACCGGACAACATCTGATGGCACATTCTCTCACAATCGGATTTGCACAGCTCACAGATTGCGCCCCATTGGCGGTAGCCAAGGAGCGTGGTGCCTTCGCAGCGCATGGACTGGATGTGACCCTTAAACGGTTTGTTTCCTGGGCAGCCATGCGCGACGCGCTCGGCACCGGCGCGATTGATGGCGCCCACATGCTGTCACCCATGGTCGTTGCCTCGGCAGCCGGCATCGGTCCCTTCCCAGGTGAGTTCACGACAGCCTTCACGCTCAACCTCAATGGCAATGCGATCACCGTTTCAACCACCTTGTTCGAAGCCATGGCGCAGATGGCACCGGAGACCATTTCTCGTCGTCCGCTCTCCGCCTACGCCCTCAAACGCGTGATAGACCAGCGCAAGGAAGATGGCAAAGCCGCGCTGACCTTTGCGCATGTGTATCCTCATTCGATGCATGCACTTGAATTGCGCTACTGGCTGGCCGCCGCCGGCATTGATCCGATGCGCGATCTCAACCTCGTCGTCGTGCCGCCATCCCTGATGGTCGACGCGCTCGCGGCCGGACAGATCGATGGCTATTGCGTCGGCGAGCCGTGGAACAATGCCGCTGTGGTTGCGGGTATTGGACGAACACTGATCACATCCGGAGAGATCTGGTCGAATGGCCCTGAAAAAGTTCTTGGAGTGCGTCAGGACTGGACCGAGCAGAACAAGGAATGGCATCTAAAGCTCATCGCCGCTTTGTCGGAGACTTGCGCCTGGCTGGATGACATGGACAACCGGTTAACCGCGGCCCAGATCATTTCGACCCCCGACTATGTGAATGCGCCCTTCGACGAAGTTGTAGGCTCACTCACGGGAAAGAACCGACAGACGGGTGGTGAACTCCGCATAGATATGCCCGATTTCAACGTCTTCCACCGCTACGCGGCTAACTTCCCCTGGCGGTCACACGCCAAGTGGATCCTGTCCCAGATGATCCGGTGGGGAGAAGCTCCAGACGATGTGGATGCGAGTGCTATCGCCAGGCTGGCTTTCCGACCTGACATCTACTGCGAGGCTGTCGAGCGACTGGGCATAGCTTGCCCCAGCGCCGATGAAAAAATGGAAGGTGCGCATCAACATGCCTGGCTACTGAGTGATGCAACAGAGCCCGTCGCCATGGGGGCGGACCAGTTCATGGATCGGCGCATATTCGATCCGACCAATATTGATGGCTACATTTCAGGCTTCACCATCAGAGACCAGAGAAGTCGGCTCGGCGCCCTCGACACGAGCCAAATCACCCATTTGGCTAAATAGTCATGCCGTCAGCTGGAGCGGGAATAACTTCCACATTCGTCGCACTGAGCGGGTAACGAATGAAAAGTATGGCAGGGTTCCGGACTCTGTGTTGCCGCGCATCCAAAGCAAGACGGTCCAAGCGAGTTTCTACCCTGCGACAGTCCGGTTTTCCGACATTCTCCACCCATTCCGCCTGGAGTGACCCCGGCACACCTCGCGCCATCAAGGCGGTCTGAATGCGCCATGCCTGCGCTACGCTCATATAGAAAGCCACGCATATTCCGGGTTTCAATAAATTGGCCCAATCGGGTTCCTTGTCCTTGTTCGCAGAGCGACCTGTCGTCACGACAAAGCTCTGCAACTCGGCGCGCTCGGTCACTGGGATCGAGCATTCCGCCGCCGCCGCCAACGCCGCGGTCACACCCGGAACGATTTCAATTTCGGCGCCAAGCTCAACAGCCACCGCAATTTCCTCAGCGGCTCGGCCGAATATCATGGGATCGCCAGACTTCAGACGTGCAACATGGCGTCCTGCCAGCAAGGCGCCACGCAACATGCTGTTGATGTCAGTCTGCTGACGCCCACCATCCGTACATTTTTTTCCAACATATTGCAGGGTGGCCGCGGGACTTGCGAGTTCCAGCACATCAGCCTCGACCAATCGGTCATGAAAAACAATATCTGCCTCAACGATCCGGCGCGCGGCACGTATTGTCAGGAGATCCGATGCGCCCGGACCACAGCCGATCAAAGTCAATTTTCCAAGCATGTGCCTACTCCGCAGCCAACGTGTGTGGGGATGTTTCTTCCGGCTTCAACTTTTCCAGAAAGGCACGAATTTCAGGTTTGCATGACCCGCAATTGGTACCCGCGCCCGTAGCGGCCCCGACCCCCTCAACACTCCTGCTCCCGGCCTGGATCGCCTCGCCAATTGCCACGCTGCCAACACCCAGACAGGAACAGATAAGCCGGCCGGACGATTTCCCGCTTGGAGGACGTCCCGCCAACAGGCCCAGCCTCGTTGTCTCGTCCATGTCGACGGCAAGCAAGCCAGCGAGCCAGCCACGATCCGCGCTCACAGGTCCGGACGTTGACGCGATCAAGCATATGTCGAGGGAGTCATCTTGAAAGGACGCGCGAGCGATTTGACCGTTTGCGCGGATCATCTGGACCGCCAAGATGTCCGGACATAATTGTTCTGCCCATTCTTGCAGTTTTCCGCACCCAGCCAATTCATATCGCCATCCCCCACTCGCGCGCGCAGAGGCCCAATAGTCCAGCTTTCCCAGAACCTGGCCCGGTAGCTCTGTTCTGCAAACCACGAATGCAAACCAATCCGGCCGTAGAGGTGCTAGGGACACGACAGAATGTTTCGACTCGGGTTGTCCCGACACGGGGTCTACATTTGGCGCAACCAGGCAGTCCACGCGGCCGCCTGAACTGTACCGAGCCGTCCAGTGCATCGGAGCGAATATAGTTCCGGGCTGAACCCGGTCCGTCACCAGAACCCGCAGGGCTACACGCCCATACTCGTTCTTTACCTCCGCAAGCCCCGCTGGATGCAAGCCCAGCCTGTCAGCATCTTCAGGGCAAATTTCGAGGAATGGTTCTGCGGTGTGGGCGGATAGACGCGGCGATTTTCCTGTCCGTGTCAGCGTGTGCCAATGATCCCGCACACGGCCCGTGTTCAATACATAAGGACGTTTCTTGCTCGGTTGCGACAGGGCCGGCAGGAACGGCGTCGCAACAAATCTGGCGCGGTGATCGTCCGTGAAAAACTGGCCGTCGGAAAAGAAGCGATGATTGAGGGCCGCCAAATTGCCAGAGCGAGGGGTATCTTCCGCCAGCGGCCACTGGAACGGCACAAGTTCATCATATGCCTTCTCGTCAATATTAGCATGGGCCCCGATATTGAAATCGCGTGTTCCATCATTCTCAAACGCAGATAGCGCAGCATACTCCTGGTAGATTTCAGCGGCTGACGTAAAGTCAAACCCGTTGAACCCCATGCGGCGCGCCACTTCGCAAATCGCCCACCAATCATGTCGCGTTTCGCCGGGAGCTCTCAGAAAGCTCCGTTGACGGGAGATCCGGCGTTCGGAATTGGTGACCGTACCTGACTTCTCCCCCCAGCCCGTGGCCGGGAGCACAATGTCAGCCAGCTTGGCTGTATCAGACCGCCCGGTGACGTCCGACACAATAACCAGGGGGCACGCCTTAATGGCAGCTCGAACGCGATCAGCATTCGGCAGCGAGACGACGGGATTGGTTGCCATGATCCAGAGTGCTTTGATCTTTCCCTCATGCACAGCCTCGAACAGGTCGACCGCTTTCAGACCAGGTTGTGTGGCCATATTCGGCGCCTGCCAGAAACGCTGCACCCGGTCGACATCCTTTGGTGCAAAATCCATGTGCGCGACCAATTGGTTCGCGAGACCGCCAACTTCGCGCCCCCCCATGGCATTGGGCTGGCCCGTCACGGAAAATGGCCCGCATCCGGGCTTCCCGATACGTCCCGTGACCAAGTGGCAATTAATTATCGCATTGACCTTGTCTGAACCTGCCGAGGATTGATTCACACCCTGAGAATAGATGGTTACCGTCGCGGGCGTCTGCTCCACCCACTGAAAGAAGGTCCGCAAGTCAGATTTTGCCAGCGCTGTGGCTATGGAAAGTTCGGCCAGTCCGAGGGGCCCTGAAGCATCCAGCGCTGCGTCCAGCCCCTTGGTGTGCGCATTAACGAACGACGTATCATGAGCGTCGCTCGCAGCAAGGTGAGCAAAGAGCGCATTGAACAACAGAACATCTGCTCCCGGACGGATCGGAAGATGAAGGTCAGCTGCATCGGTGGTGGCCGTCTTGCGGGGATCGATAATGACGAGGCGCGTGCCACGCTTTTCCCTTGCCGCCACGATCCGATTGTGAAGCACGGGGTGGCACCAGGCTAGGTTACTGCCCACCATCACAACAAGGTCAGCCCGTTCCAGGTCCTCATAACAGCCGGGAACCGTATCCGAACCGAACGCGCGCTTGTGACCGGCCACGGAAGACGCCATGCAAAGTCGCGAATTCGTGTCGATATTCGCCGACCCTACAAAGCCTTTCATGAGCTTGTTGGCGACATAATAGTCTTCTGTCAGAATCTGTCCGGAGACATAGAGCGCGACACTATCGGGCCCATGGGTAGCAATCGCCTCTGAAAATCCGTTGCCGATTTTGTCCAAAGCAGAATCCCAACTCGCCCTCTCTCCAGAAATGGTTGGAAACAGCTGGCGTTCGTCCAGATCCAGCGTCTCCCCCAACGCAGATCCTTTCGAGCAAAGTCGGCCAAAATTCGCCGGATGATCGGGATTCCCGCGCACTGTGGCGGCTTCCCCACCTTCGTCAGGTTTGACCAGAACGCCACAGCCCACACCGCAGTAAGGGCATGTTGTGGAGACTTCTTCTGCTGTCGGGCGCATACGGTCCATTGGGGGGGGGTCAGCCGGATTGAAGACCGATGTAAACTCGGCCACCTTCCCGAATTTCGATTGGGTAGGTGCGCACGCAACCGGTGTCGGCGCCGCGCGCCCTGCCCGTCTCCAGATCAATCACCATCGCGTGCAGGGGACATGAGACCGCAGTATCATGTACGATCCCTTCGCTGAGTGGCCCCCCCTTATGCGGGCAGACATTCTGGATCGCGAACACGGTGTTCGCTGCGGTCCGAAACACGGCCACTTCTTCAGCATCGAGCGTTACCCGCCGAGACCCCCGGAGGGGAATATCGTCAACCCCACACAGCTCGGCCCATGACATAATGGCGGTCTGAGTACCCATTCGATCTATCCCACCGGTTCGAGTTTTTTGAATTCGTGCGCATCAACCCCGCCTGTAGCCCGCTCTGCCCAGGGATCGATTTGAGCGAAACGCTGGGAGTATGCGAAGCGCTCGACCAGATTTGCCCGGTTTTCAGCGTCTTCGACAATTTGCGCCTGAACCCGGTCGATGCCGACCCGCGCGGCCCATTTGTAGATGCGCTCAAGATAGAAGCCCTGCTCGCGATAGAGCTGGAGCACGGCCGTACACATTTCGATCGCCTCTGCTTCGTCGGTGACCTTTGTCAGCAATTCCGTAGCCTTGACCTCCATACCGGCCGCGCCGGCGAAGTGAATTTCGTATCCACTGTCAACGCAAACCACACCAATATCCTTGCAAGTGGCTTCCGCACAGTTTCGAGGGCATCCGGAAACAGCCAGCTTCACCTTGTGGGGGGTCCACGATCCCCACATGAGCTTTTCAAGCTTGATCCCAAGGCCGGTCGAATCCTGCGTTCCGACCCGGCACCAGTCGGTTCCGACGCATGTTTTCACCGTGCGCAGGGATTTTCCGTATGCATGGCCGGAGACCATGCCCGCCGCATTCAGATCTGCCCATACAGCTGGGAGGTCTTCTTTCTTCACGCCCAACATGTCGATGCGCTGCCCGCCTGTATATTTCACCGTAGGAATATCGAACTTGTCCACAACGTCTGCGATCGCTCGCAACTCACTTGCTGTGGTCACGCCGCCCCAAGTGCGAGGTACGACAGAATAAGTCCCGTCTTTCTGAATATTGGCGTGGACGCGCTCATTGATGAAGCGAGACTGATTATCGTCGACATACTCGCCTGGCCATGCTGCCAAAAGATAGAAATTGAGCGCTGGTCGGCACTTGGCGCACCCACAAGATGTTTTCCAGCCCAGCTCCTGCATGATGGCAGGAATGGATCTCAAGTCCTGAGAGGCAATCAAACGCCGCACATCATCATGGCCTAGATCCGTGCACTGGCAAACCGTGCGCTTAGCGGAAGCCGTGAACGCATCTCCCAACTTGAAGGCTAGCAGACTTTCCACCAGACCCGTGCACGTTCCGCATGATGACGACGCCTTGGTACAAGCTCTTACGCCATCTAGGTCGGCAAGCCCGTTCTCGTCGATAGCCGAAAGGATCTGTCCCTTGGAAACGCCGTTACAACCACAGATCTCTGCCTCATCCGGCAAGGCTGCAACGGCCGCCATAGGGTCCAGGGGAGTCCCTCCGGCATAGGATTGGCCAAATATGAGCGTGTCGCGTTCATCCTCCTCTATGAATTCCGCCTTTTTTATCTTGTCGAAAAACCATGCTCCATCGGATGTTTCTCCATATAGAACAGCCCCGATCAGTCGCCCTTCTTCGAGGATCAGGCGCTTGTAGATACCGCGCCCAGGATCTCGGTACACAATTTCGTCGCGATTATCTCCTTCAGCAAAATCTCCTGCGGAATACAAATCTACCCCAGTGACCTTCAGCTTTGTTGCGGTCTCAGAATGGGAGAATTCCGTTTTCCCCTGTCCCGTCATTACTTTTGCGCAAATCTGCGCCTGTTCGAACAAGGGGGCGACAAGCCCATAGCAATTTCCATCGAACTCGACGCATTCTCCAACGGAATAGATGTTCGGGTCGGACGTTTGCATCACGCCATTGACCTTGATGCCCCGGCCGACTTCCAGACCGGCTAGCTTGCCAACCTCGATATTTGGCCGAATTCCAACCGCCATGACGACGAGGCTGGCAGGAATCTCCGTTCCGTCTGCCAGTCGTACTCCGTCAACCTTGCCGTCCCCATAGATCTCCTTGGTATTCGCCCCTGTCAGGATCGTAATGCCCCTATTGGTGAGCTCCTTTTCCAGGAGATACCCTGCGGACGGATCCAGTTGGCGTTCCATCAATGTCGGCGCGAGGTGAATAACCGTGACGTCCATTCCTCTCAGACGCAGACCGGCGGCAGCCTCCAGCCCAAGGAGGCCGCCGCCGATCACCACCGCCCTTGAAGCCGGCTGGCAAGCCTCAATCATCGTGTGGGTGTCGTCCAGGTCGCGGTACGCGATAACACCAGGCAGGTCGTGACCGGGTAATGGAATGATAAACGGATTTGATCCAGTCGCGATGACAAGTCGATCATACGGGACATCGCCTTTTTCACCGATGACGACTTTCCGTTTCCGATCCACTTCCAGAACCTTTTCGCCGAACCGGCAATTAACTCTATGCCCAGCATACCAGTCATCGTCATGGGTGACGATTTCCTGATAGGTCTTTTCGCCCGAGAGGACGGGAGACAGCATGATCCGGTTATAGGTTCCGCGCGGCTCCGCATTGAACAACGTAACGCTAAAGCGGTCCGGTGCAGCCTCCACGAGGTTTTCCAGCAACCGTCCGGCTGCCATCCCCGCACCAATAATCACAAGTTTTTCCTGGGGCATGTTTCTATTCCCCCTCAGTCACTATTTGTTTGAAGACGGACGATATGAACATTACGCCGCCTCCGTCTCTGACTCAGACTTTGATTCCGAATCTGATTTGGAGCTGTGAGCGCCCTTCTCATACTCTTCGAGGAAACTCAGAACCTGTTCGCGGTAGTGGTAATAATCTGGATGTTCGAGCAAAGCCTTGCGCGTGCGGGGGCGCGGGATATCAACTTCCATGACCTTCCCGATCCGCGCATTCGGTCCATTGGTCATCATGATGACCCGGTCCGCAAGCAGGATGGCTTCATCCACATCATGCGTCACACACGCGGCTGTAACCTGTGTGCGCTGCCACACTTCCATGAGCACTTCCTGAAGCTCCCAGCGCGTCAGGCTATCAAGCATCCCGAAAGGTTCATCCAGTAACAACAATTTGGGCGAAAGAGCGAAAGCGCGAGCAATGCCAACACGCTGTCTCATCCCGTTCGAGAGATCCGCCCCCAGCTTGTCCATGGCTTCGCCCAGGCCAACCTTGTGCAGGTAGTATTCCACCACCTGCTCGCGCTCTTCGCGAGTTGCATCTGGGTAAACACGGTCCACGCCTACGGCGACGTTCTGCTTTGCTGTTAGCCAGGGAAACAGAGAGGGAGCCTGAAAAACCACGGCCCGATCCGGGCCGGCCGCCGCAATTTCCCGATTGTCCAGAATGATCCCGCCACGGCTGACCTCGTTCAGACCGGCCGTCATCGTCAGGACAGTGGACTTGCCACACCCCGAATGACCAATAATCGAAACAAACTCACCCTTCCTCACCTTGATATCGAACCCGTCGACCACGGTGAGTGGCCCCTTGGGTGTCGGATAAACTTTGCTCACCTGGGAATATTCAAGAAAGCGATCATCGTTGAAGCCTGAGGTTTCAGATGCCTCACGGTAGGCTTTTGGCTTGCCCAATGTGATTGGGGTCACCTCCGGCAAGGGTGGCTCGACTTGGGCCCGCTTCTTCGCAATTCCGACATCCATCAAATAGGCGGTAACATCGCGGCGAAGCGTCTTGAACGTCTCGTCATGATTCATGGCGGTGCGATCTCGCGGGCGCGGCAAATCTACTTTGAATGATGGTCCGAAGGTCGCGTTCGGTCCCGGGTTCAGAGGGATGATACGATCCGCCAGAAGCAGGGCTTCATCCACATCATTTGTGATGAGGACGACCGTCTTCCGGTCCTGTTCCCAGATGGAGGTGATCTCATCCTGAAGGTTAGCACGTGTAAGTGCATCAAGGGCCGACAGAGGCTCGTCCAGCAGCAGGACTTCCGGATCCATGGCGAGCGACCGGGCGACCGCCACTCTCTGGCGCATACCGCCTGAAAGCTCTGCCGGGCGCCGGTCGACGGCATGGCTGAGGCTGACCATGTCGATGTACTTTTGCGCCCGTGCATTGCGCTCTGCTTTGCTTTCCTTTCCGAACACCGCATCAACAGCCAGGAGAATGTTCTCCTTCACAGTCATCCACGGCATCAGCGAATAGCTCTGGAAGCAGACGGCCCGGTCCGGTGCAGGTCCTTCAACAGTTTCTCCCCGAAAAGTTACTTCACCCCTGTTCGGAAATTCGAGACCAGCCATGAGACTGATAAGGGTTGATTTTCCAGACCCGGAGAACCCGACAATCGCGACGAACTCCCCTTCTTCCACAGCCAGATCAATGTCATGGAGGACATCTACGCGATCAGAATCGTCACCAAACCATTTCGATACATTCTTCAGCTCAAGGATCGACATATTCTCTTTCCTCTATCGCGTGCTGGTATGCGTGAACATGGTCTGCAAGGCGTACATGACCCGGTCGAGCAGGAAGCCGATAATCCCGATCGTCAGAACTGCGACAATGATCTTGGCCAGTGATTGCGACGACCCATTCTGGAATTCATCCCACACAAATTTTCCTAATCCCGGATTCTGCGCAAGCATCTCCGCTGCAATCAAAACCATCCAGCCAACACCCAGGGACAGGCGCATACCTGTAAAGATAAGCGGCAACGCAGATGGCAGGATGAGTTTTGTGATTTGGGTGTGTGGCTTCAGTTTCAAAACCTTGCCCACATTGACGAGATCCTTGTCTACAGATGCCACGCCAAGCGCCGTGTTGATCAATGTGGGCCACAGGGAACACAGGGTCACCGTGATTGCCGACGTCAGAAAAGACTTCGAAATCCCGGAATCTGTCGCAACGGTCGCAGAGACAATCATGGTGACAATGGGGAGCCAGGCCAGCGGCGACACCGGTTTGAATATCTGGATCAGAGGATTGAACGCCGCATTCATGGTCGACGACATGCCCATCACGATGCCAAGGGGAGCCGCGATCACCACGGCCAGAAAAAAGCCGAAAAAGACCGTCTGAAGGCTTGTCCATATCTGCTGGTAAAAAGTCTGTTTGCCCGTATAGGAAACGCGGGACACATCGCCTTCACGCCCGGCCGCGATCAGGGCGTCATTGCGTGCAGCCTGACGCTCATAGAATTGTCCGGCTTTCTGCTTTTCCTGCAGATGATCCTTGTGAAGCACCACCGCCTGCTCCCAAACCTGGGCTGGCCCGGGGATCGCACCAAGCGATGTCTTGACCTGGGGCGCCAGAACAGCCCACGCCGCCAGAAAGGTCAGAATAGCAACGATCGGCACGACAAGCCGCTGGCCCAATAATGGCAGGTTTCGCTTCGGACTGTCACCTGCGGCCATCATGAGCAGCGGCGTCACCCAGGACAATGCAAACACATCAAGAAATTTCGAAGCCTTGTTAATGCCCGAGAATACTTTTTCCTGACGTTCGCTCTTTGAGTCTGCGCCCTCCTTTTCGGAGACTTCGCGGGTGATCTCGGAAGGGCTCCCAACGACCTGCTCATCGACAGATGCGTCAACCTTGTTGAAAACAATACTTCCCATCTTATTGACTCCGATGGTTGGAAAATTTGAGAACATGGGCCGGCAATCTGGTGGCCCGCTCTAGCCCGCTGGTCATTCGATGACTTCGCCCGCAGCAACGGTCTGGCTGGACTTCAGCCCTATCGTCAGGCTTTCAAGGTACGCATTCGGCTGGCGTCCGTCATAAGAGACGCCATCAATGAAGTCTGATGTGACTGGCTTGTAACCATCTGTTTCCCAGGGGAAATCAGCAGCGTCCGCCAAGCCATCATCAACCAGGGACTGGGCGGCCTCGAGATATATGTCCGGCCTGTAAACTTCGCGCGCCGTCGCGTCGTACCACGCATCATCTTTGCTGTCGGAGATCTGACCCCACCGCCGCATCTGGCTAAGATACCAGACCGCATCCGAATAGTATGGGTACGTTGCATTATAGCGGAAGAAGACATTGAAGTCTGGCACCTCACGCTTGTCGCCACGCTCATATTCGAACGTGCCCGTCATCGAATTGGCGATCACATCCGCGTCCGCGCCGACATATTCGGAACGCGCCAGAATCTCCACCGCTTCAGCCCGGTTCGCGTTGTCATTTTCGTCCAGCCACATAGCTGCCCGGATAAGGGCGCGTGTAACTGCCTTCGTCGTCACTGGATTTTCTTCCGCGAATTCAGCGGTAATGCCGAAGACTTTTTCCGGATTGTCTTTCCAGATTTCGTAATCCGTGATGACCGGCACGCCGATCCCCTTGAAGACTGCTTGCTGGTTCCATGGTTCACCCACGCAGTATCCGTAAATCGTGCCAGCTTCGAGCGTTGCGGGCATTTGAGGTGGGGGTGTGACAGACAAGAGGGCGTCGGCCTGAATCTGGCCCGACACATCATCGGGCGAATAAAAGCCCGGGTGGATGCCCCCCGAAGCCAGCCAGTAGCGCAGCTCGTAATTGTGCGTAGAGACTGGGAACACCATGCCCATGTTGAACGGCTTGCCATCAGCGGCATATTCCTCGACCACAGGTTTCAGAGCGCTGGCGCTGATGGGATGCACCGGGCGCCCGTCTTCCATGCTCGGAATATTAGGACGCATCTTTTCCCAGACTTCGTTTGAGACAGTAATACCGTTGCCGTTCAGATCCATGGAGAACGGCGTGACGATATGGGCTTTTGTGCCGTAGCCGATGGTCGCCGCCAGTGGCTGGCCCGCCAGCATGTGCGCGCCCGACAACTCGCCGTCGATGACCCTATCCAGCAGGACCTTCCAGTTTGCTTGCGGCTCAAGTGTTACATACAGCCCCTCATCTTCAAAAAAGCCCTTCTCATAGGCAATCGCCAACGGGGCCATGTCGGTAAGCTTGATGAAGCCGAAGGTAAGCTCGGTTTTCTCAAGCCCTTCCATCGGGATAACCAAGGCTGTCGACTCGGATGAACTGGGGGAACTTGACGGAGCATCTGTACTCGGGCCACCACAGGCAGCGAGCAAACAGGCAAGGAGCGCGGCGGATCCGGCGAATACGCCGCGCTGGGGAGAGGAAAGAGTAGTGTCTGAATATGAGATCATGATGAAGGTCCGCGATGGTTTGCCCAGCCCAAACGGCTCGGGCTTGATAACTTTGAGGAACAGAACCGGCGCAGCTTGGCCGGTCGCTCTACACTCGAAAGTCCATCGGCGGACGTCGAAATGACCTATGACGGCATCGTCATGACTATTACCGATCAGAGACAAAGATGGAAGACAAGCGGATAGTGCAAAACAATAGAGAACTAATGCTTGGCGCCCTTCGCTTGCACAACAATCAGTCACACCGATCCAATTTACAGGCGAGAATGTGCCCGCGTTGCACCCAGTCCCCGACTGTCCATTTGTATTCGCCTCATTGCGTTTGCTTCTCTTTTTTATCGATTGCGTCGAGAAGACATTCAATAAGCCACCTCCCTATCAAACCAGGGAGGCTTTCAACCGGTGACGAGTAAACTGGATCTTTCGCTCCACATCTCGCTTATGACGAGCGTGATCCAACAATATAGCCTCAGAGCCCAAGGGGCCCCACACAGTCGTGCTAATCAGACTGTCATCCTGTCCAGGCGTCCATGAATGATCGACTCTGCGTCAGAAACGATACCGTCGATAAGTTCCTTCACGGTTGGAATATCGTTGATCAGCCCCTGCACCATGCCGGCCGACCAGATTCCCCCATCCGTGTCTCCATCCGCCATGGCCTTTCGCCCGCGAACTCCCGCAACCAGGTGCTGGACGTCTTCGAACTTTGCGCCGCCCTTGCGCTCGATTTCCACGACCTCATCGCTCACGGCATTTTTCATGACCCGGGCCGTATTGTGTAGCGTCCGGAAGATCAGATTGGTCATGCGCTCATCATTCTCAACCATTTGTCGCTTGAACGCCTCGTCAATCGGAGCCTCCTGCGTGACACAAAACCGGGTCCCCATATTGACGCCATCGGCGCCGAGCGCCAAGGCTGCGACGAGCCCCGCGCCATCTGCAAATCCACCAGACGCCAGCATTGGGACACTGACCTTGCGTGCCGCCGCCGGGATCAGGATCAAGCCGGGAATGTCATCCTCCCCTGGATGACCCGCACACTCAAACCCATCAATCGAGATCGCATCGGCGCCCATCCGCTCGGCTGACAGCGCATGACGCACGGCCGTGCATTTGTGGATCACCTTGATGCCATGCTGTTTGAAATGGTCGATATGTTCCTGCGGCTTGTAGCCCGCTGTCTCGACGATCTTGATCCCTCCCTCGATGATCGCCTGCCTGTATTCGGCATAGGGGGTGGCTTGATTGCGGGCAGGATGGTGAGGTTCACACCGAAAGGCTTGTCCGTCATCTCCTTCGTGCGCGCGATCTCTTTAGCAAGGTCTTCCGGGGTGGGTTGGGTCAGCGCCGTCAGGAACCCAAGTCCTCCAGCATTTGCGACGGGTGCCACCATTTCTGCGTATCCGACCCATTGCATGCCACCTTGGACGATAGGGTGCTCGATGCCGAATTCTTTCGTAAAGCGGGTTTGAATGACCATGGTTTTCTCCCAAAGTGTTTTTAGTTCACGGCCCTGTCTTTACCGCCCCAAAAGGGTTCGCGCAGTTGCCGTTTCAATATCTTCCCTGACGCATTGCGGGGAAGACCCTCGACAAAGTCAACGCTTTTAGGAGCCTTGAACGCCGCGATTCTCGTACGCGCGAATGCGAGGATTGATTCCGGATCTGACGCCGCGCCGGGCTTCAGCGCCACAACCGCCTTCACCGCCTCTCCCCATTTTTCATCTGGCACGCCGATAACTGCCACTTCGGCAACGTCCGGATGGCCGTAAACAGCATTCTCGACTTCAGCTGGATAGATATTCTCCCCGCCTGAAATGATCATGTCCTTCACGCGATCGTGGATGTAGAGATAGCCGTCCTCATCAAGGTAGCCTGCGTCTCCTGTATGAAGCCATCCGTCCGATGTGATCGTTTTTTGCGTCGCCTCATCCAGATTCCAGTAGCCCTTCATATTGGCACGCGACCGAGTCACAACCTCGCCTACCTGATGAGGCGCAAGCACATTCCCCTCATTGTCTTCAATACGGATTTCCACCCCCGGCATCGGGATACCGGCCGCCCGCATCCGCTGGTTTCCGTTCGGGTCATGATCCTCAGGCGGCAAGTAGATGATCGTTCCGCACGTCTCGGTCATGCCGTACTGCTGGCAAAAGCCGCAGCCGAAGACTTCCATGCACTCGCGCAGCAGGTCGAGAGGGATCGGCGACGCACCATACAAAATGTATTTCAGGCGGGAGTAGTCCACGCTCCTGGCATTTGGCTGCCTCACAACGATCTGCAACGCGGCAGGTACCATGAACATTTTTGAGATGCCGTCCTGCTCAATATAATCGAGCACACGGAACGGGTCGAACTCTCGGGCGATGATGCCCTTCGCTCCATTGAACAAGCCCACAATCCCCCAGCCGGTTCCGCCAATATGGCCTACGGGCATAGCTACGAGGCTGACATCGTCTGGCCCCCACTCATTCCAGGGCAGGTGTGCCTCCACAGATTCCCGGCGACCGCCGAGGAGATTGTCATGGCTGAGCATGGCGCCCTTTGGCCTGCCTGTGGTCCCCGATGTATACAATTGGAGTGCAACGTCGTCCGATGCTATCGGGACACTTGGATCTGTGTCACTTTCGCTATCCCTCCAAATGACAAAGCCCTCGGGCCCGGCGTCTTCCATGAATATGATTTTTGGGGGATGCTTCAATTCGGCGAGCGCTTCTCTGGCCTGATCAGCAACTTCAGGACCAACAAAAACGAGTGATCCCTCACCGTCTCCGATAATATAGGCCATCTCCGTCGGCGCGAGCCGCCATCCAATCGGCAACGTCACACCGCCCATCTTGGCGGCCCCGAATAGAAGTTCGAAATAGTGGTCGCTGTTCTTGCCAATGTAAGCAATGCGCTCACCCCGCTTCACGCCGGATGCTATCAAGGCATTTGCAACTTTGTTCGTAAGACGATCAAAAGCACGAAAGGTGGTATCCCGCCCCTCAAAGCTCAGCGCAATGGCATCCGGCCTTTCACGCGCATGGAAGCGCGCGATGTCACCCAGAGTTGGCATCTGGTCAAAATCCGCGCTCGTAAGGGCGCCCTCGTGACTCATTTGAATTCTCCCGATAGTCGCGATTGTTTAATTTGGTTTTCCCGACCCCAAGGGTTTCTCAGGGCACCTCTCAGCGGCACTCCTGAATTCACTTAAAAAAGGAAGGCTGCGCCTCCACAGATATGGAGGCGCAGCCAGTTTTCAGAGGAAATCAGAAGCGATAGCTGAGCGATGCACCATACGTGCGCGGACGCCCGGCAAACCGGAGAACAACGTTGGCGTTGGATGCGATCTGCTGCCAGTAGTACTCGTCGGTCAGGTTCTTGCCCCAGACGGAAACTTCCCAATTGTCGTTAAGTGAGTAGATCCCGACGCTGCCATTGAGCACACCGTAGGAGTCTATGTCATACTGAGGGTCATCTGGATCACCCGCGGTAGACTCGCTTTGCCAACGTCCGCTCAACGCACTTCTGAAACCCAGTGTGTCCGAAACGGGTCGGTCATACATCAATGTCAGGCTGGCGGTCGTTTCCGGGCTGTACATGAACGGATCACCTTGACGATTGGTCGGCAGGCCGAATGCATCAGACGTCTCAAATGATCCGAATTCCGTTTGCAGCAGCGTCAGGCCGCCAATGGCCGTCAGGTGTTCTGCCACCAACCATGTCAGCTCCGCATCCAGACCGTAAGCCTCTCCTTCCGGGGCGTTCTGAAGGCGTGACAGGGCACGATAAATTGGGTCCGGGAAGAAGGACGAGACCTGTTTGTCAGTATAGTCGTAGTAGAACAGCGACGCATTCGCTTGCATGCGCTGGTCGAACAGCCCAGCTTTGACACCAACTTCATATGCCAGCAGGCTTTCCTGCGTTGCCGGGGCATTCTGTTCCGACTTGGAGGCTGCGTTAACCGGAGTTGAGGCGGACTTGTAGCCCTTGGAAACCGATGCGAAGAAAAGCGTGTTCTCCAATGAAGCTGGCGTCCAATTGCCAACCACTCGCCACGAAACATTGTCTTCCTTAACGTCCGATGTCACCGCAGTGAACGAGTTGGTCTCAAGGTCGTAGGTATTGCATCCGTTTTCGAGCAATGGCGCTGGTGGCGTAGCCAGACCGTAAATCGCTGTGAAGAAAACGCGGTTGAATACATTGACGTTTGGCTGCATCGAACCATTCACGTCTCCCGAACAACCAACATATTCCTGCTTGTCATCCGTATAACGAAGACCGGTCGTCAAGGAAAATTCCGGGGTCAATTCCCAATCAGCATTTGCGAAGATGCTGGTAGTCGTCGATTCAAAGTCCCCGGTATCGTAATAGGTCTGGAAGGAAGAGAGCAATTCGGCAGCCGAATAGGGCTGACCTGTTTCAGGGTCGACGTTTACCAAGGAGACGAGACCAGCCATTTGCGGCGGGAAACCAAGAGCGGTCGGGTCAACCGTCAACAGGTAGGCCGCCGTACTTACAAAGTTGGAATTGGCGTTGTCCCGCAGCATTGTGCGGTTGCCGTCTGTGGTCTCGTCCTTGCCATAATAGGCCCCCACCAACCAGTCGACCTTGTCGGTTGAACCTTCAAGGCGAAGCTCCTGGCTGAAAGATTTGATCTCGCCTTCGATGTCCTGAAGCAGGATCTGAAACGGCACGCCAGACCAATCGAGCACGGCTTCTCGATCCAGCTTATTATAGCCCGTCAGTGACACCAACCGCATCTCATTGTCGAACTCATAGCTTACGCCAAGCTTGATGGCATCGAAGCTCGAATTCTCTTCATGCGGACCGTCAATGCCCTCGCCTGCACCGATATCGGCTGACCGCAGGTATGAAGGTGCCCAGTCGGCCTGTTCAGCATTGGTCGGAAAGTTGCTGTTGATAAAGTCAACAAGGCCCGGTTGGTTGAAGCCTGATGCCGTCGACGGGCCGTTGGTTCCCGGCACGATGAATGTCGGGTCGGTATTGGGCGTCAGGCCAATTGCCTGCCCAGCGATCGTGTCGGATTTGTTGATCCAGCCATTGTAGGACAGATCAATTTCGAGCTTGTCTGTTGGCTGAATCGCGAGCGCCGCACGGAAGCCGAGCTTATCGACCGTTCCCCGGTCTTCTCCGCGGGAAATCGACTCCTGCCAACCTTCGTCGCTGTTCTCACTGCGGATCGCGAAACGCGCCTGAACGTTTTCCGCAAGCGGCACATTCACCATGCCTTCGAGATTCCAGGTGTCGTAGTTGCCGATGTCGGCGGAGACACTTGCCTGGAACTCATCGACCGGCTTGTTCGTCACGACGTTGATCAGACCCGCCGTCGTATTGCGGCCAAACAAAGTTCCCTGCGGCCCCTTCAAAACCTCGATACGCTCGATATCGAACATCGGCCCCGAATTCATGAAGGGATAGGGATAGGCAACTTCATCTACATAGGTGCCGACGGTCGAAGTTGCAGAGACGTTGATGGTATTGAAGCCGATACCGCGGAGGGTGTAGGTCGGCACGCCCTGATAGCTTTGCGAGACTGAGAAGCTTGGCACGAGCGCTTGCAGGTCATCGACCTCATTGACCCTGAGCGTATCGAGTTGGTCCCCGCCAAATGCCTGGATCGACATCGGGACATCATTGGCGGATTCTTCCCGCCTCTGGGCCGTGACCGTGATGGACTCCAGCTTCATGGAGCTTTGCGAATCTTCGCTGCTCTCGGCGGAGGGGGTGTCTGCCTCTTGTGCGATGGCGGGCGAGCTTGCCCAGAGTGCTATGAGTGAGACTCCCAAGCATAGCGATTTCAAGTACTTAGACCGGTTTTCCAAATTTTCCTCCCTATGCTCCTATGTTTGGAGCTGTAGGGAGAGGTTCCTCGGAAACGGTCACTCCCGGCAAGCTATCAAGGTTGATAGGGCCGTCTCACAATCCAAGCACCGCCTTGGCCATGATGTTGCGCTGGACCTCATTCGATCCGCCATAAATCGAACCGGCTCGATTGTTGAGGTATTTCGCCATGGCGACGCTGAGCGCATCTGGTCCGACCGGGTCCAGATTTGATTCCGGATGCCAGGTCGCCGGTTCATGAACAGCCGCATATGGGCCTGCAGCCTCGATCGCGATCTCGTCGATCTTCTGCATCATCTCCGTTCTTTGTACCTTGAGCATCGAAGCGGCAGGGCCCGGCGGCCGACCCGCGCTGAGCGACGCCACGATGCGCTGTTCGGTCACTCGGATGGCGTCGAGCAGAATGGCGGTTGTCTCGAGCCGGGTACGTAATCCCGGCTCTTCGAGACCGCTTTCCAAAACATGGGCGCGAAGTCGATTCAGCGCCGCCTCGAGACCGGCCGACGACCCGCCGCTGCGCTCGAATTCCAGCAGGTACTTCGCGACGGTCCAGCCGTCATTTTCCTCGCCAAGCCTGCCCGACACCGGAACGCGGACATCATCGAAGAACACCTGGTTCAATTCATGTTCGCCCGCCAATGTGATGATCGGATCGACGGTGATACCGGGTGCCGACATCTCGAGAAGGAGGAAGGTGATGCCTTGCTGGGGCTTGCCTGTGTGGTCGGTTCGCACGAGACAGAACATGCGGTTTGCATGGTGGGCATGCGTCGTCCAGATCTTCGATCCATTGAGGATGTAATGGTCGTCATCTCGTTCCGCCTTGAGAGACAGAGACGCCAGATCGGACCCTGATTGCGGTTCAGAATACCCTTGGCACCAATAGTCGTCCCCCGCCAACAGACGCGGCAGGAAGAATGCCTTTTGTTCAGGCGTCCCGTATCCGATGATGCAGGGTCCCACCATGTTAAGACCCATGGGTGCCAACGGAGGTGCCCCGGCGATGGCGCATTCCGATGCAAATATGTAGCGCTGCATTTCCGTCCAGCCGGGCCCACCATACGCTTCAGGCCAACTCGGCGCCGCCCAACCTTTCGCGTGCAATTTCTTTTGCCAGGCGAGTGTGTATTCAGGCTCCACGAAAACACTAGTGGCCTTTTTGCCAGCAGCGGCCAGTTCTGGCGTGAGATTGTCGCGAAGGAAGGCTCGCACTTCCTCGCGGAACGCGATATCTTTATCAGATAGGCCCAGATTCATCGAATATCTCCCATGGTCGCCATGAACACTAGCGACTTCGACCGTCACGGCTCAAGCTACCAGAACCAATAGGTATGAAACCCTCTATCCCATCGGTAACCGGTCCGAAAACCTCAGAGCATCACGTGCACGCTTTGGCGATGGAAGTTGTCAAGCTTGGCAACCGCGCAGGTCTTCCCTACATCGCCGCATCAGCGGATGTCAGCGACCCAAACCCCATGCTTGACAAGGATGGCTCGCCTTATGCGGAGAGCCTGTTCAAATGGTTCGATCCGGATTTCCACTATTGGGATGATCGCACTTTCGCCCTCCGCTCAGGATTTGTCCAAGCGGCGCGAATCTGTGCCGAACCCTTCTATTTTGACGGCAAGGCATTGAAGAGCTGGCGAACGAACCGAGCGCTGGACGTCTTCAACGAGAATGCTGAATATGATGCGTACGGGGTTGCCAGTGCAATTATTTGCCCATGTTACATGCCTTATGGCGTGCTGGGCGCGATCGTCTGGGCTGGCGACAAAGCGGTTGCGGACATTGCGAAAACATTCATAGCGCACGCTGCAAGCATGCATCAACTAACGCTTAAATTTCTCTCCGCCTACCGGGAAAATGACTCACATATTGCCCTCCCAGAACTGGTCGATCTGACTCGCAGAGAGATTCAGTGCCTGAAATGGGCTGCCATTGGCAAAACGGACAGCGAGATCGCAACGATTATGGGAATTTCTGTGCCTACGATTCGCTTTCATCTAACAAATGCAGGGCAAAAGCTGTCGGTTTCCGGTCGCGCTCAAGCCGTCCGTGTAGCAACCAGCTTGGGCTATATCGGACGGAGCGCCTAGTTCCGAAGCGCAAGCCCGCGCGATCAAAGCCGCTACTAAACCCAAGGATTGCTGGCTCAAATGGATAGGGATATTGACTTCACTCTCGTTTGAGTGAGTATCTTTCCCAGATACAAGTTTGTTCTGGAGATCCCTCTAGAACGAAGCAAATGACGGGACGTTGAAGCCCGCGGGAGGACATATGACTATCCATGCGCCACGTGCGGAAACTGCCCACGAAAAATCACCAGACGACGACGCTGACACGACCAATACCCCTTATACCCAGCCATTCTATCGCTATTATGTGCTGGCGGTCCTGACTGTCGTTTATGTCTTCAACTTTGTTGATCGCCAGCTACTCGTCATCCTGCAGGAGCCGATCAAGGCGGAGCTGAACCTTTCGGACACACAGCTCGGCCTGCTGACAGGCTTTGCCTTCGCGCTATTCTACGTCATCTGCGGTATTCCAATCGCCCGCTGGGCTGACAAGGGAAACCGGCGAACCATCATCGCCCTCGCGCTGACGATCTGGAGCGTGATGACCGCCATGTGCGGGCTTGCGGCAAACTACACCCATCTTCTGCTCGCGCGTGTCGGTGTCGGTGTCGGCGAGGCGGGTGGCAGCCCGCCGGCGCACTCCATGATTTCGGATATCTTCAAGCCAAAGAATCGGGCGCTTGCCCTGTCGGTCTATTCCATCGGTATCTATATCGGCATCCTGATTGGCTTTGCAGCAGGCGGTTTCCTGGCCGACGCGTTCAGTTGGCGCCTTGCCTTCTTCGTGGTCGGTATTCCGGGGGTCGCACTCGCCCTGCTCGTTCTCCTGACGGTTCGTGAACCGATCCGCGGCTGGTCCGAAGGCGACACGAAAGCGGTCGAGCCTGCCCCACCGATTGGGGATGTGGCCCGACTACTCTGGTCGCGCATTTCTTTCCGACACATTGCGCTGGCCGCCAGTATGCAAGCCTTCATCATCTACGGCATCGGCAACTGGCTGCCCTCCTACTTTCTGCGAACCTACGAGCTCGACATCGGCACGATCGGCGCCTGGATGGCACTCACCACCGGATTTGGCGGCGGGCTTGGCTCCTTCTGCGGCGGCTGGATGGCTGACAAGTTCGGGGCAAAGGATGTGCGCTGGTATCTCTGGGTGCCCGCCATCCTGACTTCACTTCTTGTTCCGGTGCAGCTCGCAATATTGCTCTCCGGCGAGGTCTATTTCGCCCTGATCATGACAGCGCCCTTCCACTTCCTTTCCGCCGCCTATCTCGGCGCGGTGCTGGCCGTCTCGCACAATCTCGTCAACGGACGGATGCGAGCAATGACATCGGCGGTGCTATTCTTCGTGCTGAACCTGATCGGGCTCGGTCTTGGCCCTGTCATCGTCGGCTTCCTCAGCGATGTTTTCACCCGGAATGGCATGGTGGCGCCGCTTGGCACGGCCATGCTGATCTGTGGTACGGTCGCGGCGATATGGTCGGTCACCCACTACATTCTGGCGGCGAACAAGGTCCGCGAAGATATCGCCAGGCGGCAAGTCTGATGCGGATCGCGAGCGCCTCCACGCTAGTGTTGGCGCTCGCCGCCTGCGCGCAGATGCCAGCTTCAGTGATGAGCGTCGCCGACACGCCGACACGGGCGAAAACGCCGAACGGGCAGTTCATCTCCTGGATCGAGCATCGGGTCGATGATGAAGACATGAATGGCGGCATCCCGATCCGCGGCGGCGACGGGTTCCAAATGGCTGACATGGACGGCGACGGTCGGACCGACATCGTTTCGGTCCATGAGGATTCCAACCATCTGCGTATCGCCTTCGCGACAGATGGTCCGGATGTCTGGGTCAATGTAACGATTGGCGAGGGCGCGGAGGTCGCGGCAATCGAAGACGTGGCCGTGGGCGATCTAAATGGGGATGGCTGGCCGGATCTCGTCGCAGCCTGCGAAGAGGCCCATCTCATCTATTTCCAAAACCCGGGCGAGGCCGCGCGGTCTGAGTCCTGGCAGAACCTCATTCCGCCGGTCACACAGGATCGTGGCTCCTGGCTGCGTGCCTTCATCGCCGATGTCGATGGCGATGGGAAGATGGATGTGCTCGGTGCAAACAAGGGCGCGTCAGACATTATTGATCCATCGCTTCCCTCTGCATCACGACCGACTTCGCTTTTCCTGATTGAGGGCGACCCGCTTGAGCCTTCAAGCTGGCGAGAGCAGGTTCTCTCGCGCGAAGTCGTGCCTAACACGGCCATGCCAGTCGATGTGGACGGCGATGGCGACATGGATGTGCTTGCTGCCGCCCGCCTGCACCAGACAATGACAATGCTGGAGAATACGGGTCCGCGCGAGGGAGGCGGCATAGAAGTATTGCCGCACACGATCGAAATTATACCCGGCCTCACAGCGCCCGAAGGTTGGCAACGCACGTCCAGCGCCTTTCAGAGCGACTTTGAGGACATTGATGGCGACGGCAGGCTCGACCTCGCTGTTGCGGTTTATGAGACACCGTTCCCCGTGAATGGCTCGCCGCTCATGGCCTCGCTTGGCTGGCTAAAACAACCCGAAAGCCTCGACGAGCCATGGGTCCACTATCGCATTGGCGACATCTTGCCGGACGTCATCATCGGGATCGAACTTGCAGACATTGATGGCGATGGTGACCTCGACGCAATCACAGGCGGCTATTCAGGGCTCAATATCCTGGAAGGCGGCTATTCCGGCGCGTCGCGCGACTATGACGAGCCCAAAGTGACAGCGTCTTCTTCGGTAGGCCGGATCGTGTGGTTCGAGAACGCCGGACATCCGACGACGGAGTGGACACGCCATGACATTTCGCGGCGCGTACGTGGAATGTATGACGCGTTCACTGCGACCGACATGGACGGTGATGGCGATCTCGATCTCGTCACAACCCGCGGAAACAGCGGCAAATATGACGGAGTCATCTGGCTCGAACAGGTGCGCTCGGCAGACCCCCGCCCGGCCTTCACGCCGGCGCGCGAGCGCGAGAGCCGCGCCCTGCCCCTGCCGCCGCAAAACTGGTCCGACAATTACGAGACAGAGATGACCCTGATTGCGCCGAACAAGGCCGGCCATTGAGGCTGTCCGCGCCTACTCGATCGGCTCTGCATTCAGCCCGACGCGCATGAACCAGCCTTCGCCGGCCGCACGCCGCTTCTGGTAAAGCGCCTCATGGAATTCGAACATGCCGGAATAGGCGTCATGGCGCAGCTCCGGCTTATCCCCGATATGGAGATAGGCCTCGTCGTCACTATAGGGCGCCCAGGCAGGCCCATTGGCGCTTTCAGGCCGGCCTGTCGAAGCAAAAGAAGCCCAGTAGTCGACCAGAACTGAGGCCAGCGCTTCAACCTCGTCCACCTCCGGCTGCGGCCATCGCGGCGGATAGGATTCCGGGGTGCCGACCGTGCCGAACACGAAGGGCACTTCGCTCGCATGGAAGGCGCAGAGGTCGCGCGCTTCCATAGCCGGATAGCAATGATCGAAGACGTAGAGATAGGCGGGTTCGCCCGCTTGCGCCGCGCTGCGTACGATACGTTCGGTTGACCAGCCGAAAACATTGTCGCGGTTCACAGCCAGCATGGATTCTTCCATGTCATCGGCCGGGTAGAGCGCGAGAAAGGCCTCCGCCTCGTTACCATAGCGCGCACGTATCGCGTCTTCGTAGGCCTCGGGCGTCTTCGGCTTCCTGGGCAGGAGCATTCGATAGGTGCGCGCTTCGCCGCTATTGAATCCTGCGAGCACGGGCACTTTCGCGAATCCGCCATCGTCAAATGCCTCATTTAGCTGGCGCGGTACGTAAGTGCCATCAATCGTCCCGGCGGGGGCATAGCCTGCCATTGTGCTCCGATTGGTGAGCTCCTGCGGGTCGGCGGCGCGCGCGGCGTCCAGCGTTTTCAGTTCGAGTGTCTTGAACAGGTTTACGCCCTCCATCTCTGCAGCCGGCAGGTCGTAGCTTGCTTCACCGAGCTCTGCGAAATTGCGGGTATTGGTCGACTGGATGATCGCCTTGTCGAACAGGCCCTCGGCAATCGGGCTTGTGAGCAGATAGGTCACGCTGAGCGCGCCCGCGGATTCACCCATCACGGTGACGTTGGACGGGTCACCGCCGAACTGGTCGATATTGTCCTGAACCCATTCGAGCGCGGCAATCTGGTCCATCAGGCCATAATTACCCGACAGTCCCCCCGGGCTCTCCTCAATTAGCTCGGGATGTGCGAGCCAGCCGAGCACGCCGAGACGGTAGTTGATTGAAACGAAGACCACATTCCGCTCGGCATAAGCCGTGCCATCATAGACAGGCTGCGCGGCACCGCCGATACGAAGCGATCCGCCGTGGATCCAGACGATGACCGGCGCATCTTCTGCGTGTTCAGGTGCCCAGACATTGAGGGAAAGGCAGTCCTCCGACGCGCTTTCTGGCGGATCATAATAGACGCTGACAGGCGGCACCGGCGGCTGAATACAGCTCGGCCCGAAGTCGCTGGCGTCGCGAACCCCCTCCCACGCAGCAGGCGCAATCGGCGGCGCCCAGCGCAATTCACCAACCGGGGGGGCGGCATACTGAATTCCGCGGAAAACATTGATGCCGTCCTGGTTCACACCTTCGATCTCGCCCTGCGCGACGCTGACAACAGGGCCCGGCAGGACGATTTTCTCTGCGAGTGCCGTCTGGGAGGACTTAGCCTCTTTGGCCGAGCATCCGGAGAGCGTGAGCGCGGCGAGGACAACGGCGATGAGGGTCGGTTTCAAGCGTGTCAATTGTAAGCTCCTCCCGTGTCAGGCTGATCCATAAAGGCTGCGAAGGCGAATCTTGTCGATCTTTCCAGTGCCAGCGAGTGGCATGCTTGGCACACGGATCACCTCATCAGGCAGCCACCAGGAGGGCACACGATCCCTTAGCGCCTCCAGCAAGTTGTTATCTTCAAGGCTCTCGCCATCGCGGAACTGGACAAGCAGTACAGGGCGCTCGCCCCATTTTTCATGCTCGCGCCCGACGACAGCGGCGAAGGCGACTTCCGGCAGGCCGGAGACGAGCGCTTCGATCTCGGTGGGATTGATCCATTCTCCGCCGGACTTGATCAGATCCTTGGCCCGGCCCGTAATGAAAAGCTGGCCGTCTTCACTGATTTCAGCAAGGTCGCCTGTCAGGAACCAGCCATCGCGCGTCGCGGCTTCAGCTTGGCCGAAATAGCGCTCGACTACGGAAGGGCCGCGCACCCAGAGATGGCCTTCGTGCCCGCGCTGCTCATCGAGGGGCGTGCCTTCATGATCGGTGAGCATCAGATCGACGCCAAGCGCCGGACGGCCTGCCGTGTCTGATGAGCGGACATCTCCGGGCGGAGCGGCCGTACCAAGTGGAGAGAGTTCGGTCATGCCCCATGTTGTCTGGACGGCGATGCCCCGTGCCTCAATCCGGCGCATCAGAGCACTACTCATCGGAGCGCCGCCGACCATGATCCGCCTGAGACTCGGCACATCCAACCCGTTTGCATCGAGATGATCGAAGACGTCCAGCCAGAGCGTCGGCACCCCGACAGCAATGGTGACCCCTTCTCGGACGATCAGATCGGCGAGGGTCGCGCCATCTGCCTGGCGGCCGCAGAAGACCAGCCGCGCGCCTGTCGCTGGTGCTGAATATGGCAGGCCCCAGGCGTTGGCATGAAACATCGGTACGACGGGCATGATGACATCATGCGAGTTGAGCCCGCTGACATCGGCCTGAAGCTGGCGGAGCGTGTGCAGATAGCTGCCGCGATGGGTGTAGGTGACGCCTTTCGGGCGTCCCGTGGTGCCCGAGGTGAAGCAGAGGCCACACGGTGTGGTCTCTGGAAAGTCGCCCCAGATGATACCTTCAGAACTGGCCTTGGATAGCATCGCCTCGAGGTCACGGGCCCCCGGCAGCCCCACATTCGCGCTGCAGTCAGGCCCGACAGGATCGATGATGAGTACATGATCCAGCGTTCCGGCTTCTGCTGCGATCTCGGCGGCGAGCGGCAGCAGATCCCCACTAACGATCAGAATGCGCGCGCCGGACTGCTGAAGCATCCAGGCGATTTGCTCTGCGGTGAGGCGCGGATTGAGCGTATGGCACACTGCGCCCATTCCCATGATGCCGTACCAGCACTCCATGTGGGCCTGGCTGTTCCAAGCGAGCGTCGCCACGCGATGCCCGCGCTGCATGCCGAGTCCTTTCAGCACCCCAGACACCGTACGGGCACGCTCGCGCAGGGCGGCATAGCCGATGCGGGTGAAGCTGCCGTCAAAACGGCGCGTGACCACATCCTTGGTGGGGTGCCACTTCGCTGCATGGTCGATCATTCGATCAAGTGTCAGCGAGAAGTCTTGCATGGCGCCGTCTGTCAATTGCACGCGGGTACCTCCGGCGGCAGCGGCGGGGAAATGATGCCGACATTCCAGTTCCATTGAAGGCTGCCATCGGCGCGCCTGCGGCAGACAATCGCTTCGTGAAGTTCGAAGCGGGCGCGGGCAAGGCCCGGCCAGGCTTTCGGCACCTCGGAGAACACCATGCCGGTCGCGTCCTTGCCGTAGGCCGGCCAGTCCGGCGCGCCTTCAGCGGACGGGGCTCCTTCTCGGGCAAAGCTCGCCCAATAGTGCATCATAGCATTCATTAGTTCGCGTTCGGACTGCTTGCGCGGAGCCTGTGGCCACGGCTCGGGAATGTCGAAAAGCGTGCCGAAGACATAAGGGATTTCCATCGCATGAAAGGCGCGAAGGCCAAGCTTGTCGGCGGCCGGATACGTATGATCGAAAAAATAGAAATAGGAGGGCTGGCTAGCCGCCGTCTGCGAGGCAACGAGCCGCTCCGCAGTCCAGCCATACATGGCGTCACGCGTGGTCGCGAGCATGCTGGCTTCGGGATTGTCGGCCGGATAGGTCTCAAGGAAACGGTCTGCCAACTCGCCATGAGTGGACCGGATCGCCGTCTCATAGGCGTCGCTTCCTGGCACCGACGGCAAAAGGAAACGAAGCGAGCGTATCTCGCCCTCATTGAAGCCGGCGAGCACGGGGACCTGTGCCTGCTCGCCCTTGTCGAACGTCGCAGGCATCTGATCTTTCAGCCAGACATCGTCGATAACGCCGAACGGGACGAAGGCGTTGCGGCCCGCAATCGAGACCAACTCGTCGGCGTCCATCTCACGCAGCTCAGCCAAGGAGGCAGCTTTCGTCTTTTCCTGAAAGGCAACGCCTGCTTCTTCAGCTGACGGATGGCCGCTCACCGCACCTCTCAGAGGAGCCATGGAAACCATATAGGCACTCTCGGCGATTGCCTTGTCGAACAGACCGCGCGCTTCTGGCGAGACCATGAGCAGGACGACACTGAGAGCGCCAGCGGATTCACCTGCAATTGTGACATTGTCCGAGTTCCCGCCAAAGGCAGCGATATTGCGCTTGATCCATTTCAGGGCTGCAGCCTGATCTTTCAGGCCATAATTGCCCGAGATATTCTGCGGCGACTCGGCGCTGAGTTCCGGATGGGCAAGATAGCCGAGCACGCCGAGCCGGTAATTGATTGTAACGACGACGAGCCCCGTTTCACGGGCAAGGTTTGCGCCGTCGTACATTGCCTGACTGCTGGTGCCGGTAACCAGCGAGCCGCCATGGATCCAGACGAAGACAGGAGCATCATCCGCGCCGTCCGGCACCCAGACATTGAGGCTAAGGCAATCCTCGCTCACCTCACCTAGCTTCTCATAGTAGATGCTTCCCGGGCGCGCGCCAGGCTGTGGACAGGCCGGACCGAACTCGATTGCCTGGCGGACGCCTTCCCAGTCCGGGAAGGCCTCCGGCAAGGCCCAGCGCCGCTCGCCGACGGGCGCAAGCGCGAACGGAATACCCCGATAGACAGTCACCCCATCCCCTGCTTCACCCTGCAGCGAACCGACGGGCGCTTCTGTGACGGCGTTGGGTTTCGGGTCGGCGGCGCTCGCCTGCAATCCATCACTCGCTGCACAGCCAGCCTGCCAGAGCAGGGTCCACGCAAGGATAGACGAGGCGAGTACCCTGCCGAACACGGGGGGCGTTCTGCCGCCCTCCAGCATTCTACCAATATTCAGCACAGCCCTGCCCCCAATCAGTATTCAACGCTGACGCGGACACCCACCGTCTGTGGGCGCTGGCGCGCATAGCGAGCGTCGACAAAGGATTCCGGGTGCACGTAGGTGATCGAGTTGTCGTCGAAGAGATTCTCGACATAGCCAGTCAGCTGCCAATTATCCTTCGAAAGACCCGCCTGAAGATTCACGACGGTGTAGGCGTCGGTATAATCGAAGGTCGGGGCCGGCACATTTGGTTGGCCCGGCACATTTGGCAGCAAGGCCGGGAAATCACCGACATATGCGGCTGTACCCGAGAAGAAAGCGTCCATCTCTCCGACATTGTAGTCATAGCGTGCTGTGGCGGCACCCTGGAAGTTCGGCATGGCGAGTTGAAGGCCAAGCTCGGCGCCGGAAATCGCGGCTTCCTCAGGCGTCAGCTCAGTGATTTCGGTGTCGTTTAGAGATCCGTTTACGAACAGGCTGAATCCGTTGCCCGGATAATAGCCGGCTTCGAATTCTAGCCCCTGGCTGACGGCTTCACCAATATTGGTGGCAAACTGCACCTGATCTGAAAGCCGATTGGCCTGTACCTGGATGTCTGACCAGATGATGTAATAGGCCGCGAGATTTGAGGTCAGCTTCCCATTCAGGAAAGTACCCTTCATGCCGACTTCATAGTTGATCAGTTCGTCGGAATTCGCGCCGTCCGGGATGACAAGGTCGTTGGGGTTCACAACACTGACGGCGCCAGCGCGCGCATTTGCAACCGGCGAACGGAAGCCTGTAGCGACCGATGCGTAAGTCGTAAGATTCTCCATCGGCTTCCAGGATGCGCTGGCCTTGTAGGAAACGTTGTCAGCTTTGACCTTGAGGCCTTCAGCAGCCACGACCGGGAAGACGGTCAGCTCGAGATCCGTAAATCCGCCCAAAGCGACGCCCAGATAGTTTGAATTGTATCCCCCCGGCAGGGTGAAGGACTGTACGGAAGTTTCGGTGTAGCGAAGCCCCCCCGTCATCCAGAATTGGTCAGAGAACCGGTATGTCAGCTCACCGAAAGCAGCCGATTCGATCGCATCGAAATAGCCTGCGAAGCTCTGATAATACTCGTTCGGAAGCCCGGTGAGATTACGTGCTTGAAGGAACTCTGTCGAGGAGCGGTAGTCGTAGTCGATATCACGCCGCTTGTTGAAGTGGAAGCCACCGATGATCCAGTCCCAGTCGCCGCCATCAGCTGAGGCGAGGCGGGCTTCCTGGACGAAATTCTCATCATAGCCGACGGCGTCGAGCGCAAAGGGGATAGCCTGGTTGAACGTACCGGCCAGGTCGACGATGAATTTGCCGTCAATCTTGGAATAGGTCGACGAACTGGTCAGGGTTGCCCAGTCCATCTCGTAATTGCCGGTCAAATTGTAGCTGGTGAAGTTAGACTGAAAGAGGTCAGGCCGCTCGGTGAAGCGGATATAGTCGCCCCGGTCGGGATTGGTGAGGCCGGAATCAGCAGGCTTGTTGTCCTCGTGTATGACGAGCAAGCCGATATCGAAATTATTCGTCGGCTCCCAAAGCAGATGGGCACGACCGCCAATCGATTCGAGCGAATTTGCGCCTTCAATGCCTGTGCCGGTATTGTCCACCCAGCCATCTTCATCGCGGTAGAAACCAACAAGACGCAACGCCAGCTCGTCATCGACCAGCGGCAGATTGACCATGCCATTATAACGTTGGCGAAGCGCATCGCCATCGACAAGGCCGAAATCGACAAGGGCCGACGCTTCAAACTCGTTCGGATTCGGGGCTTTTGTAAGAATCCGGACGGCACCGGACAGAGAGTTCGCGCCAAATAGTGTACCCTGCGGCCCGCGCAACACTTCAACGCGCTCGACGTCATACAGCGTTGGATCAAGGATCGTGGAGTTGCCATTGCTGGAAATCGGCAACTCATTGATGTAAATGGCGGTCGCGGCCTGAAGATTGGCGCCGTAGCCATTGGTTGCGATGCCGCGCGTGGTAATGGTGTTGAAGTTGGCCGTTGGCTGATTGAGCACGATGCCTGGCGTTTCGCGGGCGAGCCCATCATAGCTGACAATACCCTTTTCGCTGAGCGCTTCTTGCTGCCAGGCGGTCACGGCGAGCGGCACATCCTGCAGGCTCTGCTCGCGGCGAGTCGCCGTAACGATCACGCGGTCCTGGCGTGCTTCGCTTTCTGTCGTTGTGTCGCCGGCATCAAGTGCCGGAGCGTCCTGAGCAAAGGCCGGCGCGCTCAGTACAAGAAGCGAAATTGCCGATACGGATGCCATGAAGCGATTAGTCATATTGTCCTCCCGAGGTTCCGCGGGTTTTCCCGCTGTTGGCAGGATAGGAGACCAGAAGAAATCTAAAGTCAACAATATTCACTCTCTCGATAATGAAAGTTGAAAGATCCATGTTTTTCGGTGATGACTTGGTGAGGAGCTTTGACTGTTCCGGACAAATGGCTGTACCAAGCACAGCTGCATGCAAGGCGGGCACGGCCCCTGAAACGCCTCCAGGCAAGCACCTGTGGCGATGCAAACCGTTGACACCGTGCCCAATTGGCCATTGACCAAAGAGAACCGAAACAGATGGCTCACTGACCGAATGACAAAGACAGCACCCAACCGCCGCCGAATGACGAAGGCTGAGCAGCGCGCCGAAACCATGGAGCAGATTTTGGACGAGGCGGAATACCTTTTCGCCCAGTCGGGCTTTAATGGCGTCACTCTGAAGGACATTGCCAAACGTGTGGGGGTGCACCACACGTTGCTGAACTACTATTTTGACGACAAGAAGAGCGTCTTTGATGCAGTGATCGCGCGCCGGGCGAGTGTGACAAGTTCGCTACGCATGAAAGCGCTTGATGAGTATGACAAGGCGAGCGGTGGAAAACCAACTGTCGAGGGGGCCCTGCGCGCCTTTCTCGACACGGACCTCGACCTTTACAGTCAGGGCGGCGAAGGCTGGAAAAATTACGGTGTCCTCGGTGCGCAGTCTTCAAACACGACCTATGGCGCAGAGCTCTTCGATTTCCACTTTGATCAGGTTGTCCTGCGCCTGATTGGCCTGCTGGAAAAGGCCCTGCCCGACTGTTCGCGCGAAGACCTGTTTTGGGGCTACCACTTCGTCACCGGCGCCTTGATGCTTACGCTCGGCCGCACGGGTCGGATCGATCGTTTATCTGACGGGCTCTGCAAATCTGACGACTTCGAAGCAGCCAAGGAACGCATGGCTTCCTTCATGGCCGGCGGATTCCACGAGCTTTGCAAAAAGCGGAAGAACGGCAGCGACGCTGCAAGCTAGCGGTACAATCAGGGGTATCTCTTTAGAGCGCTTTGGCCGCGCCCCTCTACGGCGCCCTGCACAACTTCCGAAAGTATCTGGTTATCCAAGGTGAGATCCGAGGTTGCCCAGCGGTGCCGCGCATTCTCCTTCTCGACCTCCTTGATCCGGTTGACCTTGGTCAACCTGCAGCTCGCCATACTCATTGAGCCACCGACTGCTAGTCTGCTCCGTTACGCTGATCGAAGACGCCAATGGTGAATGCTAGTCGGAGCATTACAAAGGCATGGAGGACCTCGTCGCAGAAGCCCGAAACCACATTGTCGAGGCGGAGAATGATGGCGCGGTACAGGATGTTCTGGCGATCGAGACAGGCCTTGCATACTGGTCATGACGCTCCTTGAATTGTCCCCCAATGGGGGTGTAGGTTCAAACCTGATGAACATGATAGTCTCCATCCTTGTCGCCGTCTTTTTCGGCCTGTCGCAAAGTCTCTGCCTCAGTCCTGTTGCCGCGTCCGGAACTGCCGGGTCCGGGCAAAACACGACTGCGCAGATGGCGGACGGTCATGGCAAGCATGCAACGCCGCCCTGCGAACAGGAGAGCGACCATTGCGACATGCCATCAGTCGCAGCAGCAAAAGGCGAGAGGATGGGTACGCTGGCCGGTCTCGTCGGAAGCGGGGTCAAGGCACCAGTCATGCTTACCAACCCGGCCTGGTCCGCGATTCCTCTTCGCGCACCGCTTCGTAGGATCGTACCGGATCGGCGAAGTTGGCCGCAATCCCCCTCCCCCCTGCATTTGAAAGTCCGTTTCCTGAATTGAGACCGCACCCGCCGGGCCCTCAGCCCGTCTGGTTAAATTTCAATTCAATGGAGATATCTGTGATCAATAGAAGACATTTGCTGCACTCTGCGCTGGGCGCGGGAGCAGTCCTGGGCTCGGCAAAGCTCCTTCCCGCCTGGGCAAGATCCGCAAGCGCCGGAAATCTCGGCATAGCCTCGCTCTCTGGCACGCGGTTTGACCTCGACATTGACCGGTTTCCGGTGCGCATCAATGGTCGAGACGGAATGGCAACAGGAATCAACGGGACCCTGCCAGGTCCACTCCTGCGCTTTCGGGAAGGCGATGATGTCACGCTCAACGTGACGAACCGCCTCCAGGAGGATACGTCGATCCACTGGCATGGGCTGCTTGTGCCATTCCACATGGACGGCGTGCCCGGACTCAGCTTTCCGGGCATAAGACCGGGCGAAACCTTCAAGTATCAATTCAAGGTGCCGCAGAACGGGACCTATTGGTACCACTCCCATTCGGGTCTTCAGGAACAGCTCGGCCATTACGGCCCGATCATAATTGATCCTGCCGATCCGGATCCGGTTCTCTATGACCGGGAATATGTCCTTGTACTCAGCGACTGGAGCTTCACCCATCCGCACCGGATCTTCGCTCAGTTGAAGAAGAATCCGGAAAGCCTGAACTATAACCGGCCGACCCTCTCCAATCCGGTCGGTCTTGGCGGCATGTGGGGCCAGATGAGGATGAGCCCGAGGGATATCGCCGATGTGTCAGGGGATACATATACCTATCTCATCAATGGACATGCGACGGTCGACAATTTCAACATGGCCTTCCAGCCGGGCGAACGGGTTCGCCTGCGCATCATCAACGCCTCCGCCATGACCCTCTTCAATGTCCGCTTCCCGGGCTTGCCAATGACAGTGGTCCAGGCCGACGGCCTGAATATCCAGCCGGTCGAGACCGATGAATTTCAGATGGGAGTTGCGGAAACCTATGACGTGATCGTCGCGCCAACCGAGGCCCGGGCCTATGCATTCGTCGCCGAATCGATTGACCGGACGGGCCAGGCCGTTGCCACACTCGGCCCGCGTGCCGGGATGAAGGCCACGGCCCCCGCCCTCCGGCCCGTGCCAATACTGACCATGCGGGACATGGGCATGGCCCATGGCGACATGCCAGGCATGAGCCATGATGCCGGATCTGAATCCGGCACGGCGCAGCCCGGTCATGACATGAGCGGGCACGACATGGGCGCCATGCCTATGAAACCCGATCCCGACGGTCCCGCCATCCAGCCCGTCAGAATCGAAGCAGATATCAAACGCGGTCCGGGCGTGGTGAACATCGCCGCGATGGCGATGAGCCGGCTCGAGGAGCCGGGTATCGGCCTCGAGGACGTGCCGCACCGAACACTGACCTATAGCCAACTGCGGGCCCTCGACATGAACGAGGATCACCGCCCCCCCGGTCGCGAGATCGTCATCCATCTGACCTCGAACATGGAACGCTATATGTGGTCGTTCGACGGGGTGAAGTTCTCGGAAGTTACACAATCCATCAAGTTCTATGAGGGCGAAAGGTTACGGCTCACCCTGATCAATGACACGATGATGCCGCATCCCATTCATTTGCACGGAATGTTCTTCGATCTCGTCAATGGCGGCGGCCATCACAAGCCGCGCAAGCACACCGTAACAGTCAAACCCGCAGACAAGGTCAGTGTAGATATTACCGCCGAACATGTCGGGGACTGGGCATTTCACTGCCACCTGCTCTATCATATGCATGCTGGTATGATGCAGGTCGTGAGCGTGCTTCCCGCCGCGCATCCCGAACACCCCGGAGTGCCTGAGCCAGAGCCGGGCGCAGATATGCATATGGACCATCAGGCCATGAATCACGGGGGGCACGCACAATGAGCCTCGTGAAACGAATACTGCGTGCCCTCATTTTCTCGAGTGCCGGGATAGGCGCTCCCCTGAATGCAATCACCCAGGAAGCCCATCAAAGCCCCCCGTGGAATCAGGCCGACGCGCTTCATGGCGCGGACGTCATGGCCGAAGCCCGCCAACGGGTTCTCGCAGAGGGAGGAGATCAGAAGCATTTCTACGTCATGTTCAACCAGCTTGAGGCACAATTTGCCGAAGCGGAAGACCGCTTCGCCTGGAATGGCCAGGCCTGGTATGGCGGCGATCTCAACAAGCTCTGGGTCAAGAGCGAGGGACATGCCTCGCTCACGGACGGTGGCGTTGAGGAAGCCGAAATCCAGGCACTCTACTCCCGGGCCGTGGCGCCCTTTTGGGATATTCAGGCCGGCCTGCGATACGATATCGAGCCGGACGGCCTCGCCCATGGTGTGGTCGCCCTGAACGGGCTCGCGCCTTACTGGTTCGAAGTCGAGACTGCCGCCTTTCTAAGTGAGCAAGGTGATCTCACCGCCCGGATAGAGGCGGAATATGAGTTGTTGTTGACCCAGAGGCTGATCCTTCAGCCAAGCATCGAGGCGGAGCTTTCCGCGCAGCCGGTACCGGATCGTGAGACAGGATCTGGTTTAACCTCGATCAGTGCGGGACTGCGCCTTCGATATGAGGTCAGGCGGGAATTTGCGCCCTATCTCGGACTCGAATGGCACCGCGCCTTGGGGGACACCCGCGACATGATCGAAGCGACGGGTGAAGATGGAGAGGAAATCGTTTTTCTCGTCGGACTCAGGGCCTGGTATTAGGCGACGGAGATGGACCGGATCACCGGTCCGCCTCTTCCGCACACCATGAGACGTGATTGGCCTGTCTCCGACGTGTCAGCCCCACGCGCCTGACACGTCGGAGGGTGCCGGGCTTTCGCAATTTGCAGGATGTGCCAGCCGGATCAGGCATATTGCTGGTCACCCGCAGGGACACCGGCCTTCCTGAGCGCAGGGGGCAGGCACAGAAAATGGATGCGCATGGCCATCCCAGGAGGGCCATGCGCGTTCGCGATAGATGGGTGGGCCAGCGTGGAGGCCGACGCCTCATGGTTCTAGTCGAACTGAACCGCATAATCTCCGTAGATGGGATCATAATAGACGCCGCCTGCCTGGAAATCGGCATTCCAGACCCGTTCGCCAGCCGCATCGGCCCGATAGATATAGGGCGAAAGAAGCAGACGTTCCTGATGCCAGCGTCCCTCCTGCCCGGAGGGAATCTGCATGCCGGACCCATAAAGCATCAATCCGTCATCGGACCGTATTTCGTGCTGCGGGCTTACGTCCCGATACTCATGGCTGACATTCATCAACTTGTGACCCAGCTCATGGGCGATTGTCAGCTTGTTGGTTGCGTCATGCTTTGTCAGTGTGATCACGCCGCGTATCCGGTCAGGAATCGTGTCCGCATATGTGTAGGATGGAAAGGACAGACCGGACGTGTTCACCACTTTCGGAGCCCAGTTCCGTCCCCCGTCGAGATCCTCATAATACGGCATGTAGACATTCTGCATCGCAACCAGATAGATGGTCCGACTGTTTTCCGGCGCCGGCTCGATGATGGTCTCGAACGCCGCCACCGCTCCATCCGACATTTCTGTCGGATGGATGGCGCTCTGGACATACATGTTGCCATAGCCCCCGGACGGCAGATCGGTCTCCCAATTGGATGCCGTGATCGCCAGGTGCTGAGGGTCGACCTGCCCCGTCTTGATCCAGAGAAGCTTGAACTGGACCCCGGTGGGCTCAAAGACCTTTTTCGCATTGAGGAATTCTTCCACCAATCCGCTGAGTGGCAGTTTCTCGACCGCATCCGGGTGAAGGTTCGAAGGATAATACAGACCGATATCAACGGTCGGTTTCCCGATTTCGAGATCGGAATTGATCGCCTCGAGATCCACGGAGTCGACGAGGCTCCACTGTACATCGCTTTGTTCCACCGGCTCCGAGGTAAGGAGTGCGGTGGAAGAGGTCCCAGCGCATCCGCCCAAGCTCAGAGCCAGAAATGATACGGCAAGAAAGGTCTTCTTCATGGATAGTCTCCTTCTTGATGACAGGGATTACTTGGTTGGCCCGGAGGTTTCGAGCACGGCATTGAAGTCCGGATTCTTCGACCGGGCGAACTGGATGGCCGGATGGTCGGCAGGCAGCTGGCTATAGTAGAAGGGTTCGCCATCCTTGAGCTGTACGTCCAGGCCGGCCGCCATATCCTTGATCCCTGCGACAAACGAATCATAGTCATCGCCTTCACGCTTCTTCTTGAAGATCAGGATCTCGGCCCCTTCTGCAAAGGGCGCTTCCCAGCCGGTGGGCATGTTCGAGCCGAAATGGAAGATCGACCCGGCTTCCATCACCTTCCGCTTGCCTTCGCTGGACAAAACATAGCGGCCGCTCAGCGTATAGACGATGCTCTCGGTCGGGTGCGGGTGCTCAGACAGGAACATGCCCGGCTCCAGGCGGAGCGTATAGGCACGCAGCTCTTCGCCGAACAGGAGCGGACCGAAATAGCCTTCATGCGTGAACGTGGCGCTGCCACTGTTCATGGCCTCCTGGACACTTTCGATGATCTCCACATTGTTCGCCAGCTGAATGTATTCAGGCGAAGTCGGTGTCGCCCCAACCGTCATGGCCGGCTCCACCTCTCCGGGCATGAAATGCGACCCGTCAGCCGCATGTGAATGACCATGCGCCTCGTCACTCGTCTGGGCATTGGTCTGCTGGGAACAAGCTGCGAGCGAAAGAGCAAGCAGGGCGGGAATGATGATCTTGGCTTTCATGGATAGTCTCCTTTTTAATGTGATCTTTATAGGGATTACTTGGTTGGCCCGGAGGTTTCAAGCACGGCATTGAAGTCCGGATTCTTCGACCGGGCGAACTGGATGGCCGGATGGTCGGCAGGCAGCTGGCTATAGTAGAAGGGTTCGCCATCCTTGAGCTGTACGTCCAGGCCGGCCGCCATATCCTTGATCCCTGCGACAAACGAATCATAGTCATCGCCTTCACGCTTCTTCTTGAAGATCAGGATCTCGGCCCCTTCTGCAAAGGGCGCTTCCCAGCCGGTGGGCATGTTCGAGCCGAAATGGAAGATCGACCCGGCTTCCATCACCTTCCGCTTGCCTTCGCTGGACAAAACATAGCGGCCGCTCAGCGTATAGACGATGCTCTCGGTCGGGTGCGGGTGCTCAGACAGGAACATGCCCGGCTCCAGGCGGAGCGTATAGGCACGCAGCTCTTCGCCGAACAGGAGCGGACCGAAATAGCCTTCATGCGTGAACGTGGCGCTGCCACTGTTCATGGCCTCCTGGACACTTTCGATGATCTCCACATTGTTCGCCAGCTGAATGTATTCAGGCGAAGTCGGTGTCGCCCCAACCGTCATGGCCGGCTCCACCTCTCCGGGCATGAAATGCGACCCGTCAGCCGCATGTGAATGACCATGCGCCTCGTCACTCGTCTGCTCGGACACCGCAGGTTTTGCGGAATCCGTAGTGGGCGAAGGGGACGCTGCCGGAGCTGTGGTCTGTCCCATCGATCCCATTTCGAGATGGGCATGGATGTGATCGTCCCGGCTGATCGGATAGTCTTCCTGCATGGTCGTATGGAACAAGCCGTGGGTCTGCATCAGGAACAAGGCAAAGCCAGCAAATATGAGGCCTGCATTGATGAAAACACTCGCAGATCCGAAATGCCTTGTGCGCCGAAGCAGGTTCAGAGCGATCCACATCACGATAAGCGCGGCGATCTGACCGAATTCCACGCCCACATTGAATGACAGAATGTGCATCAGCAGGCCGGAATCTTCCCGGATGGGCAGCTGCTGAAGCCGCGTCGACAGGCCAAACCCGTGAATCAGGCCGAACAGCACAACCATGAACAAGAGATTGGGTGACTTTGTCCCGAAGACTTTCGGGAAACCATCAAGGTTTTCAAACCCCTTGTAGATAACTGTCAGAGCAATGATTGCATCGATAAAGAAGTAATTGGCCGTAATGCCCAGATATGTGGCGGAAATCAGTGTGATTGTATGGCCGATCGTGAAGGCTGTCACGAAGCGGAGTATTGAGGAAAAACTTGTCAGGAAGAACATGACCCCAAACAGGAAGAGCAGATGATCATACCCGGTGATCATGTGTTCGGCGCCCAGGATGAGATATTGCAGATCTCCCCCTTCAAGCATTCTGCGACGTGCTTCCTCCGAAATACCATGTGCATGGGCGACGGGCGAAAGCAGGACCAATGATGCGATGAGCGCGGTAACTGCCTTCATTCGCGTGAGCAACATCTCAAACTCCAATATGATATATGTGACTGGGGAGGGTGGCGAGTTGCCGGCTCGAGGGAGGGGGCGCCCCTCAAACCGGCAACTGCCTGAGCACTTAGTCCAGGACCCAGGTTGCACGCGCGTAGAAATATCGCCCGAGCAAGGAATAGGTCATGGTATCGGTATTTCCGTCCGACCAAGATCTGACGTAGGGGGCCTTCTTGTCGAACAGATTGTCAACACCAGCGCTCAATTTCAGGTTTTCTGTAAGCTGGTATCCACCTTGGACATTGTGGTAGAGAACAGCATCAATATCAGTACCGATGGCTCCGGGCGCACCATAATAGTCCGTTGCTGAACCAATCAGCTGCGCATTATAGGTTCCATGCCATGGGCCGGAACTGGCCGACCAGGACCCGGTCGCACGCCAGGATGGATAGCCACCATCACAACAGCCTACACCGCCATCATAAACAAAGGGCGTGTCCCCATCAAATGCGGTAACTTCGTACTTCATCAGATGTGTGGCTTGAACTTCCACGGAGTGCTTGATGTTGCCAGTCGCGAAATCATAGCTGGCGCTGATATCGATGCCCTGCATGACTTCGTCACCGGTATTGGCGCTCTGCGCAGACAGGAAGTCGATGTCTCCGGTCAGGGCATTACGCGTATGGTGCGTGGGTCCGCAGAACGGATGGGACAGGCCGACTGATGTGTAGCAGGAGGCGAGTTTCGTGGATCCGGAAGTCTGCCGAATGGCATCCTGAATGTCGATGTCGAAATAATCGAGCGTGATGGACAGTCCAGGGACGAAACTTGGCTGGTATACAGCACCAACCGTGAATGTGGCAGCGTCCTCCGGTTCAAGGTTCGGGTTGCCCCCCTGATCGGTCAGAATGGCTGACCCGAGCTGGGTGTAGCCTACCGGCACGCCGGCAGCTTGACAGTTCTGATAAACCGCACTGGACGGATCCATTGTCGCCCAGTTGGAACAGGGGTCGGCTGTCGGGATCTGACCTTCGCTCACGCCGGAAAACAGTTCCGTGACGCTTGGAACCCGAAAGGCAGTTGAATAGGTGCCGCGGAGTTTGAAGTCCTGCACCAATTGCCAGTTTAGTCCGACCTTGTAGTTTTCATCCGAACCGAACAGATCGTAATCGGAATATCGCACAGCCAGATCAAGATCTACCGCTTGGGCGAGTGGAAGGTCGCGCACCAGCGGCACATTGACCTCTGCATAGAGCTCCTGGGCTTCGATCGAGCCGCTGACCGGATCCTGCGCATTGCCGAGCGCATCCCCCGCGACCAGCAGGGAATCTGGCTCAAGCCAGCCCTTGTCTTCACGATACTCGAACCCCGCAGCGAAACCCACAGGTCCGGCAGGCAGGTCAAACAGCGCGCCCGAGATATTGCCGGTGAAGCTGATCTGCTCATTCCCGCCAGTGTCGCGCTGATTGATCAGGATATAATCTCCCACTTCTGAAGTCAGGTCGCCCTCACCCAGAATATCTGCACAAGGAATTCCATTTATTCCACACAGCGTGGGATCCAGCGTCTCGGCCAGGCGGCGCGTATTGATATTGTTCTTCAACGCATCAACAGCAGTGTTTCGGCCCCAGTTGAGAGACAGATCGTAATTCCAGCCATCCCATAAATCGCCTTCGACACCGGCGACGAGTCTCCAGGTCGAAACATCCTGCTCGAACTGTCTGGAACCGAATTCGGCGGTCCGGCGCCGCAGGAGAATGATGTCTTCACCGGTCGGATTTGTCGGATGCGATGCATCAAACGAAATATTGCTCAAGGTTGCCGGAGATCCTGGCTGGTTCGACGTTCGCCAGTTGAACAAGGCTTCACTGAAGAAGCGCGTCGAATCATTGAGGTCATACTTTCCGATGGCCGCAAAGCTGACGCGTTCGACAGGATTCGACGCATTGAAGAAGGGATTGGAATTAAACCCATGCGCGGCAAGGCTGAAAGGCTCATAGGCGTCGCCACCAATGAAATTGATCTGATCGCCATTCGGCAATACGGCGCGGCCACCCGCCGTGCTCGAACTTCCTGAAGTGCATTCGAGATCCCCGTCCCCATCCAGGTCGGCCAACGCACAGGGCGCTCGCACATCCAGGGGCGCGGCAAGATTGTTCTGATAACTCGCATTGAACATCAGGCTGCCGCGATCATTGGTGACGCCCCAGGTCATATCGACCAGATACTCTTCAGCGTCCCCCTCATCCGAAATGCCGAACTTGGTATCGAGTCTGAACCCGTCAAATTCATCTTTCGTGATCAGGTTGACAACGCCGGACACAGCATCCGCGCCATAGACTGCTGATGCGCCGTCCTTGAGGACTTCCACCCGTTCGAGGAGCGACACGGGGATCATGTTCAGGTCTACAGAGCTGTTTGCCCCTGAACCACCCGCGACAACCCGTCGGCCATTCAGCAATACGAGCGTCCGGTTAGGACCGAGACCGCGCAGATTGACCTGCGCCGTTCCCCAGCCTCCCGACACCCAGTAGGCAGCATTGGCATTACCGGCAAAACCCGCCGAAAACGACTGAGTCTGCAGAAGCTCTTCCACATTTGTGATACCAGTTGCGTATATTTCCTGCTCATCAAGAACAGCCAGCGGCCCCACACTCGTCAGATCACTGCGTTGAATACGGCTTCCCGTTACCACAACTTTTTCCTGGGTCGCGACCTCCTCCTGGCTGGCAGGGACCATGTCGACCTCCTGCCCGGACGCGGCCGCCGCAACGATGAACGAGACGCCCAAAGTCATTGCTGTTGTCACCATGAGTTTATTTGCAAACCCCCTGGCACTCCCCGAACCATTCACTTTCATTTCACCACTCCTATGGTTGCATACATTGCTACCCGAGCAGTCTCGGGACCAATGACAGTTAGACTAAATCCGAGGCATGCCATTGATCTTCGGCGCCACCGCCAAGGATTTGATCAACCTCGAACAAAAAACCGACGTACGATCGGTTTTTTGCGTAAATTGCAGGCGCAGATAAACCTCGACACCCGAACGCATCTGGACTGACTCTACAGTCCCCTGATGAATTTAATCGACTCAACTGGCACTCCCCCTCGGTTAGCGTGCAGAAATCCGCTGTATTCAGTCTGTAAGCCACCAACAAGCTTGATGGATGGCCTCACTCCCGCACCAACACCACTTCCAAAACTTCACAAGAAGCCTTTCGAAGAACTGTACTGTTATTGTCAAAAATAGCAGCGTCAACATTTTTTTGACCGAGCAATTGCTATTATGCGTGCACATAACAAATTTTGGGCGCTGTCTGCCAACTCATGAAGACTTACGCTGAAAGCATGCGGCCGGGCCTTGCCGCCTTATTTCAAGAGGTCGATAATGGAATCCTGAAATTCTGCTCAAAAACTCGGTTGCGCCTTGAATTTATCAGTTAAACGCGAGCATCAAGACCTGTTCGAGACCATGATGAACCGGTTCTGCAACTATGAAGGACACGATGACCGCATAGCAAACAAGCCGCTCAACAAGCACAGCCCCACTTTCACGCATCGGTAAAGGGGACTGAACCAACCAACTGATCCGACGCTCCAGGGATTGCCCAAGCACAGAAAAAACACTCAAGGATGCCGTTTCTGGCTCGCATGAGCGCTTTTGCTGCCGCAACCGGCCCAGCGTTATGAGGGCCTCTGCCACCGCCAATCGATCACCGCATTGGCTGGCGGCATATCGATCACATTCATATTCAACCGCAATCAGAAATTCGTCGGCGAGACCGCGCCTTGCACTGGGAAAGAATGGTAAGGTCAGGACCTGAAGCGCGAACAGCGATAGGGCATCCGCGCGCCGCGCATGAGCGCGTTCATGATCAAGGACAATCCGGGCCTGCTCGGGAACAATGCTTGCGAGCAAGCCTTCGCTTACGAAAATCCGCCGCCGTACTATGCCAACGCAAAATGCGGAAATGGTCCGGGATTTGACAACCCAGGCCCCCAGTTCCGGATCATACCGGCTCCAGGTTTCCAGATCTCGAATGACTCGGCCATGCAGGCGCATGCGGTGCACAAAAATAAGGACAATGGGCATCGTAAGAAGCGCCAGCACGGCCAGAAAACCGAGAACAGCGAGCCGCGTCAGCAACATAGGTTCATGTGGGCGGCAAGAGGTCACCATCATTTCGTAATGACAATGCGTGGGCATACTGTTGAACCCGGCAGATGTCGGCACTGCCGCGCAAGAGACAAACAAGGCCAGGCTGACCACGAAGGGAACCGACGCATAGCCGAAGATCGCGCGCCCATATTGTCGGGGACTGAGCTGAGAAAGATGCCGGTGAAACCGGGGCCATACGGCGCTTTGGACGGCACCGATGATGAGAGCGGCAAGCAAGGCCGCAAAAAACGCGATTCCGAGATTGGTCAAGAAGGTGGCATTACCCATCATCTTCTCCTCGCCTTGCGTCGTTCTGCTCCTGTCGTTTCTCCTTGATCAGACGTTCGAGCGTATCAAGCGCAGCATTGTCGGACTCTGCCGCATGGTCGAGAAATGCCAGCAGATAGTCATCGCGGGAATTCTCGGACAACGTCTTCAGAACATCATCCATCACACGGGTGACGACTTGAGACTGGCTTACGGACGCCTCGTAGAGGAAAGCATGGCTGACCTTGTGACGCGACAACAATCCCTTTTTGAAGAGACGGTCCATCGCCGACTGGAATGTGTTGCAGGACTGCCCGCCCTTGCGCCCCAGATCATGTTGAACCGTCTTGACCTCGGCCGGTCCGCGCTTCCAGAGATATTGCAGAATGGAGATCTCAAGAGGGCCTAGGGCAATTTTGCGGGTACGCACCGACATTGAGGGGTCCTTCTGGCCTGGAATGTTCATTCGATTTGGCGTCAGCCTAGAGAGGTCTCGACAAACCCGCAATGGTCACATGCCGACCCGCCGCCCTCGCTATGCCCAGGCAGGATCGTCGCACGTACAGATGCCGGGATTCTGATCATTTCCTGCAACAAAACCGGTCAGAGCATGCCCTGTTCCCCGATGCCGGGCCTACCAGCGTTAAAGACGCGAATACAACTGATACCCTTCGCGATAGAAAAGCTTCATCGTCGTGACGAATTCCCCCGCGAGCGACGTGGTACGGTCGATGACAAACAGCGCATCCCCCTCCTTGCACTCCAGCGCGCTTGCGACATCCTTGCCAGCCGCGACGGCACTGAACGACACATCGCCACTGGAAAACGGAACGGTCTGAACCAGCCACTCATTTGCGCTGACCTCGTCGAAAGGCGCGCTCCTCATCTGGGGCACAACTTTCAGATTGACCCAGCGCGCTTCATACGCAAACGGTCGGCCATCGGCCAGATGCACCGTGTCCAGCTGTAACGCCTTGGTTCCCTTTTCCAAGCCAAGCCGCGTACGAACTGACAAGGGCGGCACTTTTTCGACCTTGCGCAGGACCTGATGGCGATAATGCCCGCCAAATGCTTCCACCTGCTCACGCACGATTGGAATGTCGAACCTAGCTTGTCGGACAGGCATGTTGCAGACCCGCGTTCCTCCTTTCCGCTTGCGAACGACAAGACCTTCATCTGCGAGCCCCTGCAGCGCGCGATTGATCGTTGTGCGGGCACACCCGTATTCTTCGGCGAGGGACGCCTCGCCCGGGATCAGATCCCCGAGCCCCCACTCCCCCTTCTGAATCCGCTCGAGAATGGATTGGCGAATGATTTGGTGCGTCATCTTGGTCATAGTCTCCCCCTCAATCGGACATTCAGCTCGGAATATGCCGCCTGTATCTCGTGGCGGTTCACATGAGCCCCGTCCCTGACCATATGCCGCCCCGCCGACCAGACATGAGTAACAATGTCATCCGTGCCCGCAAAAATCCATGCGTCAAGGATTGCGTCCTCCCGCAAGGCACCCAGGACAGGTGAATTGAGGTCGAGCGCGATAAAATCTGCCAGGGCGCCGACTTCAATCCGCCCCGCATTCCGCCCGAGGGCGCGCGCCGATCCTCGCGCGGCGCGTTCGTACAGATACCGTCCATTCGACAATGTCTGGTCATCTGTGAGAATCGATCGCTTACCATCCCGAAGCCTCTGCGAGACCTCGAGCATCCGAAGCTCCTCGGTGAGACCAATCCTGACATTCGAATCCGAACCAATCCCAATCATTCCACCCGCGCCCAGAAAGCGATGCCCATCAAAGATTCCGTCCCCAAGATTGGCCTCGGTAATCGGGCAAATCCCAGCCACCGCCCCGGACCTGGCCAGAGCCAGCGTCTCCTCCGGCTCCATCTGTGTGGCATGGATCAGGCACCAGCGCGCATCGACGGGCATATGATCGAGAAGCCAGCGTACGGGTCGGGAGCCCAGAATTTCGACCACTTCCCTCACCTCGCCGATCTGTTCTGCGGCATGTATATGGATTGGCCCGATCGGGGAGAGGCTGAGCGCCAACTCCATGCCTTCTGATGACACGGCGCGTAGCGAATGCGGCGCCACACCGAGTTTGAAGTCGTCCGGCATGCCCCCGAGCCGCGCCGCGAGAGATTCATAAAGGTCCGAAAATTGCTGGAGATCGCAGCCAAACCGTGTTTGCCCCCCCTCCAGCGGGCGCCCATCAAGCCCGCCCTGCATGTAAAGAACCGGAAGATGAGTATAGCCGATGCCGGTGAGCTCGGCGGCCTTGAAATGCCTCAGGGACGTCTCGTCGAGTTGGTCGTAAATCTTGCCGCCGGGCGCATGATGAAGATAATGGAATTCTGCCTGCGCCGCATAACCCGCCTCCATCATTTCCATCTGGACTTGAGCCGCGATGACTTCGATGTCATCAGGAGAAAGAAGCTCCAGAAACCGGTACATGACCTTACGCCAGGTCCAGAAATCATCGATTGCTGTCGGTCCGCGACGCTCAGCCAGCCCGGCCATGGCCCTCTGGAAACTGTGACTGTGAACGTTGCCCATGGCTGGCAGAAGAACGCCTACGGAATGGTCGCACTGACCATCATTTGGCGCAATGTCGACCACATATCCTTCGGCGTCGATACTAATCTTGGCATCATGCAGCCACCCTCTGGCGGACAGCATCTGACTGGCAGAAATTTCGATGGTCATCTTGTCTTGCACGCCCTTTTATTATGTGTGTACATATAAATATGTTGCTGCCATAAGACAAGAGCGATGACACGACCCACCCTGTTCACCGATTGCACTGTTGCCACCATGGAATCCGGTCGGCCGAGTTACGGACTGATCGAGGATGCCGCGATTCTCCAACGCGACGGCCTGATCGAATGGGTCGGCCGCTCTGGCGCGGTCCCAGGCAAACGAAGCGAAATGGCAGAGCAATCCTTGCAGGGCCGACTCGTGACGCCTGCGCTTATTGATTGTCACACGCATCTGGTCTTCGGCGGCAATCGCGCGAAGGAATTCGAACAGCGTCTTCAGGGGGTGAGCTATGAAGAGATTGCCAGAAGCGGCGGCGGCATAAACTCCACGGTCGAATCGACCCGCACTGCCAGCTTTGAGGCACTGGTGTCCGCATCCCTGCGACGCCTTGATGACCTGATCAGCGACGGGGTTGCCGTCGTAGAAGTGAAGTCGGGATACGGGCTCACCATAGAAGACGAGATTCGCATGCTCCGGGTGGCCAGAAAGCTCGAAGCGTTGCGGCCCGTGAAAATCGTCACGACCTGGCTGGCCGCGCATGCCCTCCCTCCAGCTTTCAAGAACCGGCCTGATGATTATATCGACGAGGTTGCCATTCCGGGATTGGTCCGCGCCGCAGAGGAAGGCCTGGTCGATGCGGTAGACGGGTTTTGTGAAACAATCGGCTTTTCCCCGGCTCAGATCGAGCGCGTCTTTCAGGCTGCAGCTTCACTCGGACTGCCTGTGAAGCTGCATGCCGAACAGATTTCAGATCTGAAAGGCGCCTTGCTGGCGGCGCGGTATTCGGCCCTTTCGGCGGATCATCTCGAATTCCTGTCAGAGACGGATGTTCCGGAATTTGCCCGCGCCGGAACCGTGGCTGTCCTCCTGCCCGGCGCCTTCTATACGCTCCGGGAAACGAAGCTGCCGCCCATCGCCGCCCTTCGCAAGCATGGGGTCGACATAGCCATCGCGACCGACTGCAATCCAGGCAGCTCTCCCCTGTCCTCGCTTCTTGCTGCGATGAACATGGCCTGTATCCAATTCTCCCTGACTCCTGAAGAGGCACTGGCCGGCACGACCCGGAACGCCGCAAAGGCGCTCGGACTGGCAGGGATGTATGGTGAAATCACGCAAGGGGCCAAGACCGAACTGGCCGTCTGGGACGTCGCGCACCCCGCCGACCTTTCCTACTGGATCGGCCGCAGCCCGCTCCATATGCGTCTCTCGAACAGGAATTATATGTGATGGTTCAATTTGAGCCCGGCAAGGTGTCACTCGATGATCTGGAGTCCCTCTACAGGCACTCCACCCATTTCCAGATTCATCCCGGCGCCTATCCCCGGATTGCCGACTCTGTGGGGACGCTCTCCCGGCGGATTGGGGAGGGCGAGACAATTTACGGCGTGAATACAGGCTTTGGCAAGCTGGCTTCCGTCAGGATCAATGGGGACAGCCTGGCCCTGTTGCAGAAGAATCTCGTCCGCTCGCACGCAGCCGGCATTGGCGAGCCTTTGCCGGCGAATATCGTCCGTCTGATGATGGCGCTGAAATGCATTTCGCTTGCCCGAGGCGCCTCCGGCGTTCGCGTCGAACTGGTCGACCGGATCCAGCAAGTCTACAGCGCGGACATCATACCGGTTATTCCCGCACAAGGGTCTGTCGGGGCATCGGGTGATCTGGCGCCGCTCGCCCATATGGCCGCTGCCCTGATAGGGGAAGGCGACGTCTTTTATCAGGGTGAAAGGATACCAGCCGGTCGGGCATTGCAAATGGCCGGCATCGCGTCCTTCGAGCTTCAGGCCAAGGAAGGTCTTGCGCTTCTCAACGGCACCCAGGCGTCTACCGCGCTCGCGCTCGCTGGCCTGTTCGGTGCCTGGCGACTGGCCCTCTGTTCTCTGACAACTGCCGCGCTTTCAATCGATGCCGCCATGGGTTCAAGCGCCCCCTTCCATGATGAGATCCATCAATTGCGCGGCCATCGCGGCCAGATCGACAGTGCGCGGCGGCTACGCGAACTTCTTGCCGGCTCAGAAATTCGCGAAAGTCATCTGACCGGCGATGAGCGCGTTCAGGATCCTTATTGCCTGAGATGTGCCCCCCAAGTCATCGGCGCCTGCCTGGACCAGCTCCGCCAGGTCGCGGCTACCCTGAAAATCGAGGCGAATGCCGCGACGGACAATCCGCTCGTCCTGTCTGATGGCGACATCGTTTCCGGCGGCAATTTCCACGCAGAGCCCGTGGCACTTGCTGCAGACCAGACGGCCATCGCCATAGCGGAAATCGGCAGCATCGCCCAGCGCCGAATTGCCATGCTTGTGGATCCCAGCCTCAGCTTTGGGCTTCCTGCATTTCTTGCGCTCGATCCCGGCCTCAAATCGGGCTTGATGATCGCGGAGGTCACATCAGCCGCCTTGATGAGCGAAAATAAGGCGCTGTCGAATCCCCGTTCCGTCGACTCCACACCGACCTCCGCCAATCAGGAAGACCATGTGTCCATGGCCTGCCATGCGGCGCGCCGATTGCTTGAAATGAACGAAAATCTGGCGGGGATACTCGGCATTGAAGCGCTATGCGGCGCACAAGGCGTTGAGTTTCGCACGCCGCTTGCGACAAGCCCCAGCCTCCAGCATGCAATCCGAACAATCCGCAATCACGCAGCCCCCTTCGATGATGAGCGGATGATCAGCCCCGATATCGAAGCGATGAAGACGCTTGTCCTGTCTGGCGATGCGCTCTGCGACGTCCAGCAAGGCGTTACAGCGATAGAGATGACGCCATGACTCCGGTAACAATTGTTCAGGGTCAGGGGCCCGTCATTCTGGGCCAGCCGCATTCAGGGACCTATGTTCCCGAACCAATTTTCCAGGCCCTGAATGACACAGGTCGTCGGCTGCTCGACACCGACTGGCACATTCCGCGATTGTATGACGGCCTTCTGGCCGACGCCACAATCGTGCGTGCGAATTTCAGTCGCTATGTGATAGACGCCAATCGTCCGCCTGACGGTGCCTCTCTGTATCCCGGTCAGAACAGCACAGGTCTTGTGCCGACTTTCACGTTCGACGGCCAATCTATCTGGCAGACCGCGCCCACGGATGACGAGGTCGCAGACCGAATCAATGACTACCACCGTCCATACCACACTGCGCTCAGTGTGCAGATCGAAAGGATCAAGGCACTACATGGCTTCGCTGTATTGTATGACTGCCATTCAATTCGGTCGAAAATCTCGTTCCTGTTCGACGATCGCCTTCCGGATCTGAATGTCGGTGACAATAATGGCACCACTTGCGCGCCCGTCCTGACCCGGGCTGTCGCGGACATTTGCGCCAGCACGTCTCACTACACGCATGTTGTCAATGGCCGCTTCAAAGGGGGCTGGACCACGCGCCAGTATGGCAAGCCGGCAGAGGGGGTGCACGCCATTCAGATGGAGCTCGCGCAGCGCTGCTACCTCACCTCCGAAACACCTCCTTTCGACTATTCCATCCCCCGGGCCGACAAGTTTCGGTCCCTGCTTCAGTCAATCCTGATCACCGTCTCCACCACGGCTCAGGCATCGCTTTAATGGAGAATACCTTGGACATGACGCTGAAAAACCGACGCGATATTGCCAGCCCGACCGGGTCGGACCTGACTTGCCGGTCCTGGACCACTGAAGCGCCCTTCCGAATGCTACAGAACAATCTCGATCGTAATGTCGCAGAAAACCCGGACGAGCTTGTTGTATACGGAGGCATTGGCCGCGCAGCGCGGACCTGGAAGGACTTCGATCAGATTCTGGAAACGCTCAAGACGCTGCAGGAGGATGAGACCCTGCTCGTCCAGTCCGGAAAGCCGGTTGGAGTCTTCCGCACACATGGCGACGCGCCCAGGGTTCTCATCGCCAACTCGAATCTCGTTCCAAAGTGGGCAAACTGGGAACACTTCAATGAGCTCGATAAGAAAGGGCTCATGATGTACGGTCAGATGACAGCGGGGTCATGGATATATATCGGCACGCAGGGCATCGTTCAGGGCACATACGAGACATTCGTGGAAGCTGGCCGGCAACATTATGATGGAAACCTCAAAGGCCGCTGGATCCTGACGGGCGGCCTCGGCGGCATGGGCGGTGCCCAGCCACTAGCGGCCGTCATGGCGGGGGCTTGCTGTCTCGCAGTTGAATGTGATCCCGACCACATAGATTTCCGGTTGCGCACCAAGTATCTTGACGAAAAGACGGATAGTCTGGATGAGGCCCTCGCGCTGATCGAGACATGGACCAAATCTGGTGAGGCCAAGTCCGTGGGCTTGTGCGGCAATGCAGCTGATATCTTTCCTGAACTCGTAAAGCGGGGCATCCGCCCGGACCTTGTCACAGACCAGACGTCCGCCCATGATCCGGTCAATGGCTACCTGCCTTCCGGATGGTCGCTGTCCGAGTGGAAACAAAAGCAGGTCGCCGATCCAGAGGCAGTGAAGCAGGCAGCATGCATATCGATGAAGGTACAGGTTCAGGCGATGCTGGACTTCTGGCATCAGGGCGTGCCCACACTCGACTATGGCAACAACATCCGTCAGGTCGCCTTCGATGAAGGCCTCGAGAACGCGTTCGATTTTCCCGGATTTGTCCCGGCCTATATCCGGCCGCTCTTTTGCAGGGGGGTCGGTCCGTTCCGCTGGGTTGCCCTGTCAGGCGACCCGGAGGACATCTACAAGACAGACCAGAAGGTCAAGGAACTGCTTCCTGACGACCACAACCTGCATCGATGGTTGGATATGGCTCGCGAACGCATCGCGTTTCAGGGTCTGCCTGCCCGCATCTGCTGGGTCGGCCTCGGCGACCGGGACCGCCTTGGTCTGGCCTTCAATGAAATGGTTGCCAATGGCGAACTGAAGGCCCCGGTGGTCATCGGCCGCGATCATCTCGACAGCGGGTCCGTGGCCAGTCCCAATCGCGAGACCGAGGCGATGCGCGACGGCTCAAGCGCCGTCTCTGACTGGCCGCTGCTCAATGCCCTTCTCAATACGGCATCCGGTGCGACCTGGGTCAGCCTGCATCATGGCGGCGGCGTCGGCATGGGCTATTCTCAACATGCTGGCATGGTCATCGTCGCGGACGGAACCGAAGATGCGGCCCGCCGGATTGGGCGAGTACTCTGGAACGACCCGGCAACCGGGGTCATGCGCCATGCAGATGCAGGGTATGACGACGCGATTGACTGCGCCCGTGAGAGACAGCTCAACCTGCCCGGCATTCTTGCGCGTTGATCGAAGCGAAGCACGCCTTCTCCCTCTACTACACCTAGCTCAGGACGGTCATTCGTGGGTAAAAATATCGCATTCAGAGTGCGCCAGTGGCACAAATGGCTGTCGCTCATCATCGGCGCGCAAGTCATGCTTTGGCTCGCGACAGGTGTTTACATGGTGGTGATAAATCTTGATTTCATTCATGGTGACCACCTCGTTCAGAACATGGCTGCGACGCTTGGCGCAGATTATGAGCCAAGCGTCACATTCCAAGACGTGGTCGATGACTATCCGGACGCCAGCGAAATTGTCCTCGCGAGCTGGATTGGGCAACCCGTTTTCCGGGTGAGATCTCCGGCCGGATCACATCTTGTGGATGCGGAAACCGGTCGCCAAATTTCTCCGCTCACGCAAGACGATGCAATCGCTGTCGCGCGATACCACTATACCCGGACGGCCGACATAGCCTCGGCCAGGCTATTGGTGGATGCGGAAGAGGCGCCGACAGAAATCCAGTCCCGGCCACTTCCTTTATGGCGCGTGGATTTCGACGATGCCGGATCAACCGCCTTCTATGTCTCACCGGATGACGGGTCGCTGATTACCAGACGCCACACATACTGGCGTATCTTCGATTTCGCCTGGATGCTGCACATCATGGACTATGAAGAACGCGCAGACGTGAACAATACCCTTCTACGGATTTCAGCCGGCCTCGGCCTTGTGCTCTCGGTCCTTGGAATGTGGCTGCTCTTTTTCAGCTTCAGGCGCCGCCGGGGGTCCCTGTCATGATGGCGATCATTCGACAGGGCCATAAATGGATCGCATTGATCCTGGGCATTCAGCTTGCTCTCTGGATGCTGAGCGGCCTCGGCATGGCCATTCTTCCTCACAGCAAGGTTGTTGGCCACCATCACAAGGCCGCACCCGCGGCCCCCACCCCGCTCAGCGAGCTTGCCGGTGCCGAGATCGGCCAGCCTGATGCCTTGGGCCGCGGCGATATCCGCGAGATCCGTCTCAAAAACCTCAATGGGCGCGCGGTCTTCGAAACGGTCACGCCGGACGGTTCAACACTTGGCGAAGCGGTGACCGGTAACACAATCATTGTGAGCGAAGCGCTCGCTGGCGACATCGCTCTCAAGGATTATTCCGGCCCGGGCGAGATCAGTCGGACCCGTCTTCTCACCGAGTCCACGCTGGAAATTCGCGACCACGCCCCACCCGCCTGGCGGATCGACTTCTCCGACCCCGAGCAGACGAGCCTTTATGTTTCGGCTTCGAATGGCGAGATTCTCGAGAGGCGGAACAATTATTGGAGAACGTTCGACGTCTTCTGGATGGTCCACATCATGGACTATGTCAGCCGATCCAGCTTCAATCACCCGCTCATCATCCTGACCGCGCTCGTTGTGCTTTGGCTCGGCTTCAGCGGGATTGCTCTGTGGTGGGACAGTTTCAGACGGAACGACTTCAATGTCATCGGCAGATGGCGCTTACGGAAGCACACCTTCGCCCTGGCCCTCTCTGACAGTGAAGGCGGCACGATCCGGACCGTCGACGCCCGACCCATGCAGTCACTCTTCACAGCGATGGGCACTGAAGGTTACCCGCTTCCTTCCACTTGCGGCGGCGGTGGTACATGCGGCCTCTGCCGGGTAAGGATTGGCCCGGCTCTCCCGATCTTCCCGGCTGACCGCCGGCAAATACCGGACGCCGAGCTGGAGGAAGGATACCGGCTGGCATGCCAGCACCAGATCACCTCCCCTCTTTCGGTGACGCTACCGCATGGCCTGCTGGACGCAACTGACATCAAAGCAGTCGTCGTCTCTTCCACCTTCATCACGCCGGACATGTACGAGTTGTGCCTGTCGCTTCCCACGCCGCTCGACTTCCGGGCCGGTAGCTATGTTCAAGTCGAAATTCCGCCCTTTACATCCTGTCTCGATGAGCTGGACCTGCCTGATCAGGTGAAGGCGCAGTGGGAAAGGTCTGGCGCCGCAAAGACGTTCGGCACCAATGTCCCGGTCTTCCGGACTTATTCCCTCGCAAACGCCCCGGGCGAGTTTGGGAACAAGGTCAAGTTGAGCATTCGCCTCGCGCTCCCCAAAATCGGTATGATGGACGTCCCGGTGGGAGTCGGATCTGCATTCCTGCTGACGCGGAAGAGCGGTGATACGTTGCATCTGCGTGGGCCGTTTGGGGATTTTCATATCAATGAGGATGCCGATGAAATCATCTTCATTGGAGGCGGCGCGGGGATCGCGCCGATCCGATCCATGATCCTCGATCAGCTCAAGGTAAAACGCACATCTTCGCGGATATCGTTCTGGTATGGGGCCAGAACACAGGAACACCTAGCCTATCAGGAAGATTTGGAAGAGCTTGTGGCAGCATATCCAAATTTCTCCTGGCATGTGGCCCTGTCAGACGCACCGGAAACGGATACCTGGTCTGGTCCGCGCGGCTTGATCCATGAATTGGTTCGCGATCAGTGTATCACCTCACATCCCGATCTCGACGCGTGTAGTTTTTATATATGCGGTCCTCCACCCATGCTGGCGGCGGTTCTGTCTTTGTTAAAATCTCTGAACGTGCCGGACAGCCGCATAGCGTTCGATGATTTCGGAAATTGACCCGGTGCAGACGATCTGGAGATGGGCGAAGCACAACCTATTCCGTGAACTGATCCCTGTAAAAAGCTGTCTACTTAAAGCTATACTTTCCTTTCAGGTCGGCTTTGGCCACTGAGTATGGATATCGTCGATCACGAAAGTATGGACGGGTTCGTCGGGCTGATGACCGTCGCGTATGTGCGGATGGTCGGCAGGAAGGTCTGGATGCGCGTGAACGATTTGCGTAACATCGCGCCTTGGCCAGACGCGCGCCGCAATTACCAGGCCCGCGAGGGAAAGAGCGCAGAGACCGGCAAAGGCTGCTGACTGGCCAAGCGACGCACCTAGCCAGCCTGCCAGGGGATAGGCAATTAGCCAGCACGCATGGCTGAGCGCGAATTGCGCCGCGAAAATTGTGGTGCGGTTGTCGGCATGAGATGAGCGCCTGAGCAGTCGACCGGCAGGAGTCACACACAAGGAATAGGCCGCCCCCAGACAGAACCAGCCGCCAAGAATGATCGGCCATTGAATTCCCATCAAGAGGGTCAGCGCGGCAAGTGCGGCCAGAAGGCCTGTCAGAAAGGCCGAGGCGGCCAGCAACGCCGTCCGGTCGGTTAGCTTTCGAAGAATACTGGAGACTGACAGCGCAATGAGCATCGAGCCCAGGCCATACGCGCCCAGCGTAATCGCATAGGCGGCTTGGGAAAGCGCCAGTTCCTCGCGAATGATGACGACGGTGTTGACGGTGACCATAGATCCAGCCGCCGCGGCCGAGAGGGTGACCGCCAGCAATCCGACAAGGCGAGGCGTCTTCAGATACATGACCATGCCGTGACTGGTGCGAGCCCAGACCCCGCCGCTATGGAATTTTGCAGCGCGGCCTATGGCCAGTCCCGACCTTAGTACAAGGATCGCCGAGCCGACGAAACCAATTGCTGTTCCTGCAAACAGACCGTTGAACGAGATCACCGTGAGGAACGCGGCGGCGATCAGGGGACTGGTGAGGCTCTCCATGTCGTACGCAAGACGGGAGAGCGAGAGCGCTTTCGTATAATCTTCCTCATCAGGCAGGATATCGGGGATCGAGGCCTGGAAAGTCGGCGTGAAGGCCGCTGAGGCCGATTGCAGGACGAAGATCAATCCATAAATCTGCCAGACCTCCGTGACGAATGGGAGGAACAGCGCAACGCCAGCCCGTACGATATCCAGTGCCACGAGAAACGTCTTGCGGGGGAGCCGGGACGAGAAGGCCCCCACGACTGGAGCGATCGCGATATAGGCCACCATCTTGATCGCAAGCGCGATGCCGAGCACCTGCCCGGCCTCGTTTCCTGCAAGCTCGAAAGCGAGCAAGCCGAGCGCAACGGTGAGTAGCCCGGTGCCAATCAGGGCAACCAGCTGCGCAAGGAAAAGGTGCCGATAGGTACGATCAGTGAGAATACCCAGCATGAAAGTGTGCCTGAAGGGCCCTTCCTATTCCGCTGGCACCGGCTCGTCCGCCAGCAACGGTTCACGTCGTGAGCTTTTCTCTCCCCCATGAACAATTCGGTAGAGCGCTGGCAGAACGAGCAAGGTGAGAAGCGTTGAGGAGAAAATTCCGCCGATCACCACTGTCGCAAGAGGTCGTTGAACCTCGCTGCCGAGCCCGACATTGAACGCCATCGGAATAAATCCCAGACTGGCAACGAGCGCGGTCATGAGCACCGGCCTCAACCGTTGCAAAGCCCCTTCATAGATCGCCTCGTCCAAGGCCTCTCCCCGTTCGCGGCGCTGGCGAATGAAACTGAGCATTACCACACCATTGAGCACGGCGACGCCGGAGAGGGCGATAAATCCAACGCCCGCGGATATCGAGAATGGCATGTCGCGCAAGGCGAGCGCTGCCACGCCTCCCGTCAGTGCGAGAGGGACTCCCGAGAAGACGATCGCGGCATCCCTCAGGGTGCCGAACAGCATCAGCAACAGACCGAAAATCATCAGCAGCGCGATGGGCACCACAACCGACAGGCGCTGACTGGCAGAGACAAGCTGTTCATACGTTCCGCCATATTCGATCCAGTAGCCGGCTGGGAGGTCAGCGCCGTCCGATACGCGATCCTGCAGTTCGGTGATAAATGAGCCAAGATCCCGACCTCTCACATTTGAGGTGACAACAAGCTTGCGCTTGCCGTTCTCGCGACTGACCTGATTGGGGCCCGGGGCGATGTCGACGCTCGCTACTTCAGACAGAGGCACGAACATAACGCCATCGCCGGACCGTCTGCCTTCCGGCAGAGGGACAGGCAGACGCTGGATCGCCACAACATCCGTACGCAAATATTCGGGGAATCTGACAACGATATCGAAGCGGCGGTCGCCTTCGAAAAAACGTCCGGCGACTTGCCCCCCCAGCGCCGTTGCCGCAACTGCCTGGATGTCACCGACGTTCAATCCGTATCTTGCAAGCGCATCCCTGTCAGGGCGAATTGACAAGATAGGCAGGCCCGTAACTTGTTCGCGCTGCACATCGGCGGAGCCAGCCGTGCCGGTTACGATCTCCTGAATCCGATCGGCTGTCGCTTCCAGTGTTTCCAGATCATCGCCATAGATTTTCACGGCGACATCTGCGCGGACCCCTGAAATCAGCTCATTGAACCGCATTTCAATCGGCTGGGTCAGCTCATACTTGCTGCCAGGTATCTGTTCGACCACTGCCTGTAGCTCGGAGACAAGTTGCGATTTTGGCTTTCTGGGGTCCGGCCATTCCTTACGTGGTTTCATGATCACGAATGTGTCTGCCACACTCGGAGGCACCGGATCGGTCGCAATTTCAGGCGTGCCGATCTTGGCAAAAACGCGTTCGACCTCCGGGACCTGCACGATCCTCGCTTCGAGCATTTCCTGCATTTCAATCGCCTGAGTCAGGCTTGTGCCTGGAATGCGCAAAGCGTGGAGGGCTATATCGCCTTCATCAAGGTTTGGAATAAACTCCGAACCTAGCTTGGTTGCCCCCCAGCCACCGATGCCGACGAGCGCAACGGCTCCGATCACAATAGCGTATCGAACACGTAGCGCGAAGCTAAGAGCCGGCCGGTAAAGCCACTTTGCCCCCCTCATCAGGCGGCTTTCCTTCTCCGTGACTTTGCCGCGGACAATAAGCGCGACGGCAGCTGGCACGAAAGTCAGCGAGAGAATCAGGGCCGAGGTGAGCGCCAGAACCACGGTGAAGGCCATCGGGTGGAACATCTTCCCTTCGATCCCCGTCAGGGCAAAGATTGGAAAATACACCACCGTGATGATGATCACGCCGAATATCGATGGTTTGATCACTTCACTGGACGCTTCGGCTGCCAGGGAAAATCGCTCTTCGCGGGTCAGCAAGCGACCGAGGCTCCCCTGCTTCTCCGCAAATCGCCGGAGGCAATTTTCGACAATGATAACAGCGCCATCAACGATCAGGCCGAAATCGAGCGCGCCGAGGCTCATCAGATTGCCCGACACATTGTTCTCGACCATCCCCGTGATAGTCATCAGCATCGCCACGGGAATGACCGCCGCCGTTATGAGTGCTGCCCGTATATTTCCGAGCAGGAGAAACAGGACGAGAATAACCAGTAACGCACCCTCAGCCAGATTCTTCTCGACGGTTGCGATCGTCGCATCGACCAGGGTCGTGCGATTATAGACCGGCGTGATCTGGACGCCATCAGGCAGACCAGGCCGGATTTCGTCCACCCGCTCGTCAACTGCGACTGATACTGTGCGGCTGTTTTCGCCGACCAGCATGAAGGCGGTACCAAGAATAACTTCCTCACCGTTCTGGGTTGCAGCGCCAGTCCGGAGTTCTTCACCGATGGTTATTTCTGCGACATCTGACAACCGGATCCCGAAGGCGCCGGTGTCTTTCACGGTGATGTTGCGAAGATCGTCAAGCGAATTCGCCTGACCGGGAACCCGGATCAGGTTCTGCTCACCATGACGTTCAATATAGCCTGCGCCGGTATTCGCATTATTCGCTTCCACAGCGCCGATGATATCGTCTAGCGTTAGATCGAATCCGGCGAGGGCTGCCGGATCTGGCAGGATATGGATTTCCTTCTTGAACCCGCCGATCGTGTTGACTTCCGTCACGCCTTCGACCGTGCGCAGCTGAGGCAAGACCACCCAGTCATTGAGCGTGCGCAAATCCATCGCCGTGTACCGTGCGCCATCTTCAGTGAGTGCGCCCGGCTCAGCCGAAAGGATGTACATGTAAATTTCGCCCAGCCCCGTTGCGATAGGACCGAGTTCAGGCGACACGCCTTCCGGAAGTGTGGCTCGAACCGACTGGATTCTTTCTGAAACCAGTTGTCTGGCGCGGTAGATGTCGGTGCCATCATCGAAGATCACCGTCACTTGACTCAATCCGTAGCGGGAAACCGACCGTGTATAGTCAAGATCAGGAAGACCCGAAATGGCGGTCTCTACCGGGAACGTGATGCGTTGCTCGGTTTCCAGAGGCGAATAGCCGGGGGCTTCCGTGTTGATCTGCACCTGGACATTTGTGATGTCAGGAACGGCATCGATCGGAAGCCGGTTGAAATTGTAGATGCCGAGTGCGGCAAGTCCGAATACAACAGCAAGGACCAACCAGCGCTGGCTGATCGAGAATCGAATGATGCTCTCAAGCATGGCTGTCTCCTAATGGTCGTGGCTGGCGCCGGACTTTTCAATGTCGGCTTTGATGAGGAAGGAATTGGCGCTGACATATTCAGTGCCGGGATCTAACCCGCCAAGGACTTCGACAAATTCACCATCGCTCTCTCCCAGGTCGAGCATCCGGACCTCGTAGGTCTCGCCCACTTTTGCGTAGACCACGGTGAAGTCACGAAAGCTCTGCAGCCCGGATTCTCTCACGGCGAGCGGCACTTCAGACTCTCCGGTCACAACGCTCGCCATGACCCGCATGCCAGGGGTCATTGCCGCTTCGATCGGCACGGGGGCTACGGCGATACGAGTCTGCGTATTTTCGCCCGATATCGGCAGAAAGCGGGTGATCTCTGACGCAAACTCGGGGTCAGACCCAGCAATACCCATGCGGACGCTCTGACCTGTTTTCACCTTCCCTGCATCGTTAGGGAAGACGTGCAGACGCGCCTCCAACTGATTGAGGTCAGCGATCGTGAAGAGAGATTGATCGCCCGCGACATCGCCCGCATTGGTGTTGCGTTCAAGGATTGTCCCCGATACCGGCGCGGTGACCGAATAACTCTGAAGACTGGAGGAGCTTTCGACGCGCGCCAGCGTCTGTCCCTTGCGAACCATATCATTCACGCCGACGCTGACCGACTGGACTGGACCGGGGTAGCGGGCCCGAACCTCCGCGGTCGCAGATGGCGAGAGGGCCGTCACGCCCGAGAGAGGAATTATGTCCCTGATCACCGCAGCACCGGCAATTTCAGTCTCGACACCCATGGACACAGCTGTGTCGTCGGCAATCGTGGTGCGGCCCTCGAAGGATTCATAACTCCAAGAGTAAGACGTGCCCTGATGTTGGGCGTCGACGAAGACCTCGAATGAATGCGGTTCGGTAACGACACCGTCGCCTTTCAGATAATCCTGAACCGGAGAGAATTCGAAAATATCCTCCTCGTCTCCAAGTCGGTCGAGGCGAACTGTCAGCGCGACATGGGACGGATCAACAGGTTCACCTGCAAGGAAAGGATAAATTCGATACTCAGGCGGGACACCTGACTCAAAAATCGTCATTTCCAGCGCAAAATCCCCTTCTTCCAACAGACGTCCTCCATGAGGCCCTTCCGCAGTTTCAGATTCTCCGGCCCCAGTATGAATATTGTCGCCATCGCCTGGCGCTGAATTCTGGCTGCCGCAGCCGGTGAGGGTCATCAGCGCTGCAATTACTGCAGCGGCAACAGGATAAAGAATGCGAGGATTCATTGTGCAGTCTCCACGATGGACTGCCAGTCTTCCCGGCCCGTGACGCGGGAAAGAGCAGCTTCGTTCAGGATGAAGGTCTCGATATGGCCGAGACGCTGTTCACGCAGTTCAGCAAGTGTTCGCTGCGCATCGATGATTTCGAGGTACGAAAATGCGCCGCGGTCATACCCCTCTTGGGCCAGATCAAGCGCGCGGATCGCTTCAGGAAGTAAAACGTCATCTATATCTCGTATGCTGGCCTGCGCGTTTTGCGCCGCGCGCTGATAGTTGACTGCCTGACGCAGCAATTGCTGGCGCAGCACACGTTCGCGGACAGCGACGAGTTCTTGTTGAACCCGGTGTTTGGCAACTTTGGCAGCTGACTGACTCTGCGTACCCAGAGGGATGGAGACACCGGCGATGACGCCAATGTCTTCTCGATATCCGAATTTCCGAACACCCGCGCTCCAAGTCACATCTGGCACTGCTTCCGCCCTTCGAAGTTCTGTCTCAGCCGCAAGGCGGCGATCTTCCGCCTGCAGTTTTTCGAATTCAGGTGAGTACACACCTGGAATATCCAGCTGGCCTGATTTCAAGCGGCGCTCAATGAATCCAGGCTCGATCGCAAAATCCTCCGCCCTGCCCCACATACTGGCAATGGTCATACGCCGCTCGGCGGCGAGGCGGTGGTATTGAAGCGCTTCTGCCTCAGCCCTAGCGAGGTCCGTCACTGACCGCGCCTGCGCAAGAAGTGGGTCTCGGGCAGCTTCCACGCGGCGATCAACAATTTCCTTCAAAGACCGTGAAATCGCGACCCGCTTGCAGGCGAGATCGGCTCGGCGCTCCAGGAGGACAGCTTCAACATACAGCGTCTCAATCGCGTGAGCGATATCGTGCTCGATGATTTCCCGCTCAGTTTCTGCAACGGCTATCCCTGCGCGCGCCACCGCTTCGCGCGCCTCTCTTTTGCCACCGCGCTCCCACGTCCTTGAGAATCGCCCTGTCACTTCCAGATTGTCGATCTCGCCCGCCAGACCGATGCCTGGAAAATTTTCCGTTTCGAGACTGATCGTATCCATTGGGCGAAGTGCAGCAATCGTCCGTTCCGTGCGGGCCAGGGCCACACCCTTGTCCGCCAGGATGGGTCGCAAGTCGGCGTCAAGTGCAGCCCGCATGGCTTGAGAGGACGTCACAATTTCGAGATCTTCGCCTGCTTCACAAGCGGATGTCTGCGCGCTGACCGACAGAAGTGGCAACGCCATGATCAAGGCGCAGCCTATAATTTTAAGTGCCATGAAACTTACTCCAGGCTGAACAAGCAAACATTGGACGCCCGCATGGCGTAACAATGTACGATATTATGTTCAGGCTGAAATTCGTTCGGGATCCGGATCTTTCAGGCGGATGGGTCCGCGATAGGATGGCGGACCGGATACAAGCCTTACAAAAGGCACAACTGACTTGACGAGACCAGTCGGTGAAGAAATGCCAAGCGCAACAAAATGAAGTTCCGCAGGGTGATCCTCATGATCAAGCTCGTGCGAGTGCTCATCGTCCAGATCGGACAGAGTGTCATGACCGAGGCCCTGCTCATCAAGATGATGATCGATTGGCATCACATGATGCAGCTCTTCAGCATGCGCACGCGTATGCGCCGCCCCTGACAGGAATGGTGATATGGCGAAAATCGCACAGAGAAGAGCTACCAGACGGTGCATGGTCACGATCCAAAGCTCAATTTAGTCTATATGTAAAGACAGCAATTTCCCTCCGGCTTGGACATAGTGAAGCGGTAATCTATTGAATGGCTGAGACTCTTGAAGGTTATTTGCTCGACGAGGCCTTCAACGGACCGCGCAGTTAAGATGATACACTTACTGGGTGGTGTCAGTCTAACGCGAACCCGTCTCCATTATTCGTGAACGAGCAGGTGCTAGGCGACGAGAAGGTCGCGCCATTTGCAAAGAGCGGCGTCGCGTTTCTGTTTGAATTGAATTCTGGGGTTGATGTGCCTTTCGAAATTAAAGTGATTGTACACTGACGAATGCATTGAAACGAACTTCTGCAGACTTCGCATACGACGAAATCGCGACATTGCTCGCTCTCTTCGTCGAAAGGGCAGGTGGGAATTCTCGGCGCGATTGTTGAGATGCCGGCCAGTCTCTTGGCGGCCCTCGTTCCCAATCACTTTCATAGCCGCCCGATAAGAAGAGCATCTGTCTGTCACGACGACATGTGGATTACCGCATCTCTTCATTGCTTTCTTTAGGAATTTCAGCGCGGCGGCTTTGTCGCGCTTCTTCGTGACAAAAGACTCAAGAACTTCGCCTTCGTGGTCGACAGCCCGCCAAAGATAGTGCCTCTCGCCGCGGATCTTCACGAAGACCTCGTCCAGGTGCCACTGCCATTGCGGGCTGCGCCGCATGGATTCCGAACGCTGCTTCCGGATCTTATGAGCGAAGTAAGACCCGAACCGATCGACCCATAGGCGGACGCTTTCGTGGCAGACATCTATGCCGCGCTCGTGGAGCAGATCCTCGATATTGCGAAGTGAGAGCGGAAAGCGGGCATATAGGAGTACAGCGAGTTGGATGATCTCAGGTGAGGTTTTGAAGTAGCGAAACGGGTTTTTGACCATTTCCTGAGGCTAAACCCCAAGATTGGTTACCTCAAGTCCGGTTCCGCTGACACCACCGGCCAAAAGATTTCAGCGTCAGTAGATTGGGCTTTTTTTAGACCCACTCTCTGATGGAGGCCTTATTTGCCCAATGTGTGCTCGGCAGAAGAGCTGACCGTTCAGGCGTCCTACAATTCAAACGGCGGCTGTCCTACACACTAAATAGTGGCCGCCCTAATTATCTGTTTTTATTAAGCAAAATCAGCACATCAGGTGGCTGGCGGAGAGGAAGGGATTCGAACCCTCGATACGCGTTAACGTATACGCCCTTAGCAGGGGCGCGCCTTCAGCCACTCGGCCACCTCTCCAGCGCGGAATATGGGGTCTAGAGAAACCCCATCCTGATCGCAAGCCCCTGAATTCGGTGGAGCCGTCAAAATCTCCACGAAAGCACGGCCAAACTCAATTGCACGCACAACTGCTACATATGTGGCGTTACGTATGGTCGGCCCATCCCTCTGTGCTAATCTCCCCTCTAATTCTTGCCAGAGACCCCGATAATGATGACCGACTATTTCAAACCCGTCCCGTTCGACCTGTTCAAATCCGATAAAAAAGCGTTCGGAGATGCGCTCTGCCGCTCCTTTCGAGAGACAGGGTTCGCAGTGGTGTCCGGCCATACAGTCGATCAGGGCGTGATTGACCGCAATCTGGATGCGACCAAGGCTTTCTTTGCTCTGCCGGACGCGGAAAAGCTGAAATATGACGGACGCCAAGGGGGTGGCCAGCGCGGCTATACGGCCTTTGGGACGGAAAACGCCAAGGGCAACGCTCATGCCGATCTCAAGGAATTTTGGCATACCGGTCGCGCCCTACCGGAGGACAGCCCCTATCGCGCAACGATGGCCGACACACCCAGCGTTCCCGACGTGCCTGCTTTTGACGAAGCCACAACCGCACTTTTTGATGCACTGGATGAAATGGGCCGGGAAATTCTGGAAGGTGTCGCCTTGCATCTTGGGCTCGCCGAGGATTGGTTCGACGACAAGGTCAATTTCGGCAACTCGATCCTGCGTCTGCTCCACTACCCCCCGCAGCAAACTCCTCCACCCGCAGGCACGGTCCGCGCCGGCGCGCATGAGGATATTAATGTCATCACGCTTTTATTGGGTGCTGAGGAGGCCGGCCTCCAGGTCTTGCACAGTTCAGGCGAATGGCTGGACGTTAATCCGCCCGCTGGCGCGCTGGTCATCAATTGCGGAGACATGCTACAGCGCCTGACGGGCGGTGTACTGCCGTCCACAACGCACCGCGTGCTTAACCCATCTGCCGAGCGAGCAAAATTCCCGCGCTACTCGACGCCCTTCTTTTTGCACTTCAATCAGGATTACCTGATCGAAGCGCTACCTGGCTGCGTCGCTGAAGGCGGCAAAGCCGAAGCCCCGATCACGGCTCAGGATTATCTCATGGAACGGCTCCGCGAGATCGGCCTCGTAAAAGCCTGACGTATACCTAATGCCCCGCTGCACTAAACGGTCACAGACATCGAACACTCTTTTGGACGGGAAAATGTTAGCGTTGACATAAATAGCCACTCCCCCAATGATTGCGCTAACGAAACGCGGTCGACGCGACACTTATGGGGAGGGAATTATGACCGATGCTTACACGGGCACGAAGCGCCGGCTTGCGATTGGCGCCTTGGCGACCACCTTGTTGGCGACCGCTTGCGCCACGCCTGTGCAAGCGCCTACCGCACCCGCTGACACCGTCGTTTCTGACATTTCCGAGGCCAGAGCCTGCACGCCGAATGTGAGTCTGACGAGTGCATCACAGCGCGTACGTTCGTTGGTGGCCCAGATGACTATTGATGAAAAACTCGGTCAATTAAACCAGGCCGCAGGTGGCCGCAGCAAGTCGCTGAATTCAAAGCTCACCCCTGAAGAACTCGGCAAAGTCCGGAATGGCGAGATTGGCTCCTATCTTCATGTTGCGGGCGCTGAGCCGCTGGGTGAGCTCCAAAAGGTCGCCATTGAAGAAAGCCGTCTGGGCATCCCGCTCCTCTTTGCGATGGACGTAGTTCACGGCTACCGAACGATTTTTCCGGTACCACTGGCAATGGCGGCATCATGGGATCCAGACGTCTGGCGGGAAGCCGCCGTCATCTCCGCTGACGAGGCGTCGTCAGCAGGCCTTCACTGGACGTTCGCCCCGATGGTCGACATTGCGCGTGACCCGCGATGGGGCAGAATCGTCGAGAGTGCTGGTGCGGACCCATATCTGGGGTCTCGTATGGCAGTCGCGCAGGTCGAGGGCTATCATGGCGAAAGCCTGGCAGCCCCAAACACCATTCTCGCTGCGACGAAACACTTCGGCGCATATGGTGCCCCAACTGGCGGCCGCGACTATGGGTCTGCTGACATCAGCGATCAAAGCCTGTTCGAAACCTATCTGCCTCCCTTCTACGCCGCCACGAAGGCTGGCACCGGCTCCATGATGACGGCGTTCAATGATGTCGCCGGGGTTCCGTCCACAGCCAATGAATATCTCATCGATGATGTATTGCGGGGCGAGTGGGGCTTTGACGGCATGATCGTGTCCGACTGGAATGCAGTCGCTGAATTGATGAATCACGGCGTGGCCGAATCTGAAGAACAGGCGGGAGTGCTTGCCCTGCGCGCGGGCGTCGACATGGACATGACCAGCATGGTCCTGCCAACCAGGATCAAGACCGCTGTGCAGTCAGATGAATGCCTGACACATGATCTCGACGCGGCAGTTGCCCGTATACTGACGACAAAAGAGCGATTGGGCCTGTTTGACGAACCGATGGACTATCACGATGCAGAACGGGAAAAGACAACTCTGCTGAGCCATGAATTCCGACGCACAGCACGCGAAGCCGCGGTGAAATCAACGGTGCTCTTGAAGAATGAAAACCAGGTTCTGCCACTCTCCAAATCCCCTCAGAAAATCGCCGTTATCGGTGCCTTGGCGGAAGACAAGCTGACTCAGCTCGGCTCTTGGCGTGCACAAGGCAAGGTCGAGGATGTCGTCTCATTGCTTGAGGGCCTGCAACAAAACGCTCCTGACGGCACCACCATTACATATGCAGCCGGCGCGCATCCTTCAAATGACGCGGATTCTTCTATTGAGGCTGCTGTGGAGATTGCGTCGGCCGCCGATCATATTCTCTTGGTGATCGGGGAGGATTTCGACCTGTCCGGGGAAGCGCGCAGCCGCTCAGATATTGCCCTTCCCCAGAACCAGTCCGCCCTCGCCGCGGCGATGTTTGAGATCGGCAAACCCGTTACGATCATATTGGTGACGGGACGGCCGCTCGCAATGGAACAGGAAGTTGGAGCCGCTGATGCCGTGCTCAACACATGGATGCTGGGCATTGAAGCCGGAAACGCGCTGTCTGACGTGATATGGGGTGATGTCTCCCCTGCGGGTCGCCTACCTATCGAATTTCCGCGACGCACCGGTGCGGTGCCGCACACCTATTCCGAATATCCCGGTGGGCGCCCCGCTGACCCGGACCTGTCGAAAGACACGAACCGGTTCATCGATATTCCGATCACGCCGCTTTTCCCCTTCGGTCATGGACTGACCTATTCCAGCTTCGAATATGGTGACCTGATCGCAACAACCGATGCAGATGAATTCACCTTGAGCATCAAGGTCACAAATTCCGGAGACGTCGATTCTGATGAGGTGATTCAGCTGTATATGCGTGATCCGCTCGCCACGATTGCCCGACCGAAACGAGAACTGCGCGGATTCAAGCGAGTCCATATCCCGGCTGGTGAATCCCGCACAGTGAGCTTCACCCTGACCCCCGACCAGATGGCGTACTACACGGCACGGGACGGCTGGATCGTAGAACCCGGTAAGATCGAATTCATGGTGGGTGCATCCGCTGACGACATTCGGGCGCGCGCGGAGGTCATCATTGATCAGGCTTACCACACGAACGTTCCAGCCAGCGCAATTGCCACAAGGACACATGTAGAATGAAACAAACGCGACGTGGCTTCATGGGGTCTGCCGCCGCAGCCACCCTGATTTCGGCTTGCGCCACCACTCCGATCGGAAAGGCGTCCAATCCCGATCTCGAGATCTTCGATGCGGAAGCCCATTCCCTGTTGGATATTTCCGCAAGACTGGAGGTTTTGGCCTCCGGTTATACATGGAGTGAAGGGCCGGTCTGGGATCGCGCACGCAACTGCCTGTATTTTACCGATGTACCGGAGAACATTGCGTGGAAATGGTCAGAAGCCAGCGGCGCGACGGAATTCCTGGCCCCTTCGGGCGTTGCACGTGAGCAGGCGACGGGTTTCCGCGAACCGGGCGCCAATGGATTGGCTATTTCTCACGATGGCTCACTTCTCATCTGCAACCATGGTCGTCGCGCGGTCGAACGAATGGACTTCGAAACCGGGCATCGTGAGATCATTGCCGCCACGTTCAATGGCAAGAAGTTCAACAGCCCAAACGATGTTGTCGAAGGGCCTGACGGAAGCCTGTTCTTCACCGATCCGCCCTATGGGCTGGAGGGCATGAATGACTCTCCCCTGAAGGAGCAAGACGCCAACGGCGTGTTCCGTCTGTCACCAGATGGAGAAATCACCCGGCTTATCGATACAATGACTTTCCCGAATGGCATCGTACTGTCACCAGACAGCCAGACACTCTATGTGAGCCAATCGGATCCCGACCAGCCGGTCATCCTGCGCATGGCACCTGATGGCTCTTCCAGTTCGGTGCTTTTTGACGCGAAACCGTTCATGTCCGACACGACTCCGGGCCTGCCGGACGGGATGACTGTGACGCGTTCGGGTCACATCTTTGCAACGGGCCCGGGCGGCGTGTTCCTTCTGGCCTCGGACGGCAAGCCCCTTGCCCGGATCAACACCGGCAAGGCAACTGCCAATTGCTGCTTCGGCGACGCAGACGGCCGCACACTTTACATGACCGCACATGACACACTCATGCGCATCAGAACGACATCAATTGGCCTCGCATGGAGCTGACCGAAGCGCTCCTCGTCTACCGCCCCCTGCTGGCAACAGGGTTTGGCATTGCGGCGCTGCTTGCGCTGATATTGCGCGCACGGATGAATGCCTTCGCGGCCCTGCTACTGGTCAGCATATTCAGTGCCCTGGCCGCGGGCATGGCCCCAGAACAAGCCTTCGACACATTGGCAAAAGGCCTGGGCGGCACGCTGGGGTTCATTGCCACAGTCATCGGGCTTGGCGCGTTGTTCGGCGCGATCCTGCAGGCCTCTGGGGCGCTCGACGCTCTGGCTTCAAAACTCTCTACTTCATCCAGCTTCAAGACGAACCAATGGAAGATCGCCGGCATTGGCTTGTTGGCGTCCACACCTGTCTTTTTCGATGTTGCCCTCATCATACTCGCACCCCTGATCCTCACCATGGCTCATGAGCGCCTGAAACCCGCCATGTCTCTAGGACTTCCGCTCATGGCAGGACTAGCGGTCGGCCACGCTTTCCTGCCGCCCACGCCGGGACCGATCGCCATTGCGGAGCTGATAGGCGCGGACCTCGGCTGGGTTATCCTCTTCGGCGCAATAACAGGCTGCGTCGCGCTGGCTGTATCCGGTCCGCTCTTCGCGGCGTTTTTGGAGCAGCGCAACCGCATGCCAATCGGCAATCCGGCCTTCGAACTGGACGAAACCAGCAATCATACAACCCGGCCTATCCCACAGCCCGAACGGGCCATATTCCTGATTACGCTGCCACTCGTCCTGATTCTGTTGGGCACGCTTGCGGCAATCTTGCCGGACGGCCCCATCAAATATGTGCTTGAAATCATCGGGCATCCATTTAGCGCGCTCCTGATTGCATGCGGCGCATCCTGGCTGCTGCTTTATCCAAAGACCGTCCAGAGCCGGAAATTGATGTCGGACGCGATGGCCCGCGCATTCGAGCCCACAGGCGCAGTCATCCTCGTCACTGGCGCGGGCGGCGCGTTCAAGCAGGTTCTTGTGGACACAGGCGCTGGCGAGCAGATCGCAAATGCCGCGCTTGGTCTCGGGTTTGGTCCGCTTCTGGCGGGCTACGTACTCGCCGTCATCCTGAGGCTCGCCCAAGGCAGCTCCACGGTTGCCATGATAACGTCAGCCGGCCTGACCGCGCCCATTGTGGCGATGGCCGATCTCTCCGCCCCGCAGCTAGGTATTGTGGCCATCGCGATTGCCGCGGGCGCAACAACCGGCAGCCATGTGAATGATAGTGGCTTTTGGCTCGTTGGACGGATCTTCGGCATCACGCCAGGTGAGACACTGCGTACATGGACCGTCTCTACCACGCTGATCAGCGTGGTAGGATTTTTGATGTGCCTGATCCTGTACGCAGCACTCGCGTTGTTCTGATCAGATCAGGCCCGCAAGCGGCGAACTTGGATCCGCATACATCTTTTTTGGCATCCGCCCGGCCAGATAGGACTCTCGACCGGCGATCACCGCATGTTTCATGGCATTGGCCATCCGGATCGGATCCTTCGCGGCGGCAATGGCCGTATTCATCAGCACGCCATCACAGCCCAGTTCCATGGCAATCGCGGCGTCCGAGGCCGTTCCGACACCCGCATCGACAATCACCGGCACTCGTGTCTGCTCGACAATGAGACGGATATTGACCGGATTCATGATTCCGAGGCCTGACCCAATCAAGCTACCGAGCGGCATGATCGCGCAGCAACCTGCGTCTTCCAGCATCTTCGCGTAGACCGGATCGTCGGAACAATAAACCATGACCTCAAACCCATCGGCGATCAGGGCTTTGGCTGCCTCAAGCGTCTCCGGCATGTTCGGATAGAGCGTCTTCTGGTCAGCCAGCACTTCCAGCTTCACCAAATTCCAGCCACCGGCCTCGCGCGCCAGGCGCAGCGTGCGAACGGCTTCATCCGCCGTGTAACATCCGGCTGTATTTGGCAGATAAGTAAATTCGTCCGGCTTCACAAAGTCTGTCAGCCGCTCTTCGTTCGGGTCCGACAAGTTCACCCGCCGCAAAGCCACGGTGACGATCTCCGCGCCAGCAGCCCGCGCTGCATCCGCGTTCTGTTGATAAGTCTGATACTTGCCCGTGCCTACGATCAGGCGGGAATTATAGGATTTGCCGGCGATGATAAGGGGATCTGTCAAAATTCTAACCTGTCTGGTCTGCAAGAGCTGGATGGCGCAAATAGCTGAGATCGCAAGCGATCAGCCACCACCCACGAACTGAACCACTTCTATCTTGTCGCCGTCCTCAATCACAGTGCTGGCATGCTCTGACTTCGGCACGATTTCGAGATTTCGCTCAATCGCAATGCCGCGCTGATCCCTGTCGGACTCGCCTGCCAGTTGAAGCACCAACATGGCAAGCGTCAGGCCAGGTTCGACTTCGCGAGATACGCCATTGACTGTAATCAACATTCGGGTTTTCTCCGTTCACCAGCCCCCTTGCCTTGCCCGGCGTTACAGCGCAAGACGGAAGACTATGACCAAGCCCGTATATGTCCTTGGAGGCCCAAACCTCAACCTTCTCGGCTCACGCGAGCCCGAGATTTACGGGCACGAGACCCTCGCTGACATTCATGCACGTCTCGAAGCGCTGGCAGATGGAACACCGCTGGAGCTTCGCCAGACGAATCATGAAGGCGAATTGGTGAGCTGGATTCAGGAGGCATCTGAAAAGGGCGCCGCCATCATTCTGAATGCCGCAGCCTACACGCATACATCCATCGCTCTTCACGACGCGCTGAAAGCGTGCAAAATCCCTGTAATTGAAGTTCATTTGTCGAATCCTGCGGCGCGCGAAGCGTTCCGCCAGGTGAATTACGTATCCCCCGCTGTGAAGGCCACGATTGCAGGCCTTGGCGCCTATGGTTATGAGCTGGCGCTAATGGCGGCAAAGACCCTCACGGGCAAATAAGAGACCTGACATCCCATGAGCACAACGAAGAACAAGCTGGATACCGGACTTGTCCGGGAACTCGCAGCCATTCTGCGGGAAGCAGACCTTGGCGAAGTTGAAGTTGAACATGAAGGCCTACGCATCCGCGTCAGCAAACCCGCTGCGCCGGTTGTGCAGGCCGCTATGGCCGCGCCGGTCGCTGCACCGGCTGCCGCTGCTCCGTCAGCAGCCGCTCCTGTCGCCACCACAGACGCTCCACCTCAGACATCTGACAACGCCATCAAGTCTCCGATGGTCGGCACGGTATACCTGTCGCCTGAACCCGGTGCGAAGCAATTCGTCGGCGTTGGCGACAAGGTGAAAAAGGGCGACACGATCTTGCTCGTTGAAGCCATGAAGACTTTCAATCCGGTCGAAGCCGACAAGGCCGGTACCGTCAAAGAAATCTACGTCACTGATGCCCAGCCAGTTGAATATGGCGAAGCTCTCATTCTGATCGAGTAATATGGCTGACCAACCCGTTATCAAGAAGGTTCTCATCGCAAACCGCGGCGAGATCGCGCTGAGGATTCACCGCGCCTGCAAGGAAATGGGACTGTCCACCGTGGTCGTCCATTCCGAAGCAGACAGCGACGCTATGGCTGTGCGCCTCGCGGACGAGAGTGTCTGCATCGGGCCTGCGCCATCGTCCGAAAGCTATCTGAAGAAGTCGCAGATCCTTGCCGCTGCCGAGATCACCGGCGCGGACGCGATCCATCCGGGATACGGCTTTCTGTCGGAGAACGCCCAATTCGCCGAAATGGTCGAAGCACATGGGCTCGCGTTCATTGGTCCTACGGCCGAGCATATCCGCATCATGGGCGACAAGATCGCTGCCAAGGCCGCAATGATAGAAGCGGGCGTGCCGTGCGTACCCGGTTCAGAAGGCGCATTGTCGTCTATTGCCGAAGCCAAGAAGGCCGCCAAGAAAATCGGCTTTCCGGTCCTCGTAAAAGCATCTGCTGGCGGCGGCGGTCGAGGCATGAAGCTCGCCAAGACTGAAGCAGACCTCGAAAATGCCGTTCGAACCGCCAAGACCGAAGCCAAGGCTGCATTCGGTGATGATGCGGTGTATCTTGAGAAATATCTTCAGGGCCCGCGTCACATCGAAGTCCAGATCATCGCTGACACGCATGGCAATGTAGCCCATCTCTGGGAGCGCGATTGTTCGCTGCAGCGACGTAACCAGAAAGTCTTCGAGGAAGCGCCCTCGCCTGCTCTGAATCAGGCCCAGCGTGAAGAGATCGGCGGCATCTGCGCCCGTGCGATGGAAAAACTTGGTTATCGCGGCGCCGGTACGGTCGAGTTCCTCTATGAAGACGGTAAATTCTACTTCATCGAAATGAACACGCGGCTCCAGGTCGAGCACCCTGTCACAGAAATGATCACAGGCATTGACCTGGTGCGCGAACAAATCCGCATTGCCGAAGGGAAGGAACTCTCATTCCGGCAGGAAGATGTCATGCTGGTCGGTCACGCCATCGAGTGCCGGATCAATGCCGAGCACCCAAAGACGTTCGTGCCTTCCCCGGGCCTGATCACAGACTTCCACGCACCCGGCGGACCTGATGTCAGACTCGATAGTGCGGCCTATTCGGGCTACCGCATTCCTCCTCACTACGACTCGCTGATCGGCAAATTGATCGTGCACGGGCGAACCCGCCGTGAGTGTATCATGCGCCTTCGCCGGGCCTTGCAGGAAATGGTCATCGGCGGGGTCTTCACGACGCTGGATCTGCACCGCGAACTCGTCGAGAATGAGGATGTACTCGAAGGTGAATACAATATTCACTGGCTCGAAAAGTTTCTTGAAAATCAAACTGATACAAAAAAGTGAGCATTTTTCACCTTTCGCGTTCCACAAGGATCGACAAAGGGTAGACATCACATAAGCCGCTGGTTCATATAATTCCATGTCACAGCGGTTTAGTTCATCCGATCTGCTTGCTTGCTATCGTCGGGGGATTTTCCCCATGGGCGATGCCCGAAATGACCCGAACTTGTTTCTGGTCGACCCTGATATGCGAGGGATCATTCCGCTTGGTGATTTCCACGTGCCCAAGCGCCTGCTCCGAAAGGTCAAGCAGGATCCGTTTCGCGTGACCATTGATCAGGCCTTTACGCGTGTCATGGAATTGTGCGCTGAGAGTGCAAAGGGGCGCGAAAGCACCTGGATCAACTCGCCCATTCTGAATCTGTACAGCTCGCTCCACCGCGAGGGCCACGCCCATTCCATCGAATGCTGGGACGGCGACAATTTGGTCGGCGGCCTTTATGGGGTGGCACTTGGCGGCGCCTTCTTTGGAGAAAGCATGTTCTCACGCGCGACGGACGCGTCAAAGATTGCGCTGGTCCATCTGGTGGCGCATCTTCTCGAAGACGGTTTCGTCTTGCTCGACGCGCAGTTCCATAATCCCCACTTGGAGCAATTCGGGCTTATCGAAATACCCCGTCAGGATTTCAAGAAACTCTTGAAAGACGCCCTCACTGTAGAGGCCAAATTCTATTCGAATTCCGCATCCTCTTCGGACGGACGTGGTGCGAGCTTCACAGGCTCCGGCGCAGCGCAGCGTATTACCCAGATATCATAGACAGGATGTTCAAGCGCGCTGAGTCCTGGCGATGAAGCATACATCCAGCCCGAAAAGAGTTCTGGATTATCTTCGCTGACGGTTTCGACATCCTCCGCATCGACAGCAGCTTCCATCGTCTCAACAGCCACAGGCTGGGTCGAGGCGATCTTGAGAAATGCTGCGCTTTCCGGCGCTTCCTCCGGCGGGGTCTGGTAACAGACCTGCAGTTCGACCTTCAGGGATCCGAAGACAACCGGCTCACCGACTTTCACGTCAATATCCGTGGAGCGGCCGGTAATCTTGTCGAGCGCGCGCAACGTGGCCGTATCCTTCTGGACGAAGGTGGCCGCGTGTCCGACGCCCCCAACGAGGGCGGCCAATGCAAGTGCAGAGACCATCATACGCATTATTGGTAATCCTCATCCGGATATGCATCGTCTGCTGTGGCATCTGGGCTGGCCGCCGGGTCGGACGCACCATCACCACCGCTGCCTGAAGCAAAGGACGCAAACAGGGTCAGCAGGTCGACGCTGCCACGCGTATACTTGATCTCACCAGACCCATCCTGGGGGATATTGTCGAAGCTGCCACCTGGTTCCAGAGCCACATAAGCTCCGCCCAGAAGACCGTCAGTCGACACCCGGGCATCCGTATCATCCGGCAGGGCCCATTTTTCGTCCAGGCTGAGCGTTACAACCGCTTCAAACCGCTCCGGATCACCCACGATGCTTTTGACGATGCCAGCCTTCACACCGGCGATACGCACATCGGAACCGCGCGAAATGCCCGATACATTGTTGAAGCGCGCCTCAAGCTCGTACTGATCGCCTTGCGACTGGGTTTCTCCACCGCGGTCGATCGCAAACCAGAGGAAGATTCCAGCCACCGCGACCACGGCGGCGCCAATCAGGGTTTCGAAGAGTGATTCACGCATCGGGGTTCCATGCCTCATAGTCGCCTGATGCCTTCTGGCGTGCCATGTCAGTCGACAGGCTGCCCTTCGGCTTGGTGGCGTAAGGAGTGCCCGTCATATTGGGCTTGTGGTCCGTTTCCCATTCACGGCGCGTAAGCGGCGACTTGGTGGGCGGATCTTCGACAGTATGATGCAGCCAGCCATGCCAGTCCGCAGGCACCTTGGATGGCTCGGCCAGGCCCTTGTACATCACATAACGACGCTTGCGCCCTTCGAGAGACGGCTTGCGCTCCTCGAAATAGCGGTTGCCGTATTCGTCGGTCCCGACATAGCCAGAGCGCCGCTTGATATCAAAAGCCGCTCCGATCGTATTGCCGCTCCACCAAGTAAAAATCTGTTTCAGCATCGTGAGGATGTCCTGACCTGTCTTGTTGGCCGTAATATGGCGTTATCCGGGCAGTTAATCCATACGGCAGCCGCAGGCAATGCGACGCACGTTTTTATGATCTGACCGCTAATTTTGCTGCCGGAATGGTTGATACCCCTGACCGGAACCGTCACGCTCGAATATGTGATTCGCTGGTGATTCGCGGGAGGGTTTGATGAAAACTGCAGAGATTGCGTCCATTGTGGAGGTCGCCGAGACTGACGGCCTGCTTTCTCCGGAGATGGAGTTCGGAACCGCCTTCCGCGCCGCGGGAAAACGGCGGCGGCCGATTACTGAAGAATCTCTGAGAAATGTTGCGTCCGCCTATGCGTCTGCTGGTTTGCTCGGCGCGTCCCAGATTGCCACCGCCGAAATGCTGGAACGTTTGGGCAATGCACCACGCAATGCAGAATTGGCGGAGGCCGTGGCATCAGGCCTACCGCAAGACATACTTGAAGAAGCGCTGCGTCAGCCAGACGGTTTTGCACGCACGGCGGAGGCCTTGAGAATCGCCGCTGCCAATAACCAGCCTCCCCCCGCAGCAGTCTTCAGCGCAGAATCGGCCGATCCGGAATTCGACACCCTGCTATTAAGTGCCCTCAAAGAAGGCGCTGAAATCCTTCTTGCTCAGGATGACCTCGCTCCGGCACGTACCGCTTGTCGGTTGCTGGATGTCGCGCTGGCAGTCAGCCCCGATGGACTCGAAACAGATTTGTTGAGCTCTGTGGCGGAAGCAGCTGGCAAAAGCGTCGGAGACGGCCTGCTCCTGATACAGGGTCTCGGCGCAGCCGTGCTTTCGCTTGGCCTCTCCTATGATAGCGACGACGGACGTTCGGTAGCGGCTGCGATATGTGCCCTTGTAAAGGCCCATGCAGCCGGCTCATCGCTAGCGGCAGGCCATGCCAGCGTACTCGGTCTCGAGGCACGCAGAGCAACGTCCCGGAAATCCTGTACGGTTGCCATTCTGCCCATCACAGACCTCGCCGATTTGATGCCTGAATGCGAAAGCGAGGGCGCTGGGCCTGTGCGCACCGTACTGGCCTATTCCGATGACGGCCCGACCCTGGCGCGATGCGCTCGGCTGGCGATATCACGTACCGCGCCAGAATCTCTCCCAACAATATTGGACCGGGTGGCCAATTGTGGAGGTGAAGACCTGGAAGCCGCCCTTGGGGCAGACCGTTTGCGAGACCGCGGCTTCTCCGAAGCTGCCCTCGACCGGGTTACACGCGCGCTCAGCGACGGACTACCCCTGAACGCCGCCTTCTCCCGATGGGTATTGGGTGACGAGATCATCAGCGAAGATCTGAAACTGGCCCCAGAGAATTTCGATTCGGATGGTCTCGCACTTCTCTCCGCGATGGGGTTCTCCAGAAAAGATATTTCAAATGCTGAAGCTGCCGTTGACGGTACGGTCGAAGATGTTGCCACCCAGGCCTTTCGCCAATGCGGGCTGGACCTTTCTGTTGGTGCAGAAGCTGAACTGGCTTTCGCGATGGCGTGTTCCGAAGCGCTTGGCGGGCAGACGACCGTCCGGGTGAATGGGCGAGACGGTCTGGATTTGGCCGACAAGGCTATCGAGGCAGGCCTGTCCGCCCTGTTGATCGGCATACGGGCATCGGCAAACGAAGAAGTGGCCGAGCGCATGGACCATATTCTCAGCCTCGCCGACGAGCTGGCGGCAGAGGCCGAGATTCCACACGAATCCCCTCAAAGTTCGGCTCTCACGGGTCACGGTCCAAATGCCCGTACCCGACTCCCTGATCGCCGAAAAGGCTATATCCAGAAGGCATCAGTCGGCGGTCACAAGGTCTACCTCCATACGGGCGAGTTTGATGATGGCGCGCTCGGGGAGATCTTCCTTGATATGCATAAAGAAGGCGCCGCTTTCCGGAGCCTGATGAACAATTTTGCGATCGCCACCTCTATCGGTCTGCAATACGGTGTGCCGCTGGAGGAATTCGTCGACGCCTTCGTGTTTACCCGGTTCGAGCCGGCTGGTGCCGTCACCGGCAATGATCGCATTACCAAAGCGACCTCCATTCTAGACTACATCTTCCGCGAACTCGCCGTGTCCTATCTCGGCCGGGACGACCTCGCCGAAGCCGATGTCACCCATGACGGCCTCGGTCGGGGCGCTGGGGACGGAACCCGCGAAACCGCAGAGTTTACGGAAGAAGCCGCCCAGTTGATCTCACGTGGCTTCTCACGCGGGCAATTGCCGGACAATATCGTCATCCTGGACAAGAAACGCGAAGAAAAGCTTTCCGGTGAGGAGGGCGACGATGAGACGTTGAACGCGCCAGCCTACCTCACCGACGCGTGCCCGAATTGTGGCAGCTTCACACTGTTCCAGATCAGCGAGGACGGGGATGCCGAGTGCGATACGTGTGGGCAGGAATTACAGGATACGAGCGAAGTTCCGTCCTGATTACTTCAAGATGATCAATAGAAACCGGCGGTTCTTTCTCCGAATTTCGGTTAATCGCTGTCTTCCAAGGCATGGCGGAATTGCAACACTTCCCGTGTTTTAGGCAGTCCTTACTGTTTGTTCAGTTTGGGGTAACAAAATCAGGCGTTATCCATGTTCCATGATCCGCTTGGTACATGCACTTCTTACCGCATCCGCCATGTCCTTTGTCGCCTTGTCGGCACAGGCACAGAGTCAACCCGTGGCCTGGTCCCCCGGTTATGCAGGCGCCTGCGGGGAGTGTGACCTATCCGGCAAGAATTTGACTGGCTGGTCCCTCGCTGGCGGAAACTATTCCAGCGCGAACATGGAATACGCTTTCATGCGCGGTGTTCAGGCTGGCAATGCCAATTTTGAGAACGCTAATGCGACCAGCGCTGACATGCGGGGCGCCATTCTTACCTCTGCTCAATTCGCTGGAGCCATTCTGTCTGATGCACGCCTTCAGGGTATTCAGGCATCTGGAGCTGATTTTCGGAGCGCAAATGTTCGCGGCGCGAATCTTCAAACCGCCTTGCTTGTTGGAGCCAATTTTGCTTCGGCAGACCTGACGGGATCCCGGATGGAATCGGCAGACCTGTCAGGTGCCAATCTCACCGGGTCCTGGCTAAACGAAACGATTCTGGCTGGCGCCGTCTTCAACGGCTCAAACATGACCGGTTCCCAACTGCGGAACGCGGCTGTGCATGGCGCCTCATTCAAGGACGTCCGCTTCATTGACGCCGACCTGTCCGGCCTGAAAGGCGCTGAAACCGCAGACTTCGAGGGCGCGTGCGTCTCGCTCAGTTCCACCCTTCCAGCGACCCTTACCCTGCCGCTCTGCGGCACAGCCGTCGCGCCTGCGGCCTTTGCCAGCAAATAGACTTGCAAACGCAAGTCAATGAAAAGGGCGGAGCGCTTGGCCCTCCGCCCTTTGTAATTTGGGATGCGGCGTAATGCTTACGACTTCATCTGCGGCGCAAGGCGAATGTGAAGCTCTTTGAGCTGCTTTTCGTCCACAGGGCTCGGGGCCTGCATCATCAGGTCACGCGCCTGCTGGTTCATCGGGAACAGCGTAACGTCGCGGATATTCTCGGCATCAGCGAGCAGCATGACGATCCGGTCTACGCCCGGCGCAATGCCACCATGTGGCGGCGCGCCGTAGCGGAATGCGTTCAGCATGCCGCCAAACTCCGCTTCCACAACGTCAGGGCCGTAACCTGCCAGCTCGAACGCTTTCAGCATCAGTTCCGGGCTGTGGTTCCGGATCGCACCAGAGGACAGTTCCACACCGTTACATACGATGTCGTACTGATAAGCCTTCAGGTCCAGTTGCTTCTCTTCAGTATCAGCAGCCAACAACGCATCCATTCCGCCTTGAGGCATGGAGAACGGGTTGTGGCTGAAATCGACCTTCTTGTTGTCTTCATCATATTCGTACATCGGGAAGTCGACGATCCAGCAGAGGCGGAACACGCCATCCTCGATCAGGCCCAGCTCTTCGCCAACCTTTGTCCGCGCGGCGCCTGCGAGCTTGTAGGCGTCGCTTTTCTTGCCGGCCGAGAAGAAGATGCCGTCGCCAGCCCCCAGATCGAGCTTCTCAAGAAGCGCCGCGAGATGGACAGGTTCGAAATTCTTCAGCACAGGATCCTGGCTGTCGACACCGCCGCCATCGGCCTCTTTGAGACGCGCATAGCCAAGTCCTGGTGCCTGCATTTCCTTCTTCGCCCACTTGTCGAGTTCGTCGAAGAATTTGCGGGATTTCTCCGCAGCCGCCTTGGGTGCTGGGATCGCGATCACACGTCCGCCGCCGCCAATGATCTTGGCGAAGATACCGAAGCCCGTCTTGCTGTCATCCTCGAAGAATTCGGACACATCCGCCAGTTCGATCGGGTTGCGCAGGTCCGGCTTGTCGGAACCGTATTTCGCCATGGCTTCGGCATAGGGGATACGCGGGAACGCGCCATCCGGAACTTTTCGGCCCTTGCCTTCCCAGTTTGCGAACTCCTCGAACACACCCGCCATGACGGGCTCGATCGCATTGAACACGTCCTCCTGAGTGACAAAGCTCATCTCGATATCAAGTTGATAGAACTCGCCCGGTGAGCGGTCTGCGCGCGCGTCTTCATCGCGGAAACAAGGCGCAATCTGGAAGTAGCGGTCGAACCCCGACACCATCAGCAATTGTTTGAACTGCTGCGGCGCCTGCGGCAGCGCGTAGAACTCGCCCGGATGGATACGGCTCGGCACGAGGAAGTCGCGCGCGCCTTCAGGGCTCGACGCCGTCAGGATCGGCGTCTGGTATTCCGTAAAGCCCTGTTCGAGCATGCGGCGGCGCAGGCTGGCGATCACCTGGCTGCGCAGGATCATGTTCTTGTGCAGCGTCTCGCGGCGCAGATCGAGATAGCGATGCGTCAGGCGGATCTCTTCCGGATAGTCCGGTTCACCAAACACAGGCAGCGGCAGCTCGGCGGCTTCCGACTGGACGGTAACTTCGCCCGCCACGACCTCGATCTCACCCGTGGCCAGATTCGGGTTCACGAGGCCCTCATCGCGGGCCACGACCTTGCCTTCCAGCGTGATCACGCTCTCCGCACGCAGGCGCTCAACCGTGCCGAAACCAGGTGATCCCGGATTGAACACGATCTGCGTCAGGCCGTAATGATCGCGCAGGTCGATGAACATCACCCCGCCATGATCGCGGCGACGGTGAAGCCAGCCAGACAGTTTTACGGTTTCACCGACATGGGACTTGCGAAGTTCCCCACAGGTGTGGGAGCGATAGGCGTGCATCGGAAACTTTCTCCGGAAATACGGTCCAACAGAAATAAAAGCGCGAAAGGCATTCAAGCTCTCGCAATTGTCAAGGCGATGCGATACGCAAGCGCGCGATGACTGACAACACCCTGACTCCCATTACTGAGCAGTCCGCACTGGAAGACCTGTGCGGAAAGCTCGCTGAATCCGACTTTATTTGCGTCGATACCGAGTTTCATCGGGAGACGACCTACTGGCCGGAACTCTGCCTCGTCCAAGCCTCCGCCCCCGGCGTAGAAGGCCTGATCGACCCATTGGCCGAGGATTTGGACATCGGTCCCTTCCTCGATCTGATCGCCGCAGACAACCGGGTAAAAGTGTTTCACGCCGCCCGTCAGGACCTTGAAATATTCAACCGTCTGATCGGCCACCCACCCGGCCCGATTTTCGATACCCAGGTCGCCGCGATGGCGCTCGGCCTTGGCGATTCGATTTCATACGACAATCTCGTTCAGCGCGTGCTGAAGCGCCAGATCGACAAATCGAGCCAGTTCACAGACTGGACCCGACGTCCACTCAGCCAGAAACAACTGGTCTACGCCCTTGGCGACGTAACGCATTTGCGGGACGCCTATCTCAAAATGCGCGATGAGCTGGAACAGCTTGGACGCCTGGGATGGGTGCGCGAGGAAATGGCCGATCTGGAAGATCCCGCCAAATACGATACCGACCCCGCCAAGGCATGGCAGCGACTCAAATTGCGAAAGCCGAAGAAAGACTATGCAGCCATTGTCGTGGCCGTTGCCGCCTGGCGCGAAACCATGGCGCAAGAACTGGACAAACCACGCCGCCGGATCCTGAAGGACGACGCGATTCAGGAAATCGCCAGCCAGAAACCGCGCTCCGAGGGCGATTTCGGCCAGCTCCGCGCAGTGCCAAATGGGTTCATTCGGTCGAAATTCGGCAATGGCCTGCTTGAGGCAGCAATCGATGCCATCGACAATCCAGACAAGTACGCGCCCGAGCTTGGCCCGCGGGTCCAGAACGCCCAGATCCCCGCTGGTGCGCCCGAACTGCTCAAAGTGCTCCTCAAACATGTCAGCGAGGAGAATGACGTCGTGCCCCGCCTGATCGCAAATGCGGCCGATATCGACCGGATCGCTCGCGGTGAGACCGGTGACGAAATTGCCGCCATGTCAGGCTGGCGTTATGACATGTTCGGGAAACGCGCACAGGCCCTGCTGAACGGGAAACTGGCCGTATCTTTTGAGGGCGGTCAAGTCAGACTGTTCGACGTCTAGGGCTGCTCAGCCTCAACTAATAATGACATCCGATTTCAAACGCAGCTGGCTCGCCGTTTGCGAAAGCCTGCGCTCGACCGTATCTGAAACCATCGCCTCATCGGCTTTCGACACTTTCAACTGAAGCGTATCATGCGTGCGAACCAGTCTGGCCCGCTGAAGGATCGGCCCTGACCGACCCGAGAACACAGCCCCCAGTCGCATCGCACTCCCGATCTGGCGGGCGCGCTCATCCTGCTCCGGCGTCGTGAGGGCGACATACTCATCCGGTCTCTTGAAGTCTTTCTGGTAGCGGCATCCAATGGCATAGGCGATCAGAGCGCGTTCGCCGTGCGAGACGCCGACATAAGGCGCCCTGAGCGCTTGATCATAGGCCATGATGGATCGGTGATCCGGATGGAATCGCCCGGCACTGTCAGCCATCATGCAGGCCGCCTTCTCGATTCTTATGTCCGCGGCAGGCGATCCGAACAAGTCCGGCTCGGGGGCCAGGGCCGGCGCGATGAAATCATGCAGCGCTTCGCCGAACAGGATCTGGTTCTTGTCCAGCCGCGCGAACGCGATCGCGCCATCCATCAGCGGATCGTGCAAAGGCGCGCCCAGCGCATCCCGCAGCACGCCTTCCCGCAAGCCTGCCGAGGAAATGGTCACGCCCTCCAACCGGCTGTTGCCAAGAATTTCCTGAAGCAGAATCGCCGCGACCGGCAAATGCTTGGCGCGGCGTTTGTCGACGTTTTCCAGCATCGCCCGCGCCGTCGAACTGGTTACGCTGTCGAAGCAGAGCTTTGCTGCCTTGTCGACCTGGGATTTCGACATCTGATAGCCCTGCAGCACTTTGAGCGAATAGTCCTCGATCTGCATGTTCAGCTTTGCCACGGTCCGCCATGCGCCGCCCACCGCATAGAAGCGCCCCGTCGATTTTGCCAGCACATCAGACGTCTTGAGCTCCGCCCGTATGGTACGGCGCAGCGCCTTCAGATCAATATCCCCCTCGACCAGAGAGAGCGGGCCAAGCATCAGGCTCTCCCCGTCTGCGGCCTTGCCGCCGATTTGCTTGAACTCAAGACTAGATCCGCCGAGATCGCCGATCATTCCGAGCGGCGCATGGAAGCTCGCCTCTACGCCAACGGCCGACAAGCGTGCCTCATCCTCTCCCGACAGAACCACCACGCGCCGTCCCAGCGCCTTGGACGCCAGGCTGATGAACTCCGGACCATTCTCGGCTGACCGCACGGCTGCAGTTGCCACAGCCGTGTAATGCCTCAAGTGCAAGGCTTTCAGGATCGCGCGATACCGACCAAGAGCCTTCAACGCCGATTCAACACCAGTTGGCGAAAGCTGCCCCGTCTGCATCAAGCCCTGACCCAATCCGGCCATGACTTTCTCATTGAAGGTCGGAAGGATTGAAGCGCCCAGAACATCGTAGATCACCAGACGTACCGAGTTTGACCCGATATCGATAATTGCCGCACGTTCTGATTTGGGAAACATCAAACCTAAACGCCTTCGCGAGGTTTCAGACGTGGCGGCAGGCTGACTTCGAGCGCGCTCCCGCGTCCAGACAGGCTGGGATTGTCCATGAAATATGTGTGGGCCGAGAAAGTCTCTGTATCGGGACGCAATTCCATTCGCTCATAGACGCCGTCTTCTCCCATGATCCAACTTTGTTGTTCGTCATTCAGATTGGCGACCATGATCTGGTTCAGCACCTGACGGTGAACGGTTGGATTTTCAACCGGCACCAATGCCTCGACACGCCGGTTCAGATTTCGCGGCATCCAGTCCGCAGACGAGATAAACACTTTGGCCTTGGGCGATGGCAGAACCTCCCCATTGGCAAAACAGACAATTCGGGAATGTTCCAGGAATCGACCCACAATGCTCTTTACAGAGATATTATCAGACAAGCCCGGAACGCCGGGACGCAGGCAACAGATGCCGCGCACAACCAGAATGATCGGCACGCCCGCCTGGCTGGCCGAATAGAGCGCATCAATCACTTCGCCATCGACCAGCGAGTTCATCTTCGCCCAGACGCCGCAGGGTTCGCCCCGGCGCGCCGCGTCTGCCTCTGCCTCAATCATCCCGATGAGTTTCTCTTTCATGTCGAGTGGCGACATGGAAACCTTTTCCATCACAGGACCGACAGAGGGTGGCTCGCGATAGGCCGTCACAAAGTTGAAGAGCCGATTGGCGTCACGACCCAGCGCCGCATCCGCCGTGAATAGCGACAAGTCTGTGTAGATCCGCGCATTGATCGGATGGTAGTTGCCCGTCCCGTAATGCGTATATGTGCGCAGCTCATCACTTTCGCGGCGCACCACAAGCGACACTTTCGCGTGGGTCTTGTACTCGATGAAACCGTAGACAACCTGAACACCCGCGCGCTCAAGGTCGCGTGCAAGTCGCAAATTGGCTTCTTCATCAAAGCGCGCCTTGATCTCGACCAATGCGGTAACATTTTTTCCGGCCTCTGCCGCTTCCACCAGGGCTGCGACAATCGGTGAATTCGCCGTTGTTCGGTAGAGCGTCTGCTTGATCGCAACGACTTGCGGATCGGCTGCGGCCTGCCGGATGAACTGGACAACAACATCAAACGTCTCGAATGGATGATGAACCAGAATGTCCTTTGCCCGGATCGCCGCAAAACAGTCACCCCCCATCTCGCGGATACGCTCGGGGTAGCGCGGCTCATAGGACGGGAACTGCAGGTCTGGCCGATCACTGACAATCAGTTCCGATAGCTGTGCCATTCCAAGAATGCCATCATAGAGAACGATGTCGGCTTCTTCAGCGCCGATCTCATGCGTGATCAGCCGGCGCAGGTCTTCCGGCGCACTGGATTGCATCCGGATACGTACGATCCGGCCCCTGCGACGTTGCTTCAGCAACACTTCGAATTCGCGGATCAGGTCTTCGGCTTCTTCCTCGATCTCGATGTCGCTGTCGCGGATCACGCGGAACAGGCAGCGGTCTTTCTCCTCAAACCCGGGAAAGAGTTCATCGATGAACATGCCGATGACATCTTCCAGCGCAATGAAGCGCAAATTGCCCTTGGTGCCTTTGGGCAGGCGAATGAAACGCCGCACAAAGGCCGGCAATGGAATGATGCCCACATGGGCATCTCCATTCCCCTTGGCGACCAGATTGATCGCAATCGAAAAGCCCAGATTCGGAATGAACGGGAACGGATGCGCGGGATCGACTGCGAGTGGTGTCAGGACCGGGAAGATGTTCGACCGGAAGTACTTGTCCAGCTCAACCCGGTCTTTCTTGTTCAGTTCCTTCACGCCCAGCACATGAACGCCTTCGGCATTGAGTTCCTGCTTGAGGCTGCGCCAGCGCGCTTGCTGTTCGGCGATCAGGTTCAGGGAAGCCTCTTCAATCCGTTCCACCTGCTCGGCTGGGGTCAAGCCATCCTGACTGGCTTTGACGACGCCGGCCCGCACCTGTTCGCGCAGGCCCGCATAGCGGACCATTTCGAACTCATCGAGGTTGCTCGCCGATATCGACAGGAACCTCAGGCGCTCAAGAAGGGGATGGTCGGTATTCGACGCTTCTTCCAGCACACGCTGGTTGAACTCCAGCCAGGACAATTCCCGGTTCAGGAACCGCTCCGGCGAATTCATCATCTGCTTCTGGGTTCCAGACTGTCCATCGGCCATGATGCCAAACTCCGCAATTCCATTCAATTCTAGAGCATGGACCTCTGATCGGGGTCGGCCCAGCCCAATTCTTCGACGACTTCCCGGGCCAATGGCACCGACGGTGCCCGGCCCGCTTCGGTCACCTTATCATTCAATTTCTCTATAAATATTTCGATAGCCTCATAAGAAAGTTCCAGTCGGGGTACCAGATACTTAATGACCTCAGGCTCAAGCTTCAGGAAATAGCGCTCGGCAGCGGATTCCAGCCGCGCCGTGAGCATTTTTTCGTCAGGCTCCCCAATCTCGATCACCGGCAGTGCCATGAGGCGGGATTTCAAGTCGGCTGACTGGGTTTGCCATTGGCTCGGATGGTGTTTGGACGTCAGCAGGACATGCCCGCCCTCAGCCGTTGCCGAATTGATCAGTGTCAACAAATTCTCGGATTTCTTGACGCGGTCGGCATCGTCCACCGCGACAAATCCCGACGCCAGCGCCGCCAGGCCGCGTGATTTCAGACGGGAAAACTCCTTGGCGACATGATAGCTGCCTTCAAATTCCTGACACCAGGCGCGCGCCAGAACAGACAATCCGCAGCGCGGCGGCCCCAACAGGCAAATGACAGGAAACGGCCAACTCTGCGGCGCGCCGAGCACCGCCAAAGCGCTCTCATTGGCTTCCGTCACCAGAAGCGCATCAAGCGTGGGTTCTTTTGCAGGAAAGCCGAGGCTGAGCTGGCTCGGCTTGTAGGGCCTGTTCGGGTTCGCCGGGTTCACGGTTCCCCCGACGACGACACCGCGGACCGGACAATCCAGCCATAATCATTCTCGGACAGGGAAACCCCGCGCTGCAGCAGGTCGTTCTGCAGGCGCGGTGGATCGCCCGCATAGGAAAAGGCAACCATTGCCCCGTCACGCGCAATCGCGTCAATGCGGAATTCCGAGATCAGAGGCGACCGGGCCAGCGCACCGCGCAACGTGTTCCACTCGATCAGAGATGTGTAGCGCACACTCGCCGTGGCCGGAGTCCGCTCGCCGCTGCGGATCACCGAGGTACGCTTCCAGTTTTCATCGAGCAGTCCGAGCATCGCATCGACTGCGCCGTCCAGCGTTTGGGCGAAAGGCGTCGTGCCCACAGGTTCAGTGCCCGCCGCCGTCACGGTCGACACCGTGACGCGCCATGCGCCATCGCGGCCAGACAGGTCCGCCAAAATACCTCGGCGCGCGCCCATGGCAGACGCCTCCGGTGACAGTTCCATCCAGCTGCCGAAGGCGCTGTAACCGGGGCTGTTCGAGGTCACATAGGGCGACAGCGTCTCATCGCGGCCTGTTCCGAGCGCTTCGCGCCAGGCTGCCTCCAGTCCGGCCGATGACGCCAACGGGATCAACAGTCCTTTGGGGCCTTGCGTGTCAACATAAGGCACCGAGAGCGATTCCAGATGCGCCCGCACCATGCGCGGATTATAGACCATCGCCAGCGTGCCCTTGTAGCGACCGTTCCCGGCCGTCTCTTCCTGCACATCGACGGCCGCTGACAAGCGGTTCGCGAGTGGCGCATCGATTGGGATGCCCCCGGCAGACACACGGTCATCGGCCAATGTGATCCGGTCGATCAGTACCCGGGCCCCCTTGATCCGGGCTGCAGCCATGGCACGCTCACGCGCCTCGATCAGCGTGCCGGCAGATTCGTCCACTTCGATATCTGAAACCGTGTAGACATCCCGCGTATCAGCGGAGGCGCCCAGCCCGAGGGCAACCAGGGCGAAAAGGGACGCAATAAGGATACGAATCATGGTCAACGGCCTCCGTTTAGACCTCTTGTAGCAAGCCAGAGCTGGGGCTGGAACCGCAAGCGGCACTGGCAGAGACGTTTTCCCCATGCTAACGCGCGAGTCATCATGAGCGATACATCCAAAACTCCCCTTTCCTACCGTGATGCCGGTGTCGACATTGAGGCAGGAGAAAGGCTGGTTGAGGCCATTGGCCCGCTGGCAAAGGCAACCGCACGCGCAGGCGTCATGGGCGGGCTCGGCGGCTTCGGCGCGCTGTTTGACCTGAAAGCCTCCGGCTATGAGGATCCTGTCCTGGTTTCTGGCACAGACGGCGTCGGCACCAAGCTGATGCTGGCTTTCGAAACCGGCATCCACAACACGGTCGGCATCGACCTCGTCGCCATGTGCGCCAATGACGTGCTCGCCCAAGGGGCCGAGCCGCTGTTTTTTCTGGATTATTTCGCAACTGGCAAGCTCGAAGCCGGCATCGCCGAAGCGGTCGTCGCGGGCATCGCCGAAGGCTGCCGCCAGTCCGGCTGCGCCCTTGTCGGCGGCGAAACCGCTGAAATGCCCGGCATGTATCCGCCCGGCCATTATGACCTTGCCGGCTTCGTTGTCGGCGCCGTGGACCGCGCCAAGGTCCTTCCCCGCATGGGCGACATGGCCACTGGCGACGTGCTGATCGGCATCGCCTCATCCGGCCCGCATTCGAATGGCTATTCGCTGATCCGCCGCATCGTCGAGCGTGAAGGCCTCTCCTACGAGGCCGCCTCGCCTTTCTCTGACGGCACGCTCGGCGAAGCCCTGCTGACCCCGACGCGGCTTTATTCCGCAGCCGCCCTGCCGCTCATCAAGGGCAGCCTGATCAATGGCCTTGCCCACATCACCGGCGGCGGCCTGACGGAAAACACGCCGCGCATGTGCCCGGACCATCTTGTCCCCCGCATTGACCGCAACAGCTGGACGCCCGGCCCGGTCTTCCAATGGCTGCAGGAAGCCGGCGGCGTCGAGCTGGATGAGATGCATCGCACCTTCAATATGGGCATCGGCATGGTCTTCTCCGTCGAGCCGGACATGGTTGAAATCGTCATGAACCAGCTGAGCCTGATGGGCGAGACCCCGGTCGTGCTCGGAGACCTCGCCCCCGCATGACCCGCCTGAAACTGGCCATCCTGATTTCCGGGCGCGGCTCCAATATGGAAGCCATCCTGGAGGCGGCGCGGGACCCGGCCTATCCGGCCCAGCCCGTCCTCGCCCTGTCCAACCGGCCGGACGCGAAGGGGCTGGAAACGGCAGCCGCCGCCGGCATTGCGACCGCCGCCATAGATCACAAGACCTATGGCAAGGACCGCGAAGCCTTTGAGCGCGCGATGCACGAACAGCTCACAGAGGCAGGCGTCGAGATCATTGCACTAGCCGGGTTCATGCGGGTGCTGACACCCTGGTTCGTCAACACATGGGAAGGCCGGATGGTCAACATCCACCCCTCGCTGCTGCCAAAGTACAAAGGCCTCGACACCCATCAGCGCGCGCTGGATGCGGGCGATACCGAAGCCGGCTGCACCGTCCACTGGGTCAGTCCCGGTGTCGATGATGGCGAAATCATCCAACAGGCGAGCCTGCCCATCCTGCCGGGCGACACAGCCGACAGCCTCGCCGCCCGCCTCCTGTCGGTCGAGCACCAGCTCTACCCGGAAGCGCTGGCCAAGGCCTGCGCGGAAATCCAGACGCGGCCTTAGGCGCCACCACCCACCTCACCGTCATTCGAATTCGTCGGACACGCAGCGCCAATATGCTGAGCTGACGATGCCAACCTTTTCCCTCTTCCAGCCTCTAGCGGGCCTGCCTCTCTATCTCTGGCCTGTCTGGCCACTGATCTACTGGCGCATCCTGCGCCTGAAAGCCTGGTTCCGCGCCAATGGCCGCCCAGGCTCGAAAATGCTTTGGGGCGTAACGCGGGATGGGCGTGTCGTGGTCAATCAGTTGTCAGATGATTTGTCAGGTCGAACGCCGCCTCGTTCGGGGTTCGGTTTTGAGCCGTCACGCCCTTTCCGTGAAGCGGCCTACGGCGAATTGATCATTCTCACCCCCGATCCGTGTCCCCGGCGAATGCCGGGGCCTCCTGCAGCAAGAGATTCCGGCTTTCGCCAGGAATTCGGACTCTATCACCTGCCGCGCCCCGACACATGACCCTGCCAGCCTTGAAACTGATCTGGTAACCCCCGGAAGGCGCCGCCTGTCCGGCCGCTTGTGCTGCGTGCAAGAAAAAGGGCCCAACCTTACGGCGGGCCCTTTGCAAATCTCACCTGCCCGAAGGCGTCGCCTTAGCCAGCGATGTCGGCTTCGGAGAAGAACTGCGCGATCTCGATCGCGGCATTCTCTTCGGAGTCCGAACCGTGCACGGTGTTTTCGCCGATGGATTTGGCGAACAGTTTGCGGATCGTGCCGTCAGCGGCTTCGGCCGGGTTCGTGGCGCCCATGACTTCACGGTAGGCGGCAACAGCGTTCTCGCCTTCGAGGACCTGAACGACAACCGGGCCGGACGTCATGAACTCGACCAGTTCACCGAAGAATGGACGCTCGCTATGAACGCCATAGAAGCGCTCGGCCTGGGTCTGCGTCATCTGGATGCGGCGCTGGCCGATGATGCGGAGACCGGCTTTCTCGATGACGGCGTTGACGGCGCCGGTCAGGTTACGCTCGGTGGCGTCCGGCTTGATGATGGAAAAAGTGCGCTGAACAGCCATGATGACATCCTGCTTGATAAGGGAAAATGGGGTCTCGCGCGGCCTATAGCGGCGCTGGCCCAGCGGGGCAAGCATCGAAGGCCGCTATTGCGCAGGCGGCCCGAGAGGCATAGGGGCTGGGGCCTGAATTTCGACAAGGACCCGACCCATGAGCGCGCTGCCTCCCTGCCCCAATTGCAATTCCGAATACACGTATGAAGACGGCGCGCTGCTGATCTGCCCGGAATGCGCCCATGAATGGAGCGCAGACACGGCAAGTGCAACGGACGCACCAGTCATCAAGGACTCGAACGGCAACCCGCTCGCAGACGGCGACACCGTCACGGTCATCAAGGACCTCAAGATCAAGGGCTCGTCCTCAGTCGTCAAACGCGGCACCAAGGTCAAGAATATCCGTCTCGTCGACGGCGATCACGATATCGACTGCCGCATCGACGGCATTGGCCAGATGGGCCTTAAATCGGAATTTGTGAAAAAGGCCTGACGCCTATTTCCCCGCTTCCTGCCAGCCGCCACTCGGCGTTTGCTGGAAATATCGGGTCACCAGCCCGGCATCCTTGGCCGCCTTGAACTGCTGGCGGGCCAGATTGCGCGTGTCCGTATCGCCATCATCGAACATGACCATGCAGCGCGTATAGGGCGCATCGACGGGCGCCTTCGTTCCGTCCATCAGGAACAACGCATCGGCCTGGTTCAAATTCTCCGGCTTGCCGGCCAGCAGGATCGGCTGCCGCGCAGGATCAAGCCCCGGCGCCTCGGCCTGGCCATGCGGCAGGAAAGTCTTCTCGTCGAAAGTCCAGAGGCTCGCATCCAGCGCCGCCCGGCGCTCGACACTCGGGCTGACCGCCAGAACGCGCCAACCAACATCAAGGCATTTCTGCATCAGCGGCGCCGCAGCCTGCTCCAGCGTGGTGCGGGAGAGATGGTAAAACCACCATTCAGGCTTCGGCGCCTCTGACATCACCTAGTTCTCGTAATTGTCCGCGATCCAGCGATCGAGCAGACGCGGGCCGAAGCCGGATGCCCAGCTCACATCGAAGGCGGCCTTCTCACCTTCAACCCAGGCAACGCCCGCGATATCGAGGTGCGCCCATTTCACGCCCTCTTTCACGAAGCGCTTCAGGAATTGTGCCGCCGTGATCGAGCCAGCGGCCCGGCCGCCAATATTGCGCATGTCGGCAAATTTCGACTTCAGCAGCGAGTCATATTCTGGCCCGAGCGGCAGGCGCCACACGCGCTCCCCTTCGGTCTGGCCAGCCTTGGAGAGCTCATTCGCCAGATCGTCGCTCTCCGTGAACAGGCCCGCATGGTGATGGCCGAGCGAGATCACGATCGCGCCGGTCAGCGTGGCGAGATCCACCATTGCCTTTGGCTTGAAGTGCTCCTGCGCATACCAGAGCACATCGCAAAGCACGAGACGGCCTTCAGCATCGGTGTTCTGGACTTCGATGGTCTGTCCGGAAGCCGACTTGAGAATGTCGCCCGGTCGGATCGCGTCGCCATCCGGCATATTCTCAACCAGACCGACAAGACCGATCACATTGACCTTGGCTTTGCGCTCGGCCAGCGCGCGGATTGCACCGGTCACAGCCGCTGCGCCGCCCATATCCCCGCGCATGTCTTCCATGCCCGGTCCGGGCTTCAACGAGATGCCGCCCGTGTCGAAGCACACGCCCTTGCCGATCAGGATCACCGGGTCTTCGCCTTCGGCGCCGCCCATCCATTTCATCACGCCGAGCTGGCTTTCCTTGACGCTGCCCTGACCGACGCCAAGCATGGAATTCATGCCGAGTTTGGCAAGCTCCGCTTCGCCGAGCACTTCGACCTGAACACCATACTGGCCCAGCTCGCGGCACTTCTCTGCAAAGCTGGCCGGATAGAGATCGTTCGGTGGCATGTTGACCAGATCGCGCGCAAGCTTGGTGCCTTCGGCGCCCGCATTCAACGGCACGAATGCCGCTTCAGCCGCAGGCACATCGGAGACCACCAGTGTCACGCTTTCAAGGCTTGGCTTCTGGTCATCTTTCAGCTTAGTGAAATATGTATCGAAGCGATAGCTGGCGAGCTTCGCACCGAGCGCAATGCGCGCAGCATCTTCTGCAGAACCAGCATGGACCGCGAGAGATTTGAAACCGCTGCCGGAATGGGACTTGTAAAGATTGGCACCGAGGCCTTCGAGAACGCGCGCATCGCGCTTGTCCTTCTTGCCTGCACCGATCAGCACCGCACGGCGAGCATCGCTGCCCTTGGGCAGAACGATAAAGGCCTGCTGGTCCTTCTTGCCACTGAACCGGCTGCCGTCCATGGCTTCTGACAACAGACCGCCCGTGGTTTCGTTCAGCGCGGCCGCAGCTTCGGGAAGATCCCCGTCTTCATCGACCAGAAAGGCGATGATGTCGGCCTTGGCACTTTCAGCAAATGTGATTTTCATGTGTGGATTCTCCATTTGCAGCGGAAACTAAACGTCGACGCGCGTTGCGCAACTCGTTAGCTAGGGAAATATCACCCGTTTCTGAAGGATTCTGCGAAAAGCCTGCTAATCGCCTTATGACCAAAGTCCAGACATACCTGTTTTTCGAAGTCCTGAAGGCTGTGGTCATCATCATTGGCGGGCTCGCCATGCTGGCCTTGCTGGCCCAAGGGCTTTCACGCACCGATTTGATTCTGGAAAACCGCCAGTCTGCGATCACCTATTTCTATATTGTCATGCTCGGCGCACCGCAGATCATAGCGCTTCTGACCCCGCTCGCCCTGTTCGTGGCAACGGTCTGGTCGCTGAACCGCATACACAAGGATAGCGAGATCGTTGTCGCGCAGGCCGCCGGCATGACCCGCTGGCAGATCGCTTCACCGATCATGCGGCTCGCCGTGCTTTGTCTCGTCGCACACCTGACCGTGAACCTCTGGGTCCAGCCCGCCGCTCAACGTGCCATGCGCGAAACCGTGGCGACAGCGCGCGCCGATCTGGCTGCCGCCTTGATCCGGCCCGGTCAGTTTACCTCCAATGGGGACCGGCTGACCTTCTATGCGCGCGAACAGGCCGGCGGCGAACTGCGTGGCGTGCTGATCTCCGACATGACCGATCCGGAGAACCCCACTGACATTCTCGCGCGCAGCGCCGCGCTGATTGAAGTCGAAGGCAGCCCAACACTCCTGCTGCGGGATGCGACAAGCCAACAGCTCGACGCAAACAACCAGCTATCAATCCTGGAATTCGACCAATACTTGTTCGATCTGACTGACTTCATGAAAGAGGACTCAGACCTCGTCCTGAAGGCATCGGACAAGTATCTCTATGAATTGTTCTTCGTGGACCGAACCAATTATTTCGAACTCAAGGAAATAGACTCCCTGCTGGCGGAAGCGCACAGTCGCCTGACCACACCCTTGCTGAACATCGTCATGACGCTGCTGGCGATCTTTGCAGTGCTCGGCGGGGATTTCAGCCGCAAGGGCTACAGCAAGCGGATTGGCTGGGCGACCGGTGGTGCCATCGGCGTTCTGATTGTGCAGTTGGTATTGCAATCGGCCGCCGCGAATGATCCGGCGCTCAATGTGCTGCAATGGCTCGTCCCGCTCGGCATCATTGCAATCCTCAGCTATATCTATTTTGCGAGAGGGCGCCACCTCGGCAAGGTCGATCGCCCACCACTTGAGTTATTCCGGAACCCGACCGGAGCCACCAGCTGATGCCTCTATTTTCCAAGATACAGAGATACATCCTGAAGGAATGCCTCATGGGACTGGCCCTTGTGCTGGGCATCCTCCTGCTGGCCATTCTCATGATCGATGTGGTCGAGCAACTGCGCACAGTGGGCGGCGATGTACGCCTCAGCATTCTTGGCGCGCTCAACCTGTCCCTGATGAAACTGCCGCAAATTGTCGAACAAACCTTGCCCTTTGCGCTGCTGATCGCCTCCATGATGGCCTTCACCCGGCTCAATCGTCGGTCGGAATTGTCCATCATCCGCGCCAGCGGCATTTCGGCGTGGCGCTTCCTGACCCCGGTCATGGTCCTCGGCGTGGTCCTCGGCCTGTTCACAATGATGGTGCTCAATCCGTTTGCGGCGAAACTGACCGAGTCCTTTGAGCAGACGCGCGACCGCCTGCTCAATGAAGGCCGTCCGACCCTTTCGGTTTCCGATACAGGCATCTGGTTGCGCCAGGGTGACGAAACCAACCAGATTGTCATTCACGCCAAGCGCGTCGCCGAAGGCGGGGTGAATCTTCAGGATGTGAAGATGATCCAGGAAGAGCGCCTCTACGCAGATGGGCGACCGACCAATGACTACGCCTTTGCCCGCCGGATCGACGCGGATAGTGCGATTCTGCGCAATGGCTTCTGGCAGCTTGAAGGCGTAATCGAAAATGTTCCGAACGCTCCACCCGAGTTCAAGGAAAATCTCGCCATCCCCACGACACTGGACGCGGTGACGCTGCTCGACAAATTTGCATCTCCCAACACGATTGGCTTCTGGCAATTGCCGCATTTCGTTCGCCAGACCCAAGCCGCCGGCCTGGACGCTTCGCGCTACAAGATGCGCCTCAACGCGCTCATGGCCCTGCCGGCCCTGTTTGTGGCGATGGCGCTGATCGGCGCCGTTGTGTGCCTGCGCCTGCAGCGAATGGGTGGAAATTCACAGCTTCTGGCCATCGGGTCGCTCGCAGCGGTCGGGCTGTATTTCTTCACTCAATTCTCTTCCAGCCTCGGGGCAACAGGTGCGGCGCCCCCCGTGATCGCAGCATGGAGCCCGCCACTCTTTGTGCTGTTCTGCACGCTCACCTTCATCGCCTATCGGGAAGACGGCTAATCACAACCCGGCCTTGACAGGGCCTGTCTCCCGACCCCATCTCTCGCCGCCTTAAAGAGGTAAGCGCATGAAACTTGTCGTCGTCGAGTCGCCCGCAAAGGCGAAAACCATCAACAAGTATCTCGGCAAGGACTATAAGGTCCTGGCGTCCTACGGGCATATCCGTGACCTTCCCTCCAAGAATGGTTCGGTCGATCCGGACGATGATTTCGCGATGGTGTGGGAGGCAGATTCCAAATCGTCCAAGCGTATCTCCGAGATCGCAGCGGCGTTGAAAGAAGCCGACACGCTGATCCTCGCGACCGACCCCGATCGCGAAGGCGAAGCCATCAGCTGGCACCTCGTGGAAGCCTTGCGCAAGCGCCGCGCCCTGAAGAAGGACACGCCAGTCGAGCGTGTCGTCTTCAACGCGATCACCAAGAATGCAGTCACGACCGCAATGGAACATCCCCGCCAGATTGATGGCGAACTGGTCGATGCCTATCTGGCGCGCCGCGCACTCGACTATCTGGTCGGCTTCAACCTGTCGCCGGTCCTGTGGCGCAAATTGCCGGGTAGCCGGTCGGCTGGCCGCGTCCAGTCTGTGGCACTGCGCATCGTTTGCGACCGCGAGAACGAGATCGAGATGTTCCGGCCGCAAGAGTACTGGAATGTGGCGGCTAACCTGCGCGCACCAGACGGCACCGACTTTGAAGCGCGCCTCTATAGTCTCGACGGCGAAACGCTGAAAAAGTTCACGCTGGGCAACAAGGGCGACGCCGACAAGGCGCTGGAAATTGTCCAGATCGGCGGCTATTCCGTCACCTCGGTTGAGGCCAAGCCGGTCAAGCGCAATCCACCCCCACCCTTCATCACGTCCACGCTGCAACAGGAAGCCTCCCGCAAGATCGGCTTCAACGCCAAGCGGACGATGCAGGCCGCCCAGAAGCTCTACGAAGAAGGTCGCATAACGTATATGCGTACCGATGGCGTAAACATGGCCGAGGAAGCCTATGCGGCAGCCCGGTCCATGATCCAGTCGAACTATGGCGCGCGTTACCTGCCGGAAAAGACCCGCCGCTATTCTTCGAAGGCCAAGAACGCCCAGGAAGCGCACGAAGCCATCCGGCCGACCAATTTCGACCTTCGCCCGGAAGATTATCATGGCGATGGCGACCTGAAGAAACTCTACACGCTCATCTGGCGACGCGCGGTCGCCTCGCAAATGGAAACCGCCCGCTTCGAGCGCACCACCATCGACATGACCTCCAAGGACAAGCGCGCGGTCCTGCGCTCGACCGGTCAGGTCCTGGTGTTTGATGGCTATATCAAGCTCTACACCGAAGGTCGCGATGAAGGCGATGATGGCGACGATGACGAAAATCGCCTGCCCAAGATGGAAGAAGGCCAGCATGCGGACCTGCTGAAGGCCGAGGCCAGCCAGCACTTCACCACACCGCCACCACGCTTCACGGAAGCCTCACTGGTCAAGAAGCTTGAAGAGCTCGGCATCGGCCGCCCGTCTACATATGCGTCGACCCTCTCCACGCTGGAAGATCGCGACTATGTCCGCATCGAGAAGAAACAGCTGATCCCCGAGGACAAGGGACGCCTCGTGACGGCGTTCCTTGAGAACTTCTTCCGGCGCTATGTGGAATATGATTTCACCGCCGGGCTCGAAGAGAAGCTGGACATCATTTCTGATGGCAAGCTCGACTGGAAAGCCTTTCTGAAGGAATTCTGGCAGCAATTCGCCGCCGATATCGACGAGACGAAAGACCTTCGTGTCTCAGCGGTTCTGGACGTTCTCAACGAGGAACTCGGCGCTTACGTGTTCCCGCGCCAGGATGCGGACGGCAATCCGATCGAGAACCCGCGCCAGTGCCCGCTTTGCAAGGAAGGCGAGCTTTCGATGAAGCTGGGCCGCTTTGGCGCTTTCGTCGGCTGTTCACGCCATCCTGAGTGCAAGTTCACTCGCCAGTTCAGCGCAGATGGCGACGCCGCCGCAGCAATCAATCCAGACGGCAACGAGTTGGGTCTTCATCCCGATACCGGCGAGATGATCTATCTCAAGACCGGTCGGTTCGGTCCCTATGTCGAAATGGCGAATGGCGAGAAGCCAAAGCGTGCTTCGCTGACCAAGGCCGAAAAGGAAAACCCGCAGGACATCACGCTCGACCGTGCAGTCGAACTGCTGATGCTGCCCCGCGAAGTCGGCAAACACCCGGAAGACAACGAACCGATCCTTGCCAATTTCGGTCGCTTCGGCCCCTATGTTCAGCATGGCAAGACCTATGCGAACCTCAAGGATCCGAACGATGTCTTCACCATCGGTCTGAACCACGCCGTTACACTGATCGCCGACAAACGCGCCAAACAGGGAGCCCGTGGCGGAGCCGCCGCTCTGAAAACTCTCGGCGATCATCCGGATGGCGGCGCCATCGAGGTCTTCGAAGGCCGCTATGGGCCATATGTGAAGCATGGCAAGACCAATGCGACCCTGCCCAAGGACGTGACGCCGGATGTGGTCACACTGGAACAGGCCATCGAGCTGATCAACGCCAAGGCATCCAAAGGCGGCAAGAAGACTCCCGCCAAGAAAAAAGCCCCTGCCAAGAAGAAGGCGCCTGCGAAGAAAAAAGCGCCTGCCGCAAAAAAGGATTAATCCATAAGGCAATGAGCTCAATCGACGGTCACCGGAACACTTTCGGTCGGCCTCCGGTTGAGGGATTGGCCTGCCAATGGTTTACTGTTCCTGCCTCGCGGAATTAGGGGTTGCATCATGCCTGTTTTAGAGAAATTGGCATTCTTGGGAGCGGTTACGCTCGCCTCGGTTCTGATCGCCCAAGAACTGGACAAGACGATTGCGGCCTTGGATCGACCGTCTGAAGTGATCGATCTGGAGGAAATCCCGCGCCCGTCTCCGGCCCCGGATATCCCGCCAACGCTCATGTCGCTTGCGCCAAGCCCGACGGGGTTTCTGAATACGCTGACGGCGTGCAAGGGGATGGCGCCGAGCATTGGAGCGAATGTCGATCAAGACCTCGTAGTCACCGACTATAAGCGCTTTGTGCTGGCGGAGAGCCATATACGGCTTGCCACCGCCCCAGTCGGCGGCGGATGCCTGTCATCCGTCTTCGGCCCCCGGAACGGTGGCCTTCACAAAGGCCTGGACTTCTACAGCCTGGATCCGGTGCCCGTATTTGCCGCCGCCGATGGCAAGATTCGCCGGCAGCGATACCGACGCGATTATGGCAACATGATCGTCCTGGAGCATGGCCGCGGCGTGTTTACGCGCTACGCGCATCTCGAAGGGTTCGCAGACACGCGGGAAGGCGATCTGGTCACAACCGGCCAATATCTTGGTACTATGGGGAATACGGCCAGCTACCTGATACCGCGCCACCTGCACTATGAAGTGCTGACCGGGAAATGGGGTGCGCAAGCCGGATCCTTCGCCCTGACACCCGTAGACGTGATGTCACTGCCGGAAGCCCCGTAATAATGCAGCCTTCGATAGGCAGAATTGCACACTAGCCTACGTGCCAGCAGCGGAGAATGATCTAGGATGATCACAAAACATTCTCAAATTTCTATTTAAACTATTTTTCGTTTCCCCGATAAATTATTCAAAATTTGGAGGGAAACATGCAACCTAGCCAACTCATCCGCGCCACAATTATATCGCTACTTCTTTGCGCAACACCCGCACCCGCTATGTCGCAAACTGTATGTTTGGGACTCAACTGCCCGCCAGAAGATGATTTCAGCTGGTCTACCGATGATATGTTGGACAGGTTCTTCAACGAAGACGTAATAAACCTGCGGACAAATAACGGTCAGGGATTCGGTTATGGCACCCCTGACTACCTGCATTGTGAAAAGGATTGCGACTTTTGGTATAATTCGGCAGTGGCCTATTGCCGAATTCATCCCGACCCAGCGTCACGTGCCTCTTGCTACTCAGCAGCTATAAACGCATATGGGAATTGTGAGCGGAAGTGTAGAAGCGATTTCCAGAGGTTTATTCCTTGAATACTGAGCATACATCGGAATGGCCTTGTATTCAGGTTCAGGTAAGTGAACCGTATAAGCACTCTGAGCACAATTATGCATGCCAAGTATATATACGGACTGGCAGGCTTGAAAAAACAAAAGAAGTTTTCGGTGACACTACCGACAATGCTGTGGCGTGCGCTCGTATATTATTAAGATCGTTTTTTTCCGATTAGACTGGCTGCATAAAAGCCCCGCGCATTTTTCTGCGAGTCCCCCTATATAGGCGGTATGAGTTTCCCAGATAAGAAAACGGTGCTCGATTTCATTCGAGACAATCCGAACGCAACGACCAAACAGGACATTGCCCGCGGCCTGCACGTAAAAGGGCGCGAACGCGCCGTGCTGCGCGAAATCCTGAAGGAGTTGGAGGCCGATGGCACGCTGGAACGGACAGGCAAACGCGCCTGGTCCCAGGCGGATCGCCCCCCTTCGACTGGCGTTGTCCAATTCACCCATACCGACGAAAATGGCGATCTGATCGGCAAGGCGCTTGGCGACAATGGTCCGTTTGGGCCGGACATCATCTATTCCGGCCTGTCCGGTAAGCAGAAAGGTGAGGCCACCGAGCCCGGCGAAGGCGACCGCGCCCTGTGCAAGATCACCCAGGTCGATGGCCACTGGCAGGCCCGGGCCCTGACCGTGCTGGAAAAACAGCTGACCAATTCGCTCGTTGGCATGTATTCGCAAGGCCCCCGCGGCGGCAAGGTTACCCCGGCCAATCGCAAGGAGCGCCGCGAATTCCTGATTCAGGAAGCTGACCGCAATGGTGCCGAGGATGGCGATCTCGTGGTCACAACGCCCAAGCCACAGGGCCGCCGGCAATATGGTCCCAATCTCGGCGTGATCCGCGAAGTGATCGGCCATATCAGCGATCCCCGCTCAGCCAGCCTGCTGGCCATTCATGCCCATGGCATCCCGGTCGACTTCCCTGAAGCGGCGCTGGAACAGGCCCGCAATCCAAAACCCGCTGCGGCGGAGCGTGAGGACCTGACAAAAACCCCGCTCATCACCATCGACCCGCATGATGCGCGCGACCATGATGACGCAGTATTCGCCGAACAGCTGGATGATGGCTGGCGCGTGATCGTCGCCATCGCCGACGTGGCGGCGTTCGTCACGCCAGACTCGCCGCTCGATCGCGAAGCGCTGAAGCGCGGCAACTCGACCTATTTCCCGGACCGCGTGGTCCCGATGCTGCCGTTTGAACTGTCAGCGGATGAATGCTCCCTGCGCGAGGGCGAGCTGCGCCGCTGCATGGCGGTAGAGATGATCTTCGACAAGTCGGGCTCCAAGCGCTCGCACCGTTTCATTCGCGGCATGATGAAGTCAGCAGCCAAGCTCTCCTATGAGGAGGCTCAGGCGGCGATTGACGGCAAGCCGGGCGGCAAGGCTGGCGACATGCTGGAAACCGTCCTGAAGCCGCTCTGGGGCGCCTATGCAGCGCTTTCCAAGGCACGGGACGATCGCTCTCCGCTGGATCTCGACCTGCCCGAGCGTCGCATCGTGTTTTCCGAGGATGGCGAAATCGAAGGCATCATTACCAAGGAACGTCTCGACGCCCACCGCCTGATCGAGGAATTCATGATCCAGGCGAACGTGGCAGCCGCTGAAACCCTGGAAAAGCAGAAAAGCCCGCTGATCTATCGTGTCCACGACACGCCCACAGATGCGAAGATCGCCGCCTTCGCCGAATTCCTGCAGACCATCGACATGAAATGGAATATCGGCCAGCGCCCGCAGACCGAGAATTTCAACCGTCTGCTTGGCGATATCCGCGATGGCGATTACGACCAGATGGTCACCCAGATGGTGCTACGCACACAGGCTCAGGCGATCTATTCGGAAGAGAATCTGGGCCATTTCGGCCTGAACCTTATCCGCTACGCGCACTTTACTTCACCGATCCGGCGCTATGCTGACTTGATCGTGCACCGCGCGCTGATCGCTTCACTCGGGCTCGGCCCGGACGGCCTGTCCAAGGACATGTCGGTACGGCTGGAGGAGATGGCTCAGCACATCTCAGATACCGAGCGCCGTTCCATGGCCGCTGAACGCGAGGCCACCGACCGCTACCTTGCCATTTTCCTTGCGGATCGAGTTGGTAGTGAATTTGAGGGACGCATCACGGGCGTCACTGGCGCAGGGCTATTCATCGCGCTGGCTGGCTCAGGTGCAGACGGGTTCGTCCCGATTTCATCTATCTCCGATGATTATTGGGTGCATGATGACACCGCCATGCAGATTTATGCGCGGGGATCAGGCAAGACCTATGGTCTCGGTCAGATCGTTCGGGTGAAGCTGAAAGAGGTTACCCCTCTTCAAGGTGGCCTCCTGCTCGAAATGCTATCCGACCCGATGCCAGCCCCGGAAGGGCGCCGGGAGGCACGCGAGCGCCATGATACAGGCTGCGGTCGTCCCCCGCGCAGAAAGACCGGCCCCGGCAAGCCAACGGGTAAGCGCCCCGGCAAAGGGAAGTTCAACAAGAAGACGCTGCCCAAGCACAAGCGCAAGAGCCGGAAATAGTTTGGACATGAATTCGAATCCGCACTCAGATACGCTGATGGGCTCCGCATTTGACAAGGAAGATGATGGCGATGTCATCGAGACTCGCAAACGCAGTCCCCGCCCGAAAGACGCCGCCACACTCATACTGGTCCGCCGGGACGCCGCCGAACCTCGCGTCCTGATGGGTAAGCGCTCGGCGCGTCATGCCTTCATGCCAGACAAATACGTCTTCCCCGGTGGCCGTGTGGACCCACAGGATGGCAAGGCCGTCTCCTATTGCGAACTGGATGCCCAACAGGAACGTCTCCTGCGCATGCAGACGCGCCGCAAGCCGCGTGCCTTCGCCCTGACAGCCATACGCGAAACATTCGAGGAAACCGGCCTCTTGGTGGCGCGCGACGCCGAGATGCCAGACAGGCACCCAATGGGCTGGAAACCTTTTCATGAACTCGACGCAGCACCTCACCTGTCCCCGCTGACTTTCATTGGCCGAGCCATCACACCGCCCTATCGACCGAAGCGATTCGACGCGCGATTCTTCATGGCGAACGCCGAAGATGCTCTGATTGATGAGCGTCCGCCCGTCGACGGCGCGGAATTGTCTGACCTGCAATGGGTCACCCTGAAAGACGCACTGGCGCTCGATTTGCCTAATGTCACCCGGTTCATGCTGGGGGAAATCGAGGAAAGACTGGACAAGCCGTCGCTGAATCGGGGCCCGCCCTTCCTGCGCTGGACCCGCAGCGGACATTCGACCGACCGCCTCTAGCAGCAATGGCGCTTGACTTCCGACGCGCACATCTCCATTAAGCCGCTTTCCAGTTTCAGACGCTAACACAAGCGAGCATTCGTCATGGCCAAACCAGCCACCATCAAGATCCGCCTCAATTCGACGGCCGACACCGGTTTCTTCTACGTGACGAAGAAAAACCCACGCAACATGACCGAAAAAATGGTCAAGCGTAAGTACGACCCGGTCGCGAAGAAGCACGTCGAATTCAAGGAAGGCAAGATCAAGTAAGATCCTTGTTTTTCATGCATTGTTCGAAAATCCCGCTCCACAAGAGCGGGTTTTTTGTTGCCTATTCTTCCGGCACGCCATGATGCAGGTCTCGTGTCTTGCGGATACCGGGGAACAGGACTGACCAAGCCGCAGCCACGCCGACGGCCGCATAGCCGCCCGCTACGACCGTGAAGACGGCGCCCCATTTGGCGGCCATGAATCCGGCCCGCGCCTCGCCCAGTTCATTGGACGCGCCCAGGAAAATCGAGTTCACGGCATTGACCCGCCCGCGCACTTGGTCAGGTGTCCAGAGCTGCAGGAGAACTTCGCGGATATAGACCGACACCATGTCGAAGGCTCCAACGAAAATCAGCGCGACGATGGATAGCCAGACGACATTCGAATAACCGAACACGACGGTGGAAATCCCGAAGAGCGCGACCGACACGAATAGTATCAGGCCGGCATGATCCTTGATCGGAAACGCCGTGATGATCGCCAGCATGATGAGTGCGCCAATGCCGGGCGCCGCGCGCAACAAGCCAAGCCCCTCTTCACCAATTTCCAATATGTCCCGCGCATAGATCGGCAGCAACGCCACGGCGCCGCCCAGCAACACAGCGAACAAATCCAGAGAGATCGCGCCCAGCACAACTTTCTGATTGAACACATATTTGAACCCGCCCAACAGCACGCTGAGTGTCGTTGGCTCGCGCTCGATACGCTGGGGAGGTTTCGGGATCGAGAAAATCAGGATGGCCGATATGGCAAACAGGCTGACAGCCGTTCCATACGCAAACCCCGCCCCGACACCATATAACAATCCACCTGCCACTGGTCCGAGGATCGACGCCGCCTGCCAGGATGATGCAAGCCAGCCCACAGCATTGGCGAAGTCTTCACGCGGCACCAAATTGACCGCAAGACTCGACGAAGCAGGCGTATAGAATGCGCGTGCGACGCCAAAGACAGTGAGGGTCGCGAGAACGATCAGAGGATCAAATCGTCCCGTCAGCGCGAGCGCCAAAATCACCCCGGCGCATACCAGTTCGACGCTGACTGACGCTCCCATGACATTCCGGCGACCGAGCCGGTCCGATGCGACACCTGTCACCACGACCAACAACAGGGCTGGCAGGAACTGGACAAGGCCGATCCAACCGAGAAGCGCCGCGTTCTGGGTAACATCATACATCTGCCACGCCACGGCGACAGAAACGACCTGCGCCGCAAGCGATGTCATGAAGCGAGACAGGAAGTATCTGCGATAGGAAGAATGGCGAAACGCCGAGAACCGGTCATTCATGAGCAGCGCCTTGCGACGGGCGGCGGCTCAAGTCAATCAGGCAGCAAGACTTTCGACTCTGTTCCGGCCAGCAGACTTGGCTTGATAGAGCGCCGTATCCGCGCGCTTGGTCAGATCAGCAATCGTATCATGAGCGCCGTTAATGGTGGAAACGCCAGCGCTGAGCGTAATGGAAATTTCGCGCGCACCACTATTCACAATGAATGGCTCAGCCGCGACAGATCGGCGGATTCGCTCGGCTGCTGCGCAAGCGAGATCACCCGGCGTATCTGGCATAATGACCATGAATTCTTCGCCACCCGGGCGACAGACCACATCCATGACGCGGCTATTGACCTTCAGGCGCTTGGCCACTTCCTGCAGGACTTCATCTCCGACATCATGACCATATGTATCGTTCACTGCTTTGAAATGGTCGATGTCGGCCATAACCACCGATACGGGTCGTCCGCCCATCTGGGAGCGCTGGATCAATTGTTCCAACTGGTTGTTCATGTACCGACGATTGTAGAGGCCGGTGAGCTGATCGATGACCGACAATTCAAGACCACGATCCACGCGGTCTCTCAATGCCTCGATATAGCGGGTTCGCCGTGCCTGCGTCCGAACACGAGCCAGCAATTCCTGCTTGTCGACGGGTGCAAAAATGACATCGCTTGCACCCAGATCAAGACCTTTTCCAGCCCTCGGCCGATCATCCGGATCGCAAATCAACAGAATTGAAATCGCGCGTGTCGCTTCATTCATCTTGAAGTGCGCACAGAGTTTCAGGGCGTCATAACGATCACTGAGCATGGACAGGACGAGAATATCCACGCCAAGCTCATTCAACCCTTTCATGCCGCCCGCCTCCAGCAGTGTAATGGCCGTATGACCACCAGACCGCAGGGTTTCAGCGACGCGCGACGATGATCTGGGATTGTCATCCACCACGAAGAGGCGTGCTGGCTGGTCTTTGACATTGAGACTTTCGTCGCCATCAATGCCCGCTCGCAGGCCGCTGGCCTGACGTTGGCGAAGCTCTGACGCAACAGCATTGTATCGGGTGATGGCCCCCATACGCGCCATCAAGGCAAAGTCATCAACCGGCTTGGTCAGGAAGTCTTCCGCCCCGACGTCCAGGCCCCGGACGCGATCCTCGGCATCATTCAGGGCCGTAACCATGACGACGGGTATATGCGCAGTGGCAGGGTTTTCCTTCAGGCGGCGGCAAACTTCATACCCGTCCATACCGGGCATCATCACGTCCAGAAGGATAATGTCAGGCTCGCTACGCTCAACCATGCTGAGCGCCTCGATCCCGTTTTCAGCCAGCATGACCGTATAATATTGAGCCTCCAGCTTGGCTTGCAGGAGGCGTCGGTTCGCTTCGATGTCATCTACGACGAGGACGCGTGCTGTCACGCTGCCTCCTTGGGCATCAATGCCTCAACCGCCTTGATGAAGGTTGCAATCTGGATGGGCTTGGAAAGGTACCCCTCACAGCCAGCTTCACGAACCCGCTGCTCATCCGCGCGCATGGCAAATGCCGTGACGGCCAGAACCGGAATGTGCGCGACCTTGTCATCGTCCTTGAGCCATCGCGTGATGTCGAGACCTGAAACTTCCGGCAGCTGGATATCCATGATGATGAGGTCCGGCAGTTCCTGGCGTGCAATCTCGACAGCCTTGGCACCATCGCGACATTGGAAGGTTTCAAAACCGAAAGCATCCAACAAGTCACAGAAAAGGCGCATGTTGAGTTCGTTATCCTCAACAACCAGAACTTTCCTGGTGTGCGACTTCGTCATGATTGAGTTGGTGCCTCTGATTCGGGACGATTCTAAGAGCTCTTTTGCCAGCTACACCCGAAATCGTTAACACTGGTTTACGTGTTTGCGTCCCATTGATTGCCGCGGGCGCCGGAACATGGCATGAACACGGGGCCATGTACACGCTCTGCAGAGACTGTTTTCACCTTTCAGACGACGACAGCGACGCCTGCCCTCGCTGCGGGCGGCATCGTGTAATCCGCAATAAACACATCACAACGCTGGCCATCGCTCATCTCGATTGCGACGCCTTCTTTGCAGCCATCGAAAAACGCGACGATCCCTCCCTGAAAGACCGGCCAGTCATTGTGGGCGGCGGAAAAAGGGGAGTCGTATCTACGTGTTGTTACATCGCCCGTCTCTATGGCGTCCGCTCGGCCATGCCGATGTTCAAGGCGCTCAAGGCCTGCCCGGACGCCGTCGTGATCAAACCGAATGGCGAAAAGTACCGGCTCGCCGCCCACCAGATGCGCGAAAAGATGCAGGCGCTGACGCCCATGATTCAGCCCGTCTCGGTCGACGAGGCCTATCTGGACCTCAGCGGCACGGGCACCCTTCACAAGGCGCCGCCGGCCGTGTCCCTCGCCCGGCTTGCCGCAGAGATTGAGCGCGATATCGGGATCACTGTCTCGATAGGCCTGTCGACCAACAAATTCCTGGCCAAGACCGCAAGCGAACTGGACAAGCCGAGAGGTTTTGCCGTCATCGGCGCAGACGAAGCCGAAGCCTTACTCGCACCGAGACCCATTGGATTCATTCATGGCGTGGGCCCGAAACTGGCCCAGAAACTGACCCGGGATGGGTACGATACGATCGAAGACCTCCAACGGACGGAGTTGAAACAGTTGATCGGGCGCTATGGCGAGACCGGAATGTGGCTGAAGAATCGGGCGCATGGCATCGATAACCGGCCGGTCCGGAATGATGAGGAGCGCAAGTCGGTCAGTTCCGAGACCACGTTCAATGACGACATGTCAGACCCGGCCTGGTTGGAAGACCAGCTCTGGCGCCTCTGCGTAAAAACGGCAGACCGTGCCAAGGCCACGGGCCTTGTCGGCAATGTCATCACGCTCAAACTCAAGACCGCTGAGTTCCGGACCCTTACGCGGCGCATGTCCCTGTCAGAGCCCACCCAGCTGGCCCAGACCCTGTTTCGGAATGCCAAAGTGTTGCTGGCCAAGGAAACCAATGGCCGGACACGCTTTCGTCTCATCGGAGTTGGTATTTCCGACCTGTCAGAGCATCGCTCGGACGCTGTCGACCTGCTCGACCCTCTCGTCGCGAAGCGCGCGGCGGCAGAGCGCGCGTCGGACCTGGCCCGGCAGAAGTTCGGCGCCGAAGCCGTGATCACGGGCCGGTCAGCGCGGGTGAAGAACGCGCCCCGGTGAACGGCGTTTGCGCCTCGCCCCTTGGCGGTCTAGTGAAAACGCAACACCATTTTCAAGGAGCGCGCCATGTCGACCCCCGAAACCCGTCTTGATGAACTCGGCATCGAACTGCCGGAACCCATGAAACCGGTCGCCACATATGTCCCCTATGTCATCAGCGGCAACATGCTGTTCGTGTCCGGTCAGGTCAGCGCGTCCGCTGACGGCCTCATCAAGGGACGCCTCGGCGAGAACATGGAACTCTCCGCAGGTCAGCAGGCCGCCCGCTTCTGTGGGATCAACCTGATCGCCCAGTGCAAAGCTGCCATTGGCGACCTGTCCCGTATCAAGCGCGTGGTAAAACTCGGCGGCTTTGTGAACGTCGCGCCCGGCTTCACCGACATCCCGCAAGTCATCAATGGATGTTCAGATCTTATGGTCGACGTATTCGGCGAGGCCGGCCGTCATGCCCGATCGGCTGTGTCATGTCCCGAACTGCCTCTGGGCGTCGCCGTGGAAGTCGATGGCATCTTCGAGATTGCCGACTAGATGGCACAGGCATTCACGCTCACGGACTTCGCCTACGCACATAGAGGCCTGTGGTCCGGACGCAAAACACCTGAGAATACGATGGCGGCCTTTGACGCGGCGGCACAGTACGGGCTCGGCATGGAGTTCGATATCCGCCCCGATTTGGATGGAAACCTTGTCGTTTTCCATGATGACACACTGGACCGCCTTGCCGGGCGCCCTGACCGTGTAGAGGATCTTGCGTCGGACGACCTGCAGGACATAATGATCGCCGGAATCCATGGCTTGCCGACCTTCGAACGCCTGCTTGCAAGCTGGCCACACAAGCTGCCCCTGCTGACAGAAATGAAGCTGGACGGACGCACGGACCCGGCGGATCTCGGCCGCCGAACCGGTGCGTTGCTTCAGAACTATGCAGGACGCGCAGCGGCGATGAGCTTTTCGGAAGAGGCGGTACGGGCCCTCCCATCGGACGTGATGCGCGGTCAGCTCATTGGACCGTCCCACAAGATTGGCACATCCGAGTTCGAAACAATTCTTCAACGCGCATTGTCAGACGGCATTGACTACGTTGCCATCAACATCGCGGACGTCGATGGCATCCGCAAACGCGTACCGGAAGACCTCCCGATTGTGTGCTGGACGGTACGGACGCTGGATGAGGTTCGGCTGGCCGTTCATGAAAATGTGGCCATCATCTTCGAACATCTCGCTCCGGGACTGGTCTCGGCCTACGCCTTGCCCTAGATTCAGAGCATGGATGACACCGCGCTGAAATTGAGTTTTGCCTCAGCCATGGCGGAGGTCGATCCGGCGGAATGGAACGCGGTCGCCAATCCGACAGGCGTCCGGTTCGATCCCTTTCTGAAATGGGAATTCCTGGACGCGATGGAAACGTCTGGCGCGGCCACTCCAAATACGGGCTGGATGCCGCGTCATGTATTGATCCGCGACGCAACTGGCCGACTCAAGGCTGCGATGCCGCTCTATGGCAAAACCCACTCACGCGGCGAATTCGTCTTCGACCAATCCTGGGCCGACGCCTATGAGCGCGCAGGCGGAGCCTATTATCCCAAACTGCTTGGGGCCGTGCCCTTCACGCCGGTAACCGGTCGTCGCCTGCTTGTGCGTCCGGGCCCCGATGAAATACGCCTGCAGACGGCGCTCCTGTCCGGCGCGATCCAACTGGCCGAGCAGAACGAGCTATCTTCATTGCACATCAATTTCGCTTCACCGGCAGAAGCCACAATGCTGTCGGAGACGGGCCTGCTGTTGCGCACCGACCAGCAATTCCACTGGCAGAACCGCGACTATGGCTCGTTCGATGATTTCCTTGCCGACCTCTCCTCGTCCAAGCGAAAGAATCTTCGGAAGGAACGCGCGAAGGCGCAGGAAGGATTGGACTTTGTCCACCTGCGGGGCGACGACATTACCGAAGCTCATCTCGATGCGTTCTACATATTCTACATGGACACGGGCACGCGCAAATGGGGCTCGCCCTATCTGACCCGAGACACTTTCTCACTCTTGCGAGAACGGATGGCCGACGATCTCCTCTTTATCTTCGCCATGTCAGACGGAGCGCCGATTGCCGGTGCCATGAATCTAATCGGCTCCGACACACTCTATGGCCGCTACTGGGGGTGTACCGAGCACAGATCAATGCTGCACTTCGAGACCTGCTACTATCAGGCCATCGACTACGCCATCGAGCGCAAGCTGGCTTTCGTCGAAGCAGGTGCACAGGGCGGACACAAGCTGGCCCGTGGCTATACGCCCGTCACCACCCATTCCACCCACTGGATAGCCCATCCCGGCCTTCACCACGCCATAGCCGACTATCTGGAGCGCGAACGCGAAGCGGTAGAATCCGACATGGGCTATCTCACCGAACGAACACCCTTTAAGAAGGGCGAATGAGCGAGTCTGCCGTCCTCAGGAACTATGGCCGGGTCGAAGAGGCCCTCATCGTCTGTGCAGCGTTGCAGTATGCAGGGTTCGACGCCTCTATCGACAACTACAATCATGCGACCGTGAACTGGCTGTTGGTTCCGGCCCTTGGGGGAATCCCTGTCCGGCTTCCGACATCGCAACTGGAAGACGCGAAGGCATATCTCCGGGAAATGGTCGAAACCGCGGAGGACCGTCTCGTAGAAGCGACGGGGGAAGCCCCGGATCCGGTACGGAGAAAATATTGGCGCGCCTGGGCTGTGGCCGCCTTGTTCATGCTCGACTGGCTCTCGTTACTTGTCCTGTGGCGCTTCCTGAGAGCCACATATCTGAAACTACGGCATCCCTCCCCACACAAACTAGAAAGTTCGTCCTCGTCATGACTCTTCACGCTGCCTATGATCCCGACAATATCTTCGCCAAGATCCTGCGCGGTGAAATGCCCGTCGTCAAAGTCTATGAGGATGACGCTGCACTCGCTTTCATGGACGTGTTTCCCCAGAGCGAAGGTCACACGCTCGTCGTGCCGAAGGGCGTGGAAGCGCGCAACCTGCTCGACATGCCGGCCGACAAGCTCGGCCCCTATATGGCAGCTGTGCAGAAAGTGGCGCAGGCTGTCGAAGCTGCCTTGACGCCCGATGGCTTGGTCGTGACCCAGTTCAATGGCGCCCCCGCCGGACAAACTGTCTACCATTTGCACTTTCACATCATTCCGCGCTGGAAGGATGTGGCGCTCGGGCGGCATGGCTCGGGCGAAATGGCAGATACAGCTAAACTCGGCGTGCTGGCCGATCGCATCAAGTCCAAGCTCTAGGGGTTAGAGCCCCAGCTTCGCTTTCAGGATATCGTTGACGGCTTTCGGATTGGCCTTGCCACCGGAAGCCTTCATCACCTGGCCCACGAACCAGCCCATCGTCTTGGGCTTTTCCTTGATCTGCGCGACCTGGCCCGGATTGGCAGCCATGATGTCGTCGACGATCTTCTCGATCGCGCCGGTATCGGTTACCTGTTTCAGGCCGTGCTTTTCGACAATGTCAGAAGCTTCGCCTTCGCCTTCGATCATCCGGGCAAAGACGTCCTTCGCGATCTTTCCACTGATCGTGTCATTGGCGATCAGTTCGATCAGGCCGCCGAGGCTGGAGGCAGATACGGGGCTGTCGGCCAGCTCAATGTCCTGCTTGTTGAGATAGCCGAACAATTCCTGCGTCACCCAGTTCGCCGCAAGTTTCGGATCGCGGCCTTTGGCAACGTCCTCGAAGAAGCTGGCTTTTTCGGCGTCGGCGCTGAGGACACCCGCATCATAGCGTGACAGCCCATAATCGGTTTCAAAGCGGGCGCGCTTCTCGTCTGGCAGTTCCGGCAGGGTCGCACGGATTTCCTCGATCCAGGCCTGCTCGACTTCCAGCGGCAACAGATCCGGGTCCGGGAAATAGCGGTAATCATGCGCGTCTTCCTTGGAACGCATGGAGCGCGTCTCGACCTTCACCGGATCGAACAGGCGCGTTTCCTGGTCGATGGAGCCGCCATCCTCAAGGATCTCGATCTGGCGGCGCGCTTCATACTCAATGGCCTGCTGGATGAAGCGGAACGAGTTCATGTTCTTGAGTTCGCAGCGCGTGCCGAGATGGCTGAAATCACCCGTTTCACGGAATTTCTCATACTGGCCCGGACGGCAGACCGACACGTTCACGTCGGCGCGGAGATTGCCCTTCTCCATGTCGCCATCACAGGTGCCGAGCGCGATCACGATGGCGCGCAGCTTCTTCACATAGGCGGCCGCTTCGGCAGGTGTGCGGATGTCCGGCATGGACACGATTTCCATCAGCGCGACGCCGGACCGGTTAAGGTCCACATAGGTCGAGCTCGGGTCCATGTCGTGAATCGACTTGCCAGCATCCTGTTCCAGATGGAGCCGCTCAATGCGGCACGGGAAAGCATAGGCATCGCCGCCATGCGCGGGCTCGACATCCACCTCGATTTCGCCTTCACCGACAATCGGGTGCGCGAACTGGCTGATCTGATAGCCCTGCGGCAGGTCGGGATAGAAATAATTCTTCCGGTCGAAGCGGGAATAGGTGTTGATCTGCGCCTTCAGGCCGAGGCCGGTACGGATAGCCTGCTCGACGCAATGCTTGTTGATCACGGGCAGCATGCCGGGCATTGCCGCATCGACCAGCGACACATTGCAGTTGGGGTCCGCACCAAACGCCGTGGACGCGCCAGAAAACAGCTTCGCATTGGACGAGACCTGAGCATGGACTTCGAGGCCCATGACCAGTTCCCAATCGCCGGTTTCGCCCTTGATGACATATGGTGTGCGCGCGGACATAGTGTTCCCTGCTGGCAGTATGATTTGGCGCTGTTCTAGCCGCCGGAGCGGCGCACTGTCGAGCCGTCAATACCATTCGATAGGCGCCAACCCTTCCAATTTTCGGGATATGGGCGAATAATTCCGCTCGTGGAGGAAAAAGGGAGTGCCGGAATGATTTTCAAGATGATGATGGATGCCTCGGGCGAGGATGAAAAGCCGGTGGTTCGCGGCTATCTCAAACATCTTGTCTTGGGATTCGCTGGCGGCGTGGCTGTGGGCTCCATCCTGCTGGGGGGTATGTTGCTATCTCTCCAGAATATGGACCTCGACATGCCCCTGTTATGGATTTTCGCGATGATGCTGCAATGCGGCCCCGTAGGCGGCCTGATCGGGGTTGGCATCTACTTGTCGCGGGTCACACAGCGGGATTCTGATGAGGATGATGACGACAAACCAGGTCCCGGCGGTAATGCGCCGGAAGAAGTAGAATTTGACCAGGTTGTCATTCGGCCAAACAGCAAGTCCGGCGGAGCACTCAAGCCATCCAAGGCTTGAGGCCTAATCAAGCTTGCCTGACTCTTTTGCCCGCCTCACCCGCTCGGCACGCGCGGCCATGCGGTCCTTGATGGGGGCCGATTGGGCAACACGGACAGGACCTTCGCTTTCGGCCGCTGGTTCAGGTTCTGGGGTGTCTTCCAGCTTACCTTCCTCGACCAGTTTCTTGCGCCGTGCGGCAACCCGTGCTTCGCGCGCCGTCTGCGCCGCGCTCTTGCCGCCAAACAGGCCGGACAGCTTTGACTTTCCGGCACCGCCCGGCTGGGGGTGGTCCTCTAGTCGCCGCTTTCTGCGTGCGATGATTCGGGAAATTCGAAACGAGACGTAGCCAGCCACAAGGAATGCCACGAGCAGCATGGACCGCATTTCCGGGGCAAACAGGCTGTAGCCATATTGCGCCATCATCGCCGCCATCAGGGCGAGGCAGAAGACAAGCAGGACAGCAAAGAGAAGGAGAAAACGGGTGATGTTCATGCCCCCGAACCTACCACCACTTCTCCGCCTTGGCCACGAAACCTGCTGCGCGTTCCAGTTCGCCGCCGACGCGGAAACAGGCCGTCTCGTCGAGCGCCTTGCCGATTACCTGTAGACCGAGGGGCAGGCCGCTTGAGGACAGGCCAGCGGGCACGGAGATGCCCGGCAGGCCGGCAAGGTTGGCCGTCACCGTGAACACGTCATTGAGATACATCTCGACCGGATCGCCGCTTTTCTCGCCAAACGCAAAGGCCGGGCTCGGACAGGTCGGCGTCAGTACGGCATCACAGCTCTCGAACGCCTCAATAAAATCATTGAGGATCTTGGTGCGAACTTTCTGGGCACGCAGGTAATAGGCATCGTAATAGCCGGACGAAAGAACATAAGTGCCAATCATCAGGCGGCGCTGGACTTCAGCTCCAAAACCGCCAGCCCGCGTGTCTTCATAGGTCGCGGTCAGGTTCTCCCCGGCTATGCGCGCGCCATAACGCATACCATCATATCGAGCGAGGTTTGAGGATGCCTCAGCAGGCGCAACGATATAATAGGCTGGCAGCGCATACTTCGTGTGCGGCAGACTGATATCGACGATTTCGGCGCCTGCAGCTTTCAGCCAGGCAATGCCTTGCCCCCAGAGCTTGTCGATCTCGTCGGACATGCCCTCCATCCGGTATTCTTTCGGAATACCGATCCGCATGCCCTTTACGCCCTTGGACACATCGCTGCGCCAGTCTGGCGTTTCGACGCTCAATGAGGTCGAATCCTTGGGGTCGTGACTGCACATGGCTTCCAGCAGGATGGCGCTATCCTCGACCGTCTTGGAGATCGGGCCAGCCTGATCGAGCGAAGAGGCAAACGCGACCATGCCATAGCGGCTGGCGCGGCCATAGGTTGGCTTGATGCCGACCGTACCTGTAAAGGCGGCTGGCTGGCGGATAGACCCGCCCGTGTCGGAAGCTGTCGCCGCGAGACAAAGGTCTGCTGCAACGGATGCTGCCGACCCACCTGACGAGCCGCCGGGTGTCAGGCCTTGATTGTCGCCCTTGCGGCGCCACGGGTTGATCACGTTTCCAAACCGCGAGGTCTCGTTGGAGGAACCCATGGCGAATTCGTCCATGTTGAGCTTGCCCAGCATGACTGCGCCTTCATCCCAGAGGTTCTGGGTGACGGTGGATTCATAGGTTGGGGTGAACTCACCCAGGATGTTGCTGCACGCCGTCGTGCGCACACCCTTGGTGCAATACAGATCCTTGATCCCCAGCGGGGCGCCTTCCAGCTTGCCGCCCTCGCCCTTGGCCAGTCTCGCATCGGACGCGTCCGCCATGGCGAGCGCCTTTTCCGGCGTTTCGACCACATAGGCATTCAGCGTCCGCGCGCCTTCAATCGCGTCGACGAATTGCTGGGTGATCTCGCGCGAAGAAAACTCCTTGGCTTTCAAGCCATCAAGCGCTGCGGCGAGGGTAAGTTTGGTCAGTTCGGTCATCGGACATCCTGAGAAGAAATCTGCCCGCCTGCTATGACGGCTTGGCACAAAAGTTCAAGCCTTCGTGAGCCTTCTTGTCAGTTGCGCGAGAGTGGCGCAGGCTCGGTTTCAATGCCAAATTCAACGGAGACCCATCATGCGTACCCTCATGCTCAGCCTTGCTGCCCCCGTTATCTTGGCGGCCTGCGCCACTTCAGAGACACAAGAGGACCGACCACGCGGCGTCGAGCGCTATGCCGACGATCCACGACTGGGCGAAGAGGTGAGCAGCATCTGCTTTGCATCCACCATTGATGGTTTTGGCGAAACAACACGGGACACAGTTGTGGTGCGTGACGGGCGCGACCATTTCCTGATTGAAGTGTTTGGCGCGTGTACGCCGCTGGATGATGCAATGCGGATCGGAATGGACGCGACCGGCAGCTGCTTGCGAAAGCATGACGCGCTAATCGTGTCCGACTCCATTTCTGATTTCGCAGAGACCACGCCCTTTTCCAAGCAAAGATGCCTGGTGAATGGAATCTATGCATGGGACCCAGAGGCAAAGGCGGAAGAATCCGAAGAAGAATCTGACGAGGAAGACGCTGAATCCTGATGGCGGCGGCTTCGGCATGTGGTAATCATGCCTATGGAAAAAACCGGATACGCCTCACCCGTTGAGGTTCGCCAATCTCCCTTTCACGGTCGCGGCCTGTTCGCGGCCGTTTCATTTGAAGCGGGCGACCTGATCGCAACCTATCCCCTCCTGGTCCTCAGCCAGGAAGACACCGCCGCCATTCGCGGCACCCAGATCCATCATTACGTCTTCTACGTGGATGAAAATGAACAAGGAAAAATGCGCGCCGCGGTCGCATTCGGCCTGATCTCGATGTGCAATCACAGTGTCGAAGCCAATGCGGATTTTACCGTCGACCCGGCTGCACAAACTGTGACGCTAAGTGCCCGCACCCCCATCCTTGCCGATGCAGAAATCCTGATCGACTACGAAGAATTCGCTGACCAGATTATCTGATCGCTACCAGCGGCCAGACATCCGATTCCAGCGCCACAGAAGGTGGGCGGTCACATGATACAGGCTGCGGGATACCAGATTCAGCCCAGGCAGATTGCCCAGCCAGGCCAACCATCCATAGCCGGGCGTCCGCTGCCATATCTCAGCGACCGCTGGCCATCCTTTAACCGCGCGACCATCCGGCAAGACAGCATGCAGTTTCAGGCGAACGTCGTTAAGGGAAATGCCCCGATCGCGAAAACGATCAGGTGTTTGAGAAACATCTACATAATCGACAAGGTCTGAACCTGTTCGGGTTCGCCGTTCGAAATGGCAAATTCCCTCCCGACAGACAGGACACACACTGTTGTAGAGAACTGTCAGCCGTTCCATAAGCGCGTTGTACAGCACTTATGGCACGATGGCACTGCGGCGGGTGGCTTATTCCACGGCCTTGGGCACAACGAAGAAACCATCTTCGGTGCGCGGTGCGTTTGCCAGAACCTGATCCTGGATATCGCCATCTGTGACGACATCTTCACGCATGGGCAGCGTCGTCTCAACCACGGAGGTCATCGGTTCCACGCCGTCAATATCGACCTCGTTCAACTGGTCGATCCAGCTGAGGATGCCATTCAATTCCCCAACCAGTTCCCCGACATGCTGTTCGCTGACGGCAATGCGCGACAGGCGGGCAACCTTGCGGACATCATCCTTGGTAACAGACATGAGCGAACTCCAACGCGTGAAAATGAACCGCCCGAATACGCCATAGGCAACACGGCATCAAGGCGCTATGTGGGCTATTCATGCCCATAACTGATCCTGACCATTTCCCGAAAACCGGCGCCCTGATCGGCATTGATCCCGGGACGAAGACGCTCGGTATCGCGTCGGCGGACGGCCTGCGGATGCTGGCGAGCCCGGTCGAGACCATTCCACGCGGCAAGAAGCTGGCTCCTGTCCTTGATCGCTTGTTCCACCTCTATGATGATCGCGTGGCTGTCGGCATTGTCATGGGACTTCCGCTTAACATGGACGGGTCCGAAGGCCCACGCGCACAATCTGTCCGCGCGCTGGCCTGGCACATCATGAAACGCCGCGACGTGCCAATCCTGTTTCAGGATGAACGGCTCTCAACAGTAGAAGCCGAAAATGCGATGATCGAGGCTGACCTTTCTAGGAAACGACGCGCCGAACGAATCGATGCCTCAGCTGCTGCGGTAATCCTGAATGACGCCCTTCAAAGACTGGCTCGAACCTGATGTCAGGGTTTCTCTACGCCCTCCTGCCCGTCATCGCGATCGTCACGCTCGGCCATGTCCTGTCTGCCCGCAATTGGATTCCGACCGATAGCTGGCGCGCCATCGAACGCCTTTCCTATGTGGTGCTCTTCCCGGCGCTCATCCTTCGCACCTTGGCCAATGCACCATTCGAAGAAGCGCCCTGGGGACTCGCTGCCGCGCTAATCTTCGCGCAGTTCGCCCTCGGTGGCATAGGATGGCTCGCCCGCTTCCTGCCCAATATGCCTGGCCCGGCCGTCGGCTCTGTCATCCAATCCAATGTTCGCTGGAATACGATGATCGGCCTGTCTATCGGCAGCCTCCTGTTCGGTGAGGAGGGCCTCGCGCTTGTCACCATCGCCGCCGCCGTGATGATTCCCACCGCCAACATTCTATCAGTCTACGCGCTGATCGCACACGCGGATACTCCGCACGGACCAAAGCCCAATCCGTTTATGGCATTGTTCAAGAATCCGATCGTCATCGCGTGCATTGGAGGATTGGCACTGGCGGGCGCTAGCGTCACGCTGCCCCGTCTGCTCGATGACAGCCTCCGCATCCTGGGTGACGCGGCCCTTGCCCTCGGCCTGCTCTCTGCTGGCGCGGGCGTCGATCTGTCCGCCCTGAAGCGCGCCGGCTCCCGCACACTTACATGGTCGCTCGTCAGGCTGCTGGGCCTGCCAGCCTTCGCGGTAGGCTTCTGCCTCCTGCTCGGCGTAACCGGTACGCCGCTTGTCATCGCACTGATCTGCGCCGCGACCCCGACAGCGACCAGCTCATATATCCTCGCCAAGGAACTGGGGGGCGATGCGGCACTCTCGGCCAATCTGATCGCCGTTGAAACAGTGCTCGCCATGGTCACGATCCCCATACTGTATCTGCTTCTCACGCTCTGAACCTCTTGCCCCAACTCCGAAACGCGCCTAAACCGCCAAAAATCGAAAGGGCCTCCATGAGCAAGGCGGCATATCACTACTCCTTCGACCACGAGCATTTGCTGGGCATTGATGGCCTTCACCCGCTCGATCTCACTCATATTCTCGATCTGGCAAACGACTATGCCGAAGCGACACGGACGGGCCAGCGGGCAGATCCGGTCTTGTCTGGAAAGACAGTCGTGAACCTGTTCTTTGAAAATTCCACTCGGACGATGAGCAGTTTCGAGATTGCCGCCCGCCGATTGGGCGCCGACGTCGTATCGATGCCAGTAGCACAGTCTTCCGTGAAGAAGGGTGAGACACTGATCGACACAGCAATGACCCTGAACGCCATGAAACCGGACGTGTTGGTGGTCAGGCACTCGGCCTCGGGCGGCGCAAAGCTGCTCTCCCGCAAGGTCGATTGCGCCGTGATCAATGCCGGGGACGGCACGCATGAACACCCGACTCAGGGCCTGCTCGACACGCTGACCATCCGCCGCAACAAGGGCCGGATCGAAGGGCTCAAAGTCGTCATCTGCGGCGACATTGTCCATTCGCGCGTCGCGCGTTCTACGACGATGGCGCTGCACCTGCTGGGCGCCGAAGTACACCTGTGCGCACCGCGAACACTCATGCCATCGGGCACGGAAACCTGGGGTGCCGCCTCAGCCACATCCGACTTCGACAGAGCCCTTCAAGGCGCAGACGTCGTGATGATGCTGCGCCTCCAACTCGAGCGCATGGATGGCGCGTATCTGCCGAGCCGCCGCGAATACTTCCGCTATTTCGGCCTGACACAGGAACGGCTTGCGCTAGCAAAGGACGACGCGATTGTCATGCATCCCGGCCCGATGAATCGCGGCATCGAGATCGAAAGTGCCATTGCTGATGGTGAGCGCTCGGTGATTACAGAACAGGTGGAAATGGGCGTCGCTGTGCGAGAGGCCGTGCTCCATTTGCTGGCAGGAGGCCGCCCATGAGCCTGTCCATCTTCAACGCGCGCCTATTGGATCCGGCATCCGGACTGGATGAAATCGGCGGCATCCTGATCGAGGATGGTTTCATTACCGCAATTTCGCCAGGCGCTACGGGCGCCGTTGGCAATGCAAATGAAGTCATCGACGCAGGCGGACTTTGTCTCGCACCGGGCCTAATTGATCTGCGTGTGAAAACGGGTGAGCCAGGCGACGAGCAAAAGGAGACGCTCGCAACAGCATCTCGAGCCGCCGTTGCGGGCGGTGTGACCAGTCTCGTCGTCATGCCGGACACCAAGCCAGTCGTGGATGACGTCGCACTGGTCCGTTATATTTCAGATCGTGCCAAAGTCAGCGCGAAAGCCCGCATATACGCCGCCGGCGCACTCACCGTAGGCTTGGAAGGTCACGCCATGGCCGAGATAGGCATGATGGCGGATGCTGGCGCGGTCCTTTTCACCAATGGTGATGCGCCCATCTCAAATCCCTCCATACTCAAACGCGCGATGACTTATGCGGCCAGTCGCGGTGCCATCGTCATGTCTCGCCCGGATGATAGCGCGTTGAAGGGTTCTGGCGTGATGAATGCCGGGGCCTTCGCCGCCCGCAAGGGTCTCGCCGGAATTCCAAAAGAAGCTGAGTGGATCGGCGCGGCGCGCGACCTGATGCTTGCGGAAGCAACTGGCTGCACCCTGATCCTTGATCAAGTATCCACCCCCCGCACACTGGAACTGGTCTCAGATTCCCGCGCCCGGGGCGCCAACGTCTTCACGACCATCGCCGCACATTCGCTTTTCTTCAACGAGATCGACGTCGGCGACTACCTGACCTATTGCAAGGTCAATCCGCCCTTCAGGGACGAGGAAACACGCCAGGCCATGATTGCTGCGTTGAAGGCGGGCGAAATCGATTCCGTGGTGTCCGCACACGACCCGCAACCCCCGGAAGAAAAGCGCCTGCCATTTGGTGAGGCGAGCTTTGGCGCGGCAGGCCTCGAGACCACGCTTTCGGCACTACTCAGCCTTGTTCATGATGGCCCGCTCACCCTGCTTGAAGCGCTCGCGCCGATTACCTCCAAGCCGGCGGACATGATCGGGTTGCTTGAAGGGCGACTGGCTGAAGGGGCGCCTGCAGATGTCATTCTGTTTGATCCAAACAAGCCCTGGCTCTGTGAACGTGAACACCTTCTTTCCAGATCAACCAATTCGCCTTTTGATGGGCGGCGCCTGCAAGGCCGTGTGCTGCGGACATTTGTGGGTGGAGTGCAGGTTTTTGAGCGATAGCCCAGACTGGCCTTGCCCACCGCCGGTTCCATTCGTAGAATTTTCAATTGGGAATTGAGGAGATCGACATGACAGCTGAGCTGGCATTCCCCTTGGCCGCACTTTGCGGCTATCTCGCCGGTTCGATCCCGTTTGGCTTGCTCATCACCCGCGCTGCAGGTCTTGGCGATATCCGATCCATTGGCTCCGGCAATATCGGAGCAACAAACGTGTTGCGTACGGGCCGCAAAGACCTCGCGCTTGCGACGCTGCTTCTCGATAGTCTGAAGGCAGGCCTACTGGCGCTAGCATTTGGAATGCTGGCCAGCAGGGAAGTCGGCTTCGTGGCCGGCGCATTCGCCTTTGTCGGCCATTGCTACCCCATATGGCTCGGATTCAAGGGTGGTAAGGGGGTCGCGACCTATGCGGGACTGCTGCCATTCGTGTCCCTGCCCGGTTTCTATATCGCCGCACCGGTTTGGCTCGGCCTGTTTGCAATTACCCGCATTTCTTCTCTCGCCGCGTTGACCGCTGCGACATTGGTGCCGCCCGGCGCATGGCTGCTGGGCGAACGGAACATGTTCATCATTGGCGGGCTCGCGCTGTTGTCGCTCTTCGTGTTCTGGACTCACCGCGCCAATCTAAGCCGCCTATTGAAGGGTGAGGAGCCCAAGTTCGGCTCCAAGAAAACGGTAGACCCGACCACATGAGTCCGGCGCGCGCGCTCAATGATGCAGAACGCCTGGATTGGGTGAGGCTCGCGCGCACCCCGAATATCGGCCCGGTCACTTTCTTCCAGCTGATACGCAAGTTCAAATCAGCGGGCGCAGCGTTGGACGGTCTACCGGAGTTGACCCGGAAGAGCCGCAGAGGCCGTGAACTCGTCCCCCCGGATGTCTCCGATATCAAGCATGAGCTGGACCGGACCCGGAAGTATGGCGCACACATAATCGCAAGCTGCGAACCCGCTTATCCGCCCTTGCTTAAGGCACTCGATCCCCCGCCGCCCGTCCTGACAGCGCTCGGCAAACTCGATCTGGCCGCCAAACCCACAGTGGCCATCGTCGGCGCGCGGAATGCATCCGCCGCCGGACGAAAGCTCGCCCGTGATATGGCTTCCGCGCTTGGCGGCGCCGGGTATGCTACGGTTTCCGGTCTCGCCTTGGGCATAGATGGCGAGGCACATGCCGCCAGCCTGGGCACTGGCACCATTGCTGTGCTGGGCGGTGCGGTGGACCATGTCTACCCGCCCCAGCATGACCGACTCTATGCCGAAATCGCGGCGCAAGGGCTCATCGTATCTGAAAGTCCGTTCGGATATCGCGCCACAGCAAAGGATTTTCCGCGACGCAACCGCATCATCACCGGCTTGTCGCGTGGTGTTGTCGTTGTGGAGGCCGCTGAGAGGTCTGGCTCCCTCATCTCGGCTCGAATGGGGGCAGAGCAAGGCCGTGATGTCCTGGCGGTGCCCGGCTCACCGCTAGATCCCAGATCAGCCGGGACAAACCATTTGATCCGGCAAGGCGCGACACTCGTGCGTCATGCCGACGACGTTCTGGAAGTTTTGGAAAGTCTTTCCTTTTCAGGCGTGTCCGCGCCCAGAGAGTTGTTCGAAGGATCGCCAGAGCATGATTTGCCAACCGACTTGATTGAGCGAATCCAGCAAGCTTTGTCGCCCCACCCCATGCCCCTCGATGAAATCGCAAGAGCAGCCGGGGCTACACCGGCCCAATGCGCCGCAGCCTTGATGGAACTGGAGATTGCTGGTGAGGCAATCACCCTTCCCGGTGGTCTGGCATCCCGCGCGGTTTGAACCGAGCTGTGCTGTCAGTGCATCGGCAGAAACATGAAAAATCAGCCGGAATGGTCTCATGGCTGGACGATTCCCGCCTTCCTCTCTAAGCCTCCAAAAGGAAATGAGTGTAGGCGGAACGCGGCGCGCGTTCGGTTCGACGCCCGAAAACAGCTGTAAGGGTAAGCGTTTTGGCAAAATGGCATCATGTTGCAGCTGCACTTGGACTGGCAGCTTCTCTTCCTTGGTACGCCATCGCCCAGGAAAACACGGGCGCTCCGCAACCAGCCGAACAGGATGAGCGGGTCGTTCTCGAAGCCGACTATGTTTATGAAGTTCGAGATGAGAACAAACTTGTTGCCGAGGGCAATGTTGAGGCGCTGTATCAGGGCCGCATCCTGCGCGCTGACAAGATCGTCTACGACCGCACGACCGAGAAAGTCCGGGCCAGCGGCAATGTCATTATCATCGATGAAACCGGCAGCCAGCAATTTGCAGACGAAATCGAGGTCAATTCCAACCTGGAAGACGGCTATGCAATCGGCTTTTCAGCGCGGCTGGATCAGGGCGCAACGGTCGCCGCCAATTCTGCGATCCGGCAGTCAAATGGCGTGAACGCGCTGGACCAGGTGGTGTATACCGCTTGCCCGGTCTGCGAAGAGGACAAGACACCCACTTGGTCCGTCCGCGCCCGCCGTGCTGTCCTTGACCAGGAAAGCCAGATGATCTCGTATCGCGATGCCGTGATCGAAGTCGCCGGCATTCCCGTGTTTTATTTTCCGTTTCTGGCTCACCCCGATCCGTCATCTGACCGACGGTCGGGTCTCTTGATCCCCTCTGCCGGTAACTCGTCCAAACTCGGCTGGTTCTACCAACAGCCCTATTACTGGGCCATTTCGGATTCGTCCGAGCTGACGATCTCGCCCATGGTCACTCAAAATGTGAACCCCATGCTGGAACTAGATTACCGCAAGAAATTCTATTCTGGCGCGATCAACATCAATACGAGTTTTACCAGCGAACAGAATTTCGACAGTGACGGCGAACTTTTCGGAGAAGAAAAATTACGCGGACACGTTTATGGGAGCGGGCTGTTTGCTATCAACAACCAATGGAAATGGGGCTTTGGTGTCGAGCATCAGACAGATGACCTCTATGATCGCCGATACGATCTGGACGGGCAAGATGAACAGCGCGGCCTCTATGCCAGCCAGCCCCGCCGCCTCCTGACGCAATTGTTCGCCATCGGCCAGGGCGACGACTATTACACTGACGTCGCCCTGTTGAAGTTCCAGGGACTGCGCGAGAATGACGACGATGGCGAATTGCCCACCGCCCTACCTGTGTTCTATGGCGAGAAGTATTGGGACCTTGGCAATATGGGCTTTGCCAGCGTCAACGCGTCGAGTGCCATCCTTAGTCGGGATTTGGGGGAAGACAGTCACCGGGTCAGCGTTGGCGCGGACTGGACCGATCTCAACATCTTGCCGGGCGGCTTCACATTCGAGCAATTTGCCGAAGTTCGTGCCGATTATTACGGTTTGGACGAAGACGTTTCCGGTGAGGAAAGCGTCTCCCGCGCCGTTGGCAATATCGGGGGCAAGCTGGCTTATCCCATGATCCGGCCCGGGAAAGTCATTGATATCATGGTCGAACCGGCAGTCATGGCGGCGTGGGGCCTCTCCAACGTCAATGATGACGCCATCCCGAACGAAGACAGCCTGCTTTACGAGGCCGACGAAGCCTCGCTGTTCGATGCCAACGGCTTTGGTGCCTTCGATCTCTATGAAGGGGATGGAAAACTCGCGGCGGGGATCACTACTCGCGCGGTTTGGAAAAGCGGTCCCAGCCTCAGCGCAACGGTCGGTAAACGATGGCGGTCCAGACCAGATAATGCGTTTGATCCGGTGAGCAATCTTGATGGGACATCATCGGATTGGATCATCGCTACGACGGCAGATCTGGGCGAATTGTTACGTGTGGATGCACGAGCTCGCCTGGATGAAGACGGGTTCAGCCTGAATAGGATCGACGCGAAATTATCTTCATCTTACAAACGGTTCCGCGCTATTGCGCAGTACTACAAAGTTGACGAGCGGATCGCAATCGTGGGCGGTGGAGACGAAGGCGTATTGCTACGCGGCGACATCAAGGTCACCAGCCAGTACTCGGTCTTCTTCGGTCAATTGAGAGATATTCAATCCAATTTGAATGCTCGGCAGGAATACGGCATCGCCTTCGAAGACGAGTGCTCGCGGTTTGAACTGGTCTATATGCGGTCGGAATTACAGGATCGTACGCTGGGACCGGAAGAAAACATCCAGATTCGATTCTCGCTCAAGACCATCGGCGACTTCGGCTCCAGCGAGTTCGATTGATTCGGGGTATGAGGGCGCGATATTGCCCGATGTCATATCCTAAATTTCCGTAAGAATTCAGGGATGACTGCCCTGATGCGTTGCGCGCGATTGCAGGACTTGTATGGTCCGGCAGTACAATTGCCACGGGGCCCGGCTGGGCACTCAATGGAGGCCATTCATGGTTCGTCAGATTTTCGCAGCTGTCCTTCTTGCAGCCATGCCTGTTGGCCTTGTTGCAGCAGCGCAGGAAGCAAGCGCACCAGAACGGCTGGCGCTGGAAGGTGTCGCCGCCATCGTAAATGACCAACCTATTTCCTATTCAGATGTTCGCCAGCGCGCACGACTACTGCTGCTCAGCCTCGGTGGTCAGCAGCCGTCCCAGGAACAGATTCAGCAGATCACAGGTCAGGCTCTTGAACAGCTGATCGATGAGCGCCTCCAGCTGGAGAAGGCCGCCGAATTCGAAATGGAAATTGCGCCGGAAGAGATCAACGGGGCCGTAGACGACATGGCGCGCCAGTCCGGCGCAACGGGTGATCAGCTGAAGCAACAATTGCTGGCCGCTGGCGTGAACCCCACCAGTCTTGAAGAGCAGATGCGTGCCGAGATCGCCTGGAGCCGCGTGATGAGCGGATTGTACGGCTCACGTATCCGCATTTCGGACAACCAGGTGGAAGACCAGCTTAACCGCGTGCGCAGCTCCCTGCAGCAGACCCAGTACCGTGTTTCCGAAATCTTCCTCTACGCACCGGATCCGGAAACCAAGGATCAAGCCCTGCAAGCCTCCAGTTCGATTATCGAGCAGTTGAATCAAGGCGCCGATTTCCGCATTGCGGCGCAGCGTATCTCTTCTGCGCCAACTTCGGCCACAGGGGGAGATATGGGGTGGATCACAATAGGTGACCTTGACCCTGTGCTCGCACAAGCCGTCGAAGACTCAGCTGGACCCGGCATCGTCGGTCCGCTCGCAGTCGAAAATGGAATTTACATTCTGAATATTGCCAGCAAACGTGAGCCAGCCAAACTGACAACCAAGGTCGATCTTATTCGCCTGCAAGTGACAGATGGCGATGAAGCCGTCCTCACAGAAGCCATGGAAGCCATCTCCAGCTGTGATGATGTTCAAAGCGTTTCCAATTCGAAATCGAACTTGCGGCATGCTGACCTGACAGACATAAACGTCGACGAGCTAGGCACTGAGGGCAAGGACCTCGTGCTTGCGGCAGACGTTGGCCAGCCCACAGAAATCTTTGCCGCCGGCAGCGGCCTTGCAGTCATGTATGTCTGCCGCCGTGAGGATGGTGCCGAAGCCCTGCCATCGCGCGATGACCTCAAGAGCCGCCTGAAAGATCAGGAACTCAGCATGATTTCGGAGCGAGAGCTGCGCGACATGCGCCGCGAAGCGACGATTATCTATCGCTAGGCCTTGCATGGCCGGCTGTTTGGGTGAAGACCCCCTGAGTGACCGATAAAAGCCGAACTCCACTCGCATTGACAATGGGCGACCCTGCGGGTGTGGGCCCGCCGATCACAGTGTCGGCGTGGAACGCGCTAAAGCATGATCCGTCTTGCTGTTTCTTCGTGATTGGCGCGCCACGTTTGTATGCTCGGGACATTCCGGTGCAGGAAATTTCCAGCCCGGCAGACGCACAAGAGATATTCGCTCATGCGCTACCCGTCATTCCGTTGGAAGAGGTACCGGACATCCAGCCTGGACAGGCAGACGACCGCGCCGCCGCATCCATCATCAAATCCATCGAACTGGCCACCGCCTTGTGCCTTGATCGCTCTGCAGACGGCATGGTCACCAATCCAATCAACAAGGCGCTGCTCTATGGGACGGGCTTTCGTCATCCGGGCCATACAGAATTCGTGGCCGCGCTGTGCGCAGAAGGCTCTCAGACTTCGTACCTACCGGTCATGCTGTTGACCGGAGGTGGTCTGCGCGTCGCACTCGCAACCATTCATGTCGCTCTGAAAGATGTGTTCAGTCATCTGAACACCAAAGACCTCGCCACACTTGGAGAAATTGTGGCGGAGTCAATGCGTGCGGACTTCGGCATTGCCTCGCCCCGCCTCGCCTTCACCGGATTGAACCCACACGCTGGCGAGAACGGTACGATAGGGCGCGAGGAAGTCGATATCATCAATCCTGCAGCCAGCGCCCTGCGCGCCGCCGGCATCGACATGTCAGACGCGCGGTCAGCTGACACAGTGTTCGCCGAATCTCTGGACGGACGGTTCGATGCCATCATCGCCATGACCCACGATCAAGGGCTCATTCCGGTCAAGACGCTGGACATGTGGGGCGGCGTCAACACGACGATTGGCCTGCCCATTGTACGCACCAGCCCCGATCACGGCACCGGCTATGATGCCGCCGCGAATGACACAGCTCGGCCTGACAGCCTGATCGCCGCAATCCGCCAGGCCCGAATGATCGCTGATAACCGAAAGAAAATTTCATGAGCCGTGACGAGACGCCGCCAGGCCTGACACAGGCAACTGCGCGCAAGGCGCTAGGTCAGCATTTCCTTTTCGATCCGGACATTTTGAAGCGAACGGCACTGGCCGCAGGACCGATAGAAGGCCGGACAGTCATCGAGGTTGGCCCAGGTCCGGGCGGGCTCACGCGCGCCTTGCTGGACAATGGCGCCGCCAAGGTCATCGCCGTGGAGGCTGATGAGCGATTTGCCCAGGCACTACAATCATGGCCAGAAGCCAAAAGCGGTCGTCTCCACGTAATCCTGAAAGACGCACGCAAAGTTCGCTGGGAAGAAATGCTGGCAGAACTTGGCGGCACCACACCAGCCATGATGATCTCCAATCTTCCTTACAATGTTGGCACACCATTGCTCGTAGCCTGGCTGAAGTCAGGCCCCTGGCGTGGCGAGATGGCCCTGATGTTCCAAAAGGAAGTGGCTGAGCGCGTGTGCGCCAAACCGAATACGGATCAATATGGTCGCCTCGCCGTCCTGACCCATGCGGTTACCGATCCCCATATTGCCTTCACGCTGCCGCCGGGTGCGTTCCGACCCCCGCCGAAAGTGGACAGCGCCGTAGCCGTTCTGCACCCGTTGCCGCCGGAAAAAGTCTTTCCCCATCTCGACAAGCTGGAAGAAGTGGCCGGTGCGGCGTTCGGACAGAGGCGGAAGATGCTGCGTGCGGGCCTGAAACCGCTTGCCAAGCGTCATGGGCTCAAAGCGGTGGAATGGCTCCAAAGCCTCGACATTGACCCGACGGCCCGTGCCGAGACGCTCATCCAGGACGAATTCAGGCGGATGGCCGCCTCCCTCGTCAAATAGAAAACGGCGCCCCGGTTTCCCGGAGCGCCGCGCTTTAGACAATCTGTAACCAACTAGTCGCGTTCAAGATCGAACCGATCGGCTTCCATGATTTTCGTCCAGGCCGCGACGAAATCGTGCACGAACTTCTCTTTCGCATCATCCTGGGCGTAAGTCTCCGACAGGGCCCGCAGTTGTGAGTTCGAACCGAAGACGAGATCAACTCGCGTGCCGGTCCATTTCACTTCTCCGGTATTGCGATCACGTCCTTCGAAGACATCCTGCTTCTCAGTGGCTGCTTTCCAAGCGACGCCCATGTCCATCAGGTTCACAAAGAAGTCGTTCGACAGCGTGCCGGGGCGATCCGTGAAGACGCCATGCTTGGAATCAGCATGATTGGCGCCGAGTACACGCAGGCCGCCGACGAGAACCGTCATTTCTGGTGCAGTCAGAGTCAGCAACTGCGCCCGATCCAGTAGCAATTCTTCAGTCGGAACCGAGAATTCGACCTGAAGATAGTTGCGGAAGCCATCGGCTTTCGGCTCGAGGAAGGCATAGGATTCAACATCCGTTTGCTCCTGCGAAGCATCCATACGGCCCGGCGTGAACGGTACCGAAACATTGATGCCCGCATCCTTGGCGGCCTTCTCCACGGCAGCAGAACCACCGAGCACGATCAGGTCGGCCATCGACACCTTCTTGTTGCCTGTCTGGGCGTAATTGAAAGCGCGCTGAACGCTTTCGAGCAGACCGAGAACCTTGGCAAGCTTTTCAGGTTCGTTGACTTCCCAGTTCTTTGCCGGGTCCAGGCGGATACGGGCGCCATTCGCACCGCCCCGCTTGTCGGAGCCGCGGAACGTGGAAGCTGCGCCCCATGCCGTCGAGACCAGTTCGGACACAGACAAGCCCGAAGACAAGATCTTCTCTTTGAGATCAGCAATGTCACTGGCGTTCACCAGTTCATGGTCAACTGCCGGAATTGGGTCCTGCCAGAGCAATTCTTCGCTTGGAACTTCCTCACCAAGGTACCGAACGGCTGGCCCCATATCGCGATGGGTCAGCTTGTACCAGGCGCGGGCGAACGCGTCTGCAAACTGATCCGGATTTTCGTGGAACCTGCGAGAGATCTTCTCGTATTCCGGATCCATCCGCATGGCCATGTCGGCCGTGGTCATGATGGTGATCTGCTTCTCGGACGGATTGTGAGCCTTTGGCGCCATGTGCGCCTCGTCTACATCCTTTGGCTGCCATTGGAACGCGCCAGCGGGGCTCTTCACAAGTTCCCACTCATAGCCGAACAGCATATCAAAATAGCCATTGTCCCATTTGATCGGGTTTGGCGTCCATGCGCCTTCGATGCCGCTGGTGATCGTGTCATCGCCATGGCCAATACCGAACTTGCTCTGCCACCCAAGCCCTTGTTCGGCGATGTCGCCGCCTTCAGGCTCTGCACCAACCATCGCCGCGTCACCCGCACCGTGGCACTTGCCAAATGTGTGACCGCCAGCAGTCAGCGCAACAGTTTCTTCGTCGTTCATGGCCATCCGGGCAAATGTTTCACGGATGTCCTTTGCCGAAGCCAGCGGATCAGGATTGCCGTCCGGGCCTTCGGGGTTCACGTAGATGAGGCCCATTTGAACGGCTGCGAGCGGGTTCTCGAGCACACGCTCGCCGCTATAGCGGCTGCCGGGCTTATCGCTGGTGGCCAACCACTCTTCTTCCGTGCCCCAATAGATATCTTTCTCCGGCTCGAAAATGTCTTCGCGGCCGCCGCCAAACCCAAACGTTTTACCGCCCATGGATTCAATGGCGCAATTGCCCGCAAGGATCATGAGATCGGCCCAGGAAATCTTGTTGCCGTACTTCTTCTTGATCGGCCATAGCAAACGGCGGGCCTTGTCGAGATTGGCATTGTCCGGCCAGCTGTTCAGCGGCGCAAAGCGCTGCGACCCGGAAGTCGATCCACCCCGGCCGTCACCTGTGCGATATGTACCGGCGCTGTGCCAGGCCATACGGATGAAGAACGGACCATAATGGCCGTAGTCCGCAGGCCACCAATCCTGGGAATCCGTCATCAGCGCGAAGATGTCCTGTTTGATCGCCTTCAGGTCGAGTTTCTTGAATTCCTTGGAATACTTGAACGTCTCGCCAAGTGGATTACCGACCGGCGGGTTCTGGTGAAGGATGCTGAGGTCTAGCTGGTTGGGCCACCAGTCGCGGTTTACGCGCCCTCGCAGCGAATGCATTACGGGGCACTTGCCCTCTGGAGCTGCGTCATTTCCGTCCATATTCATCTCCCTGGATTGGTCTGGCCTGAGAGCAGTCCCTCCCGGAACAACCCTCCTGATTTCACGGTCGCCGAGAGAACATCAGCGCGGAGTAGGCGCAGTCCTTTGACGACAGTCTTGAGGCTACGCAATGATTTTGAATAGAACCAATCAATAGAAGCCTACTCCGGTATCGATATTTTCTATGCATTGAATTAGTGGTACAAAATCAAAGGCCCCGGCACTTTCGCACCGGGGCCTTCCATAAAAAATTCATTCAACTAGTGGCCTGCGAGGACCGCGAGCATGAGCAAGGCCACGATATTTGTGATCTTGATCATCGGATTCACGGCCGGACCGGCAGTATCCTTGTAGGGATCGCCAACCGTGTCTCCGGTTACAGCGGCCTTGTGAGCTTCTGAGCCCTTTCCGCCGTGATGACCATCCTCGATATACTTCTTCGCATTGTCCCAGGCACCGCCTCCGGACGTCATCGAGATGGCCACGAACAGGCCTGTCACAATCACACCAAGGAGCATCGCCCCAACCGCCGCGAGGGCCGCGCCTTTGCCGGCAATCGCAAAGATCACGCCGAACAGGACAATCGGTGACAACACTGGCAGGAGTGACGGGACGATCATTTCCCGGATAGCGGCCTTCGTCAGAAGATCGACCGCCCGGCCATAATCAGGCTTCACTTCGCCTTTCATGATGCCCGGCATTTCGCGGAACTGTCGACGAACTTCCTCAACCACCGCTTGCGCAGCGCGTCCGACGGCCATCATGGACAGGCCTCCGAACAGGAATGGCAACAGGCCACCGAACAGAAGGCCGACCACCACATATGGGTTCGCAATCGAGAAATCAGCCGTTGCATTGTAGAAGAAGTCCCCTTCCACGGCGCGTGCCGAGAAGTATTTGAGATCTTCCGCATAGGCCGCGAACAGAACGAGTGCGCCGAGCCCGGCCGAACCAATGGCATAGCCCTTGGTCACAGCCTTCGTGGTGTTACCAACCGCATCGAGTGCGTCCGTTGTCTCGCGAACTTCCGACGGAAGCTCCGCCATCTCGGCGATGCCGCCCGCATTGTCCGTAACGGGTCCAAAAGCGTCGAGCGCCACGATAATCCCGGCAAGCGCCAGCATGGTCGTGGTGGCAATCGCAATGCCGTAGAGGCCTGCGAGGTTGAACGTCAGGATGATGCCCGCAATGATCACGATGGCCGGAAGGGCAGTCGATTCCAGCGACACAGCGAGGCCCTGGATCACGTTCGTCCCATGACCAGACTCTGATGCCCGCGCGATGGAGCGTACCGGACGATATTTGGTTTCGGTATAGTAAGCCGTGATCACGACGATCAGTCCCGTCACCACGAGGCCGACCACGCCGCAACCAAACAGCATCCAACCGGACACGTCATTGGCGAGGCCAAGCCGTTCGCCGGCATCGTCGAGCACGCCGAAACCATTCGGCAAGACCGTTGCGATTGCTATTGCGAGGCCGCCAATGGACAGCACGCCCGTCACGATCAGGCCTTTGTAGAGCGCCCACATGACATCCGTCTTGCCGGGTGCGAGGTTCACGAAATAGGTGCCGACAATCGACGTGACGATACAGACGGCGGCAATCGCCAACGGCAGCATCATGATTTCGACGATGTATGTTGCGCCAGAGAAATAGATTGCACCGAGCACCATCGTCGCCACCAGCGTGACCGCATAGGTCTCGAACAGGTCGGCCGCCATGCCGGCACAGTCGCCGACATTGTCTCCCACATTGTCTGCAATCGTCGCAGCGTTGCGTGGATCATCTTCCGGAATGCCGGCTTCGACCTTGCCGACCATATCACCGCCGACGTCCGCGCCCTTGGTGAAGATACCACCACCAAGACGCGCAAAGATCGAGATCAGCGACGCGCCAAAGCCAAGGGCCACGAGCGAGTCGATGACGAGACGTTTCTCGCTTTCAACGCCCAGATTCAGTCCAACGACCATGGTGAGCAAGCCGTAATAGACAACGATGCCCAGAAGAGCGAGGCCAACCACCAGCATGCCCGTGATGGCACCTGACTTGAAGGCCAACTTCAGACCTGCGTTGAGGCCAGACTTGGCCGCTTCAGTTGTGCGCACGTTTGCCTGCACCGACACTTTCATGCCGATGAACCCGGCCGCGCCGGAAAGCGCTGCGCCGACGATGAAGCCGAGCGGCACCTGCCAGTTTCGGAACAGAATAAGTAACAGAACGACGACAACGACGCCGACGATCGCAATTGTACGATACTGGCGCCCAAGATAGGCATTTGCGCCTTCCTGGATCGCTTGAGCAATTTCGCGCATACGCGCATCACCAGCCGGGGCCTTCATGATCGAATTGATCTGGAGCCAGCCATAAAGGACTGACAAGACCCCCGCCGCGAGAGCGAGATAATACCACATGGATTACGTTTCCTTCCCTTAAAACAGAACTTCGACGCCAGGTTATTCCTGATCATGCACTGTTTATTATAGGTGACCAGCCTGCCCGGCCCTCGGGAAATAGGCAATATGCCTCCCGTCAGGGGCGAGTCAGCCCAGTCCCACTTCAGCCATGCTCAAAGCCGAGAGTTTCCGGGAGGTTAATGGGCGAATTTCGCAGGGTGACGGAAAGTCCTCCTTCGGGTCGGGTTTCGCCGATAAGCGTAATAACTACGCCAGATCTGCCCGCATCCGCCAGGATTTCATCGCGCCGCGTTTTTTCTGAGGTGAAGAGCAGTTGATAGTCGTCTCCCCATGTCGACAGGCGGATCATTTCGTCCAATTCGGTTGCATTCCCCGCAAAAGGCACGGTCTCAAGTGCTATCAGAATGCCAATGTCGGACGCGCCGGCGAGACTCGTGGCATCCCCCAACAGTCCGTCGGAAACATCCATCGCCGCCGTCGCGAACTGCGCAACAAGATGCGCGGCGGCAAGCGGTTGGACCTGCGGCACCCGATACGCCTCAACCTCGGCGCTTTCATCCGCCCCTTTCTGGATCGCGTCAAAGCCCAGATACGCCGCACCGACACGACCTGTGACCCAGACATCTTCGCCGGGCCCAGCGCCCATCCGCCGAACAGGTGTTTCACCAAGACAAGTCCCGGTCATGGTGAGTGACAGGAAAAGACCACCCGGGCTGCGCACGGTATCTCCGCCGATCAGGTGGATATCGAATGCATCCAGTTCTGCCCCAAGAGCAGATGCGAATTCAGCAAGGTCGGATTCCGGTCGTTCCTTGGGCCATCCGAGCGTGAGCAAAGCTTCAGAGGGCAAGGCTCCGGCGGCGTAGACATCGGACACGTTCACGCGCACAAGCTTTTGGGCAACGGACGCCACCGGGTCAGACGCGAGAAAATGCACGCCCTCGACCAACGCATCAACCGTGATGACCGTCGGAGACTTGCTGTCGGCCAACTGCGCAAGATCGTCCCGCAAGCCAGCTGCCCCGCCCGCTCTGGCGAGCGGCGCAAAATATTTGGCGATCCAGTCTTTCTCAGCCATTGGGTCAGCGCCCCATGCGCCTCATGGCGCTACAACCCTTCGCGGCCGATGGCGTAGAAACGCTCCTTGCGCTGGGTGCGCAGTTCGGACGGGCTCAGGCCTTCCAGTTCCTGCAAGGCCTCATCAAGCGCTTTTGCGGCAGCAGCCATCGCCCGTTTCGGGTCACGATGTGCGCCGCCGACTGGCTCCTTGACGACACCGTCGATGACTTTGGTTTTCAACAGGTCCGGCGCTGTGATTTTCATGGCGTCAGCCGCATCCTTCGCCTTGGCAGCGTCGCGATAAAGGATCGAAGCGCAGCCTTCCGGAGAGATCACCGAATAGATGGCGTGCTCCATCATCAGGACCTTGTTGGCCGCCGCGATACCGATCGCGCCGCCCGACATGCCCTCGCCGATGATCAGCGTGACGAACGGCACGCCCAGTGACAGGCCGCGCTGTGTGCCGCGCGCAATGGCTTCAGCCTGCCCACGCTCTTCGCCGCCCTTGCCGGGATATGCCCCCGACGTGTCCGGAAAGCTCAGGACAGGCAAATTGAACTTCTCGGCCATGTCCATCAAGCGCACCGCCTTGCGATAGCCTTCAGGGTGGGCCATGCCGAAATTGTGCTTCAGGCGCTTCTCGATCGTACGGCCCTTCTCATGGCCGATAATGACCACGGGACGCCCCTTGAAGCGTGCCAGTCCGCCCATAATGGCTTCATCATTCCCAAACACACGGTCGCCCGCGAGTTCCTCGAAATCGTCGAAGATGTTCTCGATGAAGTCAGACAAATGCGGCCGGTCTGGATGGCGGGCCACAAGAGTCTTCCGCCATGCGCTGAGATCGGAATACATGTCCTTCAGCTGCTTGCTCGATTTGGCCTTCAGCTTTTTCAGCTCGTCGGTGATCGATGGACCTTCCTTGCTGGAAGCAAGCGCTTCCAGTTCGGAGATCTTCGCGTCCAGCTCCGCAATGGGCTTTTCGAATTCAAGATAGGTCGTTGTCATGGTGCGCAAGTTAGCAATGACGGGCTGACTCGCCTAGCCGGGAATTCACTAAAGTGCGCCTTGCACCTTTACCACGGCCGGCAGGATCAAAACGCCGAGCAGGACGGGAAAAACGAATATAATCAATGGCAAAGTCAGCTTTGCCGGCAGCGCCATGGCCTTTTCCTCCGCCATCAGGATGCGACGCTTGCGCATATCTGCCGAGAAAACTCGCAAAGTCTGGCCCAGACTGGTGCCCATTTCCTCTGCCTGACGGAGCATCGTGGCCAGAGAACTCGCTTCTTCGATGCTCATGCGATCAGCAAAAGCGCGCCAGGCATTCTTGCGCGCCTTGCCCGCGCGTAGCTCCAGCGACAGCTTTTTCATGTGCCCGGCAATGATCGGATGCCGCAATTCCAACTCTTCGCCGACCCTCTGAACCGAGGCATCAAGACTTAGACCGGCTTCTACACAGGCAACCATCAGGTCCATCATGTCGGGAAAGCCAGCCGAGCATTGCTGCTGGCGCGCTTTGGTACGGCGCGAAACGAGCATGTCAGGCGCGAGCAAGCCCGCAATGATCAGGCCAATGCTGAGCATGATCAGGTGTTGCTTCGAAAAGCCACCGAGATGAGGCAAAGCCACCAGCAGAGCGAGCTGAGGCAACACGACGCAAGCAATTCTGGCTATGTAATATCGCCCCACCGCCGACGGGTTAGTAAACCCCGCGAGCAGCAATTTGGCGCGCACCTCGCTGACCGCGTCCTCGTTCGAAGGGGTCGCGCGATTGGCAAGCCCGATGACCGCCCGACCTATCCGTGTATCGTTCCGGCTCTCTTCCTGCACCGCAGGACGTGACTCGCGTCGCTCCAACCGACGCTCAAGATCTTCCTTGGCCTTCCAGCTTCTCACGAAGGCCATAATCGCAGGCACGGCGAGGAAGCCGGCAATGGCCAGCATAATGATGGGCAGAAGAGCAGATGCGGAGAAGGGCATGGGTTTGCTTGGGGCCTACATCTTGAAATTGATCATCTTGCGCATGACAAAATTGCCAATCGCCATCCATACAAACAGGATCGGGAACACCACCCGCACTAGCGGCTCATCGATCACTTCGCCGTAAAATTCCGGGCGCAGCACGTGGATGCCAGACATCACGATGAAGGGTGCCGAGGTAAGGATCATCGCCGAGGCCCGGCCCTCTGACGAAGCTGCCTTCACTTTCAGACGCATGGTCTGACGCTCACGGATGGTTGTCGTGTTCGCTTTCAGGAGTTCGCAAAGGTTGCCACCAGTCTTTTCCTGCAGGCGTACCGTGGCGACGAACAGCTCGACGTCCGGGTCGCCCGCCCGCTCGGCCATGCGCTGTACCGCATTGGTCAGCGACATGCCGTATGACACTTCATCCGCCGCCATGCCGAACTCTGTTCCAATCGGGTCAGGCATCTCGCGGGCCACCAACGACACGGCTGTCGCAACCGGATGCCCGGCCTCCAAACTGCGGCAGACAATCTGGAGTGCGTCGGGCAATTGTTCCGACATTTTCTTCATGCGCCGACCAGCAACCATTTTGAGCCAGACGATGGGTCCGAGCACAAGAATGAGCGCGGCAATACCGGCAGCCGGTCCGGGCCCGCCAACAAAACGCCAATAGGCTAGCCCCGCGACCAGACCTGCCCCGGCTGACATACCGAACCAACGCAATGGCTGAAACTTCAGGCCAGACCTGACCACCAGCTGATTGAACCAGCGCAACGGCATGGCAAGATTGCCATTCTTGTCGAGGCCACGACTTTTGCGCAGCTCGACCATGGCTTCACTCGTCGTTTCAAACCGTTCCTTGAACTGAAGACGCTTGTTGACCACGCGGCGGGTTTGGGCTTCCGTCACCAGCCCCATAACCGACTGGATCGCCAGAAATACCGCGCCGATCGCCATGATCACAGGGATCAGGACAGTCAGGCTGATATTGGTGATGTCAGGCATCCACGACAAGAAGCTCGTCTCCTAGAATCGCGTAGAGGGGTCAAACATGCCTTCCGGCATGGGAACGCCGCGACGTTCCATCTCATCGAGGAATTTCGGACGTAGACCGGTCGCGGCGAAGTGCCCCTCGACCTTGCCCTCATCGGTTGTGCCAGTGCGTTCAAAGCGAAAGATTTCCTGCAATTGAACGACTGAGCCTTCCATGCCCGTCACTTCGGAGATTGATACGACTTTTCGCGAGCCATCTGACAGGCGCGTGGCCTGGACGATAAAATTGACGGCCGAAGCAATCTGTCCACGGATCGCCGTCTCGGATATTTTCATACCACCCATCATCACCATCTGCTCCAGACGGGTCAGTGCATCGCGCGGATTGTTAGCATGGATCGTCGCCATAGAGCCTTCGTGACCCGTATTCATGGCTTGCAGCATGTCGAACGCTTCTTCTGAGCGAACCTCGCCCAGGATCACGCGGTCAGGCCGCATGCGCAGCGCGTTCTTCACCAGTTCGCGCTGACGGATTTCGCCCTTGCCTTCAATATTGGGCGGGCGGGTTTCCATGCGCGCAACATGAGGCTGTTGCAGCTGGAGTTCGGCAGCGTCCTCAATCGTGATGAGGCGTTCATCTTCATTGATAGCGGCTGATAGCGCGTTGAGCAGGGTTGTCTTCCCCGACCCGGTGCCCCCGGAGATAACGGTAGAGGCCCGGCATTTCACCGCCCCGAGGATGAACTTTGCAACAGGCTCAGGAATTGCGCCAAAGCCAACCAACTTCTCCATTGTCAGTGGCGATTTGGAGAATTTCCGGATGGAGACAAGCGGCCCATCAATGGCAATTGGCAAGACAGCGGCATTGACACGGCTGCCATCCAGAAGGCGTGCATCAACCAAGGGCTGGCTCTCATCGACACGTCGGCCCACAGCCGCCACGATCCGCTGCACAATGCGAAGCAAATGGTCATTGTCCGCAAACCGGACCGGTGCCAGTTGGAGCTTGCCGTGCCGCTCGACATAGACCTGGTCAAAACCATTGATCAGGATGTCGGCAATCGAATCGTCCTTCAGTAGCGGCTCGATGGGCCCAAGCCCCGTCATCTCGTCCATCACAGCATCGGCAAAGCTTGCCTCTTCTGTGGCCGAGAGCGCCATCTCTTCCTTCTTGATGATCTCCGAAACGATCCCCCGCACACGACGCCGCATGGTTTCATCATCCAGCTTGTCGAGAACGGACAAATCCAGTTCGTCGATCAGCTTGGCATGGATACGCAATTTGGCATCGAGCTGGTCAAAAGCCTTGGTGTCGGCAGGAGCGGGCGGCGCGGGCTTCGGCGCAGTTGGCTCAGCCACTTCAGGCGCGTTGACCGGTTCAGGCTTGGCGGCGGCGTTCGAAAATCCAAAACGGCTCATTTCGCTTTCCTCTTACCGGAAACTTGTTGAACGGGCTGCCTCGCGGCGTCGGGCATCATCTTGTCGACCAATGTCGAGACATCTGCGACGAGCGCGCTTTTCGGTTTCACGTCACCAATCGGCTTTCCGAGATTTACCGCCGTGCGGGCAGCATCCCAGTCCGACGTGATCGTTGCATCAATCTGACGGTCGATGGCCTTTTCGGCCTTGTCGACGGCAAACTCGGCACGGAACTTCTTTTTCGGGAACATACGGTTCAGTACGAGCTTGGCCTTGCGATCGGGCCCACGCAGCATATCAACTTCGCGCGCCATATCCGCAGCAGCGTGCAGGCTTGGCACGGTCAGCTCACTGATAATGATCGCCTCATCAACCGCGCCCAGTATGGGCTTGGTCCACGGCATCATGTGGCGAGGCATGTCCACCAGAACAAATGGGAACTCGGCGCAGGCAACGTCCAGCAATCTGAGGATCGCCGCTTCCGTGGCCAATGCATCTGCGTCCGGATTGCGCGGCGCCGAAATTGTCGAAACACCATCCTCGTGTTGCCAGCACCATGCGGCCAGCAAGCGCGCATCAAGGCGCTCCGGCGCAGCGGACAAGGCTGCAAGGTCGAGCTTTGGCACTGCTTCCAGAAACGAACTGACCATGCCGTCAGACACATTCAGATCAACAAGGCATACCTTGCCGGGTCCGACTTTCTCACAGATGGCAAACGCGCTCTCAATAGCCAGAGTTGAGACACCCGCACCACCGACAGCGCCCCGGAACGCCCAGCATACGGCGGACGCTGGTCCGTCACCGCCACTCTCTGCGGCTTCTGCAGCGGCGCGGATGCGTTCCACGGACTCCAGGATTTCGTCCGCACCGGCGCTGACCGGAAGGATGTCCGACGCCTCAATTTTCATTAAGGCTCTAACGATGTGAACTGGCAGATTGTCTGACACCATCAAGACGGCACTGTCCGGTTTTTCCACCGCCAGCCCCAGCACAACCTGTTCCGCGCCTGTTTGTCCTTGTTCCAACAGGATCAGTGCACCACCGAACTTTTCGACAATGTTCGCAGGGTCCATTGAAGAAAGGTCAATAACATTCCGGCAGATCGACTTGAGCTGCATCAGCCGTTCAGGCCCCGCCAATGCGGCGATCGCAGGGATCATCGCCGGAGCGGATGCCGGATGGGCTCCATCAGATAGTTTTCGCGCTGCGCCTGACATCAGCTGCCTCCCGACGCGCTGACCGAGGAATCCCGCAAGTCTTTGGTTTTGCCTTCATTGAGGGCCTTCACGGCATTGGCTGCACGCAGGCCAGACGTGGACTCGACGGCCTTGGAGTTGCTCAGATTGACGTCACGAACCGATTGCTCACGTATGTTGCTGGCATTGGCTTCACCCAGCAGAAATTTGTCCTGATTGTCATAGCTTGCACATCCGACGAGGAACACGCTCACCATCATGGCACTCATAATACGGCGCTTGAAAGTCATGTTCAGTCTCCTTCGCCGACCAGCGGCGCATGAGTGGTTTGGTTCATGAGGAAGAATTCTTCTTCCGTCGGTTCAGCAAATGCGTCGAGCGGAGTCCGAAGCATGGAAGGGTGTGGAGTAGGTTGAACCAGACGCGGAATGATGATGATCACCAATTCGCTTTCCTGACGCTGGTAGCGCTTGGAAGAGAACAAGGCGCCCAATACTGGCACATTTCCAAGCCACGGTGTCTGCCGAACATCATTGGAATAATCATTCTGCAACAGGCCCGCGATGGCAAAGGCCTGTCCGTCATGTAGCTCTACCGTTGTATCGGCGCGACGGACGGAAATACCGGGAATCTCGATGTCCTGCGCTCGGATACCATTGTTCCGGTCAAGCTGGGACACTTCCGGACGCACCCGCAAGTTCACAAGCCCACCACCCAAAACGGTCGGAGTGAAATCGAGGCTCACCCCAAACTTCTTGAACTCGACCGATACTTGGCCATTCTCGCTCGAGACCGGAATGGGGAACTCGCCCCCGGCCAGGAAGCTCGCCGTGTCGCCTGACAGGGCCACCAGATTGGGCTCAGCCAGCGTACGCACGATTCCCTTCTCTTCAAGGGCGCGCAGTTCGACATCAATATTCTCTCCACCGACATTGGTGAACAGGGCAACCGTCTTGGCGGCCAGTCCGGACACGGTCGATGGCTCCGTGAACGCAACCGCGTCGCGCCCATCCATGGAGTTTCCAAATCCGATTTCCTTCACCGCACTACGGCTGGCTTCGAGAAAACGCACCTCCAGCAGGACTTGCTGACTCTGGCCAACAGACAATCCATTGGCCACACCACCCGGAACATAGCGCTCGGCCACTTGCACCGCCATCTCCGCAGCTGCAGCCGTGGTCAGCTTGCCATCCAGGAACACGCCATCATGCACGGGGTATACTTCAATACGTTCGCCTGGCAGCAGATTCCCCAAATCGGCGCGCAGTTCATCAAGGCTCAGCTCAACTTCGACATCAATCAGTTCAGAGATCTCGCCCTCTGCATTGTAAATGAGCACGGTGGTTGAGCCGGGCACTTTGCCACGCAGGAAGAAGGACCGGTTGGAGGTTGCCATCGCTTCGGCGATATCAGGGTCGGCGACGACGAGCGTCGAAAATCCCTGATCGGACTCGATGACGGTCGAGCGTCCCTTTTCAAGCACGAGCACCTTGGCATCAGGGCCGGTCGTGCGCTCGGTCCAGGCATGCGCCGGCGCAATTGCGACGATGCCAACAACCAGGAAAAGCAGGATATAAGTCAGTTTAGGCATCAGTTCGCCTCCTCGGTCAGCGGCTTCGGCTGCGCGACAGGCGCGGTCACACTTGTTTCACGATCCCCATTTATGATGCGCACGGTCGCAGTCGTTGCGCGCTTGGGCGCAGCACGACGAACAATAGGGGCCTTATTAGGCTCCGCCTTTACCAGCGTGATGACATCAGCGTCTTCTTCGCGTCCGATCAATGCCAGTCCCAGCGCGCCTTGCATGCTGACCGCACCCAAGCGGAGTGCACCTTCTGGCGTCACTTCCAGCGTTACCGTGCTGGAGGGACGTGCGCCCTCAAGATTCGATTCAAATGTCTGATCGACCGCCAGCACTTTCACTCGCTTGAGCACAGGCCGCGCTATCAGGTCTGATGTGACCCGTACGGCATCGCTGCCAAACGAGTTTGCAGACTGGCCAGGTTCGCGCTGGATGAACTCGTTCACATCGACCCGGTCACCGGGCAGGACGAATCCAGCAACTCCAGTATCACTCCGTACCGTGATGGCCACGGCACGCATGCCGGGCTCGATAGCAGATGCCAGGGTAAGCAGGTTTCCGGCCGCGTCGAGCTTTTCCAGCATGATTGGTTCGCCAGGCAGGATCAGGCCACGTGCATAAAGGATTTCCGACAGTTCCTCCGTCGAGGCCAGAACGCCCTCAGGAACAGAGTCACTTGGCCATTTGATGGCTTTCACATTGCTGGCCGAGACCTCCTCACCTGCTTCGATCGCCGCAGATGCAACGAGAACAGACGACATCTGGACCGCAGGTGCGGCAATCTGGGCTGTCGCGTCATTGGAATTTGACGTCATGTAATAGCGGCCAAGAAACACAGCTGCGATTCCCAGTACCGCAGAAAGACCAAGACTGATCAGGGGTGCGAGTTTCATTCTGAATGCCCTCTCCCGCGCAAAATACGCAATCATCAGCATTCATGATTAATCTTCAGGCGATAAGGTCTCTTGAAGACTTGTAGGGAAATCTAAATCACGAACAGAACCGCGCATTAACCATGCCGCAACTGTTTCGCGGCCAGTTCTTAAAATTCAGCACACGCATGTTAATCTACTAGGCTGATTTAGCCTCTCAAGACAGTGGAGAACATGTCTGCGTCGACGTTCCCGCCCGTGATAAGCACGCCGACCCGCTGTCCGTGCATCTCGGATGGCAAGCCTTGCACTGCGGCCGCCAGCGCGGCTGCCCCGCCCGGTTCGGCAACGACCTTCAAGTATCGGAAGGCCAAGCGCATCGCCTCACGCACCTCGTCATCCGACACGCCCAGCCCACCACTCAACAAGCGCTTGCCGAGGGCAAAGGTGATCTGGCCGGGCATGGGCGTCAGAATGGCATCGCAGATCGACCGCGTTCCGGGCAGATTGCTGCGCAGTTCGCCCGCTGCTAGCGACTGCGCCCAATCATCATGTGCTTCTGGCTCAGCCGTCCAAATACTTGTTTGCGGCGACAGTTCGGCCATCGCGATCGCCACGCCCGTGATCAGCCCGCCGCCGCCAGCACAACAGATCAGATGGTCCAATGGCGCACCGAATGCTTCCATCTGGTGCGCAAATTCGAGCCCCGCGGTGCCTTGCCCGGCCACGATGTCTTTGTCGTCAAAACTCGGCACGACGGCGCCGCGGTCTTCGGCGATCCGGGTCGCGATCTCCTCACGACTTTCGGTCTCCCGGTCATAGAAGTGAACCACGCCGCCATCTGCCTCGACGCCTGCCACCTTTATCCGGGGCGCATCAGATGGCATGACAATTATCGCGGGCATACCCAGCAAACGCGCGGCCCGCGCAACGCCCTGCGCATGATTGCCAGAGGAAAAAGCCACCACACCCGCTGCGCGTTGCGCCGCCGGGATTTGTGACAGGCGATTCATCGCGCCGCGGATCTTGAAGCTGCCGGTCACCTGTAGGCATTCAGCCTTGATGAACAGTGATCCGCCAGCCAAGGCGTCCAGCGCTTCATGTGTAAGAATCGGTGTCTCACGCGCAACACCGCGCACACGTTCAGCGGCGGCAAGCACATCTTCGAAATCCGGTAGCGCGTCAGCAGCAGTCATGCCGGTGACCTAAACCGAACCGGCATGCCCTGCAATGCAATAGGATCGACTAGAGTTTGTCGAGCATTGCCTTGGCAAGTGCCTTGGCGTCTTCGCCTATCTCTTCATTGGCAAGCGCATAACCCAGAACAGCTTCGAAATAGCCAAGCTTCGAGCCACAATCATAATCCTGCCCTTCATACTCGTAGGCATAGAAGGACTGGACTTCCATCAGGCGCGCCATGGCGTCCGTCAGCTGGATCTCGCCGCCGGCGCCCTTGCCCTGGCTTTCGAGCAGGCCAAACACTTCGGGCTGGAGAATATAACGACCCGTGATCTTGAGGTTCGATGGCGCGTCGGCGACGCGGGGTTTCTCCACCATGCCCGTCATCTCGATCAGGCGTCCGTCGCGATCACTCCCTTTCGGCGCAATGACGCCATAAGATGACACGCGATCCATCGGCACCTGGTCTACGGCAACGATATTCCCACCGACCTTGTCATAGGCTTCCACCATCTGCGCGAGACAGGAGGGGCTGCCCTTGACCAGAACATCCGGCAGCAACACGGCGAACGGCTCGTTGCCGACGATATCTCGCGCACACCAGACGGCATGGCCAAGTCCCAGAGGCGATTGCTGGCGCACAAAGCTGGCGGAACCCGCTGGCAAAGTGGTCTGCTTGACCTGTTCCAGAATGGCCTTCTTGCCCTTGGCTTCGAGCGCGACTTCAAGCTCGTAAGGGATGTCAAAATAGTCTTCGATCGAACCCTTGTTGCGCCCGGTCACGAAAACGATGTGCTCAATTCCAGCTTCCAGCGCTTCATCAACGACATATTGAATGGCCGGCCGGTCGACGACGGGCAGCATTTCTTTCGGGATAGCCTTCGTCGCGGGCAGGACTCGCGTGCCAAATCCGGCCACAGGAAGAACAGCTTTTCTAACGCGCATGAACAGGAAGCTCCTTGGAATTCAACATCGGGACCGCGAAAGGCCACCTATGCGGGTTTCTAAGCAGACTTGGACTTAAATCGCGTTAACTCAGAGCAATAAAATGGCCGTAAGTCTAAATCCAGCCAAGGCTGTACAAGCTTAACGCACCAACGCTGCACGCGAGTGACAAAACGAGCACTGTGGCCATGGACCGTTTGACGGAGGGTGCCCGTGTCCCACGCATTTCGGCTTCGAGCAGGCTCTGCAAACGACGCGCAGGAGATAGCGTGGGCGGATAACGCGGCTCAGATAGGCTGGCGTCCTGCATATTCGCTGCCGCCAGGTCTGTGGATTTCGCGGCTTCCTGGGCGGTAGATTCGTCTTGAATCGCTGGCTTGCTTTTCGGAAGGGCCATCTGAATTCTCCGGTATCTTCCAGAGAGTGTGCCAGATGAGAGCTAACCGATAGCTAACAAAATCGGATGTACTGAAGTCAGTCCGGAACCGGTCCGAAGAAAACGCCACCGTCTGGCGCTTCATAGCCATTTGAGCAGCGCAACGTGCCATCAGAACCGCGGTCGTCCAGAACGACGAAAGTCTTTAGACGGGATTCTCCGAATTCGCGCGCTTGCGATATCGACTCGCCGCCATCGCTGCGCACTGTCGTCGCCGGTGCGAGGCTTCCCGAAATCATCACGGCGACACCGGTGGACAAAATTTCTTTGAGCATGTTTCGGCCTTTTGGGGGTTACCCGAAATTTACCAACGATAAGGGAGGGAGCGCCGCCTATATTCGTCTGACCGGAAAACTTCAAGAGTTAAAGCGGGGTCAACGTATGACCGCCATCCACAACCAGTGTGGCGCCCGTCATGTAGCCGCCCTGCTCCGACGCCAACAGCAGAAGCGGACCAGACAATTCGTCATAGTTTCCGAACCGACGCATCGGGACGCGCTTTGCCATTCTCTGACCCGCTTCCGATTCGAGGAACTCATCATTTATTGCTGTCTTGAAGTATCCAGGCGCAATCGCGTTAACGCGGATCCCATGCCGAGATGCCTCAAGTGCCATCGTGCGAGTCAGATGATCCACCGCAGCTTTCGACGCTGAATAGGCAGAGATCATGTTTGACGGCCTGAGCGCCGTAATTGACGCAATATTTATGATCGCGCCGCCACAGCCCGCATCGATCATGGCCTTGGTAGCGTATTTGGCAACTCGCCAGACACCGGTGAGATTGGTCTCGATGACAGTGTCCCAATCCTTTTCGGGCATGTCCCAGAACCACCCCTCACGCGACATACCGGAATTGTTGACGAGAACATCGCACGGACGACCAAGCGCTTCGCGAATCTCTGCAAACGCTCCCGTCACGCTATCGTCGGAAGTGACGTCCATCTGTACAGGCAGCGCCTTTCCACCGCGCTTCTCAATGCTTTCTGCAACTTCTTCCAATCGGTCCAGGCGGCGCGCCGCGAGCACGACATAGGCCCCGGCATCGGCCAGAACATGGGCGAAATGCTGGCCCAAACCGCTTGATGCTCCCGTGACCAATGCCGTCTTATTAGTTAAACTGAACAATCTCATGCCCTCCAATTAGAAAATTCGTGTTGCGCGCCGCAATATTTTTCCTCTATCCCAGCGATATGAAAATATCTGTTCTGAGGGAGCGACGAGCTGGTGAGACCCGTGTGGCGGCTACACCAGAAACCGTCAAGAAGTTGGTGGCCTCCGGCCACTCGGTAACAATTGAGTCCGGAGCGGGCACTGTCGCAGGCTTTCCTGACGACAGCTTTTCTGAGGCGGGGGCCACCCTTGCACCAGACGCGGCCGCGGCAACCAAGGGGGCCGACATTGTCTTCAAGGTGCGCGCACCGGAAGACGGCGAATTTAGCGCCCTGCCCGACGGCGTCGCGCTCATCGCCTTGATGGACCCCAGCAACCTGGATGCGACGCCGCTCAATGGGAAAAAGATCGCGGCTCTTTCCATGGAATTCACCCCCCGCATCACGCGCGCACAAAGCATGGACGCCCTGTCGTCCCAATCAAACCTTTCCGGCTATCGCTCAGTCATTGAAGGTGCGCAGATCTACGGCCGCGCCATGCCGATGATGATGACCGCTGCCGGCACGATCGCCCCGGCCAAGGTCTTTATCATGGGAGTAGGCGTCGCTGGCCTTCAGGCCATTGCCACGGCGCGCCGCCTCGGCGCGGTCGTCACCGCAACCGATGTGCGTCCCGCTGCCAAGGAACAGGTCGCTTCGCTCGGTGCGAAATTCATCGCGGTCGAGGATGAAGAGTTCAAGGCGGCTGAGACCGCTGGCGGTTATGCCAAGCAGATGTCGCCGGAATACCAGGCCAAGCAGGCCGAACTGACGGCCAGCCACATCACCAAGCAGGACATTGTGATCACGACCGCCCTGATTCCCGGCCGCGCCGCGCCGGTCCTCGTCACCGAGGAGATGGTGAAAACGATGAAGCCGGGCTCGGTCATTGTCGACATGGCGGTTAGCCAGGGCGGCAACTGCCCGCTCTCCAAACCTGATGAGATCGTGGACGTGAACGGCGTGAAAGTGGCCGGGTTTTCGAACCTGCCCGCGCGCCTGCCCGCAGACGCCTCGTCCCTGTTTGCCAAGAACCTCCTCGCCTTCCTGCCGCTGGTCACAGCCGAGGATGGCAGCCTCAATCTCGACACCGATGACGAAATCGTCACCGCCATGCTGCTCACGCGCAATGGCGAGACGGTGAACGAAAGGATCCAATCATGAAGCGCGCACTCCTGACGCTTTCTGCGGCCAGCTTTGCGCTGCCCGCCTTCGCAGATGCCGGTGGCATCGACTCAACCGTCTTCCTGGCTGCCATCTTCGCACTGGCCTGCTTCGTTGGCTACTATGTCGTCTGGTCGGTCACCCCGGCCCTGCACACGCCATTGATGGCTGTGACGAATGCCATTTCGTCCGTGATCATCGTTGGTGCGCTCGTCGCAGCCGCCACGATGGGGCTCACCTCCGACAATTGGGTCTCCAAGATTCTCGGCACGGTCGCCGTGATCCTTGCCAGCGTAAACATCTTCGGCGGCTTCCTCGTCACCCAGCGTATGCTCGCCATGTACAAGAAGAAGGGAGACTAAGACATGGACTCCTTCCAAACCACTTGGGCGCCGCTGCTGTATCTCGTCGCTGGCATTCTCTTCATTCTGGCCCTGCGCGGTCTCTCCAGCCCGGCGACCAGCCGCGCTGGCAACCGCAATGGCATGATCGGCATGGCCATCGCCGTCGGCACCACGCTGGCGCTGGTCTGGTCACAGCTTGACCTGCAGACCTGGGGCCTGATCCTCGGCGGCGTCGCCATCGGCGGCACGATTGGCGCGATCATCGCCCGCAAGATCCCGATGACAGACATGCCGCAGCTCGTCGCCGCCTTCCACAGCCTCGTCGGCCTCGCCGCCGTGCTCGTGGCGGCTGCCGCGCTCTACTCTCCGGTCAGTTTCGGCATTTCCGGCATCGCTGGCATCAAGGCAGCGTCCCTGATCGAACTCGGCCTCGGTTCCGCCATCGGTGCGCTGACCTTTACCGGCTCGCTGATTGCGTTCGCCAAGCTCAATGGCAACATGTCCGGCTCGCCGATCATGCTGCCCGCCCGTCACCTGCTGAACATCGCCCTAGCCGTCGGCATCGTGGTCCTGATGGTCATCCTGATCCAGTCAAACGGTTCGGCACAATGGGCTTTCTGGGGCGTCACGGTGCTTGCCCTGATCCTCGGCATTACTCTGATCATCCCGATTGGCGGCGCGGACATGCCGGTCGTCGTCTCGATGCTGAACTCCTATTCTGGCTGGGCTGCAGCGGCGCTCGGCTTCACGCTGGGCAATTTCGCGCTGATCATCACCGGCGCGCTCGTCGGCTCGTCGGGCGCGATCCTGTCCTATATCATGTGTAAGGGCATGAACCGGAGCTTTATCTCGGTCATCCTCGGCGGCTTTGGCGGCGACGATGCGGCCGCCGGTGGCGCAGGCGCGGATGCAGACCGTCCGTTCAAGCGCGGCTCAGCCGAAGACGCGGCGTTCATCATGAAGAACGCCTCCAAGGTCATCATCGTGCCCGGTTACGGCATGGCCGTCGCCCAGGCCCAGCACGCTCTCAAAGAGATGTGCGACAAGCTGAAGGAAGAAGGCGTCGAAGTGAAATACGCCATCCACCCCGTCGCGGGCCGGATGCCGGGGCATATGAACGTCCTGCTCGCCGAAGCGCAGGTGCCGTATGACGAAGTCTTCGAACTGGAAGACATCAACTCGGATTTTCGCAATTCCGAAGTTGCCTTCGTGATCGGTGCCAACGACGTCACCAACCCGGCCGCGAAGACCGACAAGACCAGCCCGATCTATGGTATGCCCGTTCTCGATGTCGAGAATGCGGGAACGGTCCTGTTCATCAAACGCTCGATGGGCTCCGGCTATGCCGGCATTCAGAACGAACTCTTCTTCCGCGACAACACGATGATGCTGCTCGCCGACGCGAAGAAGATGGTCGAGGACATTGTGAAGAACCTCTAGGCGCTTCGCAGCGACGCAAACCGACGCGTTGCCGCCTCATCCAATACACACATCTGATCGGCCGCCTTCTTCTTGAGGGCGGCCGATTTGCTTGTCACAGTGCCATCTTCCAGAGCCCAGTCCGGCGCAATCTCCGCCAGCGGCTCCAGCACGAACCGGCGCTCCGCCATGCGTGGATGCGGGATGGCCAGCGTCTCGGTGTCGAGCGTCACGCCCTGCATCAGCAACACGTCCACATCCATCTCACGCGGACCCCAGCGCAAACGTCCCTGTCGCCCCAATTCGGCTTCCATGGCCTTGCAGGCATGCAGCAATTGCAGCGGTCCAAGACCTGTCTCGATCAGCACGCAAAGATTCAGGAAATCCGGCTGGTCCGTAACACCCCAAGGCGCGCTGCTGTAGAGATTGGAGACAGAAGCAAGTTCAATGCCCGGCATTGCGGCCAGCAAGTCCACCGCCTGCGCCAGCACCGCCTCGCGGTCGCCCAGATTGGTGCCGAGGCCGAGCGCAGCCTCAGCCATTGCGGGTTCGTGTGATCGACACGCCGACATGGTCCACCAGATGCCGAATTGGCGCCGACGGCTTGCGCACAGTAACGGTCACTTCCTCGACAATGACCCACTTGGCCAGGATCGCATCGGCGATGCGTTCGGCGAAGGTTTCGATCAGATTGAACACAGTCTTCCCGGACAGGTCTTCGGCAAGGTCACAGACCTCCCCATAATGGACCGTCTCTTCCATCTGGTCGGTCGATGTCGCCGGCTGGCCGAGGCGGCAGTCGATGTCGATGAAGAATTTCTGTCCGAGGGATTTCTCCGCCTTGTGGACCCCATGGAAGCCATGAAGGCAAAGATTTGAAACAAAGATGCGGTCGGTCAAATGGCGCTCCCAATGGCTTGAATCATGTCGAGCGCCTCGCGGTGCGCGGCGACATCATGGACACGAAGAATCGTTGCGCCCCGGTAGACGCTGTCGAGCCCGGCGGCAAGCGTCCCGACAAGACGATCCTCCACGGGCTTGCCCGTCATGCGTCCGATAAAGGACTTCCGGGAGACTCCGACCAGGACCGGACATTGGGTATCGACGAGCACATCCAGGTGCGCGATCACGCCGAAATTCTGATCATACGTCTTGGAAAAGCCGACGCCCGGATCGAGCAGGATGTGTGCGCGGGGAATGCCGGCGCGGTCGGCCATGTCGAAGGCGCGCCCGAAGAACTCCGCCATGTCCTCGCGGAGGTCTATGTCGCCATCCGTTTTACCGCGATTGTACGTGATGCAGACAAGGCTTTCAGTCTGGGCCACGGCGTCGGCCATGCCCTCATCCTTGGTCATGCCCCAGACATCATTCACAAGCACCGCGCCCGCTTCGGCAGCGCGCCGAGCGATCTCGGCCTTGTAGGTGTCGATGGAGAGCGGCAAGGCGTCCGGCCCGGCAAGGCGTGTAATGGGCTCACGCACGCGGGCCCATTCGTCTTCGAAGCTCACCGGATCACCTCCGGGCCGTGTCGACTCACCGCCAATGTCGAGAATGTCTGCGCCGTCCTCGGCCATTTGCCGGGCATGCGCTTGCGCAGCGAACAGGGTGTCATGCGCGCCCCCATCGGAAAAAGAGTCAGGGGTCACATTCAAGATGCCCATGATCAACGGCGTCGGGGCCGCGAGCCGCTCCAGCAGCCGGTCTCGAACCGCTATCCGCGCGAGCCTGTCCATAAACGCATCCTTTCCGCTTGGCAGCGTTAACGCCTCAGCAGGGTAGGAACAACGGTTTCGCTGCCACTATCCCCCACGGCTTCCAGATTTTACTGAGGCTTTTCAAAGGCCCCAAAGTCCTGAATCCGACCGGGACGCCAGATGTATACACTCCACCTGTCGGCATCCTGCGATGAAAGTGCCGACGAAGGTCCGGAGCGCGAAGAATTGTCGTCTCTTCTTGGCACTCCCGGCGGATGGACGGAGCCTCGCGTGCACTCGGGGTCATTTCATTCCATCCAACTCACTAAAAAGGCCCCAGCGTCCGGAGCTTTGCTCCATCCGCCAGGACCCGATAGAAAAACCGGACGGGTTTTACCCCAGTCCGGCTCTTTTTGCTGTTTTACTGTTTGGTCTCCACCCCCGGATCGTTCTGGGAATAGGCGTCTTCGAGTTCGTGCGTGTCCGGGGACTGTTTCAACGCGCCCGCCTTTGTATCTTCGGCCCCTGTATCAGCATTAAGCGTCTCGGGTGCATTTGGATGACGCCCATCACGCGGCATCAGAACCGGGTTCTTGCCCTCATCTAGGCGTTGGGCACGTTCTGCGGCGGTACCGGGTGCGTCTGGGCGGTCCTTCTGACCGTCATCCCGCAAGAATCCGTGCTCGCCGTCCTGCGGCTGGTCGTCCGTGCTGCGGTAGCCAGCCTGATTCGTATCCTCGCGGCCGGGGGTCTCGCCATCACCTCGCTGCTGGCTGAGGTCGTTCTGGCGCTGGGTATCGATATCTGTTTCTTGCTTGTTCATGATGAGTCTCCTTTCGAAAAACCAACGGGCGACAAGCGCGAGATGTTCCGAGGAGAAGTGGCCGGCGGGGTTAAATCGGGGTAACTGGAAAGGCGCAGATATCTCGGCTACACCTCAATCATTCTATTCCGATTTTCGCTTCACAGGATCGAAAATTTTTGACTTCGTCAAAAAAGGAAAAGAATGGTGTGCCCTACAGGGTTCGAACCTGTGACCTACTGATTAAAAGTCAGTTGCTCTACCAGCTGAGCTAAGGGCACGCCGGAACGCGCGATTTAGGCGACCAGAACCGAGCGGTCAACCGCCTCTTGCATTGTATGGCTTGAAGTCGCCACAATTTTCGCATCACCCTCGCCGCATGAGACGTATATTCCCCCTTTTCCTTACACTTGCAGCAGTTGGCGCATGCGCCAGCCAACCTGCCCCGACAACACAAAAAACCGCATCGACCGGCAACCTGACCGAAAATGTCAGCGACGCGGCAGGCAGCGCCTACACGCAGACCCGCTCCGGCCTGTCGGATGCTGCTCTGTCGCCATTGGAAGACTTCAACCTGCGCCGAGAAGAAATCCCTCCCATTCTCAAAGGGGTACAGAGCCCCTACGAGCTTCCAGAGAAAATGAATTGCGAGGAAATCGAACAGCGATTGGCTGACCTTGATGCCGTGCTTGGCCCTGACTGGGATACGCCGGTTCCGGATGAACGCCTTCGCACCGAGAAACTGGCGGATTCAGCCGCCGATGCGACGCTTGGCGCAATCGCCTCCGAAGCCCGCGGCCTGATTCCGTTCCGGGGTATCGTTCGCAAAGCTACAGGCGCGGAAAGCCACGAGAAGAAGTATAATCTCGCCTACAAGATCGGTGCGCAACGACGGGCATATCTGAAAGGCATGGGCCTCGCCATGGATTGCCCCCTGCCCGCTCGTCCGGATTTCGCCGCAGAGCGCGACCCAACGGCGGTCACTTTCAAGGGCGATGCGCCGACTGTGCCGAATTCAGGCGCGTATGACGCCTATCAACAAAAGCAACTCGACAATCTTACCCCTGTTGGTCCTTCGGAGCCGACCTCGTCGACGCCCACGCCGTCTGAAGTCGATGACGCAGGGCTTCAAACCGTCCCTCCGCAATACTGAGTCGTATCTCGGCCATGAGCGCCTGGAAGAAAGCCGTATTGTGCCAGCTGAGCAGCATGGGCCCGAGATACTCACCCGCCTTGAAAAGGTGGTGATAATAGGCGCGTGAATAGTCCTGACTGGCCTTGCAGTTTACTGCCTCGTCGAGCGATGAAGTGTCTTCTGCGAACCGCGCATTCTTGACGTTCACCGGCCCGTCCCAGGTCCAGGCCTGACCGTGGCGACCGGACCGCGTGGGCAGGACGCAGTCGAACATATCGATGCCACGCGCGACGCTTTCCACCAGATCGATCGGCTTGCCGACGCCCATTACATAGCGTGGCAAATGGCCCGGCAGGTGCGGCACGGTCATGTCGATGGTGGCGCACATCTGGTCATGTCCCTCGCCGACAGCGAGCCCGCCTAGCGCGATGCCCCCAAAACCCTGAGAGACCACGCCCTTGGCAGATTTCTCGCGCAGATCGACGAAATTGGAGCCCTGCACGATGCCAAACAGGGTTTGGCCGTCGCGGTCGCCAAAGGCGTCCAGGCTCCGCTGACCCCAGTCGAGCGACAGGTCGAGGCTCCGCTCGGCCTCCGCGTGCGTGCAGGGATAATCGGTGCATTCGTCGAGCTGCATGGAAATATCGGCGCCAAGCAGATCCGCCTGAATTTCGATGCTGCGCGCGGGCGTCAGCCTATGCGTGGAGCCATCAATGTGGCTCTGGAAGGTCACACCATCGGCATCCATCTTGCGCAATTGCGCGAGCGACCAGACCTGAAAGCCGCCACTGTCGGTCAGCATCGGGCCGTCCCAGTGCGCAAAGCTATGCAGGCCGCCGAGACGCTTCACGCGCTCTGCGCCGGGTCGCAGCATCAGATGATAGGTGTTGCCGAGGATGATATCCGCCCCGGCCTCCTTTACCTGGTCCATATAGAGCGCCTTGACCGTGCCGGCCGTGCCCACAGGCATGAAGGCCGGCGTGCGGATTTCGCCGCGCGGTGTCTTGAGCGTGCCCGTACGGGCCTTGCCCTCGGTCGCCTTGATCTCGAATGGAAATGTCGTCATGGGCCGAGGCCTATAAAGTCAATGCAGGCCTCTGCCTAGGCGTGGCTACAGCCGGTAGATGCGCCGCGCGGTTTCCGTGAACAGCGCGCGTTGCTCCACTTCGGAGTATTTGGCGGCGATCTTCTTCAAACCATTCCACAGGACCGGGTAGCTGATGGACCAGCGATCCACCGGGAAGTTGCTCTCGAACATGCAGCGGGCTGCACCGAAACAGTCGATCATGTGATCGTAATAGCGCTGTTGGGCCAGCACGAATTCGTCCGAGGTCGGCGGCGTTTCGCGCTCATGCCAGCCCCAGCCATTGTCTGGCATGGCAAGCCCACCCAGTTTCGCCACCACGTTCGGGCAATGGGACAGGTCGGCCATGTCGTCCTGCCACTGCTCGAATATCTCTTCGCGCTTGTCGGCATAGGGGCCGATACCGATGGGCGTCCCGAAATGGTCGAGCACCATGGTCGTATTCGGCACCGCCTTCACCAGGTCGAGATAGTCCCGGTTCTGGTGGTGATAATGCCATGTGCCATAGGACAGGTCGTGCTCGCCCAGCAATTGCACGCCCCGGCGAAAATCTTCATCCGCATAGAGACGCTCAGGCGCCCGGCCTGGAATGCGCAACGTAGCGCCGCTCGTATCACGTGAGCCCGCATGACGGATGCCACGGAACAGGCCGTTGGCAGCGTCCCTGTGAGCGTCGAGCACGTCCTCCAGATGCGGCCCCCGAAGGTCGGCATGCCCGACGATCCCTGCGATATAGGGACCGCCCTTCGCCTTCATTTCGGCTGCAGCGGCGGCCACGAACTCGGTCTCGCCGACGGGTTTGAGATGATCCGGTCCATCCTCGCGATAGGCCGCACCGCACTCCATGAACACGGTCTGGACAACATTGTGCCCGCTGGTCAGGTCAGCGAGGAATTCCGGCACATTGTAGTGCATGTCGGCCTGCGGCCAGAGATGATGATGCGGGTCAACGATTTCCCGATCCGGATCGACAATATCTTCCTGAACCTGCGCCAGCCAGTCGCTATTGTTGAACACCATCTGCGCTTCCTCCTGTTTTTAGGAGGAGTGTGAGCCCCTGAAACGCGAAAAGCCAGCCCCCGAGGCTGGCCTTTCATAAAATCCATTTCCCAACCGATCAGAATTCGATTTCGGCGCCGACCAGCTCTGGTAGCTGCATGATGATCAGCAAATCGCGCATCTCCTGACGGGCGGCAACATGGCTCATGGTGAAGGAGATATTGGAGCCCTTCTCCGTGAGATCCAGCAGGGTCAGACCGGCCGGGAACAGTTCGCGATAAATCACGCGCTCAGAGAGGCCTGGCGCAAGGCGGAAACCGATCCGCTTGGACAGGTTGGTCAGCGCTTCGCCGACGCGCTCCTTGTTACGTGCCGCCAGGGGCGACATGCGGTTGCGCATCACGATCCAGTCAATCGGACGGCGCGACGTCTGGGCCTTCTTCTTGCGACAGGACCAGACCATTTCTGAGTAGAAGCTCGGGCGCAATACTTCGAGCGTCTGCGGGTTCACATCACCCAACAGGTCGAAATCGACGAAACTGTCATTCAGCGGCGTGATCAGCGTGTCTGCGTTCACATGCGCAAGACGCGAGAGATAGGTGTCACCGCCAGGACCATCGATGATGATGAAATCGCAGGCTTTCTTGAGGCGCGCCACGCTGCTGAGAAAACGCTGGGTCTCCTCGGATTCAGCCTTGTCGAGATCGCGCTCTGTCGAAGCATCCACGCGCACGATCTCCGGCATCGGAAGTTTCGCGCCGGTGGACTGCATCCAGCGGAGACGGTTTTCGAGATATCGGGTGAGGCTGCGCTGGCGCACATCAAGATCGATAACCCCAACCTTCTTACCCATCCGCATCAGAGCGACGGACAAGTGCATGGAGACCGTCGACTTGCCCGCTCCACCCTTTTCATTGCCCACGACAATGACGCGGGCCTCGCGCTGCTGCGCTGACAGGTCCGGGCCGCTAACCGTTTCAAGCGGGGCGAATCCATCAGCGGGCATTACGGGCGACTCCTTCAGAGGTATTTCAGTTCGTTAGGGCTCAGGCGACGTGAGACATCTCGGCGCCAGCAGACTTGCTGCTGGAAACCACGTCCATGAAGAGATCAGCGTCTTCAGCCGGTACGTCACCATAATGCGCAGCCATCGGCTCCCCATCGAACAGGACATCGTCCGACGTGATTGGACCAAAGGCAGCCTGCAAGGGCAGCTCGGCGCTGACGGGGGCATGTGCCGCAATGTCAGTGAGCAATGCGCGAAGGCTGGAAAGCGTATTTGAGACACGTCCGAAGTCGCGGGAATAAAGCGTTGCCGCTTCGGTTACCGGGCTGCCGTCGCGATCAAACATCCATTCGTCGACCGCATTCGGGTTCAGATATTCGCGGATCGGCTCTGGAACAGCCGTTTCAGCGAGTCTGGACTTGCCTGCTGCCAGTCGGAGACCGATAGAAAGCGCGAAGGTTTTTAGCGGAGCGAGAATGCGATGTGTCATGAGTTTGAAATTCCTCCGAATGGGTTAACAACGCGTTTACGAAATCCTTTGGCGGGACGTTTTAAACAATCCTCATACGGGAAGTTTTCATAGTGAATTCCATGACAGGTAAGTTAACGGAGGCCGTCCACTCGCGAGCCGAGCTGCAACAACAGATTCGAGCATGGCGCCAAGCCGGTGAAACTATTGGATTTGTTCCCACAATGGGCGCCCTTCACAGGGGGCACCTTTCCCTTGTGCAGAAGGCACGCACCAAAGTGACAAAAGTGGTCGCGAGCATCTTCGTAAACCCCACACAATTCGCACCCGGCGAGGATTTCGACACATATCCGCGCGACGAATCGGCCGATCGGGCCAAACTCGATTCGGCGGGATGCGATCTCGTCTACCTGCCTACGGTCGAGGAAATGTATCCGGAGGGCACCCGCACCAATGTCCGCGTCGAGCAGATGTCAGACCTGCTGGACGGGATCTACCGCCCGCACTTCTTCTATGGCGTCGCGACCGTGGTGGCTCGCCTCTTCCTGCACGTCCAGCCGGATGTCGCCGTGTTCGGGGAGAAGGATTACCAGCAGCTCCAGATCATCCGGCGCATGGTGAAAGACCTCGGCTTTCCAATCGAAATTCTTGGTGGCGAAACCACGCGGGATGGTGATGGGCTCGCGCAATCTTCGCGCAATCTCTACCTCTCGCCCGAACAGCGCCGCGCAGCCGGGGCGATGCAGGCCGCTTTGCACCGGGCCTCGGTCCGCCTGTCGCTGGGCGCGACGCCGTCAGACGTGCTGGAAGAAGCCCGGCGCCTGATCATGGCGTCCGGATTCACGGAGATGAACTATGTCAGCCTCGTCGACCCAGCCTCCCTGGAAGACCTGCCCGACGCGCCCCTGTCATCTGGCACGGTTGCGCGGCTGCTCGGCGCGGCATGGCTCGGAAAGACGCGCCTGATCGACAATATCAGCGTGACGCGGTGAACTCTTTCAGCGCGTCCAGGACCGCCTGATTGTCGTCGGTCGAGCCGACTGTAATCCGCAATCGTTCCGGCAGGCCGTAGCCCCCAACAGCGCGGACAAGGATGTTGCGCGCCTTGAGGAAGTCGTTCGCCGCCGCAGCGCGCTCTGAGGAGCCGAACTCCGGCAGCACGAAGTTCGCGTCGCTGTGCGGGGTCGGAAGGCCCATCGCATTCAAGGCTGCGGTCATGCGGGCGCGCCAGTCGGTATTATGGTCCCGGCTTTTCGTCAGGAAGTCGGTATCCTGAATGCTGGCCATGCCGGCTGCCACAGCGAGACCATTCACGTTGAAGGGGCCGCGAATACGCTGATAGGTCTCAGCGATCTCGGCAGGCATGTACCCCCAGCCAAGACGCAAGGCCGCAAGCCCATGGATCTTGGAGAAGGTCCGCATCATCACCGTATTGGCTTTCCGGTCCACGAGGTCCCGAATTTGCGCTTCATATTCCGAGCCGACATATTCGGCATAGGCACCGTCGACGACGAACAAGACATGCGGCGGCAGGCTGTCCTGCAGCTGTTCCAGCGCCTCGACGGGCAGCATCGTGCCAGTCGGATTGTTCGGATTCGCGAGGAACAGGATTTTCGTCCGCTCCGAGACCGCGCCAAGGATGGCGTTGACGCCCGCGGTCAGATCGGTTTCCGGGACAGTCACTGGCGTTGCGCCGTGCGACAATGCCGAAACGCGATACATGGAAAAGGCGTGCTCGGTGAACAGGATTTCGTCGCCCGGTCCGGCATAGCTCTGGGTCAACAAGTGAATGATCTCGTCAGACCCCGCGGAAACCATCACTCGGCTTGAATCGGCAATGCCGACCGCCTCGGCAATCGTCTCCCGCAGGGCACGATATTCCGGATCAGGGTAGACGTGCACATCGCCCGCCACCGCCTTCATCGCCTCAATGGCTTTCGGGCTGGGGCCGAACGGATTCTCGTTGGAGGCCAGCATGATGACGGAGCCACTCGCGCCAGCGAGCTTGCCGCCGGGCACATAGGGCTTGGTCTGGGCGATATGCGGAAGAGGCGTAATCTTGGTCATCGCCGCGCGACTTACACGAAAGCGGCTGACTGGGAAACTCGCGATTTGCGCGTCATGCGCGTGGCGCGGCAGTGGATTCCCGTAGCATCAACTTGTATTCGAGCAACTTGTGGCGGGGCGCATCGCCGGTAGGGGCAGCCTCTTCCAGCAACATGCTGACGGCCTCTGCAGCAAGTTCGCGACTTGGCTGGTAAATCGTCGTCAAGGACGGACTGATTGTCGTGGCCAGCGGCGTATCGTCGAAACCCACGACGGAAAGGTTGGCTGGTACATTCACCTGGCGGCGATACGCCGTCGCGAGCACACCGGCAGCCATGTCGTCATTACTCGCAAATATCGCGGTCGGACGGTCAGGCAATGACAAGAGTTTCTCAGAGCATGAGACACCGGAGTCAAACGCGAAATCACCATCCTCGATTAGATCAGGATCGAGGGAGATGCCCTCTTCTTCCAGTGCCTGCCGGTAACCGGCAAAACGCCGGACAGCCTGCGCATGAGAATCGGCCCCCTTGATGAAGCCGATCCGCCGATGGCCGAGTCCGATCAGATACTCCGTCATCTCTCGCGCAGCCGCAGCATCGTCGATGGCGACATCCTGACCATGTTCGACGTCTTCTGCGGGCGCAATTCGAACGAATGGAATACCGCGATTTTCGAGTTCAGAGATAAGGTTTTTATCGTCCGACAATGGCGGCGTCAGGATCGCTCCGGCCAGTTTGGTTTCAGCCCTCAGCGCAAGCAGCGATGTATGATTGTCGCTGCAATCCTCGGTGATAAGGCTGTAACCATAGGCTTGGCAGCGTTGCAGGGCGCCCAACTGAACTTCACCAATATAGTTGCGTGATGGGTTCGCATAGAAAAGGCAAATGATGTGACTATGGCGAGCCCGCAGATTGCGCGCATTGTGATTGGTCCGATAGTTCAGCGTCTTGACGGCTTCGAGCACCTTCAAACGGGTCTCTTCGCGCACATTGGTCTCGCCATTCAGCACGCGACTGACCGTCTTGAAGGACACGCCTGCTTCGCGGGCAACATCAATGATGGTGGCAGGCCGGACATGTCCGGAAGTCCTATGCGCTTTTAGCCCGTCAGTCATCGCGGCTCCTCGGTTAGAACCCTTGGGAGCAAGCCAATCGCGCAGCAGAAATCCGCCGCCAGCTAGTTTGTCCGCTCATAGGGGTATGGCGGACAAACCTAGCTTCTTTTTCCCTACAGTGACAAGGCCTTGCCCGCGTTCATTACGCCCGGCAAGGCCTGCCGCTGTTCAGTTTATTTCAGGCTGCGGTTCACGAGGTTTTCCAGCATTTCCTGACGTCCGCTTGTATGGGACGGATTTACACCCGACTCGACGGCCTTGTTGGCGATGCTTTCGAGGCTCGCGCCTTCTGACAGCATCATCTTGCCGAGGTCGGAATTCTCCCAGCCAGCATAACGTTCCGTCTTGAGCTTGGCGATCTCGCCCTTTTCAAGGATGTCGGCCGCCGACAAAAGCGCACGGGCCAGCGCGTCGACGCCGCCGACATGGGCGTGGAACAGGTCATCGACCGTGCTTGACTGACGGCGCACCTTGGCATCGAAGTTGAAGCCGCCGGTGTCGAGGCCGCCGGATGGCAGTAATTCGATCAGCGCCAGCGTAATGTCGCGGATGTCGAGATTGAACTGGTCGGTATCCCAGCCATTCTGGTAGTTGCCGCAATTGATATCGATCGAGCCCATGATGCCGAGCGAGACAGCCGTGGCGATCTCATGGGCGAAACTGTGTCCTGCCAGTGTGGCGTGGTTCGGCTCAATATTGACCTGGACTTCATCTTCAAGGCCGAAGCGCTTCAGGAAGCCATAGACGGTCGCGGAGTCGAAATCATACTGGTGATACATCGGCTCGTGCGGCTTCGGCTCGATCAGGATTTTTCCTTCGAAGCCGATCTTGTGCTTGTGATCGACGACCATTGCGAGGAAGCGACCGAAATTGCCGAGTTCGCGGTCGAGATCAGTATTCAGCAGGGTGTCATAGCCTTCGCGGCCACCCCAGAGCACATAATTCTCGCCGCCAAGCGCCTGCGTCACCTCCATACAGTCGCGGATCTGGCGGACCGCAACCGCGGCGACTTCGGGGTTCGGATTGGTCAGGCCACCGGCGCCGAAGCGTGGATTGCTGAACAGGTTGGCGGTGCCCCAGAGCAGCTTGATGCCGGTCGCTTCCTGATAGGCTGCGAGACGGTCGGCCTGGCGCTTGAGATTGTTCGACAGATCGTCCGGTGTCGGAGAGTCTTCAGTGACATCCACGTCGTGGAAGCAATAGTAAGGCAGGCCGAGCTTGCTGAAGAATTCGAAAGCTGCGGCCATCTTCGCGTCAGCTGCGGCGCGGTCATTGGCGGCACCGTGCCAAGGACGGTTAAACGTGCCACCGCCAAAGACGTCAAAGCCATCCCAGCAGAAGGTATGCCAATAGCAAACAGCCATGCGCAGATGGTCTTCCATCCGCTTGCCCATGACCATTTGGTCCTTGTTGTAATAACGATAAGCCAGCGGGTTGTCGCTGTCTGGTCCCTCAAACTTGATTGGGTCGATGCCCTTGAAGACGGGTTCGCCGCCTACATTGATCTGTCCATCAGCCATGTCTTTACTCTCCTCAGAAGGCATCTTTCAGTATACGGTACAGTGTACCGAATTTCTCGTATTTCGGGGCCAGCCGGTCGCGGTCGCTTTCTTTTGGCTCAACAATCTGCAGCACTTCGGGTGCTTCGAACATTTCCTCGACTGAACCGCCCATGCTGGCGTAGCGAGCCAGGCGCGCAGCTCCATAGGCCGGGCCAGTGGCCGCGCCGTCGCGGTAAACCATCGGGCGGTCCAGCACAGCAGACAGGATACGCCCCCAATAAGTGGATTGTGCGCCGCCGCCGATAACTGAGATCGAATGTACGTCCACACCCGATTCCACAAGGGCGCGGAAACCATCCGCCATACCGAAGGCGACTCCCTCAAGCACGGCTTGGCCGATCTGCGCAGACCCGGAATCATGGGTCAGACCGAACAGGACACCCGACGCATGGGGATTGTTGTGAGGTGTGCGCTCGCCAGACAGATAGGGGAGGAATTGCTCAGACCCGGCTAGGCCTGCCTCTGTCTGGGCGAGCTTCACAAGCTCTCCCGCGTCGGATGTCCCGGTCAGTTTGACGGCCCAGTCGAGGCAGCTCGCTGCACTCAACATGACCGACATCAGGTGCCACCGATCCGGCAAAGCATGACAGAATGCATGCGCCGCAGAATCGGGATTTGAGCGGAACGTATTCCCCGCCACGAAAATCACGCCGGACGTACCGAGCGACAGCAGCGCTTCACCCTCATCGATCACGCCAACACCCGCCGCACCGGCCGCATTGTCGCCGCCGCCAGCAACCACCGGCACGCGGTCCATGCCCCATGCTTCAGCCGCTTCCTGGCGAAGCACACCGGTCACTTCATGGCCTTCATAGAGCTTTGGCATATGGTCGATCGTGAGACCGCAAGCGGCAAGCAATTCCTCTGACCAGGTCCGCGCCTCGACATCCATCCAGAGCGTGCCCGAGGAATCCGACATGTCGGAGGCGAGATCGCCAGTCATCCGAAGGCGGACATAATCCTTGGGAAGGAGTACCTTGTGCACTTTCTCGAATGCACCTGGCTCATGCCGGCGCACCCATTCGAGTTTCGGCGCGGTAAAACCAGGCATGACAAGATTACCGCCCTTGGACACAAAGGCTGGTGTACTCTTTTGAAGGTCGCGGCACTCTTCAAAGCTGCGCCCGTCGTTCCAGAGGATCGCCGGGCGAATCGGAGCAAGAGATTCATCCAGAAGCGTCGCACCATGCATCTGTCCGGACAGGCCGACCGCCTTCACCCGATGACGGCGGTTCACGTCCAGCTTGGCGACGGCCATGTTCGTGGCGGTCCACCAATCAGATGGATTCTGTTCAGACCAGAGGGGTTTGGGACGCGAAATCGGAAGTTCCGCCTGGCTGACTTCAACCTGGCGTCCTGCCTCATCAATCAGCGCTGCCTTCACGCTGGATGTGCCTATGTCGATCCCTAGAAACACGTTCCGAATGTCCTCCCTGGCAGCCCGTCTGAGTGCGGCTGTCCACTAAATGATACCGCTATCATTTCAGCTTTGCCATCGCAAGAGCGGAATATCAACTTGCCGAGACGCAGCAGATCCGCCTCTGTCGCAGCGTCAAGTACCGGTGAAAAGACCGATCCTACTTTCCATGTTAGCGTTAGCATGCTTTTTAGCCAACACTTGCGGATAAGGGAGACCGGGGCTTGGCCGATTCAACAGCGCTGTCGCGCCTCATACTCGAAACCAAAGCCATGAAGCTGACCTTGCTGCCCGACCTTGGCGGCTGTGTGGGCGGCTTGACCTACATGGCCCAGGACATTCTGCGTCCATTTGCGCGCACTGTGGATGAAAGCCCGCTACAGACTGCGGGCTTCCCCCTTTTTCCGTTCTCGGGCCGAATTTCCGAAGGCCGTTTTGCGTGGAATGACCGTGATGTGTCTCTCGCACCGAACTTCCTTCCAGAACCGCACGCCATTCACGGCCAGGCCTGGCACGCGGCCTGGCAGGTTGCAGAGCATGGCAGCAATCATGCACGACTGGTGTTTGACTACAGGCCCGAAGATTGGCCGTGGGCCTATCGCGCGGAGCAGGACTTCAGGCTGCGGGATGACGGTCTGGACCTGATGCTTCGCCTGACCAATCACGGGGACGACTCCATGCCCGCGGGGCTTGGCTGGCACCCCTATTTTCCCCGTCTGGATGCGCGCGTGAAAGTACCGGTCGACCGGGTCTGGATGTCGGATGAGGGCATGATCCCCGACAGGCTGGTTATGCCAGCCGCTGGTGCCGATCTGTCAGACTGGCGTATCGTTGATGAACTCGACCTCGACAATGCCTTCACCGTGTCAGACCGGATAAGTTGTATCGAATGGCCAAGCCGGAACCTGCGCGTAGAAATGGTCTCGGACGCAGAGCTTGGTCACATGGTGATCTACACGCCGAAGCAACAGGAGTTCTTCTGCGTTGAACCTGTAAGCCACGCTCCCGACGCGGTGAACAGCCAGCATCCGGCCGAACTGACAGGGCTGCATAGCCTCGAGCCCGGTGAAACGCTGTCGGCTCAGATAAGCCTGACCATTCGCGAGATCTAAGGCGTCTGGCTTCAGACTTTGATGACCGAATCCCGCTCAATGATCGCAACATCCAGAATCGGATTCAGCTCGCCCAGCTCGGCTTCGTGGTCCGAAATAAACGCAGCAAGTAAATCGACGGACTGATAGCCCATTTCCGCAATTGGTTGGCGCACAGTAGTCAGCTGCGGCCAGATCGCGCTGGCGATGGGCGTGTCATCATATCCGACCACGGAAATGTCTTCCGGCACGCGCTTACCGTGACGGAAAGCCGACGCGATCACGCCGGCGGCCATGTCATCATTGCTGGCAAAGATGGCTGTAGGCTGGTCGGCGAGATCCAGCATCCTGTCGGCCGCCTCCATGCCGCTGCGATACGTAAACCGACCGCGCCGGACGAGATTTGGATCAATGTCGAGGCCATGTTCCTTCATCGCCAGCTGGAACCCGCTATAGCGGCGATGCGACGATATCTGGTCTTCGGCGCCGATCACAAAGCCGATCCGAGTATGGCCACGTGCGATCAGATATTCCGTCATGCGCTTGGCTGCGGCTTCGTCGTCGATCGCGAGGCTTGTTCCGGATTTCGGCGGAGTTTTTGGGGCAATAAGGACGCAAGGAATGCCCGCCTCCTCCAGCCTGGATAGCAGGAGGTCATCTTCGCTGAGCGGGGGAACGACGAGAATGCCGTCCAGACCGGCGCCGCTGACGCGGCCCACGAGCTCATCCACATCGGAAGGGTCCTGATATGAGGAGAAATCCTCAAGCACGAGATGGTGCCCCGCTTCCCGGCAGCGGTTCATCGCACCGATGAGCAGTTCACTGAGATAGGAGTTGCTGGGGTTGTTGAAAATCATTCCGATGAACAGGGAGCTCCCACCCGCAAGGCTGCGTGCGAGTAAGTTCGGTCGGTACTTCAGTTCGCGGATGGCATCTTCAACACGCGCCCGGGTAGTTTCACGCACGACCTCCCGGCGATTGAGCACACGCGAGACCGTCATCTGTGAAACGCCAGCGAGTTCGGCGACCTCCTTGATGGTCGCGTGCTGGCGACGTCCCGACTTTGTAATTTTTTCGGACATACTTGTTCTTCTTATCCCGTGAGCAGGGTTTCCGTCCTGCTTTTCATTCTATGTCTTGCGCCGACTTAACACCCAAACCTCAAGCCTTTATGTAATTTTTTCAAGACGATTCAGCCAGATGGGGTAATGTGGCGCAGTTCACGCACGGGTTGGCGCAGCCTTGAGCGCGGCCGCGACAGCGTCACGCATCAGCTTGGGGCGATAGCTGGAATCGTAAAGAGTCGGTCGTTTCTCTATCCCGTCTTCGCGCGGTTTGAATCCCTGCAACCAGCTGTGACTATCCGCCAGACCCCACATCAACAGATCCTTGGTCTCCCGATAGCTGAACATCATGTCGAGATAGTCCCGCGTAAACGCGGCAATCTCCTGGTCGCGCTGAACAATGCCAGGAGCCATCATCGAGTCATTCACATCGAATTCGGTGAGGTAGATGTCCAACCCCATACCGATGGCCTCTTCCACGAAGTCCCGCCAGACTTTTTGCTGGGTCGGCGTAAAGGCCGACGGCGGCGCATCATTGGAATGACTTTGAATGCCAAGTGCATCAATGGGTGCCCCGTTGCGTTTCAAACGCTCGAGCATGCGCAGCACGCCTGTGCGATGTTTTTCGTGGCTGGGCTCCCAGCTCATATAGTCGTTGTACGCCAGCGTTGCGTCCGGCGCTGCTGCGCGTGCCGTGCGGAACGCGAACTCCAATACGTCCGGCCCCATGACTCGGGTAAAAGAGGTTTCACGGATATCGCCGGTTTCCGGGTCAATAGTCTCGTTCACGACATCCCAGGAATAGATGAAATCAGCATCCCGCGACGCCACCGCTGTGATGTAACCGCCCAGGACGGCTTCTGCTTCCGAGGCGTTCGCAAAATCTGAGTCATTGATCCAGTCCGGGAGCCATTGCGGATGCTGCCACAACAGAGTGTGGCCCCGCATACCGAGATTGTTCGCTTTCGCAAACGCCACCAGCGTATCGCCCGGCGTCCAGTTCATGGCATCCGGGGTTGGCTGAATCGTGTACATCTTGTGTTCGTTTTCGGCTACGATGACGGCGCAATCTCGCAAGACAATATCGAGATAAGCCGGATCGGAGACCTCGCGCACATCCATGGCCGTGCCGAAACGGATGCCCTTTGCGGCGGCCAAATCCTTCAACGGCTCGGAACCCGTCCCAAGTTGCACGGCTGGCCCGCCTGCCGACGTGCACGCTGCACCCGTTGCCGACGCCATCAGAGCGAGCGCATGGCGTCTTGTAAATTTGGACATCGAATTCCTCCCGGTTGATTTCGGCTCTTGGCGGCCTTGGCATAGCGATAATGATAACGCTATCATATCGTGAATTGAAACCGGGTCCATACCGGTAGAACGACAGAGGGAGTCGGAAGCGTGATTATTCAAATGCGACATTGGAAGGCGTTTGCCAGTTTCGGGGCGATCGCGATCGCAGCGTCGTGCGGCAGTGTCAGTGCGCCTGCGCCTGCGCCTGCGCCGCTGGAAACATCGGAAGCCCGCTTCTCCTATCTGACATATAGCGGCACTGACCCGATCTTTGATCTGCCCGTCTCCGACAGTCAGGCTCGGAATCCGATCCTGGCCGGATACTATCCAGACCCCAGCATCGTGAAAGTCGACGCCGACTACTACCTCGTGAACTCATCCTTTACCCACTATCCGGGTATCCCGATCTTCCACAGCCGAGACCTGATCAACTGGACCCAGATCGGAAATGTGATCGACCGGCCGGACATGCTCGACTTTTCCGGGCTGACCGTGTCGCGAGGTGTGTTTGCGCCGACAATCGAATTCCATGGCGGCGTCTTCTACGTGATCAATACCTGCGTGGATTGCGGCGGCAATTTCGTCGTGACGGCTACCGACCCTGCCGGGCCATGGTCCGACCCGATCTGGCTACCCCATATTGGCGGGATCGACCCGTCGCTTTTCTTTGACGAGGACGGCAAGGTCTACATCCTGAACAATGACGCCCCTGAGGGCGAGCCCCTCTATGAGGGGCATCGCGCGGTCTGGATCCGCGAAGTTGATGCACAAACGTTCGAACCGGTTTCGGATGCGGTCGTAGCGGTGAATGGCGGCCTGGACTTGTCCGAACAACCCGTCTGGATCGAGGGGCCGCATCTCTACAAGGTTGATGGCAAGTACGTGCTTAGCGCTGCTGAAGGCGGAACAGGCCCGCAGCACTCGCAGGTGATCCTCATCGCGAAGTCCCCCTTGGGGCCGTTTACGCCCCATCCCGATAACCCGATCCTGACGCAACGCGACCTACCGGAAGACCGGGCCGAACCGATCACTTCGGTTGGCCATGCTGACTTCACCCAAGATTCTGAGGGCAATTGGTGGGCCGTATTCCTTGGCACGCGCCCCTATCAAGGCAACGAATACAATACCGGCCGCGAAACTTTCCTCATGCCGGTGTCATGGGACAATGGTATCCCACGCATCACCAAGCCCGGCGACGTCATCCCGCACGTCATTGATCGTCCCGCCCTGCCGGCGCAGCCGAAGGCTTCTTTGCCGCTGACTGGTAACTTCACCTATACGGATGAGTTTGAGGAAGACGTACTTCCGCTGCACTGGCTGACGGTCAGAATACCTGCCCAGAAAGCGTATCGACTGGAAAATGGCGAACTCGTTCTGGAAGCGCGCGCAGACGGAGTCGGCAGCCCTGGACAGCCTTCCTTTCTCGCGCGGCGGCAGCAACACACAAATGCTGAAGCCTATACAGAGGTCTCTTTCGTGCCGGAAGATAGTGACGACGAAGCGGGAATTGCCGCTTTCCAGAATGATGCGGCCTATTATGCGCTCGGCTTGTCGATGAGTGAAGACGGGAAAGCGATTGTGCGGCTGCGCAAGCGCGCTGGTGACGCGACAGACAAGGACGGTGAGATCGTCGCAGAGGTCCCTGCAGCCGCGCCTTTGGGGGCCTCCCTCAAACTGCGGATCGTATCACGGGGCCCTGAGATCGACTTCTATCAGGCTGCCCGAGGCGACGACTGGGAGCCCGTGGCACTCGGCGAAGACAGCACAATTCTGAGCACGGAAAAGGCTGGTGGGTTTGTCGGTACGCTTCTCGGTGTTTATGCCCAGTCCGCCGGAGACTGATCATTAAAAATGAAAATGGCGGCCTTCGAACGAAGGCCGCCATTTGATTTCAGACCTATCTTTCAGGCTGGCGCTATTCAGAGCAACCTTGATCACGCTCGGAAGGTTCGAAGCGGATGTCCGCCACTGCCACTGTCCCAGCATCCATCGTTCCGATAACCGCCGGGATCTGCACGGCAGTAAGGTCAGTCAGACCGAGACAGGCCGCAGGCGCTCGGTATTCCGCCCAGTCGGAACCTGTGACGGTGATCTGCTCAACGGCTTCGCAATTGCCATTCTGGTCGCAAGAGCCACTGACGGATATGACGTGCTCCCCGCCATCCGGCACCTTGGCTGCGATTACGATGTCCAGCGCGGCGTCGCCAGCCGCATTCAGATTGACCGGATTGGCAAAGGAACCAATGGACAGGACGCCAGTCGGATCCGACCATGAAAGCACCAGTCCATCCTCCTGAATTTCGTAGTCCGTCCGACTGATCGAAAGGCCCGCCAGTTCGGTAAGCCCCGGCTGCAGCGTCGTGTAAGCCCCCTCAAACGCGAGGAGCGCGCCCCAGCGGTCTCCTGGGCGTCCGCGCCTGAACAAGGTCCGCGGATCCGCATTGCCCATGAGGTCTTCGGACAGACCCGGATCTTCACTCAGCTCTCCAAGCTCGGTTGCGTCAGAGGCATAGCTGAGGCCGTACCCGTAAGCGAATAGCGGCTCATAAGGTGTGTCTTCCGAATTGAGACGTGACGGCTGGGCTGTCGCCGGCCATGAGAAGGAGAGACGTCCCGTAAAGTCGAAGTCTGGTTCCGTCTGGAATAGCACATCGGCAATCCCGGCACCTTCGGAGCCCGGGAGCCAAGCTGCTACGAACGCATCGGAGTCATTGAGTTCGGGATTTACCCAAAGCGGCCGACCCGACAGGAAAACCGACACGACCGGCACGCCCTTGTCCTGGAAGGCTTCGAGCTTTCTTGTGTCAAAACCATTCGGCACAAAATCCATCGTCCGAATATCGCCGATGCCTTCAGCGTATGGATTTTCTCCGTACACAGCAATTACAACATCCGCATCTACATTGGACTCTCCTGTGGGGTCGAAGATCAGCGTTCCGCCGCCCGGCAGCAGCGCATCCTCAATACCTTCCAGAATGGACTGTCCATTGGGGAAGTGGCCATTGTCATAACCACCGCCCTGCCAGGACAAGGTCCAGCCACCAGCGGCCTTGGTGATACTGTCTGCGCCATCACCGATCACGAGAATGGTTTGCTCCGTGCTGAGCGGAAGGAGATTGTCATTGTTCTTCAGCAAAACGAGCGATTCCCGCACGGCGCGGCGGGCGATCTCTCGGGCCTCGGGCGTTGCCATCAGGCTCTCGTCGTTCGCTCCAGGGCGTTCGCTTGGCGCAGGCTTGTCGAAAATGCCATAGGCGAGCTTCACACGCAGGATACGGCGCACGGCATCGTCGAGACGCTCCATCGGGATGTTGCCATCCTTGGCGTGCTGGAGCGTACTTTCATAGAGCCCCTTCCAGCTGTCCGGTGCCATGTACATATCGAGCCCAGCATTCAACGACTGTGGACAGTCGGTATTCGTACAACCCGGCACCTGGCCGTGACCATTCCAGTCACCGACAACAAAACCAGTGAAACCGAGGCGGTCTTTCAGCACTTCGGTCAGCATGACGTGGCTGCCATGCATCTTGACACCCTGCCAGCTGGAGAATGACGACATGACGGTCTGCACACCGGCTTCAAGCGCGGTGAAATAGCCTTGGGCGTGAATGTCGATGAGTTCCTGTTCGGTGGCGAGCGTCTCGCCCTGATCGATGCCATCTTGTGTACCGCCGTCGCCGACATAGTGTTTGGCACTGGAAATGACACGGCCCTCGCCGAGAAAGTCCTCATCATCCGGACGGCCCTGCAATCCGTAGACAATCCGTTCGGCATATTCGCGGACAATTTCAGGGCTTTCTGAATAGCCCTCATAGGTGCGGCCCCAGCGGTCATCGCGCGGAGTGGCGATGGTCGGGGCAAATGTCCAATCATGGCCGGAGACAATGAGTTCCTCGGCGGTAATGCGGGCAATGTCTTCGATCAGGTCCGGATCATTGGCAGCGCCAAGACCAATATTGTGCGGGAAGATGGTCGCACCAAACAGGTTCGCATGGCCATGCACGGCATCGATGCCCCAGATGACGGGGATGGCGATTTCAACACCTTCTGGATCGACCGAGGCGTGCCAATAAGCGTCCGCATCCGCGAGCCACGCGTCCATGGACGCGAACGGTTCGTCACCGGGCGCCGAGCTGCCACCACTGAGAACGGACCCAAGGCGATAGGCCTTTACTTCTTCAGGGGTCACACTGTCGCTGTCCGCCTGGATGACCTGACCGACTTTCTGCTCCAGAGTCATCTTCGCCATGATCTCGTCAATGCGCGCTTCGATCACAGGGTCGAGATCCGGCACAGTGATTTCGGGCCAAAGTTCTGGTGTTGCGACGAGATCGTGCTCAGTCATGAGCGCGGTCTGCACGGGCTCTGCAGCTACCATTGTTTCGTTGGCATCGGCATCGGTCGGCGTATGGCTACACGCGGCAATGAGCGCCACACTAGCCACGCCGCCGAGCAGCGAAATGATTGACGATTTCCGGACAGCCTTGGCCATCGCGACCTCCCTTGTTCAGTTTTTAAAAAAATGCCCTCGCCGACAGATCGGCGAGGGCGGAATGTATATGCCGGGCCTAACCCTGCATTTCCTCGAGTTCGAGACCTTTGGTTTCCCTGACCGCCTTGAAGACGAAGAAGACGGAAATCAGCGCACACACAGCGTAGAAACCGTAAGCACCCGCCAGACCGATACCAGCCGTTGCCAGCATGATCGGAAAGGTCATCGTGATCGCGAAGTTGGCGATCCATTGCGCAAAGCCGGAGATGGCGAGACCTGCGCCGCGAACTTGGTTCGGGAACATCTCACCAAGGGCGACCCACATGACAGGGCCCCATGACGCGTTAAAGAACACAACATAGGCATTCGCGGCGAGCAGAGCGATCAAGCCAAAGCTGCCGGGCAGACTGACTGCCCCATCAATCGTGACCGCTTGTGAGAAGCAGAATGCCACGATGGCAAGTGTGACCGTCATACCGACCGAGCCCATCCACAATAGTGGTTTGCGACCGATCCGGTCGATCAGCAGCAGCGCAATGATCACGGCAATAATCGAGACCGCACCGGAAATGATGTTGATCAGCAAGGCGTCGCTTTCGGAGAAGCCAACCGCCTGCCAGAGCACGGCGCCATAATAGAAGACGACATTGATACCAACAAGTTGCTGGAACACGGCAAGACCGATACCGACCCAGACAATGGGTTTGAAACCGAATTGACCAAGCGCGTCCTTGAGGGACGGCTTGTGATCATTGGCAAGCGACTGCTCGATCTCGTCGACCTTGCGGTGAGCGGCCTTGGCACCAGAGAGACGCGAGAGCACCGAACGCGCCTTGTCTGTAGAACCTTGTGCCACGAGGTAGCGCGGGCTTTCCGGAATGAACAGAAGGGCCACGAGGAAGAATGTAGCCGGCAGCAATTCCATCCAGAACATCCAGCGCCACGCTTCAAAGCCGAGCAGCCATTCATTCATGGCAGACCCGCCAGTTGCTTGCGCGATCAGATAATTGGACACGAATGCCAGAAAAAGCCCGCTGATGATGGCGACCTGCTGGATCGACGTGAGGCGACCGCGATATTTGGCCGGAGCAACCTCGGAAATATAAGCTGGTGACATGACGCTTGCCGCGCCGACCGCAAGACCACCAATGATGCGATAGACGACAAATTCCGCCGACGAGCCCGCTACACCGGAGCCCCATGCGGAGATTATGAAACAAACCGCAGCAACGATCATCATCGTGCGACGACCGAACGCATCCGACAATGTGCCTGCCAGTGCCGCGCCGACCGCACAGCCAAGCAGCATGGAGGCAACGTTGAAACCTGTGCCCATTTCTTGCGAGTTGAAGGCAACACGGAGACCATCAACAGTTCCGTTGATGACGCCTGAGTCAAAACCAAAAAGAAATCCGCCGATCGTGGCGACGGCGGTGATCAGCAGAACCTGGCCAAAACTGCCCTGTCCTGTATCCATATTTACAGTCGATGATGCGTCGCTCATACCGCGCGCCCTCCCTTGTTTCGCGGCAGGCAACCCCCTGCCCGCTTTTTGCTTATACCGAAGTCTAGCCTCGAATGTTATCGCCAACAAGAAGTCTATCAAAATTGAGTTGTCAACGTTGACAAGTGTTTCTGCTGCAACGGCTCCTACGAGTCGGGGCGACGACGATGCGCCAGTTGCGCATCATCGCAGGCTGAGGTCCAGCACGAATGGAGTAGGGAATTGCCGCCTATTTGGCGGTGGCGCAGCTCTGATTATATGAGGCAATGTCCTGATTGAACTGGCGTGCAACGGCTTGCAGCCCACGCTCTTTTGCCATCAGCTCCTTCCTGGCAGTCTGATAGGCAGACTTGGTCTCATCAGCCGTCACAGCGTGCGCAGGCGAGGCCAAGCGATGGATTTCGGCGTCTTCCCAAACCTCACCCAACTCTTCCACACGGATCGCCAATTCATCACGTTTGGCCTGCAGCGTTTCGATCTCCGCCTTCTTCGGCGCCATGGTTGCCGTCATGGCATTGCACCGCTTCACGTCCGCAGTCGTCATCGCCTGAGCGACGGCTGTTTGTGCAGCAATGACAAGCATGAAACTGGCGACAATGGATTTCATCATGAAACGGGACCTCTTGCTAAGTTCACGCTTTTTATGGCGGAAAGTCACTGAAGCAAAGCTGAACGCTGTTGCCCCCGAACTGCCTCATTTGAACGATCTCAGTCGCGCTCCTGGCCTTCACGGGCACGACCGATAATGACAGCATCCATGATGCGGAATATGGCCGCAAAATCAGTCAGCAATTCCCGCACGCGATCCACACTATCGAGGGGTTTGAACATGCTGCCAGGCTCAAACAGGTTCCCTCCCTCCAGTGTGATGAACATCTCTCCACCATCAAAACACGCCTTCAGCCGACCGCCGTGGAATGCCTTTTCCAAGTCGACAAGATTTTGCATGAGGTCCGGCGTCAGGAGGTAGCGGCTCTCCACCTGATCGGTGGTGTAGACCTCAAATATCTTTTCAAACACCGGGTCTTCCAGCATGGCACGGGACATGCCCTTTCCCCCGCCAAACCGGTTGAAGAAGCCCGAATCACGCGTGATCAGCGTGCGGCCATAGAAGCGCTTGGAAAACTCGAAGCGCAGGCATTGGCCCTTGAAGACCGTTCTCCAGCGGGTTTGCGTATTGCCTTTGGAATCGGTCGACGTACTGCGCTCTTCGAGATGCGCCTCGAACAATTCGAAATCCACGCCTTTGCGCCGTCCCGTCAGCCGATCCTCATAATTGGCGCGGTCCCAGCTGGGCACGATTCCAACATCATGATGCTTGTAGATAGAGTCGACAGAGCCGGGCTCCGCCAAGAATTGCAGACCAAGCTTTCGCACAACGGGCAGGACAATCAGATCCTTGGCTTCCTTGCCAAGTCGACGCACATCACGGCCTCCCCAGTACAGATAGCCCACACCGACCACCACAGCGATGATTGCTGCGAAGGGATGCCGAACAAGAAGCACGCCAGCAAGCGCACCGAGAACAGCAACCGCGATCCCCACATAGCGGGCTTGTCGCGCCTTCGCGACGGCGACTTGTCGTTCGGCCTCACGAGTCAAAAGCGCTGGCCTGATCTCATCCTGGAACAGGCGGGGAAACTCCTGGAATTCCTCTGGAAGATCACCCAATGCCTTTACAACATCCGGATCGAAAGGAGGTTGTGACGGGAGTGGATCGGTCGATGGCATATCCTGACTCATCTGGGGCGGCCTCTCATAAACAGACCGCCCCAGTTAAGCTTGGATTCCGTGACAGGTAAAACCTGTATCAGATATCGGCGTAGACGTGCCGCTCACCCGCGAAGCCCGGATGGGTCGTCGCGCCCTTGTGTGCAGGGCCGACCAGCGCGGCAAATTTTTGCAGCGCACCGGAGCCATAGGCCGTAATACGCGGCTTCCACTGACGCTTGCGGTCTTCCAGCTCAGCAGGCGTCAGGCGGACATCAATCGTGCCTTTTTCGGCATCGATCGTGACGATGTCGCCATCCTTCAGCAGGCCGATGGGGCCGCCTTCCTGCGCTTCAGGGCCGACATGACCAATGCAGAAGCCACGCGTTGCGCCGGAGAAGCGACCATCAGTAATCAGGGCCACCTTGTCACCCATGCCCTGACCGTAGATCGCGGCAGTGGTCGACAGCATCTCCCGCATACCGGGGCCACCCTTGGGGCCTTCGTATCGGATGACGAGAACTTCGCCTTCCTTGTAGTCGCGGTTGGACACGGCTTTGAAACAGGCTTCCTCGCCGTCAAAGACGCGCACCGGCCCGGAGAATTGCAGCGTGTGCAGTCCGGCCACTTTCACGATGGCGCCATCGGGGGCGAGCGATCCCCACAGGCCAACGACACCGCCGGTTGGCGAGATCGGATTGGTTGCCGGATAGATGACCTTCTGGTTCGGGTCCCACTCGATGTCTTCGAGGTATTCTGCCCAGGTCTGTCCGGTGACGGTCAGGCAGTCGCCATTGATCAGGCCGGATTCGTGCAGCGTCTTCATCAGCATGGGCACGCCGCCTGCTTCGCCGAAATCCTTGGCAACATAGTCGCCACCGGGTTTGAGGTTCGCGATGTAAGGCGTCCTCTGGAAGATCTTCGCGACGTCTTCGAGATCGAACTGAACGCCGCACTCATGCGCCATGGCTGGCAGATGAAGCGCCGCATTGGTCGAGCCGCCGGTCGCGGCGACGACGATGGCCGCATTCTCGAAGGCTTCCCGCGTGCAGATGTCGCGCGGGCGCAGATTCTTCTCGACCAGTTGCATCACCACTTCACCACTGGCCACGGCATAGCCGTCACGGTCGGTGTAAGGCGCTGGCAGCGCCGAGGAGAGCGGCAAGGCGAGGCCGATGGCCTCAGAGACGCAGGCCATCGTGTTCGCCGTGAACTGGCCGCCGCACGCCCCGTCGCCAGGACAGGCGACCTTTTCCAGCGCGTGAAGTTTCTCGGCGGTCATCTCGTTCGAGCCAGCGGCATGCGCGCCCACGGCCTCGAACACGTCAAGCACGGTGACATCGCGGCCCTCATAAGAGCCCGGCAGGATCGATCCGCCATAGAGGAAGACGCTGGGCACGTTGAGGCGCAGCATGGCCATCATCATGCCCGGCAGGGATTTGTCACAGCCGGCAATGCCGACCAGCGCATCATAGGAATGGCCACGCATGGACAGTTCGACAGAGTCCGCAATCGTGTCGCGGCTGACCAACGAAGACCGCATGCCCTCATGCCCCATCGCGATGCCATCGGTCACTGTGATGGTGCAGAATTCGCGCGGAGTGCCGTCGCCCTTCTTGACGCCTTCGGAAGCCGCATGTGCCTGACGCATCAGCGCGGTGTTGCAGGGCGCGGCCTCGTTCCAACAGGACGCAACGCCAACGAGGGGCTTCTGGATGTCCTTGGTCGACAGGCCCATGGCGTAGAGATAGCTGCGATGCGGCGCGCGCTCCGGCCCTTGTGTAACGTGGCGGGAGGGCATTTTCGATTTGTCCCAAGTCTTGCTCATGACGGTCCTATCCTGTGTGTTCTGCAATGCCCCTAGCGCGCAATCCTGTTGCGGAAAAGGGACTATTCGCCGCCATAGATGGCAGTTCTTGCCCCTGAAGCATCCACGACCCCACGATACATGCCTTCGGAGTTGAAGACGAAGGCATATCCGCCATCCCCATTCACCACAATGACGCCGCCATCGCCGCCCAATTCCGCGACTTCCGCGAGCGTGGATGTTGCAGCCGGTTCGATTTCGTCGTCAGCAAGTTTCACTCTGTCGCAAATGGTCTTTGCCACGCCCACGCGGATGAAATATTCGCCGTGTCCAGTTGCAGACACGGCGCAAACGCCGTTCTCGGCATAGGTCGCTGCGCCAATCAGCGGCGAGTCCCCGATCCGGCCCGCTGCCTTGGCTGTCATGCCGCCGGTCGTCGTCGCCGCGGCAAGATTGCCGTCCTGATCGATCGCGACCGCGCCGACGGTGCCATGACGATCGGCGGCGGTCCGAACGCGCTCTTCGAGCACGCGCTCCAGAGACTGCCTGCGCCGGTCCGTGTCGAAATAGGAATTGTCGACCATGTCGAGCCCCTGCGCTTCAGCAAAAGCGTCGGCCCCCGATCCGGCGAACATGACATGTTCGGACTTGTCCATCACGGCGCGCGCCGCCTTGATCGGGTTGCGTACGCGGGTGACGCCAGCGACGGCGCCGGCATTGCGGTCGCGGCCGTCCATGATTGATGCGTCGAGTTCATGAGTACCCGCCGCGGTGAACACGGCGCCGTGGCCGGAATTGAAGAGCGGATCGTCTTCCATCGGGATGACAGCCGCCTCGACCGCATCCAGCGCGCTACCACCGTTTCGGAGCACGGCTGCGCCAGCTTCCAACGCAGTCTCGAGCGCTGCGGTGTAAGCCGCTTCCTTTTCCGGGCTCATGCCTTCGCGGGTGATCACGCCTGCACCGCCATGGATCACCAGCCGCCACTCGGTCATGGTGGGCCCAGGGTCCGGGGTCGCAGCGCACGCGCCGAGGAGGACCGCCGACGCGATCACCAGTTTGCGGAAATTCATGAGAGCAACTCCTGTTCATGCTGAAACAGGATGCCCGCATTGGTCAGAGACCTTCAAGCCCCTTGCGAGCAGCTTTCAGCTTTTCCCTGCGCGCGGACCAGTCACGGATCCGCTCACGATTCTCTTCAACAATCTCTGGCGGGGCGCGCGAAACGAATTTTTCGTTTGAAAGCTTGCCCTCGGTGGATTTGATGTCCTTGTCGAGTTGGGCCAGCTCCTTGTCGAGCCGATTGCGGGCCTCGTCGATGTCGACAATGTCGGCCACCGAAAGCGCAGACATGGTCTCGCCGATGACCGCAGTCACCGCACCTTCGGGGGTCGCATCCGTCATCGAGATGTCTTCAAGGCGCGCAAGGCGCTTCAGGACGTCCTCATGGCTCATCGCGCGGTTTTCGATTTCCGCGCCGGCATTGACCAGGGTCAGCGGCAGCTTGGAGCCCGCCGGGACACCGAGATCGTTCCGGAGCGAGCGCAGCTCGGTAATCATGTCGATCACCCAGTTGATCTCTTCAGCGGCAGCCTCATCCGTGAACGGCTCAGTCGATGGCCAGGACTGGTGCATCAGGAAGCCCTTGGCCTCTGCGCGGCCCTCAGCGCGGCGCTCCCACAACTCTTCCGTCACGAACGGCATGAAGGGATGGAGCAGCTTCAGCGATTCATCCAGCACATAGCCGCAGACCATTCGGGTTTCCTGCTTGGCGGCATCGTCCATGCCTGCCAGCAGCGGCTTGATCAGTTCGAGATACCAGTCGCAGAGCGTGTTCCAGATGAATTTGTAGAGCGCGCCCGCAGCTTCGTTGAATTTGTAGTCCTCAATGCCCTTGCTGACTTCTGCCGCGCATTGGGAGAGTTCGGACAGGATCCAGCGGTTCACCGGGCTTTCGACCCTGGCATAGTCGATCTCGCCAGGCGCGCCGCACTCATTCATCTCGGCAAAGCGGGCCGCATTCCAGAGCTTGGTGGCGAAGTTGCGATTGCCTTCGACGGCCTGTTTGGAGAGCCGGATGTTGCGCCCCTGCCCGGCCATGCGGCCCATCGTGAAGCGCAGCGCGTCGGCACCGTATTCGTCGACCAGTTCCAGCGGGTCCATGGCATTGCCCTTGGACTTGGACATTTTCTGGCCCTTCTCGTCGAGCACGAGCGCGTGGATGTAGACGTCCTTGAACGGAACTTCCCCCATGAATTCGAGGCTCATCATCATCATCCTGGCGACCCAGAAGAAGATGATGTCGAACGCGGTAACAAGCGTCGCGGTCGGGAAGAAGGTGTCGAGATCGACCGTCTTGTCCGGCCAGCCCTGTGTGGAAAACGGCCAGAGGGCGGAAGAGAACCAGGTGTCGAGAACGTCTTCATCTTGAACAAGCTTCTTGCCTTTGCCGGCTTGCGCTTGAGCTTCCGCTTCGGTGGACGCAACGTAGGCATTTCCATCTTCGTCATACCAGGCCGGAATCCGGTGTCCCCACCAGAGTTGGCGGGAGACGCACCAGGGCTGAATGTTTTCCATCCAGTTGTAATAGGTCTTTTCCCAGTTCTCCGGGACGAATTTGGTCTTGCCCTCTTTCACCGCGGCGATGGCAGGCTTGGCCATCGTCTTGGCGTCGACATACCATTGGTCCGTCATCCACGGTTCGATGACGACGTTTGAGCGGTCGCCAAAAGGCTGCTCAATCTTGAGGTTCTCGATTTCCTGCAGGAGTTCAGCTTCCTCGAAAGCCGAGACAACTTTCCGGCGTGCGTCAAAGCGACCCAAGCCGCGATACTCAGCCGGAATGCCGGCCGTGTCAGCCTCTTCGCCGTCCACGATATGCGCGGTCGCATTCAGGATGTTCAGCGGTGTGTGGCCCGCGCGCTTGCCGACTTCGAAATCGTTGAAATCATGCGCGGGGGTGATCTTCACGGCGCCAGAGCCCTTGTCCGGGTCGGCATACTCATCCGCAATGATCGGTATACGACGGCCGACAATCGGCAGTTCGACAAACTTGCCAATCAGGCCTGCATAGCGCGGGTCTTCCGGGTGCACAGCGACGCCGGTATCGCCAAGCATGGTTTCCGGACGGGACGTGGCGACGACAATGTAGTCGCGCATTTCCTGTTCGGTGACATTGCCGTCTTCATCCTTGACCGGATGCAGATAGGTGACGCCGTCCGCGAGCGGGTAGCGTAGATGCCAGTAATGGCCCGGCACTTCGCGCTGGTCGACTTCAAGATCCGAGATCGCAGTCTGAAAGTGTGGGTCCCAGTTCACGAGCCGCTTGTCGCGATAGATCAGGCCCTTCTTGTGGAGCTCGACAAAGACCTTCGTCACCGCGCGCATCATGCTGTTGTCGGGATCGTTGCGGTCGCCCATCGTGAAGGCTTCCTTTGACCAGTCGCACGACGCGCCGAGACGTTTCAGCTGGCCGACAATGGCACCGCCGGATTCCTCTTTCCAGTTCCACACGCGATCGACAAAGGCCTCGCGACCCATGTCGCGGCGGGTGACATTGTCACCGGACTGGGCCATCTGGCGTTCGACCACCATCTGCGTTGCGATGCCGGCATGGTCGGTGCCCGGCTGCCACAGCACATTCTTGCCGCGCATGCGCTCGAACCGGATCAGGACATCCTGCAACGTATTGTTCAAGGCGTGGCCCATATGCAGCACGCCGGTGACATTCGGCGGCGGGATGACGATGGAATAAGCTTGTGCAGACGTGTCGCCGGAGGGTTTGAAGCATCCGTTTTCTTCCCAGGCCTTGTACAGGCGGGGTTCGGCTTCGGCGGGGTCAAATCTTTGGTCGAGCATCGTTTCAGGCGTATTCCATCTAAAAGAAAAGGCGCGCCAGTGACGGCGCGCCCTTCCCTATAACGTATTTGTCAGGAGAGGCTAGCGCGCCATGCGTGCGATGCGCTGTACTTCGGCCTCCACCTTTTCCTCGACGATCTTTGCAAGGTTGGCATCGAGCCAGTCCTTCATCATCGGCTTGAGCATCTCGCGTACGAGGCCCTCGATCGTATTGTCGCCGCCCATATCCATTTTGGAAATGAGTTTGCCGAGTGCACCAGCGGCCACATCGGCAGTCTGGTCGTCGGTCAGGATGGTTTGCTGATAACGTGCGGTAGCCGCCATGTCTTCCTCCACGGATACGGATGCAGCCACCGGTTCGGGGGCAGCGGGTTCAGGTTCAAGCTCTGGTTCGGGCTCCGGAGCGACTTCTTCAACGAGCGCTTCGGGAAACACTTCTTCTACGACTTCCTCAGCCTCTTCGGCCTTGGGGGCCGCCACGACAGCGCGCGCCGCGCCAAGCATTTCTTCGAAGCTTGGCGGCTCGCTGACTTCGTCGGCGCTGGAGTCGAATTGCTCGAATTCTACCTCAAAGGCGTCTTCGTCAGCCACAACCTCTTCGGCAGAAGCCTCGTCCGCTGCCGGTTCGTCCTCGAACATGACGTCATCAATATCGTGCAGATCATCCTCATCGAATGAGGCTTCAGCCTCGACAGGCGCGGGAGTCTCTTCGGCGTGCGCCGATTCTTCCGCCTGTGGAGCCGTGTCATCATCTGAGATGATCTTGCGAATCGACGCGAGGATTTCCTCCATCGTCGGTTCTTTGTGTGCTTCATTGGCCATGGCCAGCCCCTTGATATTTGGTGCAGTGCGAATCCCTATGCATTAACCGCTACGGGGATTGTGTTAACAACCGTTTATCGTCGTTAACGCGAGTCTCAGCCCGCGCCATCCAGAACCAGCATGTTCGGAGACAATTGTCCGGTCGCGCGCAGGAGATTGTGAGCGGCGACATAGGAGTCCCGCTCGGCCTGCACGAGGGCAAGCCGGGCTTCGAACAATTGCTGTTCCTGGTCCAACACATCCAGCGTGGTGCGAATGCCCACGGCCAGCTCTTCCGTGGCGCCGTCATAGGCGATCTGGGCTGCGTCGACCTGACGTTCGGAGGCCGAGATGGAGCGCAAGGAAGCTTCATAAGCGAACCAGGATTGTGCGATTTGAGCGCGAATGCTGCGCTGAAGCGTGTCGATCTGGCGCTGCGCCTGAGCGCGCTGCAGCTTGGCCGATTTCACCTGGCTTTTGATCAGGCCGCCTGAAAGCAGCGGGATGGTGCCTTGGGCCACAGCTGAGACGCTCGAATCGCGCTGAGTGAAGTCATTATAGGTTTCCTGGCGCGCCGCAGTGCCCACGATGCTGATCTGAGGCTTGTACTGACCGCGGGCAACGTCAATTGCCTCGCGAGCCGCACGTTCAGCATGGCGGGCGGCGATCAGGTCCGGGTTCGTGTCGAGCGCGATCTGGACTGCTTCGTCCAGCGAGGCCGGAAGGGGCGGCAGCGGTGGCGGCGGCGCGAGATCGTCCGGCGCAAGACCGGTGAGGAACTGATAATTTGCAATATCTGCTTCGAGAACTGCTTCGGCGCCGGCCAGAGCGGCGCGCGCGCCTTCGAGGCGAGCTTGAGACAACGAAACATCGGTCCGCGTCACCACGCCCACGTCGAACCGGTCAGACGCCGCACGAACCTGCTCACCGGTCACTTCGACATTGTTTTCGCGAATCGAAACGGTTTCGAGGTCGCTGCGCACATCGACATAGGCCGTTATGACCTGAAGGATGAGATCCTGGACGGCGGCATCATATTGCGATTCAGCGGCGTCCACGCCGGCCTTTGCCTGGCGGATGCCGGCATTGATACGTCCTCCGGTATAAATGGGTTTGGCAGCCTGAATCTGGGCGCTGGCAATCGGACGGTCGCCATTCGTGCCGGAGAGCGACGCAAAAGCTGCGTTTGAATCTGTGTACTGGTAGCCAGCACTCCCAGTCAGATCGACCGTGGTACGCCCCTGTGAGCGGGCCTGCTCCACACTCTCACGAGCAATATCTGTCTCAACTCGCTGAGATTGCAGCCCCGGATTGGTTGCGAGCGCTGCATTGATGGCGTCGGCGAGTGTGTCTGCTTGTGCTGCGGTCATCCCGGTCAGGCCGAGGGCAAAAAGGCTGACAGAGAGGGATCGGTGGAAATTCATGCGGCGCTCCTTGAGGCCCAGACCGACTGAGCCCCTTATATGCTTGATCCCTAATATAAGGGCTCTGACGGCATTAGTGAACACTGTTCACTTTTCTGGAGTCTTAACAAATTGTCGCGGCCTGTCGCTTGTCAGAAGACAAATGACTGCTTGCGGTCGAATGCAGGAAATTTTGGTGGAAAAGCATCGAATCCTTCGCGGGCCGATACTGTGTCGCCTGCGCGCGTATAAACCTTGCCGCGTCCAAGCCCTTCCCGCTCGAGCGTCACGACGGCCAGTCGACCGCCCTCAGCCAACTGCGAAGTCCAGGCTTCTGGAAGTGTTTCGACCATGCCGCAGACATAGATAACGTCGAAAGGCGCCTGGTCAGGCAATCCTGCAGCGAGATCACCTTCGACGGCAACCGCCTGATCGATCCCAAGCGCTGCAAAGCGCTCTGACATGGCGTCCACGCGCGCATCGGTATCGTCGAGCGCGATAACGGTTTCGGCCAAATGACTGATAAGCGCCACCTCGTAGCCAGAGCCAGCACCAATCACGAGCACAATGTCGGATGGTTTGATGTCGGCCAGCTTGACCAATTTTCCCGTATCGCGCGGCGTCCAGAGGGCACGGCCCACGGACGTCTCGATTTCCAGTTCAGAATAGGCAACCGATTTGCGCGATGTCGGCACAAAGGCTTCGCGAGGCGTTTTCAAGAAAGCCGAGACGGTATGCGGGTCAGAGACATCATTTGGGCGCACTTGCGTGTCGACCATGATCTCACGGGCTTTGTCGTAATTCATCTCGATTCCCTCTCGGGCTTTGTTATAGTGCGGTTTCCCTGCCCTTTAACATGGGTTTTCGGGGGCGCAATGCGCGATAAACGCACGCCGCATGAAAAGGACAGATTGCAAGCTACGAAGTTCGTTGCTAAGTGACGCGCCTTCTGGGACGGCTCTGTGGCGGAGTGGTTACGCAGCGGATTGCAAATCCGTGTACGCCGGTTCGATTCCGGCCGGAGCCTCCAGACTTTCAAATGACCACTCCTATCCGCCACACGCCTGACCAGCGCGCCCCAACAGGTGCGCCAGCACCCCGACGCCCATGATTTCGGAGTCGTAAACGCGATCCGGCAAATTTTCCCTCACACATTTGCAAACCGTTTACAGCCCGTTAACCAATTTGAGGGATTGTGTACCTGTCTTCTCTTGGAGACACCCACCATCACCCAACGCCTCGGCGGGAGCTTGTCTCCCGCCTTTTTTTTTGCGGAATCTGCAAGTTTTTATGACTTCGCAGCATGTGGGGGCTTGAACGGGTATTCGGGTCTGCTATTCACCCGTCTCCGGCTGTTCCGCGATAGCTCAGTTGGTAGAGCAGGCGACTGTTAATCGCCCGGTCGTAGGTTCGAGTCCTACTCGCGGAGCCACTTCACCCTCACAAGCTCTTGTTTTTATTGACGTTTTAGTCCGATTGGGTGATCTCACCCACCATAAAACCCACCAACTATTTTGAACACCGAACGCTACTAGGGTACAAACCGCATCATACCGCGCGTCGGGTGCAGTCCCCGCTCGTGCAAGCTCGCCCCCCCCCTTTGCGGAGGCACACTTCACCGACAATCGCGCTTATTCGGTCGAGCATACGACGCCTAATTCAGCATCCTTTCGCGAATCGGCCACAGATCAACCACGCGGCAGGTCAAAGAGAGCGGCTTTATCGGGCTAAGTGTTCCCGGCAACCATCAAAACGGCGACTTGGTTGACCCGCCTATTCTCAACCTTCTGCAGTTTCTGCGAACCGAGCAAAACAAGACGTAAGAAAAATCCCGAATAGCGACTCGGCACCTTGGCCAATCACATCCGATTGCCTGCTTTTGTCGTAAGAAACCAAGACGCGTTGCTTGAGAGAATTTTTATGGATCGAAAAACCACCTATCTTATTACTGGTGCCAGTTCTGGGATTGGCTTTGAACTCAGCAAGCGCTTGGCAAGTGAAGGAAGCAAAGTGATCGCCGTCGGTAGAAATTCAACACGCCTCTCAAACCTTGCGGCGCTGTCTGAGAACATTTCGCCAGTGACGTTCGATATTTCGCAAATCGATAAAATCAGCGGCTTTGCTCAACGAATGATCAGCGAGTATCCATCCATAGCGGTGTTAGTAAACAATGCGGGCGTCTCAGATAGTGTACGCTTTGATGATCCGGCCTATGGAGCTGCGCGCATTGAAACGGAGATTCGGATCAATCTGACTGCTCCTGTTTGTTTGGCACACGCATTCCTTAAGCATCTCGAGGCTCAACGTGACGCCCGCATTGTAAATGTATCAAGTGGACTAGCGCTTATTCCAAAGAAAACGTCAGCCGTTTACAGCGCGACCAAGGCTGGGCTTCATCTTTTTTCGGAAGGATTGCGCGTTCAAACTGAAAGTGATCTGTTGATCCAAGAAGTCATTCTTCCGGCTGTTGACACCCCGATGACCGAGGGGCGCGGATCAGGAAAAATATCGGCACCAGAAGCCGCCTCACAAATTATTACGGGCATTAGGAAAGGCAAAGACAAGATTTATGTCGGTAAGGCTCGACTGTTGCCATTTCTAATTCGTTGGTTTCCATCTGTAGCTCGGTCGGTCATTCAAAAGGACGATTAAAGTTAGAGAACATATTGGCGCCCTTTTCGTTTTCGCGCACTGGCAGCAATGACGCCGAGTGAGGACGGTCTTACCTGGTCGCGTAAACTTAACTGGAACATGCGACTTAGGGATAACTAGGCAAGCAATCTGAGGTGGAAGATGAAGATCAATTCGATGTTTCTTGCGCTGGTTCTGATTGCAGGATGTTCGCCGGATGGCGCTGAAATCAGCGAGCCACCCTTTTACAATGTTGACCGCAATGGGACTGGTCCTTTGACTTTGCAGGAATTGCAAATCAACATTCCAGGCGAACTCGCTGCATACTACACAGATGGTGGGAACTGCCTGATTTCCAAAATTGAAGAGCTAGCTGCTCAAGCAGGTGACCCCCAGACCTTGGATCCATCAACTGTTGAATTATTGTCGGATATAGAAGATTGGCAAAAGCTCAATCGCTCAACGAAGCGCATTATTCTTGCGCAAGTCATTGTGAGTAATGCAGGCAGAGCGTGCTCCTAAAGCACACACATCGCGAGCGGCTTAAAATCGCCCCAGTACGGACTCTCACGGTTTCCGAAAAGCGAGCATCAGGAGACGCTAATTCTCCGAAATGCGCATTCATATCCGATTGATCGGCAATTTCAGGTAGGTTTGTCCATCTGCTTCCACCGGGGGCAAGGCGCCGCCGCGAATATTGACCTGCAAGGACGGTAAGATCAGCCGCGGCGCCTTGAGGGTCGCGTCGCGGGCCTCGCGCATTTCGACGAAGGAGTCCTCGTTCTTTGCCTGCAAGTGAATATTTGCATTTCGCTGCTCGGCGACGGTGCTTTCCCAAGCCACCTCATCTCTTGAATCTGGCAGGTAGTCATGACCGACAAAGATGCGTGTTTCTGACGGAAGCGCCAAAATTTTATGAATGGATTGATACAGCGTCCGGGCGTCCCCACCGGGGAAATCTGCCCGCGCGGTGCCATAATCTGGCATGAAAAGCGTATCGCCAACAAAGGCGGCGTCTTCGACCAGATAGGTTACGCAAGCAGGGGTGTGTCCGGGTGTCTGCATCACTTTGATTGAGGTTGATCCGAATGCAATGTCGTCGCCATCCTCAAACAGAGCGTCAAATACCGCGCCTTCAGGGCAGACGTCTGTGGCGTTAAAGACCGGGCGGAACAGTTTTTGGACACTCGTAATCTTTGCGCCGATACCGACTTTTGCGCCGGTTTCTGCGCGAACATAGTCAGCCGCAGACAAATGATCAGCATGCGCATGGGTGTCCAGCACCCACGTCAGGTGGAGGTCTCGTGCCCGGACCTCTGACAGAATGCGGTCAACCGAAAGCGTTTTCAGCTCGGCGCGATGGGGCTCATAGTCCATTACGGGATCGATCAGCACAGCGTGCTTGGTTGCAGTCTCCTCGACCAGATAGGTCACCGTATTCGTCGCATCATCGAAATAGGCATCAATATGGATCATCGTAGGTCTCCTTCGATTTATATATAATAGCACTTGCTAAATTAGCAATACCTAATATGTAGGATGTATGAGAAATACGTTTGAACTGCTCGATCCGAGTGCTTTCGAGGCGAAAGCCGAAATTGCGGCAAGCCTGTTAAAGGCCATGTCCAACCCGCATCGCTTGATGGTGCTTTGCCGCTTGGGGGCGTCTGAAGCCTCGGTGGGAGAATTGCAGGCCGATAGTGGCCTGTCGCAATCGGCCCTGTCGCAGCATCTCGCCGTATTGCGGGATCGCAAATTGGTCGAAACCCGACGCGAAGCACAGACGATCTATTACCGATTGTCGGATCCCGCCGTTCGCCAGGTGATCGAAACCTTGATGAAAATCTATTGTCCGGAGCTATTAAAATGACGACGCTAACCAAACTCACCCCCAAGGATACGGCTGACCGCGTGAAAGCCGGCAAGGCCGTCTTGGTCGACATTCGTGAATCTGACGAATATGCCCGCGAGCATATTCTTGGGGCTATTTCGCTGCCTTTATCCGCCCTGGATCGCGCAGACTTGACTCTCGAAGCGGGGCAACAAGCCATTTTCCATTGCAAGTCCGGCATGCGCACGGACTCGAATTGCGCCGCACTTGCCGGTCATGTCGAAGGCGACGCCTTTATGCTGGAGGGCGGGCTTGATGCCTGGCGCGCCACGGGCTTGCCGACCGCCAAGGATGCCAAGGCACCGCTGGAAATCAATCGCCAGGTGCAAATCACTGCGGGCGGTCTCATTTTGCTGGGAGCGCTGCTCGGTACGTTTATCGCACCTGCATGGTTCGGTCTCTCCGCTTTTGTCGGGGCCGGGCTTATGTTTGCCGGGATCAGTGGCTGGTGTGGCATGGCCTCGCTATTACAGGCCATGCCGTGGAACCGACGTCGGCCTGCTTAGGTGAGACATGATTGAGCTGACCCCCCAAATCATCATGTTCGCTGTGTTGAGCGGCGCCATCGTCGGCCTGTTCCTGGGCACGTTTGGCGGCGGTGGGTCAGTGCTTGCGGCGCCCTTGCTGCTCTATGTGGTCGGCGTTGAGGACCCGCATATTGCGATTGGCACATCCGCGGCAGCCGTTGCCGCCATCGCCTTGTTCAGCCTAGTCGGACATTGGCGCGGCGGGCGCGTGAAATGGCCGTGCGCTATCGTATTCGCCATGTCCGGCCTGATCGGATCCATTTTGGGATCAAGCCTTGCAAAAATCACGCAGGGCGATGTCTTGTTGCTCGGCTTTTCAGCCGCAATGGCGATGATTGCCGCGTCTATGTTCCGGCAACCAAAAAGCGCCGGTGATCCCGATGTCACCCTGACCCCAAAAATGGTGTTCCAGCTTGCGCCGATTGGGCTTGTGGTCGGCCTCGCGGCAGGCTTTTTTGGCATTGGCGGAGGCTTTCTGATCGTTCCTGGATTAATGCTCGCAGTCGGCATGACCATGACCAATGCAACCGCGTCTTCGCTTGTTTCTGTGGCCATTTTTGGCGCAGCGACGTCAGCCAATTATGCCATTTCGGGCATGGTCGATGGCCGCTTGATTTTGCTGCTTCTGGGCGGCGGTGCCGTCGGCGGCGCGATCGGTATTTTGCTGTCCAAATGGTTCGCAAGCCGCTTGCGCATGGCGCGTATTGCCTTTGCAACAATGATCATCGCCGTAGCCGGATTTGTGGCCTTCCAAGCGACACAAAGCTTGATGCTCGCTTGATATCTGGCGTCCGGTCTTGGGATCAACCACTGATGCCAAACGCACAGCTGAACGTGAATTAGGTTACGCAGCACGCACTTTCGTGGAGTCAAGCACACGAGGCGGGGATGTCACCTACCGGATTTTCGAAAAAGATCAGTGTAGCCACATAGTCGTTACTTTTACGGTCGCCGGAGAGAGCTTGGCAGATCAGGCGATTCACGTGGGTCACCTCAAACCATGGCCTCACTTGGATCGCCGAGACCTCAGCTCAAAACCTGACTGGTGTTAAACCCGACATGACCAACGCTTCAAATGGTATTGTATACTGTCAGCCTTTGCGCGGCTGTTCAAAAAAGAAGCGCGCTCTTCAGGCGGCGCTTGAACGCGTCTTCGTCTTCCAAATCAGCGGGGAGGACGGAGAAAACCGGTCCAACACTATCACGCAAATGCGCTGCGATAGAAGCATCCTCATATTGCGCCTCTACAAACAGGAACGTCGTTCGCACTTCTCCGGTTATTGTGGAAGAAACCTCTACCATGATGTCGGGGCGGACAGGACCGCCTGATGTTTCTAGAGCAAAGAGCGGCATCTCCAACGAAATGCGCAAATCAGACCTGCGCTTCGCCAGCGACCATCGTATGGAATTCAAAGATTTCACAAGCGATCTGCCGAGCGTCGTCATTACCGGCATGAATTGGGTCGCACTATAAATCGGCTGCGCATACGCCCGCAGCGCGGCTAGACCGCCCTGCCCGGCACGATCCCCAATCACCGCTAGGATCAGGAAGGGGCCATCATCCACCAAGCTAATGCCCGGCGCGGTTGCGACCCCGCCTTCAAGCTGAATATCCGCCCCTTCCGCGCCATGTATCGTTTCCTGTGAGGCAGACCGGGCAAACAGCGCCAGAAACCCTTGCAGTGGTGCCTCGTTGCTTGACGCTCTTTGGACCTGGCGAATCTGCGCGAACAACCGATTGCTGGTATACGCTTCCGGATGCGTCCCCAGAACCCGGGCAAGAGGAACACCTTTCGAAACCAGGACGTTCTCAGCGGCCGCGCGCAATCGCGAGAATTCCGCGGAGATGGACGGCGGCGCAGATGATTGTACCGGCGGCAGGTGATTAAGACGGGCCAATCTCATGAGACGCCAAAGCTGGCGCGCAAGCGGCGGCGGTGTGTATTGGCGTACTGAGGTGATCGACCTTAGTTGATCGCTGCCACCTGCAACCTTCCTGGCAGCCTCGTGATCTATGACCGAAAAGAACCCATCCGGTGGCCTGGCTGATGACGGTGCCCCTCGGTCGCGACCTAATCCCGGTTCGGGGCGTTCCCTGAAAAACGGGCAGCTCACAGCGTGGAGCGGTCGTTTCGGCCCGATCAGTCGGCGTAAATAATAAGTCTTGGCCGATGTTAGGTAGGCGGGTGCAATAAGCGGATAGATGTTTTCATCTGCGCGGCAATCGCACGCAAACCACTGATGGCTCTCTCGCGCGCTGCGGACTGCTTCAATGGCGCGCGTCATCTCCTCGTCGCTTGCTATTCCGGCATAGGCAGACCGAAGGGCGTTCGCCGTCTCTGCGGAGATCTCAAGATCGCCAGAAACGAGCGACCCGATATCGCGATCGATCAGACGCATGACCCATGGGCCGCGCGAAAGGAAAAATAAAGTTTCATCTTTTGATTGGCAAGCAACGTGCGCGCCAAATCCTAAGGGGCAGACCTATTTGACCTTGAATCTCGGCTCGTCTTCGTCGTCCGCGTTCTGGTCGGCAACGCGCACACGACCATCGGCGCGCATTTGGAAACATTCAAGTCCAGCCGCATCCTCAACGGTGAGGTCGTAGGTTTCGGCGATATGCCTCAAAAACTGGAGTGCGACCACGACGCCATGATAAACAGTTGGCAGTTGATATCGCTTGGTCAGCTCGGTCACCATGGGATCGGCGAGAACATGTTTCTGCATACTGGTCGCCCAATCAGCGAGCCCATCAACCCGGTTGGCGCTGTCCTGAGCTTGCACGAAATAGTCGATGGCGGCGATCTGGTCCTCAGTCAGCCAAACTTCGATTGGGCGCAGGCCCTTTTGACGCAGATGCTGTCGGCGTTCTTTAGCATGGGTTTTCGCCCGTCTGATTTCTGGCCGTTCTTCCGACATGAGGCACACCAATAGGTCGTGTTCTGCAATGGAATTTCGCCATCACCGCGCATTAACTAAACGCAATAAGTGAAAGCGTCCATGCAATCATAGTAAAAACTGTATCAGAATATGACATCTTATTGGAGCGCGCCGCGCAGATATCTTACCCCCTACGAAACGCCCCCATGACGGAAGAGACGAAGACCTTCGCGGGAAACACGGCCTCAAGTGCTTGGTTCACCAACCGGCCGCCCATAACCAATGGCGGGCAGCGCCTCGACCCAAGCCTCGACCTCTTCGCGCTTCCAGCGCGTCGCATTCGCACTGAGCGCGATGGGCGCCGGGAATTCACCGGATTTGACCCTTCGCCACAAAGTGGTGCGGCTTTTATATCCGGTCATCACCAGAACTTCTTTCGCGGTCAGTAACTTTACTTGCCCAGTCATCACTCATTCTCCTTGTTTGGACGGGCTCAGTGTGACGCCATGGACAAGGATGTGTCGCGCTAAAACGGAGGTAATTCGGGGGTAATGGTCTATAAACACAGGGTACTGGCAACATTCATAAGATCGCTGGCTCGATCGCTTCCAATAGTTTGTTGAGCGGCGCATATCGACCCTGATCGATTTGGCGAACTTGTTCTTTGCTGACGCCCTGCTGCTCAGCAACATAACCGCGGCGCAGTTCGGCTTTGGGGAAAGCCCGGCGATCCACAGCGCGCAAACTTGCGATTATTTCAAACCAACGCCGGACCCGGGTCTCATCATTGTTGCTTGGATCTAGTGTTTTCAAACAGGCCGCTTCAATGGCTCCTAACGCCATGTCGCTGGCTTCGGTAATGAGCCAGACGCCATTGACCGTTTCCTGTGTGCGCAGCTCTGCCATGCCGTCCAGGTCCAGCACCTGTTGAACGGCGCTCATCTCAGCGCGTGTGGACGTGCTGCGCACCTCAGGCTCTTGAACCGCGCACGCCATTGTCTTGGCCTCTACCGCTTTGGGTAAAACCATCTGTTCTCTTTCGCTGGTGCATGCGTGGTGCCCAGAGGAGACGAAATCATCCGAAACATGAGCATGCGGGTCGCTGGCGAGCTCCGGATTTCCGGACACGTATCGCAAAGCCAATGCTGCGATCCCAAGACAGATCGCATAGCCCACAAGCACCGGCCCGCCGCCCGCGCCTATGCCATATAACAGTCCGAGCGCGCCGGCGCTTGCACTCATAAGAAGCGAAAGGATGAGGATGCAGCGGATATTCATGCTAGCCTTCCGACAAGGCCAATCCCTGCTAGATTGAAGAGGCCGTGAGCGATGAGGGCGATCGCAAAGACGAGCCAGACGCCCGCGCCGCGTCGCTGCCGGGCCGCTGTCCAAAAGGTCAGCGCGATATGGAGCGCGGCTCCGCTGGTCAAGGCGATAAGCAATAGTATGACCGCCAATTGATCGCCGACTTCAGCCCGTGCCGCAGGAAAGAGTGAGAGATCATACAAGAGCTCCCCAATGACGAACACCGCGGCCAAGGATAGAACAACCCGTCGCCGCCGTCCGCGATCCCCCAAATAGAAGAGATAGCTCGACCGGATGGCTTCCTCGCAGAAGGCCGGCACCAATGCGCTTGCGAGAAATCCGGTCGGCATCAGCTTATCCCCCCTTTCGCCGCTTTCAGCTTTAGGGTTCCGATCACGCCCCAGACAATGGCTGCGGGGAGCGCGATCAGCATGCCTGGAAGAGACACGACGAAAGACAAAGCGCCAGTGATTGGGGTCAACCAGGATGGAACACGGTCGGCCAACCTCCCTTCAGTGAGGAAATCCTGACGCGATGGGACAAGATGAAAAACGCTGAACGCCATCAGAGCCGGCAGGACATAATCATCGGTCATCGTCCAGCTCAGCCAGATCAGAGCCATCAGGGCCGCAAGAATTAGGGTCTGCATGAGCGTGACGAGCGGTAAATCCTCGACTTTAGGCGGGCTTTCACTGTCCCTGAAATAGAGCCCATATGTTCGGGCAATGGTTCTTGAACTCACTTCAGTGAGCGAGACTGAGAATCTCTCACGCAGCCAATCTGATCCGTGAACATGGCGAAACGGCCAGCGCGCCACATAGGCCGTCATGGCAGCGATCGCCGCCATCGGGCGATCTGGCGGATGCGAAGTGTCGGTCATAAGGGGCTCCTTTGCGTGAGCGTTGCGGGAAGGCATGGCGAAGACAGGCGTGGGGAAAGGGTCATGAGGCGTCCCCGCTCGAAGCGTTGCGAAGGACGAGCACGCGCGCGACATAGTCCTGTGTTTCTGGATAATTTGGCACGCAGCGGCATCGATCGACCGCAGGCTCGCCGGCATTATAGGCGGCGAGCGCGAGGCGTTCATCGCCGCTATATTTGCTCAGCAGAATACGTAAGTGCCTGGCGGCGCAGTCAATGTTCTGGACGCGGTGGAAGCGATTTGTGACCCCGCACCAATTGGCGACGACGGGCATCAGCTGACCAAGCCCGATCGCGCCGTCTTCTGAAACCGCGCCTGGATCATAGGCGCTTTCCTGAGCGACGAGCGCGCGCAATAGATCAGCATCAACGCCATGCCGGTCAGCAGCGCGCTGAATAAGCGTCAGCACCGATGGCAATCGTTCTGGCAATGCTGCTGGCTGCGCGCAGGGCCGGGACAATGGCGCAAGGTCAGCAGAGGCGAACGCCCCCTCCACCCACCACGGCCTGATCGGTTCAGCGAATGCCTGAGCGGCGCTCATCCAGAGAGCGAGAGTGATCAAAAGCACTTTCAATCTCCCACCTCCCGATCAGGCTGCAGGTCCGGGGTGACTTCGTCTTCAAGTTCGAGTTCGTGATCGCGGTCGAGATCGGCGGGCCGCTCCTCCGACATGGGCGTCTCAGACGCGCCGCCGCCGGGTGTGCCCTCCGCTCCTTCTTCGCGGACACGAGCGCCCATGTCCGGCTCTGCCGGTGGTTCGCCGAAATCGGGGTTGGCGTCTTGGCGCGCGGCGTCAATTTCGGTCCGGGCCCGGTCGATAAAGTGTTCGACTTCGAGATGATCCATAGCCGTATGGGCGCTCATCTGGATGCCGGGATTGTGCGCCACGGCGTCCATCGCGCGCTCAAGGCTGTCCGTGATGATGCTGAGCGCTTCTTTGGCGCGCGATCCAATGACGTAGAGATTGGCGAAGGAGGTCATGATGGATTGGCTATGAAAGCCCGCCAAAACGCGGAGCGCGCTGAGGCCCTGAGCCGCATAGACGGTGCGCGAATAATCATGATCGATCATCATGGCGGTGGTGGACCCGGCTTGCAGACGCAGCGTCCGGGTCTCTCCAGCGGTGTCATCGCCCGGCTCGGACACCCGCCCGGTGACTTCCAGGCCGCGCCCGTCTTCGCCAGTGATCGTCAAATCGGTCAGCCCGTCAGCGAGATTGCGGGGATCGCCGGGAAGAATTCGGATACGGTCACCGATTGCGAACGCGGCGCTGGTTTCACGAAAGACTTCAAATCGAGGCAGCTTTGAACGGCCATCCGACAGGGACAGCGTATGAGACGCGCCCTTCGTATCGCGCAAAGCCAGCTGGTTCGCGTCCCGGTCGACCTGGTCCACGCTGAAGCGGGCGCCAGGCCGCGCGCCGATACGTCTCACCATTTGAGAAAAGACAAGCACATCGCCGCTGGAATAGTTTCCGGCGCGGTCTTTTTCAGCCTGCCCCATGGGTTTGGGCCTTAAGACCTGCCGGTCTTTGTCCTCGCCAATGATTTCGCCTTCTTGCCTGAGCGTTTGGCGAACTTCATCATGAAAGAGCGCCCGCAATTCATGGGTTGGAAACACGACGAGAGTTTCGGCGCGCTCTTGTGGCGACAGCGCCTGCCATTTCCCGGCAACGCTGGCCGCGATGGCTTGAAGCTGCTCCGCGCGGCTGTCTTTATCCCTTGCCCGCTCAAGTCCGAGATCTGTAATCGCATCGGCTTTTGTCCAAGCTGCGACCGCTTTGGAAAGCCGTGTCGTCACATCACGCGGTCCGCCGATTGGCTTATAGGTATTCGGCGCGCCCGAAACGGGCTTCGCCCCAACCAACTGTTCAATCGCCTCGCGAAGATCTGGATTTGTCTGGCGAACAATGTCGGACAGGGTGACGGTAAAGCCATGGCTCAGCTTAGAAATGAGATCGGGCACATTGCCTGCGGGAATGGCGGGTAATTGATCGCGGTCGCCTTGGGCCACAAAGCCGCGCACGCCTAACTTATCAGCGATCGCCATGGCGGCTTCCATGTCGGCGTTCCCGGCAAAGGACGCTTCATCAAACAGCAAGACCGTGTTTTCCCAATCGGCCTTGTCTTCGCCTGTCGGAATCACGCCCGTATGAAAGTAACGGGTGAAGCGCGACAGGAAGGAGGCTGTGGTGCGCGCCTCAATTCCCTGGGCGCGGATCTCATCCCGGGCGGATTTCGTATTGGCGACACCGTAGAGGCGCACATGGCCAGTCGCCTTTGAATTGCTTTTCAGGATGCTTTGCGCCGCCCTCAGCGCGGTTGTCTTGCCCGTGCCAGCGACCCCTTGAACCGAGACGAACCGATCTTTGGAGGACAGGATTGCGGTGACCAACTGGCGCTGCCCATCTGTCAGCTTGTGGGCATCCGCCTCATAGGCGTGAATGGCGTTTTGAGCGGGGTCGGGCGCGAAGACCGGAACGGTCTGCCCTTTGCCTTTTTCTGTGTGCGCGTGAATCCGCTCTTCGCGTTCCAGCTCGAGCCCTGTCGCGGTGTAGAGGGATTTGCGATCTCGCCCGACGGCAAGCAGGCCTTCGGAGACGAAATCCCTCGCCGCGTCCAGAACCTGGGCCTCAGTCACGCCCGGCAGATCGTCTTTCAGACCTGAGATCAAGGTCGGCAGGACCACATCATGCAAGGTGAAAGCGGCCTGGCGTTCAGACACCCGCCGGACTTGATAGGCAAGCTCATGGCGGGCCGCGAGGCGGACCGCTGGATAATTTTCAGCGGGCCTAAAGACATCCGGGCGCCGGCCGGTTTCTGAGAGCTGCGGCGCCGGATAGCCGGACCGGGCATATCTGTCAGGGCTTCGCGACTGATCGGTCAGCTGCGCCCAGATCTCGCTGATCGCAGAACCGGCGCGCCGCACCAAGCGCTGCGCAAAGCCTGGCGCGTCGCCCGAGGGCGTCGATGCCGGTTCTCCTAGTGTTTTACCAGACTGCTCTGCAAGCGTCTTGGCGACAAAGGCTGGCAGGGCGCCATCGACACGGGCGGCCATGGCCTCTTTCAAAGGAAGCCGTGTATCGGGGACCAGCGCGCGGATTTGATCGGGCCCAAACCCTTTGGCCTCGGCGACGGCTTTGGCATGCTCTAGCAGATCGACCGTATCGGGCGATTTGGCCTCGCGTGTGGCCCGCACCACAGCGACCTCGCCCTGGCGCGTCGCCACGCCGAGCCGGTCGATTTCAGCGCGGACTTCATCGCGCCGGGTCGACAAGGCCTCGCTGACCGCGCTTAAGCCCTCGGGCGCGTTCTCAAGGACGGCCATGCCTTTCTCATCAAGTCCGACCTGATAGCCGTCGCGCCGCGCCGTATGGGCAAAATTGGCGTGAACATATTGTCCGATCAGCTTGGCGTGTTTGTAGGCGTGCTGGAGATCAACTGCGCGCAGTTTGCCGGCTTTGGTGACCCCAATCGCCGAGGCGACCATATGGACATGGATGGACGGCTCATTGTTGCGATTGGCATCATGGAGAAAAGCGCCGCCGATCAGTTTTGCACCGACCACATCGCGCGTGACGCCTTTAACGGTCTCTCGATAGGTGGCGAAGCGTTCGACATAGTCAAAGGCGCGCTTTGCGGCGGTCTGCCAATGTGAGGCAAGACGTTTGTCCTCGCCGAGCGTGATCAGAACCGACGCCCATTTCGGCGCTGAAATGGTCATGTCCCAGCCTTTGCGCACGCCGGATAGCACACGGACAGGATCGCTGCCCGGCTTTGGCACCTCGCCATTCATCAACTGTGTGAACGCTGCCGGATCGACCGGCCCTTTCAAACCGATTGCCGCCGCGCCTTGTCCGACCCAATTTGAAGGCGCTTCGCCGCCGAGATAGTAATTGGCCTGGGTGCCATAATAGCCCCCGGCATCATCTCCTTTGACCTGAACGATATTGAACATGCCGATAGCCTTCTCAGAGATCCGGCTCATCAGGCTCAAGCGCGATGTCGATCTGATCGCGCCGCACACTGTCTCGCATATGACGCGCCGCCATCAGCTCGCGTTCACGCTCCAACCTTGCTTCATGGGCTTGGCGTCGCTTCTCTTCAGCCGCTTCATCCTCTTCCAGAATGGATTGAAGGATTTGCGGATCATCCGACAGGGTCAGCGTTTCACCAGCTTCTTGCGCCATGCCGCCGCTCGCAGCTGCGTCTCCCTCTAGGGGCTCCTCAGACGCTTCCTCTGGGGCCTTTCGCGAGCCCTGTTGAGACATGGCCGTTTGGGGGGGTGATACGCTTTCAGCGCGCCTCAGGCGCTGAAGGCGGCGTTGATGGGCCGCGTCATGGGAGAGCAGCGCGGCGGCGGCGGGATCGAGCGGTGTTGGCGTGTCCGGCTGTGAGGGGCCTTGTCCTGATGGACCCTCATCTGCCTTGGCCGGCTCGCCCTGGCTGCCGTGCTCGGGGCCCGGGTCTTCTGGCAGCGAAGGGAGCACCAAAGTCCCATCCGATGCCACATCCACACCACCTGGCGGCGTGACCGGCGACGGCGGGGTTTTGCGCAAGAGGAAACCCGGTGCGCAGGCGTCGCCCTGAAAGGGCGCGATCGTGATCGAGGCCACTGGAAAGGCTTCCGGATAGGACAGGAAGCCGTGCAGGTCGGGGAGCTTAAAGATTTGTTCTGGCAGCACGATATGGGTGAGCTCGGTCCGAGAATGCACGCCGATGGCGTCACGGACATCATTGGGGCCATAGGTCATCGATTGTTCGGCGCGCAGGGTTTCCGCCTGACCAATCCAATCTGCACAGTCGCGGGCATTGTGATAATTGCCGGTCCCGTAAATCACTTTGGTTCGGCAGAGCCCGGTAATCGCTTGAGTGAGGTCGGCGCCGTAACGATCCCGCACCAGAGCCGGGTCCTGCACACCAAGTACGAAGGCGCCGCCATATTGACGCGCCTCCTGAAGGCCCTCGACCAGCGAAGGGATCGCGTGCAACGCGGCGAACTCGTCCAAAATGAACCAGATCGTCCGGCCGGGTTTTCGTTCCTGGCTGAGCAGTGATTTGATCGCTGTATCAAACCAGAGCGTGATCAGACCTCGCATGGCTTTCATCTGATCGGACCGGGCCGAAAGGAAGAGACAATTCTCGGCATGATCATCGCAAATCCATTCGCGGATTGAGAAGGGGTTTTTGTTGGCCACCGGCAAAAGCGTCAGGGGCCGGATGCTGGGCGCGAGCACGGCCATGATGTTGCCGCTGGTCTTGCCAAGATCGCCTGAGATCGAGCGCGCCGCGAGTGTGCCGGCGAAGAAGGCGTTGAGCTGGCGTTGATTGGCCTTGAGCAAAAAGTCGATCACTGTGCGCGTCTCCGTCACGCCTTTCGCCTTAAACTTGGCGAGCGCGGTGGCGAGGACTGAGCGGGCGCTTTCTGGCCAGAACCGGTCTTGCGATTTGTCGTCGGGAATAATGGCATGGGCCATCGTGTCGAAATCGGTATCAACCTCTGCTTCGGCAATCATGGACCAGGGCGCGCAGCGGGCATCCAGCGGGTTTAGAATCCGATCGTCAGAGCGCTCATTGTAGAAGCGTTCAATGAAGGCGCCGGTCTTGTCAAAGATGATGGCGCGGTCACCATTCGCCCGGATCTGCGCCATTAAGTCGAAAAGGAATTGGCTCTTTCCGGTGCCCGTCGTGCCAGCGACCATGACATGGCGGTGATGTGCCCCGAGCGGCATTGCTACCCCGGCGAGACGATAGGGTTTGTTGCCCGCAAAAAACGGCTTGGTGGCGAGTTTGGCATTCGATCGCGAGACCAGGTGATCCAAGTCCTTGGCGCTGACCACTTCCGCGCCGCGTGTGCGACGTTCCTTGATCAAATCCTGGCCAAACTTTTTGAACCAGATGAAAAGGAAAATCATCGCCGTCACGGCAAGGCCGAGCGACACCCAGAACGCGTCCGTGGCGGCGCTCGCCACCCGTCGCCAGCCGGCGCTGACAGACGGGTCGGCGAGGCACCATTTCAGTTCGATATTGATGCGGCTGCCATCGGGTTTGGGACAGGAGAAAATCTGGTCCGGATTGGCATTCATGGCTTCCAGAATTTTGATATGGGTGAAGCTCAGAAAGCTATTCCGGTCGACGCCATCTGTCGTCCAGAGCACCCAGGCGGTGAACACCACAAAGCCAAGCCCAAGCGAGACCAAAAGCATGATCTTGACCAGGTGAATGGTCTCGCGGACTTGTAGATTGATGGTCTGGCCGCCGCGCACAAACCGGTCCATCGGCGTGCGCATCCAATTGTTGGTCGTGTCATGTCTCGGGGAGTGACGGTTACTCATCGGATCAACGCCTCGCCTTGTGCTCAATCGCACGCAACCTGGCAAAGTGCTCGGCCTCGCCGATCCGCTCCGCTTCGACGTCGGAGAGCATCATACGAACGAGTTCATCCAAGATGAGCAGCCGGTCGACGACGAGATCTAAAGTCTCCTCGACCGAACCCTTATGGATCGCCTCGTCGAGGATCCGGCGAGCCACCACAGACGGTGACAGACCTTGCTGGGCGGCATAGCGCGCCAGCACCGAATAGGTCTTCGCCGAGGCGCGAAACATGATACGATTGGCGTTCCCCGCCGGGATTTCCTGGACCGCCATCACATAGACCGCCCACTGTTTTTATTAAGTTTTTTAGTGCTATGCAAAGTCGTCGACAGACCGTCGACACTGCCCGAAACGTCTAATGTTTTGATTTCGCAACAAAAACAGGCCCGAAAGGGCACTGTGTCTTGTGCATTGCTCCAGACACCGCGGCGGCGGCATCTATCTGTAGGCTTCAAAATAAACCCCTGAGTCGAGGGTTTTTCAAAGCGTTTCAAAGATATTGGAAAGGTAATTGTCTGGGTCATCTACGGTTCTCCTCAAAGGTGAGAACCGGATGGAAAGCCCGCGACGTCAGCCCACTTAAAATGCCGACGGGGCCGGATTTGTCAACTCTATAGTCAGGGCGCACCCGGCGAGCGACCGAAAAAGAAAGGCGCGGCGCAGCCCAGATCGGGCCACGCCGCGCCTAGTCTGCGAGGGCGATTTCAGCTCGCCAATCCGCATCGTTTGACGGGCAATCCCATCTTGCGTGCGGTCTCTACGGCATGCCGTGTGAAGGCCGATTTTTCACTGAAGACCAAGACCCCTTTGGGGGCTTCAGACAGCATGCGCTCATTGCGCCGGAAGTAGCGGTCAGAGGCATGACCTTCGAGTTTATAGATCACCACATCCACGCCGTTTGCCTTAGCCCAGGACATGGCGCAGGCATCCGCGCCGGTCTTCTGACCGGTCAGCAAAAGCGCCATACGCCCAAGCTTGTCTTTGACCTTGTCGAGGACGTCCGCGACCCGCTTGTAATCGGTGTCATTCTTGTCCCCGAACAGGGCGATTTTCGCGCCCTCAATGATCCGGCCTTCGGCGGCCAAGATCTTCCGCGACCGGGAGAGATCCCGGGCGTCAATCATGGCCGATGTGATGATCTTTGAGGACGGCCTGGACCCGTGCATGGGACGCCATAATGTGGCGCATCTCGCCTCGTAGGTTGAGGCCCCTGCATCGCGCATCACCGACACCGCTTCTACCGCGTTTTGCAGCGCGCGAAGGCGGTCTGTTTTGCGTTCCAGTTCGACGCTCATGACTTCAGAATAGTCCTGCGCCGCGGCCGCCTCTTTCATGTCAAGCTCGGCTCGATCGGCCTGCTTTTCCAGACCTTCAATCGTGCGGTGAAGCACGTCTGTCCAGCCTTTCAAAATCCGCTCCAGCGACCCAGCCAGCGGGCCGTCTTCGAGCGCATCTGCAAGTTCGCCATAGGCGGCGCTGACAATGTGGATCAGCGCCTCATCGGGCGGGATCGCCCCAGCGAAGTCTTCTATGCCTGGCGGGTTTTGCATCGCTGCCAGCACGCCGACCAGGACATCATTTTGCGTTTCCATTGGACATCTCCTTTTAGTTGGAAAACACCCCGTCTTCGGATTTCGAAAACAGTGGACACCCCTCACCCAAGTGCGCAGACAGCCGGGTCAAGGACGCGCCAAAGGCGCGCTTCGCTGTGGGGGAAACGATTTTTGGGAGCCTCCGCCGATCGCGCCGCCAGGCCCTGTTATCTCCTGCAGGCGCGTATCCTAAGTCCGCGCTGATCAGGCTGACCGGAGGATCGCAAAAATGGTGGGGCCCCGCAGTCCTTGAGGCGGCGCTGCTGCACCTTGGTAGACTACCACCACAGTTGAGAGAGAGACCATCCGATGGGCCCGCGCCCGGGACTTGGGCCGCATGGCCCAGCCCGGTTAACAGCGCGGAATAGCCCGTCGGATTCAGTTGAAAAAAGCCGCGTCTGCGGCTTGTCAGTGTTACTCACAATCCTTGTGCGTAGCCTTCACAGGCTTTGCCGGTCTGCGCCGCGCGCCCGCGCCAGCCGAGGCAAAGCCGAGGGCATGATCGTTACCCGCAGGGACAAGACCCGCGCAGGCGGGGCTTGGGGCGCGTCAGCGCCTAGAGCACGGCCCGGAGCGAAGCGCAGGGAGGCGTCCAGCCCATGATGGAGATGCACGAGGCAACCACGCTATAAATGAACCGCAGCGCTCATCACCAATTTGGCACCCCGCTAAGACCAACCTACCCTCAGCTCAATAGGCGGGCGAACCCGTCAGACCATGTGCACGAGCCGGGCGGGCTACCGTTCGGTTATACGCGCGGTTCGTGTTTAACTGAGTGGGCCAGTCTCTAGGCGCTCATGCCAGATCAGCGCAGCCTGATCGAGGCGGTCCATGTCGCCCTCTTTCAAGAGATCGATCACATGCCTGAGGCCGTCTTCATCCGGAACCGGCTGGATCAGGAACAGCCAGGCGAGATTGTGATAACCCTTGCAAATCTCATTGATCACATGGGCCATGCCAGGGATGGCGGCGCGCCGGTCCATAAGCGTATCGAGGGGAATACGAAACTGATGGGCTGAATTGCGCAAGGCGAGCAATTTGCCTTCTCCGATCCATTGCAAGACCACCGTCTGCGGCAGGCAGAGCAAGATGGCGGCATCCTTGATGTCCAGAAGCGTAAGGCCTGGATAGATATCCGCCCAATCGCCTGTTTTGATCAGACGGGCGGCTTTCTCCTCCAAAGGGCCCATCTCTTTAATGCCCATCACTTGCCCCGCCTCCGTGTCTACATGCGCCCATTCGTAGACCTCACCTGCGCGCCGCGTCGACTTAACTCCGGTTCAGTATCGCAAAAAGGCTCAATGCCTAGATGATAGAGATCGCAAAAGATGAAGACGCCCATTCAGCCATGAAAAACTCATATCCACACCACGCAAAGACCAGACTAAAAGCGCCGGTGACACCTTGGTATCTGAGCGGCTAATCAGTTTTGTAATGCTCGTCCAAGCGCTCCAAAATGCGCAAGCCCTCAGCCGCATTTCCGCGCGCTGCGCGGGCTCTGAAACGCACTTCGGTATCGGCTTCAGCGATCACCCGAGCGGTGAGTTCTTCAAGCAATTTATTTAGACTGACGCCTTTGGCGGCGGCGAGGTCTTTCAGACGCTCATGTTGGGTGTCAGGCAGACGTAATGTAATTGTGCTCATGATTGGCTCCTAGTCTCCACATAGCCGCCCGCGGTGACGACATTTAGGCCTTCAAAGACGAGGTCTGCGCGGGCAAAATCCTTTGTGTTCGCCGTTATGATGGCTTCGGCGTTTGCAGCGACGGCAAGTTCGATCAAATGATTGTCTCCTTCATCAGGCAGGTTTGGGCGCCACAAATAGTATATGCTCCGCCATTCAGAAACGCTGAGCAAGGCATCAAGAAGCGTGTCGATATCGCCTCGCGTGACCGGGGCTGACGCAAAAAGTTGGTCCCGCGAGAGAACGTCTTCATATTCGCGTAAAAGCGCATTGCCAAACACAGGAACAATCTGACGCTCCAATGCAAGGCGTGATACCGCTCGCGGCGCGCCGCGAGCATTCATCAGCGCAGACACAAAGATGTTGGTATCGATGACGACGCGATCCATAGATTTTGATAGCATATGTGACAGCACTCTTCAAGCAATAGTCCCATGCGAACAGCCGCCCGCGAAAGCGGGCGGCTGCCTTAGGGTGTTAGGGACTAGAACGGAATTTCGTCGTCATAGTCCGACGTCGAACTTGCGGCCTCGTCGGTTTCGGTACCGGACGTGGAATGATCGCCGGGCAGATCTTCGGATCCGTAGGATGAACCCGCGCCCACCTTGTCGAGCAGGTCGATCCGGTCGGCGACAATTTCGACGCCGAAGCGTTCAATGCCGTCCTGATCGGTCCAGCGGGTGTTCTGCACCCGCCCCATGATTTGAAGGAAGGACCCCTTCTTCACATAGGGTTGAACGAGTTTTTCCACATAAGCCTCGCCCCAACAGATCACAGAAAACCATTCGGTATATTCTACGATCTCCCCGCTTTCCTTCTGGAATTTGCGGGTTGTGGCGATCCGGAACCGGGCGCGTGTGGCTTTCTGTTCCGGAGCCATACTGATTTGCGGATCTGCGCCGACATAGCCGTCGACGACAAAGACATTAATATCACCAGACATGGGTGATCTCCTCTTGAGTTGAATTGGGTTGAAAAGCGGGATGCAGCGATCTCACGCCGCATCCTGGTCGGTTGAGCTGCGCGTCATTGGCGCGGGCCGCTCCAGCAGTCTCAGATCGTCAATAACGACTTCAGTGCTGTAACGGGTGACCTGGTTCTGATCTTCCCAGCTACGGGTCTGCAGCCGGCCACGGATGCGCAGCCGCTTGCCCTTAGAGCAAAAGGGCTGGATTACCCGTGTGATCAGCTTTTCGTTAAAGGTGACGAGATCGAAGCCTTCGACCTCCTCCACCCAATCCTCGCCTTTGCGATAACCGCGCGTTTGCAGCACCCGCAAATTGGCGACAGGCGATCCAGCGAGGGTGGACCGGATATCCGGGTCCCGCGTCAAGCGCCCTGAGAGGATGAATTCTTGAGACATGGTGTCTTCTCCTAGTGTTGTGGCCGGAAGGGACTGTTCCCCGCCGATCCACTTCCAAAAGGCGAAGCCCTTTCCTGTTGGATGGTGCCGCCATCATTTAAACCGGCGGCGGTTCCGAAGGCTTGAAGGCGTGCCTGACGGCGATGATTGCGAATACCAGGTGACCTGTCAGATGGAACGCGGCGACCATCGGGTCGCAGGAGCGCTCACGCGTCAGCGTGAAGCTCGGGTCTTTCCCCTCCCCCCGGTCCGCTGGTTGCGAGCTGGAACGAGACCTCAAAAAAGGCGCTCCCCGACATGCGCGCCGGTGGTTTTCAGCGGGTGGAAGGATCGAACGTTCCAACGGCAAAACGCGAAAGGATGAGCCTTGCAAAAATCCAGTTGTTCGCTATATGTTCTTATTGTTCATCAGGGATGAGTGACAAAAATGAGCAGACTCGTGGCCGATTGCATATCGACGCGAGCTGACGAGTCTGCATAAAAGGTTAATGAGAGATCGGGCGCGGCGAGTTTAAGGATCGTTAAGGTAATCTAAAGCGTATGCCCTGATTTCTATTTTGGTAGGAAGGGAAAGCCGCGCCTTGTCGAACACTCAGCAAATACTTGCCATGCTGCGCAGCCGAGCCGACGGCGATGATGATCAGTTTTACTCCATCGCCTTGCAGGTCGCGGCCGCTGAGGCGCGCCAAGGTCATAGGCGGACGGCTGAAGAAATTCGAGAAGCTGTTGACGAGGCGCGCTCCGCCCGGGGCACACGAGCGAGTGTAGCGGTTCCCTTCGCTGCCCCCCGCGGCGACCTTGAAGGGCTCCTTGATCTGCGCGAGGCCAAGGCGACGCTGGCGGATGTCATTCTGTCCGATCATTTGGCAGGTCGTCTAAACGCCGTTCTTCTTCAGCAGCGCAAACGCGACTGGCTTCGCGAATATGGCAAAACGCCCAATCGGCGGGTTTTGTTTGTTGGGCCTCCGGGCGCCGGTAAGACGCTCACTGCAGAGGCGCTTGCAGGCGAGTTGCGGCTGCCATTCTATATCATTCGACTTGATTCCCTGATCACCCGCTTCATGGGTGAGACGGCTGCCAAATTGCGTTTGATCTTCAATGAAACATTGAAACGCCGCGGCGTTTACTTCTTCGATGAATTCGACGCCGTCGGCGGCAAACGAACGGCATCGAATGATGTCGCAGAGATGCGCCGCGTTTTAAACTCTTTCCTCTTATTCCTGGAAGAGTCTTGCCAGGTCGACAGTTTAATTGTCGGGGCGACCAATCATAGCGAATTGCTGGACAAAGCACTGGTGCGCCGCTTCGACGAAGTTCTTGAATTCGCTTTGCCAAGCGCTGATGAAATTCGCGCCGTCGTAAAATCCCATATCCGGCCGATGCGCTATCCAAATATAAAATGGGATGTCGTTGTTTCTGCTGCCGATGGTTTAAGCCAGGCTGAAATTGCGCGCGCCACCGAAGAAGCAGTCAAAGTCGCCATTCTTGAAGAACGCAACGCTTTAAAGACCGCAGACCTGACAAGACGTCTGCGCGAGCGCCAGACGATGGCGGATGCATTCGGCGCGCGGCGTATGACCGACGCGGATGACGCGTGACACGTTTCAATCGACCGCATATCGACATTTCCGCGCTCGCCCAATCCAGAACTTATAAATCCAAGGGCTCACGGGGCGGCAAGGTCATTCAACGGGTTCGTGATGAACACGGTCCCCCTTTGATCGAGGATTATACACGCGCCTTCGACGAAGCGCTCCGAGACCGCCCGGCGCAACCCGAGAATGGCATCGAACCGAAAGGCGTCGTTCTCGAATTTCAACTGCACCCGCAATCGGGGCCCGCAAAACTAGACCGGACCCGCGAAAAGACGCGCCAGGGCGCCATCCGGGTCGACGATAATGGTGTTCAGCGAGTCGCTGTGATCATTCCAGACGATAAGCGCGACGTTATGGAGCGCCTGCTCGATGAATATCTCAATGGCGACGTGAATGACAAAGGCAAGCCGCCTAATGCCGGGCGCATTGATCAGATCGACCGGATACGGCGAGCGACATTTGATACGTTCTGGCGCGATGATCCTCGCGCCATCCCGCCTCGCCGCGAAGACCTTATGTGGTGGGGGGTCTGGTGCTTTAATGACGCGGTAGACGCGGTTACCGATGCGGCGCGCCGGATAAATGCCCGCGTCGCCGAACCCGACACGTATTTGCGGTTTCCCGACATTACAGTCATTCCGATTCACGCCTCACAGGTTGCGATCGAGATCCTTCTCTTCGGTACGCTCGGCATCGCCGAAGTGCGCCGCGCCAGCGACAGTCCGACTTTTTTCATGACAAACATTCAAGGCGACGAACGTGAATGGGCGGATGATTTCGCTGAACGCGTGATCTGGCCTCCCGGAGATGCGCCTTCTGTTTGCTTGCTCGATACGGGCGTCAACCGCGCCCATCCGCTGATAGAGCCAGCGCTTGCGCTGGCGCATCTGGACACGGTCGAGCCAGCCTGGGGCGGCGATGATCATCATGGTCATGGCACCGGCATGGCGGGCCTTGCCCTTCATGGGGATCTGACCGCTCCGCTCGGCGACACCGAGGCGCGTGAGCTGACGCACCGCGCTGAATCGGTGAAGATCCTGCCGCCGAACGGGTTCGACCCGAACGCGCCGCAAGCTTATGGCCCCATCACGCAATCGGCCGTCTCGATTGCAGAGATCAACAATCCAAATCCCGGATTTCGAAGTTTCTGTTTAGCGGTCACGAATGAAGACCGCTCCGGCGCCGAAGCGACCGCCTGGAGCGCAGCGATCGATCAGACGGCTGCGGGCGCAATGGTCGGTGATCCGGAAGATACGCCAGAGCGTCGTCTCTTCATCCTCTCTGCGGGCAATATTCGAGACAATGAAGCCGTCGACGCGATTGCGGAGCCAGACGCCTTTCCTGCTGAAGACCCGTCTCAGGCCTGGAATGGGCTGACAGCGGGCGGGTATACCGACAAAACCGATATTCAGGACAATGGCTATGACGGCTATCACAGCTGGGCAGACCCTGGTGAACTCAGCCCGTATAGCCGATCAAGCTATCTCTGGAATGAACGCAAATCGCCCCTGAAGCCTGAGATCGTTTTTGAAGCGGGCAATCGAGCGGTTAGCCCTGCCAAAACTGAAGCTGTGGCGGGACTGCCATCACTCTCGCTTTTGTCGACTGGCTCTGATGTTGCCGGATCACCCTTCGAACCGTTTTGGGCGACCAGCGCTGCAGCCGCGCAAGGCGCGCGCATGGCGGCGCAGATCGCAGCGGAACATCCAACTTATTGGCCAGAGACCATTCGGGCACTGATGGTTCACAGTGCGGACTGGACCGCCCCGATGCGGATTCAGCTGAATGCAAACAATAAAACCGGACGCGCCGAATTGGTTCGCCGTTTTGGCTATGGCGTCCCGAGTCTCGAGCGGGCCCGGGCATCGGCGCAAAGCCATTTGGCGATTGTCGCGCAAAAACCCATTCAACCCTTCGCGCAGATCAGATCAGATGTTAAATTCAACGAAGCGCATGTCTACCCGCTGCCATGGCCGGCAGGGGTCTTGGAACAACTCGGAGAAGCTCTGGTCCGCCTGAAAGTCACGCTCTCCTACTTCATTGAACCCAATCCAAGTTTTTCCTCGGCCATCGATCCGGCCCGGTATCAGTCCTTCGGGCTGCGCTTCGATTTGAAACGATCAGGCGAGACCCGCGCCAATTTCCTGCGGCGCCGAAACCTCAATGAGCGTCAACCGGGTGAGACAGCTCCAACAACGCCGAAAGACAAAGGATGGCTGCTTGGCGAGGGACAAATTACGGTCGGTTCGCTGCACTGCGATGTCTGGCAAGGCACAGCGGCTGAGCTCGCTGCTCGCAATGCATTATGGATTTATCCGGTGAGCGGGTGGTGGCGCGAGCGCAAGGCGCTCGGCCGCGCCGATAGAAAGACACGTTACAGCCTGGTTCTGACGCTTGAGACGGAGGAGCAGGCCATAGACCTGCATACGCCGATTGAAGCGCTCGTTGAGACCCTGATTGGAATCGAGATCGGTTAGGCCGCGATCTCGGACCCCCAATAGGTTCAACCCCTTCCTGGCGCCTTTTGCTTAGGTTTCACGAGACAGATTTGAGCAAAGCCGCTCAGCGGACGAGTTCACCGTCCAGCATCTTTGCGTGTGCCCACTTTGCAGCGGCCTCGCTCGCAAACAGATGATAACAGCCCGCCACGATAATGCACCATGCCCCGACATCGCCCGGCTCAAGCCCAGCGCGGCGGACGTCTTCAGACGTTAATCGGAAAGGATCAGAGACGCTCATGCTGCCACCTCTTTCCCCTGAGTCGCAATTTTCGGCGAGATCAAGCCTTTGCCCAGTGAGAAGGCCAGAATGTAGTTGACCGCTTTGTCGGCATGCGACGCAGCGCTCAAAAGCGCGTTCGGATGGGAGCGAATCGTTTCGGCCCAATGGCCAATATAGGCTGCGTGAGAATGCAGGTGTTCAGGCTTCAGCGCGAAGCGCGCGCAGAGTAACACTGATCCAAGCTCAGCAACGAGCTCTTCAATGGCATACCCTTCATCGCCCCAGCGTTTGGATTCAAAATCCCGATCAAGGCGTTTTTCATGGCCTGTCGCATGAATTTGCTCATGCGCTTTGGTCGTCAGATACGTCTCTGGGCTCTCAAACGCCTCTGGCATGGGCAGCTGGATGAAGTCACCGCTCGGCTGATAGAAGGCCCGGTCGCCGCCATGGCGAAGCTCAACCGGAAACGCGTCGAGCACCTTATCAACCGGCGCGTTGTCTATCGCGTCCCTATTGACCGGGTAAAAGGCGTCAGAAAGCCCGTCGCATTGGTCTGCGCAGAAGACCGGATAGCATTTAAGATATCTCAGAACGCGCGCGTCCTCATCATCTTCGCTGTCTTCAACGATGCGCGTCTTGTAAAGTATGGCGGGCATAGATCGCTCGCCTTTGCGCACTTGACCGCCCGCGCGCTTGGCTTGGGCGTAAGTCAGCCAAAAGGGCGAGGTATATCCTCCAGCCGCGCCCGCCATTAAGAGCGTGATAGCATTCATACCGCCAAAGGGCTGTCCATCGGCGCGAAGCGGCAAATGCACTTCTCCGCAGCTTCTTGCGTCCCAGGGTTTGCGCCATGGACGAACGCCTTTTTCCAACGCCGCCACGATTTGATCGACAATCCGGTCGATCGGTTTCTCACCGGCCATTTTGGCCTCCATGTTTTAAATAGTTTCAGGGTTGAGGAGAGCGATCGAGCGCCCTTAAAAAAGCGCGGCCGCCGGGACATTTGCCCCGGCGGCCGCCAGTCAGGAGGAGACGCCCGTCTGGGCTCAGGTGCCGGCGTCGCCGAGGCGCACAATGGGGTGCACCCAGGCCTGCTCCGCCGTCATTTCTTCGACTTGGCTGACGAGGCTCATCTTCTTCTGGCTCTCATCAAGCACGCTGCCGAGATCGGCCGCGATATCGACCAGAGCACCCTTAGTGAACCCGGTCAGGGTCACAGTGTCGGGCGTCCAGTGCTTGGACGCCTCCGCGCCAATCTTGGCCGCGACGACGCCGGCAAAGCCGAGATCAGGGCTCCCGACATAAGCCTGCCGCGGCTCGGTCAGGTCGACGCATTGGGCGACCAGGACGGCGAGGCAGGCCAGTCTGTCGGTATCCTTGAGCGCAAGGAGATGTTCGATCAGATCTTTGCCATCCAGAGGCGTCACCAATCGATCTACTGCTTCTGTGGTAGCCGCCCAGCTCGTATCCTCTTTGACCACGTCATTCCCGATCCCGGTGCTAAACACCGTTGGTGAGATCTTAAGCGGACTTGCGCCCTGACAGGTGTCACGCAGACGGCCCGAAAGCTGGGCAATGAGAAGCGCGATTGCGACATCGGGACGAGCTGCAAGATCCTTGGCGAAGACCCGCGTGCGGATTTCGCTGAGGCGCTGTTTAAGCGCGCCGGACGGATTGAGGTGACGCTTGCCGATCTCGTCTTGCATACGAACTGCTTCGTCGGCCTTTTTGGCATCAACATCCTCAGCAGCATCCAAATCAGTACCGGATTCGGTGTCGGCGGTTTCAGTTTCCGCATTGGGCAGCTTGTAGGTCACCACCGGCATGGACCCAAACGCGATGCGCGCAGTCATGCGGGCGCGAATGTCACCTGAAATGGCGCTCAGCAGAAACGTATGAAGCGCTTCGAGCGCCGCGACGACAGCGGACCGGCTTTCCAAAGTACCGGTGTCGACATGGTCTCGCCACGCTTCATAAACCGCGCTTTCAAGCGTTTCCCATGTCGTATCGAAATCGACTTCACCTGACTCATCGCCCAGTTCGACGAGATCTTCGAGATTGACGCAGTCTGCGGGATCGTCGGTTTCTACCACAACTTCAACATCGGCGAGGCCCTTGCCCGCAATGGCTTTGAAAAGCGGCGCAACCGCGTCGGCGAACGCTGTTTTCACGGCTTCGCCGGTTATCCAGAACGTATAGTCATCGAAAAGATCGCCCTCGATCTTCCCGCCAGCCTTGGTGTAGGCGGTCTCGGTTATGAATTGGGGGAGATGCTCATCAGAGCGACGCTTTTCAGCTTTGAGAAGATTGCGAAGCTGCCAGTTTTGAAGTTCGCCCGCCAAAGCCTGCTCAATAAACCCAGCGCGCCGGTCCAAATCCGTAATCTGACACAGGGTCTTCGCCATATCGAAACTGACCTCTCGGTTTTCCAAAGCGGTGAGGAAGTCGGCCGGCAAGGCGCCAAGCGCCTGGTATTGGCGGACGGTTCGGGCTTCGACGCCTAAAACGCCAGCGATTCGGTCCGGGCTCTTGATGGATTTGGAGAGCGCGGAGACGGCTTTGAAGATCTCCACGGGCGTCATGGCCCGCCGTTGGATGTTTGCCACCAGACCCGCCGCCATATGTTTCTGGGTGACATGCATGACGGCGATCGATTGATCACTGGACAGGCGACCATCGATTTCCAGCCGCTTGAGAGCGAGAAAACGCCGGCGGCCATCAATGACCTCGAAGCCGCCGCCGCGTTTGATCACGATCAGGGGTTGGACCAGCCCGATCGCAGCGATCGATGTGGCGAGCGCTGCAACGTCTTCATCTTCAGCCACGTCTGCACGAGGATTATCTTTGCCAATTGAAAGCTGGCTGAGCGGAAGGGATAGCGCCTTATGCTCGGGCGCTGCGAGGGTTTGAGTATCGGCCATGGGGGCCTCCTTCTGGTTTTAAAGTATCGCCTGGCCGCACCGGCCAAGCCCCCAAAAGGCGGAGCCCTTTCCTGTTAGCGCGATGTCTTTGAGATAGCTTTTCCGAGAATCCATGCGGCTATGGCGCATCCGGAAGGCGGTCATCATCGTTCCAATCGGCGCCTGGTCTTGTCGGCGCGCGCAGCTCGCAGCGAACGCCTCGTCCACGATTGAGAGCGGCGCAGGCTTGCGCGGCTTTTAGCCCCGGAGCGTCATGGTCATGGGCAATTACGATCCGGTCTATGCCGGGCGGCGCCCGGAACACAGCGAGATTTCCGGTGTTCAGGAGCGCCCAGGCGGGCATCAGGAACCTTCGCGCCGCTGAGGCCGTGCTCTCCAAGCCCTCTCCGACCAGAAGTTGATTGGTCGGCTTTGCCAGATGGATTGCGAAACCTTTCTGCCGGCCGAAGACAAGCCGTCGCTTCGTGAGCGTTCTACCCTCAAAGAAGAACGTCGCTTGAACGCCTTCAAACCCGCCACGTGCATTCGAGATCCGAGCGATAAGACAAGGATACATGGCAGAGCCCGGTTTCATCGACATGGGCCAACTCGGCAGGAACCCAAGGCTTGGGTTAGAACTGAGACTGTCCAGTCCACGTTGTTTCAAATAGCGCTCTGCAAGCGCACCCCGTGCAGGCCGGCGCGACACCCAGGCCCGCCGGGCATGGTTGGTACTTTCGGGGCGGACGTTTTTGTGGGCTGTTTGCGGATCATGGCGCTTTACGCCAAACGAGCGACGGTCGCTGTTTCCGACGAAATCGCCTTCGCCGGCAATACCGTCTCTTAAAAAGGCGGCCTTTACATCTCGCCAATCGGTATCGGAAAAGCAGTGGATTAAGAGTTTTCCATCTGCATTCAGACGAAGTGAAACGGATCGATCACGTTTAGAATGACCTGGCGCGGGTATCGCGCCGCTCTGACGGTCGTAGGCCAACCGGCCTCCATACCGGGACACTATGATTTGTATGAGGCTCATGGACGGGGCTCCTGTACGCTGCCGGCTCGCCCGGCGGGCGTCGCCCTTTCCTGTTCGATTGCCTGAACTTGCAATCGACCTTTTGATAGCTCTGGAAACCGGTTGCGGCGGGCCCGCATTTGCTAGAGCAAGCGTGCCGATAGGCTCACCCCTTAAGAGTTGAAATTCTTAAGGGGGACATGACGTCCGCGCGTACTATGTCTGCGGCTGCTATTCTCGCCGCAAGTCTGAGATAAGGGGATCTCGCCATGAAACTAAAACACATGTTCGCACTCAGCTTTCCAGCTTTACTCCTTCTCGGGGCCGCCGCTTGTACCAACAGCCCTAACCCAGTTGAAGACAAGGCAGCTGCCGCCAGCGAGGTGGTGAGCGACACGCCTCATGTTGCGCGCGCTTTTGGCTCTGTGCTGCAGCGCGATCTCAAGACGCGCATTCTGGAAATTACACATAGCCCGGTACCAGAAGCAGACTGGCCCATCATGCAAATGGAATTCTACGTCTCGAACGAGATTGAGTTAGAGGACTATCGGGCGGGCGACGCCGTTGAATTCATATTCAATTTCGCGGCCGAGCAAACGCCCGTCATTATCGCCATGCGGCGGACGAGCGCTCAGGAACTAATAGGCGCGTTGTGGCCCGAGGCGTTCCCTGAAGACGACACAGAAACAGAATAAAACTGACTGAACATCCAAGTACGCGACGACAAGATCAATCTCAAAAAAACCTCACGCGACTTGGTGGGTGCACGTGCAAATCAAAGCTAAGATTCGTTTCCTGTGGGCGACAATCAATGTAGACACAAAATGTTTCGAGGGATCGGCAAACTCTAGCCGTATTCGTGTAAGTGCGTGTCCAAAATTTTTATGCCCACGTGAAATTCTGAAACAAACCAACAAGAGCTGGTCTAGGGATCAGTCAGGAGAATGACGGTGTATAATAGACGACGATTTTTAAAAACGACGATCGGAGCTGGCGCGCTTGCCAGCGCCTCTGGCTTAGTGCCTGCCTGGGCGCGCCCTGCCAGCGATGGCAATCTCGGCATCCCTTCGCTTACGGGCAATCAATTCGATCTCAGCATCGACAAGTTCCCGATACGCATAGATGGCCGCGCCACTGAAGCCACTGGCGTAAATGGCAGTGTTCCTGCGCCGCTTATTCGCTTTCGTGAGGGTGACGATATTATCCTAAATGTGAGAAACGCATTAGATGAGGATACGTCTATACATTGGCACGGGCTTCTTGTGCCTTTTGAAATGGATGGTGTTCCGGGCGTAGCCTTTCCGGGTGTTAAGCCAGGTGAAACCTTTCAATACAAATTCGCAGTGCCTCAAAATGGCACTTATTGGTATCACTCCCATAGTGGATTGCAGGAACAATTGGGGCATTTCGGACCAATCATCGTTGATCCGGCTGGCTCTGATCCGGTCGCTTATGACCGAGAATATGTTTTGATGCTGAGCGATTTTACTTTCGAAAATCCCTACAGGCTATTTTCCAAGCTGAAAGCTAATAGCGGCTCCTTCAATTTCCAGAAAAGAACAGCCGCAGATTTCATGCGCGATGCCGGCGAAAACGGCTTGGCGGAAACTATTCGCGACCGAGCGAATTGGGGCAAAATGCGCATGTCACCGACTGACTGGTCAGACATAACCGGCGCGCAATACACCTATCTTATCAACGGCCATTCAAGTGCTGACAACTGGAACGCCGTTTTCAAAGAGGGCGAGCGCATTCGGTTAAGAATCATCAACGCAGCTGCGATGACAATTTTCAATTTCCGTATCCCCGGCCTGCCAATGACGGTGGTCGCCGCTGATGGGTTGAATGTGCAGCCTGTGGAGACAGATGAGTTCCAAATCGGTGTCGCAGAGACGTATGATGTCATCGTGACGCCAGAACAAATCAAAGCCTATGGCCTGGTTGCCGAGGCGATTGATCGTTCGGGAATGGCGGTTGCGACGTTGGGCCCTAAACCAGGGATGAAAGCGCAGGCTCCCGCGCTACGCGAACCCGTTCCGCTCACCATGAAAGACATGGGCATGGGTGATATGAGCGCTATGGGCGGCATGCAGATGGACAATGGGTCCGAGGCGGACATGAGTAACATGGCCGGAATGGACGCTCCCTCAATGCCTGGAATGGATCATTCCATGATGGAGGGTATGAACGGCAATGATACGGTGGAAGGCCGCGACGCGATTCCGCTCATTGCTCCAGATTTGAAAACCGGTCCGTCCATAGCAAAATTGGCCATGGCACCAACCAGCAGATTAGATGAGCCCGGGCAAGGCCTGAATGATGTCGCGCACCGAACGTTGACCTATTCACAACTGCGAAGTCTTGAGCCAAATCCCGATCAACGCCCACCAGCACGTGAGATTGAGCTTCATCTGACTTCAAATATGGAACGATATATGTGGTCTTTCGACGGGTTGACCTGGTCAGAAGTCAACGGCCCCATCATTTTTAACGAGGGCGAACGCCTTCGATTGACGCTCGTCAATGACACGATGATGCCACACCCCATCCATTTACACGGTATGTTTTTCGATGTCGTAAATGGCGGTGGAAACCATAAGCCGCGTAAGCATACAATCACCGTGAAACCCGGCGAAAAGCTCTCAGTCGATATCAGCGCCGAGCATGTGGGCGACTGGGCATTTCACTGTCACCTCCTTTATCACATGGAGGCCGGAATGTTTCGGGTCGTATCGGTGATGCCGAACAAGTCGAAGACTGAGGCCAATATGATACCGATGCCTATGGCTCTGGAGCATCCCCAAATGAAACAACAGCCGTCGATGGACATGAACGATCACGGTTCAATGAAGATGCAGGATCAAGAATAATGACTCACATAAACAAGCGTTGGTCGCATTTGACCTTATGTTGCTTTGCCGCGTTGGCCATTCCATTTTCCGCTTTGGCTCAAACATCAGGCATGACTTCCGAGAGCACCGAGGAAGCCACCGTTGAAAAACCTGCCCCCGTAGCGGGTCAGCAAGCAGATGCATATTACTCAAAAGACGAGATGGAGAAATCGCGAGAAGAATTGAAGAAAATGCTCGGCAACCGTAAAACGGGGTCCATTCTATTCAACCAGTTTGAAGCGCAATCGGTGAATGGCAGCGAAGATTTGTATTGGAACGGACAGGCTTGGTATGGCGGTGATATAAACAAGATCTGGTTTAAGTCCGAAGGCTTGGTTTCACTGAATTCCGGAAAAGTGGATGACGCTGAATTACAGGCGCTTTGGTCTCGTGCGATTTCGCCATATTTCAACCTTCAAACCGGTATCCGCCATGACTTTAAGCCGAAGGGACTAGATCATGCTGTGTTTGGTGTCCAAGGACTTGCCCCTTATTGGTTTGAAGTCGATGTTTCTGGTTATCTGAGCACAAAGGGTGACGTTACCGCACGGGCGGAGATTGAGTACGATTATCGGCTTACGCAGCGGCTTATTCTGCAGCCACGCATTGAAGCCAACTTTTCAGCGCAAGACATCGCCGAACGAGACCTTGGGTCGGGCCTGACGGACGTAAACGCCGGACTGAGAATGCGCTACGAAATCAAGCGGCAATTTGCGCCTTATCTGGGTGTAGAATTGCAAGGTAAGTTCGGCGGAACACGGGATATTGCGAAGCTCGCCGGAAATAGCGGCGACCAAACCGTATTCCTTGTCGGCATACGGTCTTGGTATTAGGGGCCAGACATGGCCGCATCACATAACCCTGAATACTCTTTGAAAACTCGCCTGGTTCATATGCTCATAGCTATCGCTGTGATCGTTCAGCTGGCCACAAGCCTTGTTATGAAGGCCCACCCGCAAGATGGAAACGAGGATGTCTTTTTTGAAGTCCACGAATATTCTGGACTGATTTCCTTTGCTGTCATCTGCGCGTTTTGGGTGATCATTCTAATCCGCCAAGGCGGGACCACGCTTTCAGAATTGTTCCCATGGTTTTCAACCCGGCGCCGGAAAGAGCTGATCGAAGCAGTCAAGGCTCGTTTGAGGAACACAGACAAAACCGGTCGCTTTTCATTTTATGACGGCGACCCTTTCGCGAAAGCCGTGCATGGATTGGGCATCGCCATCATTTCGGTCATGGCAATGACAGGGGTGACCTATTTTGTAGCTCTGAAGCTCGGCGCAGACGAAGGCATTCTCGCATCTGGCGCAATGTTAATCCATGAGCCCGTATCGAAACTGGCTTGGGCGTATCTCGTCGCACATGCCGGCATCGCTGTTTTTCATGCGTTACTGAGGGAACGATCGCTGAGCGTGATGTGGAACATTTCCCCGTGGGCTCAGAAAAAGTAATTAATTTGGTTGAAAGTGCCCGACAATCATCCAGCTTCCAATCGCAACAAAGCCGGAGCCTGCAAGCAGTTTAAGTGGAAGTTCTGACAGATAACGCTCCAGTGCTGCTCCGAGCAAAACCGCAATGCCTGTCGAAGCAATCAGCGCGGCGGAGGCTGCGGCAAACACAAACCATCTATTATGCTGTCCATCCGATGCGAACAAGACCGTGGCAAGCTGTGTCTTGTCTCCGAGTTCGGCTAGGAAAACAGCGGCAAAAATTGAAAAGAAAATACCCATGATTGACATTCACATTTGATTAGAGAGTTGGTTCTTCAACTCTAGGCACATCCGTTTGAAACCGTTCGTTTTTTAGGATGAGTTTGTACAAAGGGACACAAATTATTGCGAGCGCGAGCACGCCCAAACTCTCCCCGGTCAGGATAATTATTCCATTTGCATGGAGCGCGCTCAGAATCCCCCAAATCATAACCAAACACATGACCCCGAGGGTTTGCGCGAGAAAAAAAGTCCCAATTGCTGCTTTTACGTAATCCATCGTTTTAATCCGTATTTCTTCCGATCAGTGTTGAATGCTCCAGAGCGCGCCTATGAACAGCCCTTTTGCGCGTGGCAATGCCCCAATCACCAGAATAATGATGAGTCCGGCCAAGAGTGGGTAGCTAATCCACGGCGATAGGTTTGCACCTGCGATCGTCATAGTCAGTATAATGAGGACGGGACCCAAGGCGAGTACGGCGAGCCAGGTCGGTCCATCATCCGCTCGAACTGAACCTATCGGCGCATGGCAAATCTCGCACCGCTCATATGGCTTGAGGTAGGTACGATATAGCCTTCCTCGCCCGCACGCAGGACAGAAACATCAGAGCCCCCGGAGAATGGATGTTCGCATTTGGACATTCCAGCTTAATTTCATAAAGTGGCGGGTCGCTGGTTCAGCAACGACCCGCCGGTGATGGGCATCCCAGTCTATTCGACACGCGATCTTTCTATCGCAAACAAGGTTAGGAAAGGGGGACTAGGCTGCCACACTCGCGCGCGCCGCCACCGCGATATCGCGCAGAACGCTAATTTCGAGTTCATCATGTTCATGAATTTTCGCGAGAACATCGCGAATGCTGAGTGTTGCAACTGGTACACCGCAATCGGTTACAACAAGGTGGCGTATGCCATAACGGCCCATGAGGCGAAGCGCATCGGCTAGTTTTTCATCAATTGCGCAAGTGATGACTTTCTCTGTCATCCATTCATACACTTCGATGCCGGACAGATCGCCCTTGCTATGGGCCAGCGCCCGCATGATGTCGAAATCGGTCAGAATACCGATAAGATCTTCAGTGTCATTGAGGACCACGATCGCGTTAACGTTGTGATTAACCAGGTCACGGGCGACGTCGAGTAACTCGTCCGTTGGCGCGCAATAGAGAAGTTCGGCCGCGGGATCTCCAAGAAGATGAAGGACAGACATTAGGGTTACTCCTTTAGAGCAGAGGAACGCTACAAAGCGTTGTTTGAAGCTCCGCGCAGGCATCTGGACGGAGGGGAAAAACGGATATTGCGGTCGCGCTGAGTCTTTGCAGGTTGCTTTTCAGCTTGTTCAAGCCGCGATTCAAAGACGAGACTTCCTGATCGCTCAGACTGTGCAGTAGATCGTCTTTTAGCTCTTGCGCGGTCGCATCTAGCGATAGGACGAGGGAATTTGCCGCGGGCGTTAAGTCGAGAGTATAGGCACGGCGGTCATCGAGTGCGGGGGAGCGCACAATGAAATTCCGTTCTTCCAAACGGTCGATAAGTCGCCCGACGGCCGCCGCGCCCAGTTCCAGTTCCGACGCCAACTCTGACTGTGTCAGTCCTGGATTTTTTTTGATGACCCCAAGAGCCAACCATTTAATCCTTGTGAGATTATGGGGCGCGACGCGCCGGTCAATGTCGAGCCTCAAAAGGTGCGCAACATCGTGGATCAACGTCCCTAGGAGATCATCATGCTTGGTTATCATGACTAACATATATTATGCATACGTATTATTTACAAGATTAATTTTTGGAAAAGCATGTTCCTGATGACCTAGCCCCCTGATCTGCAGCCACCTTTTGGTATTAGGATTTGGCAGCTGACCTGCTCCCCATCTCTGGGCCACCCGGTTGGAGGATTTTCCGGGCTTCAGGCGCAAGCTGGCTGTTCGGCCTTCTCGCGTTTCATGAGCGCTTTCGGGACTTTGTAGCCGATCGCGCTGTGTGG